>Ga0136610_1000234_pt1 | contig 15049 bp, 13 predicted proteins | sample AntDrymUQ1342206_2_FD_104804 | JGI IMG/M metagenome (GOLD analysis project Ga0136610, IMG submission 104804) | Polar desert sand microbial communities from Dry Valleys, Antarctica - metaG UQ134 (22.06) | ecosystem: Environmental > Terrestrial > Soil > Desert | place: Antarctica: Dry Valley...
GACCGAAGGGAGGCGGTGTGCTGAAATGCTCAATCGATTACCCCCTTCGTCGAGGCGCTCCCGCTTGCGCGGACCGCGATGCCCTCCCTCATTGCAACGGCCAGTGCCTTGACGCCTGACTCTATCTTGTGGTGCGCGTTCTCGCCGTAGTGGCAGTTGAGGTGGAGCGTGAAGCGCCCGTACTGGGTGAAGGCACGCAGGAATTCCGGGAAAAGCTCTACATCGAAGGTCCCGATCTTCTCTGGCATCGGTCCGAGGTTGCAAGTCAGGTGCGAACGCCCGCCAAGGTCGACAACGACCGTACTGAGAGCCTCGATGAGCGGCGTGCTCGCGTCGGCGAAGCGCGTGATACCTGAGCGGTCTCCGATTGCCTCATCGAAGGCGCGCCCGAGCACGAGTCCCGTGTCTTCGACCGTGTGGTGGTCATCCACCCACGTATCACCCTTCGCCTCCACAGCAAGGTCCATGCCGGAGTGGTGGGCTAGCAGGTGCAGGACATGGTCGAAGAACCCGACACCCGTAGAGACGTCGGCCGCGCCCTCGCCGTCGAGGTCAAGACGCACCCGCACTGATGTCTCGCCTGTCTTTCGCTCCGCCTTGCCAATCCGTGCCATCCCGTCCTCCATCAGTACTTTCGCCGCACCGCGACGCTTTCGGCGTGGTTTTCGAGCCCCTCCAGACGGGCAAGCCGTTCGACATGGGGGGCGAGGTTTTCGAGGGCTTCCTGGGTGAAGTGCATGTAGTTGGTGTGCGTTATGAAGTCGTTGACGCTGCGGGGCGAGGCCCAGGCCGCCGTTCCGTCGGTAGGCAGGACATGGGAAGGTCCGGCGGCGTAGTCGCTGAGCGCGATGGGGCTGAAGTCACCGACGCCGACCATACCGACCTCCCGAAGGTCGTTCATCACCGCTTCCCAGTCCTCGGAGATGACGTGCGCGTGCTCCGGAGCATAGTGGTTGGAGATCTCGGCAGCCTGCGCCAGGTCTCGTACACGTACCAGAGAAATGTGCTCCGCAGGCTCACCTGACAGGAGCGGCTCCACAGCCTCGACCAGCTCCGCGCTAGGGGAAAGTAGGACGGAAGAAGCTCCGGAGAGGTGCTCGGCCTGTGCCATGAGGTCGCGGGCGACTCGCTCGGGGAAGGCGCTCGAGTCCGCGATGACGACCACGTCGCTCGGCCCCTGCGGGGCATCAATGCCCACGACCCCGAAGACCTCTAGTTTGGCCGCTATGACGTAGTCGTTGCCGGGGCCGACGATCTTGTTGACCGGAGCGATGCTCTCGGTGCCGAAGGCCATCGCGCCCATCGCCTGTGTTCCACCGGCGGCATGGACCTCCTCCAGCCCGAGAAGCCCCGCCACGGCGAGCACCCATTTGTTCACCTTCCCGTCGAGGCCCGGAGGGACGCAGACGCAGATCTCCCGAACACCCGCGACCTGAGCCGGTACGGCCGACATGAACAGTGAGCTCGGATACGCTCCATGCCCGCCCGGTACGTAGATTCCGACCCGCCTCAGAGGCCGTACCCTCTGCCCCAGCGTCGCCCCTCCCCGGCTCGTCTCCCACGAGCGGCCCATCTCCCGTTTGTGGAAGAAACGCACGTTCTCGATGGCTACCCTGAAGCTTTCCTCGATCTCCGCCGGGAGCGCCTCTCGCGCCCGCTCGATCTCTTCCGGCGGGACCCGCATCGGCTCGGGGCGGACGCCGCTGAAGCGTTTGGTGTACTCCAGGACGGCTTCATCGCCCCGCTCGCGTACGTCCTCGACGATCCGGCGTGCGGCGTCGCGGACTTCCTCGGAGAGAAAGCCGCCGGGACGGCGCAGTTCGCCGATAACCTCGCGTGGGTTCCTCTTCCTCGCGTCTAGCTCTCTAACCAAGGGACTCGTCGCTTCCTTGCATCGCGTCGGCCAGGGCCACAACTTCACGGTGGCGCAGGCGGTACGCGCCGCGGTTGGAGATCAGACGCGCCGTCGAGGTGGAGATCTCATCGAGCACCACGAGGTGGTTCTCGCGCAACGTCGTGCCCGTCGCGGTGAGGTCTACGATGCACTCCGCGAGGCCGACGAGGGGCGCGAGCTCTATGGAGCCGTGCAACTCTATTACCTCGGCCTGGCGGCCCATGCGCTCGAAGTAGCGCCTCGCGGTGTCGGGGAACTTGGTCGCAACCCTTACGACCTCGGCGTGGCGGATGGCCTTCCGCACGTCTTCGGCCCTGCCTTCCGGGGCGGCCAGGATCATACGGCAACTCCCCGTCCCAAGGTCCTTTAGCTCGACGACGTTCGGCTTCTGCTCATCGAGCACGTCCTTGCCGACGATGCCGATATCCGCGGCCCCGTACTCGACGAAGACGGGCACGTCGGAGGGTCTGCTGACGATAAACTCGGTGCCTTCTATCCTGTAGACGAGCCTCCGCCCGTTCTCGCGGACGACGGCCGCCGGTAACCCGGCACTCTCGAGCGCCACGAGAGCGTCGACGAAGATGGCACCCTTCGGCACGGCGACGCGCAGTCCGCTCACGGGAGCACCGTCCTGGCGGCAGACTCGGGGCTCATGAAAACGAACTCCCCTGCAGGGTCGACGGTAGCAAGCTTGACGCCTCCTGGTGCCGGGTAGGAGATCCAGGCCGCATCGACGCTCCTGGCGTACTCAAGGGCGGCCTCAGGCGGGAGGTCCTCTGAGAGATGCAACACGGGCACGCCGAGCCTCCGCAGACCGGCCACGGCCTCGATGCCGCCAACGTCTCCGCCGACGAGGACTAGGAGGGGCTGCTGACCCTCCTCGGGTAGCACGGAGAGCAGCCTCTCCAGGTAGATGGCGAACCCGGTAGCCGGCAGCTCCTTCCCGAAACGCCTGAGGAGATTGTCGTAGCGCCCGCCGTTGGCGACGGTGAATCCGAGACCCGAGGCGTAGGCCTCGTAGACCGCTCCCGTGTAGTAGTCGTGACGACCTGAGAGACCGAGATCGAGGATAATCGCCCCGAGCGCCCCGTGCGCCTCGAGGTGGCGCAATATCTCCCGCAGGTTCTCGAGGGCTCCCTTCGCCTCCTCCCCCACCGCGAAACGCCCGGCCTCCTCGATAATGGATTCATCCGTCGCTGGACCGACGATACGCGGGATACCGCGTACGCCTGAGGCGACGCCGGCCGGCAGCTCCCTAGCTATGGCATCGACGGCAACGAGGTCCTTCGCGGCCAGGGCACCGGTTACGGCGGTCGCGGCGTCGGGGGCTGCGTGGCGCAGATAGCCCGCGTAGAAGGCCGACTGGCCGAGTACGACGGCGAAGTCCGTAGGAGATCTTAGGCCGAGACTCTGCAGTACGTCGACGAGTAGCGCGATGGTGGAGGCGTCTTCCCTGGGGCTCGAAGAACCTACGACCTCGACGCCGGCCTGGTAGAGCTCAGCGCTCTGCCCGCGGCCCACGCTCGCGCGGCGGTATGCGGGGAGGACGTAGGAGAGCTTGTGCGGCGGCGGGCTGCCTGCCAGGCGCTGGGAGATAAGGCGCGCTATCGGGGTGGTCATCTCCGGCCTGAGGAGGAGCATCTGGTTGTCCTGATCGAAGAGCTTGTAGGAGACGTCCCTGAGGCCGTGCTCTTCGATCACCTCGGAGTATTCGAGAGCTGGCGTGAGTACCTCCCTGAACCCGAACAGTCTGAACCGCTCCCTGATCCTGCCCTGCACCCCGAGCAACCGCGTGGACTCGGGCGGCAGCACGTCGCGCGTACCCGATGTGGTGGCGAACTTCCTGGGCGTCTCACGATCCATAAGAGAGGCTATCTTAACCGATGGGTGAAGCCAAGACGGCCCCATCAACAAATGGTACACGCCCGGGAGGGAGACTAATCTCCAGTCGCTCCTCCAGGCTGGGCACCCTCGAGGCCCGCGCGCGCAGATACGTCGGCCACTTCATGCAAGACAGCGGAGGGCAGGTAGACTGCTGCGACTACCAGAACTATCGTCCGTTCTCGGCCGCTCTGCAACTATCCCGGGCACAGGTCTTCAGCGCGTTCAGACGCGTGACGAGCTCCGCAGAGGGCGTGGTAGCGGGATACCTGTTGTTGAGCTCGTAGGGGTCGCTCCCGAGATGGTAAAGTTCCCTCTCGCCGCCTTCGTACTCTACGTACTTCGTGCCGCCGATCGTGCGGATGCCAGAAGAAGCAGGGGTATCCCCTCCCTCCAGGGTGTGGCGCCCTTCGAGCAGTACGGTGCTCCTCCAGGTGGTGGCGTTCTCCTCGAGCACGGGCCTAAGTGAGCGTCCGTCCACGTAGGCAGGCGTCTGCGCGCCTCCAAGGGCCGTGAAGGTCGGCAGGAAGTCGGTGTTGAGGGCGAGCTGCCGGGCGTCGCGGCCCGCCGCGACGCCGGGGCCGCGCACCAAGAGCGGCACGCGGACGCTCTCCTCGTAGGGGCGCGCCTTCCCTCCCGGTATGCGATGCTCGCCGTGGTGAAAGCCATTGTCGGAGGTGAAGAAGACGTAGGTGTTTGAGAGTACGCCTTTGTCCTGGAGCCTGCCAACCACCCCCGCCACCAGGTCGTCTACTGCTTGTAAAGATTCAGCCCGACGTTCGTGCAGGGAATCTATCTTCGCCTTCTTGGCATCGCTGAGTCTCTGCAGCTGTCGTATCCAGGGGGGCTTGTCGGAGACGTTTTGCTCGTTGAAGGACGGCGGGCGCGGGACCCTCAAACCATCGTAGGCGTGCTGGTCACGCGGTGCTGGCGTGGCCGGACCGTGAGGAGCCTTGGGCGCTACGTAAGCAAAGAATGGTTTGCCAGCCGTCACGCTCGCTCCGATGAAGGCCTCGGTCTTTCTCCTGAGCACGTCCGTCTGGTAGTCGCTGGCGTCCGTGGCGAAGTGCCTTATGGTGCCCTGGTCGTTGGCGTCGTAGCGGTAATACTCACCCCAGGTGGCGAACCAGCGATCCCACCCTCGGGGAATGTAAGTCTCGTGGTAGGGGTTCAGGTACTTGCCTATGAGGGCGGTCCTGTAGCCCGCAGCGTCCAGGCGCGTCGCCACGTTGTCCTCCTCGAGGCCTTTATTCCTGTAGGCCTGCCAGCCACCATCCGAGCCGCCGCCGTTCGCGTTGGTCCACACCCCGCTGTTGTGGGAGTACTGACCCCTCATGATGGTGGCCCGAGAAGGGCAGCACAGGGGGTTGGAGACGAAGGCGTTCTCAAAACTCATGCCCTTGTCCTTCAGCAAGGAGCGTGTCTTGGGCATGTACTTCAGGTCGTCTTTGCGCATGTCATCGGCCAGGATGAAGACTATGTTGGGTTTCGTGGTGAGCGCCCGGGCCTCTCGAGCGCTGCTGCCCCAAACACTCGACAGGAGCAGTACGGCTAAGGCCACCGTGACCGACAACAGGACGGTCCTTCTCATGCCAAACACCCCTCCTCGGCGAGACGGTAGAGAGAACAGCGTCAGTTCCCCGCCCCGTATAGACCAACGAGAGTAGCATAGCATGTGCGCGGGCGATGGTGCATCCCCAAGAGAGCGTGATTCTGGATCCTTGCCGGATCAATAGTGCCAAGACCTGTTACTCCTACTCAAGCTCGAGACTCCCCGCGTACACCGGCGGCGCACGCGATCTCGTAAGCGCGCCGAAGCGCCTCGAAGATGGCCTGCCTGCCCGCCGTCGGGGTGTGCTGCGCGTTCACAGAGACCGTCACCGAGCACCTCCCGCCGGGGCCTGCTCTTATGCGCGACGAACGAGAGGAGCTGCTCTGGCCCCGCGCAGAGCTCGGCGGGCTTCGCATTTCCTCACCGGCAGTATGTTGTTTGCAGGCTACTGGCGCATCACCCAGATAGGCTAGCTTTGGGTCTCTTTCATGCGCAGGGGTGCGTGATCTACGGCTTGGTGTACTTTTCGGTCAGCAACTCGTCCACGCCAGCGAATTGCCGGCCGGATTCCTCGTAGTGGTCGATGATCTCCGGCAACACCTCCGCCGTTTGTCTGTGGGTGTCGTGCAATAGCAGCACCTGGTCCTTCTCCCTCTTTCGTCCTTTCTCGTCCGCGCGCACGACGCTCCTCACCACACCCCCGGGCCGGCCGTCGAACAGGTAGTCGCTCGGGTCGACTGTCCAGATTACGGGGAATAGCCTCTGCTCGCGGACGACCCTCTGGAACACCGGCAGCGCGTCCGATCCGTCGAAATATGGGCTCCCGTAAGGCGGCCGCATAAGCACCATTGGGTAATGGTACCCAATGGCATCGTCCACGGCTTCCTGGGTGCTCCGCAGCTCAAGCCGCATTTGCCTCGGGCTCAGGGCGGACATGTCGGCGTGGTCGTAGGTGTGGTTTCCGATGGTGTGGCCTTCCTGCACGATCCTCCGTAGGAGGCCAGGGTTCTTCTTGACCTGGCGTCCGAGTACGAAGAAGGTCGCCTTCAGGTCATGCTCCCGCAACGAATCGAGTATCAGCGGGGTCGTGCGCCGGTCAGGACCGTCGTCGAAGGTCACGGCGACCCTGCCCCCCGAGGTCCCTGTTCTGCCGTGGATAGCCAGGTCGGGCGAGGTATCCTGGGCTAGCGCATCGGACCAGACCTGCTCCATATCGGGCGGCGCCGGATGAGGAGGCGCTGGAAGGGTCCTCGCCTCCACGGGCAACACGGCCCGTGGATATCCGCTTTCCGAGGGGCCGGAGAGCAGCGCCCCGAAAAAGACGAGCACCATGATGAAGCAGAGCGCGAGGACGAACGAGATGCGCCGCACCATAAAGCGCCGACGGCGGGCACGCCGGAGAGCACCGGAAGCTGCCGGCCGCCGTCGCCCGCGGGCCCTGTGCACCGTACTCGCCATATACGACCATGTTAGCCGTTCGTCGGCGAAAACGCGACACGGCCCCGGATCATGAGGTGCCTAACGGCCAAGAGTGAGGCGAGGTGGCGTTAGCAAGCACTATTCGAAGACGGCGGTCCTCAGCGGACCGGCTAGCGTCGAATCTGGGTGACGGGCGGATCGTAGAAGATATCGAGGAGCCAGTCGGCGGCGATCCTTGCCCGGCTCTCGGGGCTCTCCAGCTTGTAGAGGTATGTCAGGCGCCAGAAAAGGGCGGCTATCTGGCCGCTGAACTTGACACCCATGACCTCGTTGACGGCGAACTCGCTCCCGAGCTCGACGAGCTGCCCGAGCGACTTGTACCGGAAAGGCTTCGGTTCCTCGCCGTCTATCACGGCGAGGATGTTTCTGGCGGCGGTCTCGCCCTCCTGCACGGCGGCCTGGGCGTTGGGGGGCACGGGCTCGCCGTCCTCGTCCACGGTCGCGGCGCAGTCGCCGATCCCCCACACGTTGTCGTGGCCGACGACCCGCATAAAGCGGTCCACAGTAAGTCCTTTGCGCTCGTCGTGAGGGAGGTCGATCTCGTCGAGCTTCACGCTCGCCCTGGCGCCAGCCGTCCAGATCACGTTCTCGACCATGATCTCGCGCCCGTCGCCGAGGATCACCCTGTCAGCCGTAACCTTCTTCGCCTTGACGTTGTTGATCACCTCAATCTGAAGGTCGGCCAGCTTTTTGCGCGCGACCCTCCTGAGAGCAGGATCTAGCTCCTTGAGGATCTCCTTGTTGGCGTCGACGAGGATTATCTTGACGCGGTTCGGATTGATATTGGGGTAGTCAGGCACGAGGAGATCCCGGAAGAGGCTGTGCAGTTCGGAGGCCACCTCGACCCCGGTCGCCCCGCCGCCGATAACCATGAAGGTCAGCCTGGAGTCGGGGACCTCGCCCCCAGCCAGCGTCGCCTCCTCGTAGCGCTCGATGACCCTGTCGACGATCGCCTCGCCGGCGCCGATACCCTTTATGCTGATGCAGTGCTCCTCCACGCCGGGTATGCCGAAGTAGGCCGGCTCGGCCCCCAGCGAGAGCACCAGATGCTCGTAGGGGAACTCCTTACCGCCGGCCACAACGCGCCGCTTTTCGAGGTCGACGCTGTCAAGAGGAGCCCGCCTGAAGCTGGCGCCGAGCCGGATCAGGGTCCGGCGCAAGGGCTGCGCGACGTTCTGGGTCGCCACGTCGCCGCCTATGACGCTGGCCAGCATCGGCCAGTAGGTAAAGTAGTTCTCCCGTGAGATGAGCATGACCCCAACGTCGTCGCGGTCCCCGGCGAGCTCGCAGAGGGTCTGGGCCGCCTTGTAGCCGGCGAATCCGCCGCCAACGATGAGCACCTTGTTTGGGAAGTCTTTGTAGGGCGACCTCTCCCAGGGCTCGTACCTCCGTCGCGCTCCTGAGAACAAGGCCCGCCGCACCACCTCGAAGCCGACCGCCCCGCCACCCGCGGCGAGCGCCCCCTTGAGCAAACCGTTCATCGCGCCCTCCCGGCTCTCTAAGATCCGTTACCCATACATTCTGATATACCCATCCCCTCGATGCTATACGCCGGAACTGGCCCGACCACCGATGCTAGGATTGCGCGCGTGATCACCGACCGACCCGACGAGAATCTTCGCCTGCTCGAAGAACGCCTGGCGACGATCAGCGACGTCAACTCCGCCGCCTCGGTACTGGCGTGGGACAGCCATACGTACATGCCAGAGGTCGGCGCGGCCGCGCCGACGCCGCCCAGTACCTCCGCTACCTCGAGGCGAAGTTCGGCGGGCTCTACACCATCAGGGAAGAGTAAGGGGGTCGGGCTACTCCCCGGCCTGCGGAGGTTCCCGGTCCAGGCTTCTCTTCACCAGGACATTCACGCCGTATAGGACGAGGCCAATCCCCAGCAACAGGCCAGCCAGTCCGAAGACGGTCCAGTCGTCTAAAGCAGTGTATATCAGGAGGGCCGCCGAGACCACGATGCCGAGGATGGGAAACACGCTCGGTGCGTGGAAGTGCTCGTGATCCACCTCGTCGCCCCGCAGCGCGAGGACGGAGATGTTCACCATAATGAACGCCAGGAGGAGGAGCACCACTGTGGTGGTCGAGAGGGTGTCGAGCGCGTCAGGGTTCTGGCCGATTGTGGCGAGGAGCGTGAAGACCACGGCTGTGGCGAAGAGAATCGCGACCCACGGCGTACGGCGTCCAGGGTGGACCCTGGAGAACACCGCAGGCAAGACACCCTGGTCTGCCATGCCGTAGATGACCCTGGAGGCCATGATCAGGTTGATGAGCGCCCCGTTGGAGACCGCTATGAGCGCGATGAGCGCGAATAACTGGGTCGGGATCGACAACGGGCTTCTCTCGACAACCTCGAGCAGAGGACCGCTGGATTCGGCGAGCTGGGCCGTCGGCACCACCATCGAGGCGGTGAAAGTGACGAGCAGGTAGATGATACCTGCGGCGAGCAGGCCGCCGAAGATCGCGCGGGGGTAGATCCTGCTCGGATGGCGCACCTCCTCAGCCACGTTGACCGAGTCATCGAAGCCGATCAGGGCGTAGAACGAAAGGACCGTGCCAGCCAGGATGGCCGGAAGTATGCTAGCGCCCTCCTTGAATTCGAAGGCCCTGGCCGGTTCGCCGGTCCCTGTGCCGAGTGCCATGAGCCCGATCACTACGATCAGCACCAGGCCGGTTATCTCGACGCACGTAAAGACCAGGTTGAGCCTGACCGACTCGGAGATGCCGTAGAAGTTGATGAACCCTATCACCACCACGAACACGAGCGCGGCGAGAACGCTCGGCACAGTTATGAACTGCAGGAGGTAATCGCCGGAGAAGGCCAGGCTCAGAACGCTCGCCGAAGTGAGGCTGGCCGCCGCCACAGCGAAGGCCACCATAAAGCTTACGAACGAGTTCCTGAAGGCGTTGTTGACGTAGGTGGCGGACCCGCCAGCCCGAGGATATTTGGTAACAAGCTCGGCGTAGGAGGTCGCGGTGAAGATCGCGAGGACAAAAGCACACAGGAACGCGACCCAGATCGCGCCTCCGATAACGGCCCCGACCTCGCCGACCAGCGCGTAGATCCCGGCCCCCACGATGTCACCGAGGACGAAGAAAAACAGCAACCACGGACCGATGCCGCGTTTTAGATCCGCATGCTCGGTCGCGTGAGATATATGTTCGTCCATCGACCCTACCTCCCCTGCCCGCCGGCCTTAACCGAAAGGCCTCCCTTTACCATTCCGGCTCCCATGTTACATGAACTACGTGAAGTCTTCACGGGAGATGCCGTAGATCTCTTTCGTGCAGCGTCAGGGGTCTGATCTTCGGTTGGTAAAGAGCCCGCTTTCCTGTATGTTCAGGATGAGCGACAAGGAGGAAGAAATGGATCTACGACTGGACCTAGTTGGCATCGTCGTGCGCGACATGAAGGCCTCGCTGGGATTCTACCGTCGACTCGGCCTGGACATCCCCGAGGGTGCTGAGGAAGAGCCGCACGCCGAGGCGACAACGCCGTCCGGCCTGCGCATCGCGTGGGATACCGTCGAGCTCATGCAGCAGATCGACCCGGCCTGGACGGAGCCTTCAGGCGGGCACCGTATGTCCCTGGCTTTCTCGTGTTCGAGTCCGGAAGAGGTCGACTCGGCCTATGATGAACTGGCTGCTAGCGGCCGCGGATACAAGGAGCCGTGGGACGCGTTCTGGGGGCAGCGGTACGCCATAGTGAAAGACCCCGACGGCAACCACATCGACCTCTTCGCGCCGCTCTAACGTAGAGCCCAGAGAGCCGGGCGCTGCTTTAGAGGAGGCTTGCCAGGCGCTTGACGCCTTCCTCGATCTGCTCTGGCGTCACGGCGCAGAAAGGCAGGCGCACGAACCTGTCGCCGTCCGCCTCTCCCCCTTCCTCAGGATCTGCGAAGAAAGCTGCGCCGGGCGTGAGCACGAGCCCGATGTCCTTCGCCCGGCCGACGAGGTTCTCTGTGTTCGCCTCCTCGGGCAGCATCACGCTCACGAAGAACCCACCCGAGGGGATAAACGCCTGGGCGCCGGGCAGCTCGCGGCGTACAGCGCCCGCCATCGCCTTCCAGCGGGGCGTGTACAGGTCCTTCAACCGCTCGATGTTCGGCCCGAGGAGCCCGCGGCTCAGGTACTCGGCGACCGCGGCCTGCGTGGGGAGGACGGGCGAGAGGTACGTATCTTCGCCAAGCTCCGTGACGGCCCTAATTAGATCTTCCGGTGAGATCATGAACCCCACCCTTATGCCTGGGCTGAGGAGCTTGCTGAACGAGCTCATCGTGATGACGCGTGAGGCATCGAGATCCCGCAGCGTCGGAATATCCTCGCCCTTGTAGCGCAGCTTGCGGTAAGGGATGTCTTCTATCACCCAGAAGCCATACTCATCCGCGAGCTCCACAACCCTCCGCCGCTTCGTGAGGGAAATAGTCGCCCCTGCGGGGTTCTGGAAGTCAGGCACGAGGTACAGGAACGCAGGGACCTCTCGTTCCAGCGCCGCCTCGAGCCGCTCGATGCTAATGCCGTCCTCTTCCAGCGGTATCCCCACGGTGCGCGCCCCGCGGCGCCTGAACGTCTTGATCGCACGGTCGTAGCTGGGCTGTTCCGTATAGACTGCCGCACCGGATCTGACGAGATAGGACGCGACGAGATCCTGCAACTGCAACGAGCCGTTGCCGATCAGGACCTCCTGTGGCAAGACCCCGTATTCATTGGCAAGCTCCTCGCGCAGCGGTGCGTAGCCGGGCTGCTGACCGTACTGCAACACGACGTTTGGATTCTCCCTGACCGCCGCGTCGAAACACGCCCCAAGCTCTTCGGTCGGGAACGCCTCCGGCGGCGGGACACCGCGCGTAAATACTATCTTATCCGCCACGTTCACAAGCCTCCGCTTCTAGATCAGGGAAGCCTGCATCATCGCCCGGACCGCGCCCAAGCGCAACCCCTGAATCCGGTGGCAACGCGCGGGGCCGTCCATCGTCTGCGATGTTCCAATCCTCGCCCGACCCGAGGGCCGGGCGCACAGGAACCTCCCCCACCTCACCACCGCACTCTCACTGGGCGTCCGGTAACCTGACCGTCCGAGTCCACAAGCGCTAGAATGGACCCACTATGGCTAAGACGAGCGCGACATACCGCGAGCTGGAGATGGTCGCCATCCCCGAAGGCATCCCCGAACTTGGGATCGAAGCCGGCACGATGGGAGCCATAGCCACAGTCTACGACGATGGCCGAATGCTCGACGTCGAAGCAAGTCGCGAGGACGGCGTCACAATCGGGTTCGTGGACCTCAAGGTTGCGGAGGATGGTTCCCTGAAGCTTATCGCATTCACGCCTTTCGGCTCTCCTTAACAGCAAGCGGCAATACTTCCTGTTCCAATCCTCGCCCAGCTTCATGACCGGCCGCAACCAATGAGCGGTAGCGGCGAAGTTGGTATCACTATCGTACTTCCGTCAAACCAGGAAAGACTTCCTGGCTTCGCCTGATCGGTTCGCGTATACTGAGATCAAGCCTCTTCGGGCTGCCGGTGCGTCTCTACATCATGATTACTCAGCCTGAATCCAAGACCGTCGTTTGCCACCGCGCTGCCACAGGAGGACCAAAGAGATGCACATTCGTCCCGTCCGTGTCGACGATCTCGACCTCTTCGTCGGGGCCACCCCCGACCATCGTAGTGAAGTCGAGCAGTACCTGGAGAGCATGTTCACCGCCGGCTCGATGCGCCCTGAGTGGTGCTTCGTCGCCGAAGAGGAAGGAGAGGCCCCCCTCGGGCGTGTCGCCTTCTGGACGCTGCCTGGCATGGAGGAACCCTTCGCCCTGGTATTGCTCGATGTCCCCTGGGACGGCGACTTTGTGGGCGTGGGCACGCGCCTGCTCGAAGACGTGCTGGAGGAGGCGCGTGCTCTTGGCGCAGAGGAGATCGAACACGTCGTCGATGATCCGCCGATGCGGCCCCAGTTCCAACACCACCCGCATAAGAGGGTCGAGCTGCTGGAGGGCGTCGGGTTCTCCTTCCGTCGCGAGACCGGGCGTTTCGAGTGGCGCGGAGGGGAGCCGCCCGCCGCTCCCGGGCGGCTATCCTTCCGCACGCTGGAGGAGGTCGGTGAGGATGCGTTCGTCGAGGCGATGAGTGAGGTCTCCGAAGGCACGCTCGACCGTGAGATCCAGGGTGAACGCGAGAGACTGGGAGAGCAAGGGGCGGCGCGCGATTTCTTCGAGGACGCGCGAAGGGTGAAGCACGATCCCGCGTGGTGGCGGCTTGCGTATGCGCCTGACGGGGAACTCGCGGGCCTGGTGATACCGGCGGAGCCGCCAGGCTTCCTGACCATCTTCTACGTCGGCGTCGTGCCCAGGATGCGAGGACAGGGGTACGTCGACGACCTGCTCGCCGCCGGTACCGCGACGCTGCTGGAGGCCCGAAGGAGGGACAGCAACGACAAACCCCTCCTGGCCGACACCGATGTGGCCAACGAGCCGATGGCCGCCGCCTTCGAGCGGGCAGGATGGGTGAGGTTCGCCGGGAGGCGAGAGTACATCATGGATCTCGCCCCATAATTCTTGCGAGGTCAGAGAGCAGCGTCAGCCTGGTCTCCCAAGGGAGGAAGCTAATGCGATTTGCAGAGCATTGATTCACAATCGGGTAGATCGCTCCTGGAAGCGAGCAGCGGCTGCCACAGTGGATTCCCGCTTTCGCGGGAATGACGGTCATGTGGGATGAAAGGGTAAGAGTCGCACTCGCCCAGGCTCTGCACCGCGGATTCGACCATGCCGATTCCGCATGACCTACCGCTAATCCAGCTATGAGCGATCGTCTACAGACGAGAACAAAAAGCTGACTAGCTGAAGTGCTGACTGGCTGAAATGCTTACTTCTAAGAGACCTGCTCCATCTGAGGCTCGGCGGTGGGGGATGTGTAGGTGAGGCATCTGGCTCCGAGGAGTTGTTTGAGCTCGGCGTGCAGGTCGGAAGTATCCGCGATGTCTCCTATCTTCTCTTCCCTCATACCGACTCCGGAGACGAGGAAGACTGGGCTCTCGCCAGGATGTCGCAGCAAGAGCTCGAACGCCTCCTGCGCCACATTCCGCGAGTGGCCGACGAAAGCGCCGGCTTCGAGGTAAATGGGGTCTGCTCCAGGCTCGAGGTGCAGCTCCTCCATCTCCAGCGCCACGATGCGCGGGATGCCTTCTTTCATCTCGACCTTCCCCTTGACCTTGAGGACCGCGTCCTCGCGCACGCACTCTGAGCACCTGGCGTAGACCCTAGGGAAGACCATGACTTCGGCGAAGCCCCGCGTGTCGTCGAGCTGCAGCACAGCCATCATGTCACCCTTGCGCGTCGTGTTGGTCCGCACCGAGGTCGCGAGCCCCCCGACCCACACTATTGCTCCGTCCCTGCAACCTTCGAGATCCGAGACCGTCGTATCCGTGTGCTTCTTGAGCTTGTGCAAGACGGGACGCAGCGGGTGATCCGAGACGTAGAGACCAAGGGCCTCCTTCTCCCACTCCAGGCTCCTGCGCTGGTCTTCCTCGACGTCAGGGAACTCTGGCTTGGGCGGCGCGAGCTCGGACGCATCGAACATCGAGAACTGATCCTCATGCGCGCCTTTGAGGCCCCTGGTAGACCGTTCGACGGCCTTCGCGTGGATCTCGACCATGGCGGCGCGCGAGGGGCCGACGTTGTCGAAGGCGCCACACTTAATGAGCGACTCGATCGTGCGCTTGTTGTAGGTCTTCGGATCGACGCGCTCGCAGAAGTCGAAGATGTCCTCGAAGGGGCCTTCCTCCTCTCTTGCGGCGATGATCGAATCGACGCACGAGTCCCCGACGTTCTTGACGGCGGAGAGTCCGAAACGGATGGTCTCGCCGACCACGGTAAAGCGACGCCCACTCTCGTTCACGTCTGGCGGGAGGACCTGTATCTTCATCGCCCTGGCCTCGGCGACGTACTGGGGCACCCTGTCCTTGGTGTTCATCACGCTGCTCATGAGGGCCGCCATGTACGCCTCGGGGTAGTGGGCCTTGAGGTAGGCGGTCTGGAAGGCCAGGAACGAGTAGCATGCGCTGTGACTCTTGTTGAAAGAGTATCCTCCGGCCTTCTCCATCCAGTTCCACAGCTCCTCGGCGCCCTCCGTAGAGACGCCGCTCGCCGCGCAACCGGCCATGAACTTGTCCTTGAGCGTGGCCAGCATCGCCGCGTTCTTCTTGCCTATGGCCTTGCGCAGCGTGTCGGCCTCGCCCGGAGTAAA
>Ga0136610_1000236_pt1 | contig 15035 bp, 13 predicted proteins | sample AntDrymUQ1342206_2_FD_104804 | JGI IMG/M metagenome (GOLD analysis project Ga0136610, IMG submission 104804) | Polar desert sand microbial communities from Dry Valleys, Antarctica - metaG UQ134 (22.06) | ecosystem: Environmental > Terrestrial > Soil > Desert | place: Antarctica: Dry Valley...
GTGACGTCATCGAGGCCCTGGTCCTGCAGAAGGAGGACAAGGAGGGCCGGCTGATCCTGTCCAAGAAGCGCGCCCAGTACGAGCGCGCCTGGGGCAAGATCGAACAGATCCACAGCAACTCCTCGACGGTCACCGGCACGGTCATCGAGGTCGTCAAGGGCGGGCTGATTCTCGACATCGGGTTGCGCGGGTTCCTGCCGGCGTCGCTGGTGGAGATGCGCCGCGTGCGCGACCTGCACCCGTACGTCGGTAAGGAGCTCGAATGCAAGGTCATCGAGCTGGACAAGAACCGCAACAACGTGGTCCTGTCGCGGCGCAAGTTCCTGGAGGAAACCCAATCCGAGTTCAGAAAAGAGTTCCTGGAGACCTTGCAGAAGGGCGAAGTGCGCAAGGGCACGGTGTCGTCCATCGTCAACTTCGGAGCCTTCGTGGACCTCGGCGGGGTCGACGGCCTGGTGCATGTGTCGGAGCTGTCGTGGAAGCACATCGACCACCCCGGTGAGGTGGTCGAGGTCGGCCACGAGGTGGAGGTCGAGGTCCTCGACGTCGACTTGGACCGTGAGCGGGTCAGCCTGTCGCTGAAGGCCACGCAAGAAGATCCGTGGCGCCAGTTCGCCCGGCAGCATTACGTCGGCGAGTTCATCGAGGGCAACGTCACCAAGCTGGTGCCCTTCGGCGCGTTCGTGAAGGTCGAGGAGGGCATCGAGGGTCTGATCCACATCTCCGAGTTGGCCGAGGCCCACGTGGAGGTGCCCGAGCAGGTTGTCAAGGTCAACGATCCGATCACCGTCAAGGTCATCGACATCGACGACACCCGCCGGCGGATCTCGCTGTCGCTGAAGCAGGCCGTGGAGGCAGGGTACGGCTCGGCGCCCGAGATCGTGGAGGAACCGGCGTCCTCGGCGACCGAGACCAGCACTGAGGGCGCGGATAGTTCGACCATGGGCGCCGCCCTGGCCGCCGCCATGCAGCGTTCCAGCACCGGTGAGGACGAGGCGGGCGGCATGTCCGTCGAGGACGTGGTGGCCAACCTGCAGGGCCGCGCTGACGAAGCGCCCCCGGCTGAGGCGGCGGCGCCCGACCAAGCGGCGGCCGACGAGGCTCCGACCGAGGCAGCGGCGGCCGACGAGGCTCCGGCGCCCGACCAGGCGACGGCCGACGAGGCTCCGGCCGAGCCGGCGACCGACGAGGTCGAGGCCACCGGGAACGAGGAGCAGACCTCGTAATCGCATCCGCTCGCCTTCGGCTACTCCAGCGCCCGTCGCGATGCTGCTTGCCGGGCTGACCGGAGGCATCGCCTCGGGCAAGTCGACCGTCTCGGCACGGCTGGTCGAGCACGGCGCCGAGCTGATTGACGCGGATGCCATCGCCCGCCGCCTCCTGCTGCCGGGTACGCCCACCTGGCAGCGGGTCCGCCAGCACTTCGGCGACGACATCCTCACCGCCGACGGCGGCATCGACCGGCCAGCGCTGGGCCGCATCGTCTTCGCCTCCCCACAGCGTCGCGCGCTGCTCAACGAGCTGACGCACCCGCCGGTCATGGCACAGATCGCCGATCGGCTGGAGGCGCTGCAGGCGTTCGACGGGGTGGTGGTGCTCGACGTGCCGTTGCTGGTCGAGGCGAACGCCGACCGTAGCTACGAAGCCGTCGTGGTCGTGGCCGCCCAGCCGGAGACTCAGCTGCGCCGGCTCGTCGAGCTGCGCGGCATGGCGCCCGACGACGCGCGTGCCCGCATCGCCGCTCAGGCGCCGCTGGAGGACAAGCTCGCCATCGCCACCCATGTGCTGTGGAACGACGGGACACCCGACGAGTTGCTCGCCGCCACCGACGACGTGGCCGCCGACCTGCTGCGACGCGCGCGCGACAAACACGCCGGCGCCGACGACGGTTAGCGCGCCTCGGTGGCCAGGACCGACCGGCGGCCTATCCTGGGCTGATGGCCGTGGTGGACACACGAGGCCGGGCACTGCGCGACCTGCGGGTCTCCGTGACCGACCGCTGCAACTTCCGCTGCACCTACTGCATGCCGCGTGAGGTGTTCGGCTCCGACTTCGTCTTCCTCGAGCGCCAGGAGCTGCTGACCTTCGAGGAGATCACCCGGGTCGTCGGGGCGTTCACGCGCTGTGGAGTCCGCAAGGTTCGCCTCACCGGCGGAGAGCCGTTGCTGCGCCGCGGCCTGGAGCGGTTGGTGGCCAGTCTCGCTGTGCTCGACGGCGTCGAGGACCTGGCGCTGACAACCAACGGATCGCTGCTCGCCGGCAAGGCGGCGACGCTGCGAGCCGCCGGGCTGCACCGGCTGACCGTCAGCCTGGACTCGGTCGACGACCCCGTCTTCACAGCGATGAGCGACACCACCGTGGGGCTGGCGCGGGTCCTCGACGGGCTGACCGCAGCCACGCGGGCCGGCTTCGACGACATCAAGCTCAACGCCGTGGTGCGACGGGGCGTCAACGACGACGGGATCCTCGACCTTGCCCGGTTCGGCAGGGAGCACGGCTACACCGTGCGCTTCATCGAGTACATGGACGTCGGCACCACCAACGGCTGGCGGATGGACGAGGTCGTCCCCGCCGCCGAGATCATCCGGCGGATCAACGCCGAGTTGCCGCTCGAGCCGGTCGAGGCCGCCTACCTCGGCGAGGTGGCGCAACGCTGGCGTTACCGCGACGGCACGGGAGAGATCGGTGTCGTGGCCTCGGTGACCCAAGCCTTCTGCTCCACCTGCACGCGGGCGCGCCTGTCGGCGGTCGGCGAGCTGTACACCTGCCTGTTCGCCAGCACCGGCACCGACCTGCGAGCGCTGCTGCGCGGCGGGATCGACGATGACGGCCTCGTCGCCGCGATCGGGGGCCGTTGGGCGGTGCGCGACGACCGGTACTCAGCCTTGCGGGCGTCGGCTACCAGCCAGTCAGGCGAGGGCCCGCGGAAGGTCGAGATGTCCTACATCGGCGGCTGATCGTCACCGATACGACGGGGAGGTGACGACGGGCGCACCATCGCCCAGGACGCCAGCGCCAGCAACGCCACCCCGCCGAAGCCGATCGCGGCCGACCCGTACATGAAGGCGCGCAGGCGCAGCTCGACGCGCACCAGCGCCGGGCGGGGGTCGGGCAGCGTCACGCCGAGGCCCTCCACCAGCGCCGCGTCGGGCGTGGCCGCGGCCTGGTCACGCAAGTCAGCCCAGCGCAGCGCACCGAAGCAGGCCAGCAACCCGAACAGCACGGCGATCGCCAGGGCGATGCGCGCCTGCCGGCGCCGCTGCCCGGTGACGGCCTCGTAGGTCGCCTCGGCGTAGCGCACCAGCAGGTCGACGTGCGGATCCGGGACCAAAGGCCCCGAACCTGCGCTGTCACGTGGCTGGTTCATGGGACCAAGCGTGCCAGACCCCTTTCCAATAACATGTTGTCGTCCTATCGTTCCCGCCATAACGAAGGTCGTCCACCCATCGCTGTGCGGCGGACTGACGACGGTGTCGGCCGTCGCCGTCCTTCGTCTTGAACAGGAGGACTGTATGCCCCGCATCCAGGTTAAGGTCGATGGGACCGCCTACGACGACGAGGTCGAGTCGCGGTTGCTGCTGGTCCACTACCTGCGAGAGCGGTTGGGCCTGACCGGGACGAACGTCGGATGCGACACGTCCAATTGCGGTGCCTGCACCGTGATGATGGACGGCCACAGCGTCAAGAGCTGCACCGTCCTGGCGGCCCAGGTCGACGGCAGCGACATCACCACTATCCAGGGCTTGTCCAGCAATGGGGATTGGCACCCGTTGCAGCGGGCCTTCCACACTGAGCATGGGTTGCAGTGCGGGTACTGCACCCCCGGCATGATCATGGCGTCGGTCGACCTGCTCGCGGAGAACCCGGACCCCAGCGACGAGGAGATCCGCCTCGGCCTGGAAGGCAACCTCTGCCGCTGCACGGGTTACCAGAACATCGTGCGGGCAGTACGAAAGGCGGCCGAGACCATGGCAGGCGACAACACTGCCACGCAGCAGGAGGTGGCGCGGTGAGCAAGATCGATCCGGAGGTCGTCGCCGACGAGCTCGTCGAACACGGTCAGGTCACCACCCCCGACGCCAGCCGACAGGTCGGCGCCTCCAGGCTGCGCAAGGAGGACGCGCGGCTGGTCACAGGCCAGGCGGCGTGGACCGACAACCTGGTGTTCCCCGGCATGCTGCACATGGCCGTGCTGCGCAGCCCCATGGCCCACGCCAGGATCGCGTCGATCGACGTGTCGCAAGCGCTGCGGGTTTCCGGCGTGATGGCCGCCTTCTCGGGCGCCGACCTCGCTGCCGACCTGGGGAGCCTGCCGTGCGCCTGGCCGGTGACCGAGGACATGGTCAGCCCCGAGCATCCGCCGTTGGCGACTGAGGAGGTGCGCTATGTCGGTGACGGCGTCGCAGTGGTGGTAGCGCGGGATCGCTACAGCGCCGCGGACGCCCTGGAGGCCATCGCCGTCGAGTACGAGCCGCTGCCGGCCGTGGTCGACATGGAGGCCGCACTGACCGACAGTGACCTGGTCCACGCCGACAAAGGCACCAACACCTGCTTTGTGTGGCCGCTGTCCAACGGTGACGTCGACGCGGCGTTCTCCAGCGCCGAGGTCGTGGTGGAGCGCCGCTTCATCCAGCAGCGGCTGCTGCCCACCGCGATCGAGCCACGCGCCGTCGTGGTGGCACCGATCGCCGCCGCCGACGAGTACACCGTCTACTCGTCGACGCAGATCCCACACATCCTCAAGCTGATGCTGGCGCTGACGACCGGCCTACCCGAGCACAAGCTGCGCGTGGTCGCCCCAGACGTCGGGGGCGGCTTCGGTTCCAAGCTGAATGTCTACGCCGAGGAGGTCATCGCCCTGATCGTGGCCAAGCGACTCGGTCGTCCCATCAAGTGGACCGAGTCGCGCAGCGAGGGCTACCAGGCCACGATCCACGGCCGCGACCAGATCCAGGACATCGCCCTCGCCGCCGACCGCAACGGCCGGCTGCGTGGCCTCAAGGTCGACCTCAAGGCCGATATGGGCGCCTACCTGCAGCTGGTCACGCCGGGTATCCCGCTGCTCGGCGCCTTCATGTACCCCGGGATCTACAAGATGGACGCCTACGACTTTCGCTGCACCGGGGTCTTCACGACCAAGACCCCGACGGACGCGTACCGAGGGGCCGGCCGGCCTGAGGCGACGTTCGCCATCGAGCGGATCATGGACGAACTGGCCGTCGAGCTCGGTATGGAGCCGCTGGAGCTGCGACGGCGCAACTGGATCCGCCACGAGGAGTTCCCGTACGACACGATCGCCGGGCTGACCTACGACAGTGGCAACTACGAGGCCGCCACTGACAAGGCGTTGGAGCTGTTCGGCTACGACGAGCTGCGCGCCGAGCAAGTCCGCCGCCGCGAGTCAGGCGACTGCATGCAGCTGGGCATCGGCATCTCGACGTTCACCGAGATGTGCGGGCTGGCGCCGTCGCGAGTCCTTGGCAGCCTGTCCTACGCCGCCGGCGGCTGGGAGGCGGCAACCGTCCGTGTGCTGCCGACCGGCAAGATCGAAGTCGTCACTGGCACGTCACCACACGGGCAGGGCCATGTCACTGCCTGGAGCCAGATCGCGGCAGACGCCCTCAGTGTCGCCTTCGAGGACGTCGAGGTCCTGCACGGCGACACCCATGTCGCGCCGATGGGGATGGACACCTATGGCTCGCGGTCTCTGGTTGTTGGCGGCGTGGCCGTGCAGATGGCCGCCGGCAAGGTCATCGACAAGGCCAAGCGAGTGGCCGCGCACCTACTGGAGGCCGCCGAGGGGGACATCGAGTTCCGGGACGGTGCCTTCAGCGTGCGAGGGTCGCCGGAGGCCAGCAAGACCCTCGGTGAGGTGGCGCTGGCGGTCTTCGCCGCCCATGACATGCCAGACGACATGGAGCCGGAACTGACCGGCTCCACCGTGTTCGACCCGGAGAACTTCTCGTTCCCGCACGGCACACACCTGTGCGCTGTGGAGGTCGACACCGAGACCGGCATGGTGGACATCCGCTCCTATGTCTGCGTCGACGATGTCGGCAAGGTGGTCAACCCCATGATCGTGGAGGGGCAGGTGCACGGCGGCCTGGCCCAGGGCATCGCCCAGGCGCTGTACGAGGAGGCCATCTACGACAGCGAGGGCAACCTCGTCACGGGCACGCTCGTGGACTACCTGGTGCCGGGAGCGCCGGACGTCCCCACCTTCGTCACCGACCGCACGGAGACGCCCGCCACATCGAACGCGCTGGGCGTCAAGGGCGTGGGCGAGGCCGGCACCATCGCCTCGACCCCCGCCGTGGTCAACGCCGTCGTCGACGCACTGCGCCACCTGGGGGTCAACGACATCCGCATGCCCTGCTCACCCGAACGGGTGTGGCGGGCGATCCATTGTGGTGACGACCAGACTTCGGCCGCCGCAGTGCCTGCTGCAGACCACGAGACCCTGCGGCAGACCGACAGCGCCGGGGGTGCCCAATGATCCCCGCCGACTTCGAGTACCTGCGCGTCGACAGCCCCGAGGCCGCCGTGGAGGCGCTGGTGGAGCACGGCGATGAGGCCAAGATCCTCGCCGGCGGTCACAGCCTGCTGCCGTTGATGCGGCTGCGGCTGGCCTACCCTGAGGTGCTCATCGACGTGACCCGCGTCGACTCGATGCGCGGCGTGACGGACGAGGGCGACACCCTGCTCATCGGGGCTTGCACGACCCACCACGACGTCGCCCATGACCGGCTGATCCAGGCGCACTGCGGGATCTTGTCAGAGGCCACGGCGACGGTAGGGGACCCCCAGGTCCGTCACCGTGGAACGATCGGCGGCGCCCTTGCCCATGCTGACGCGGCCGGCGACCTGCCCACCGTCGTGCTGGCCCTCGACGGCCAGCTCGTCGCGCAGGGGCCCAACGGCAGCCGCGGCATCGCGGCCGCGGACTTCTTCGTCGACTACCTGCAGACGGTCCTGGAGCCCGACGAGGTGCTGACCGGAGTCCGCGTTCCCAAGCTGGCCACCGGCGGCCCCCAGGGATCGGGTTGGGGCTACCACTACGAGAAGTTCAACCGGGTTGCCCAGGCCTGGGCGATCGTCGCCTCCTGCGCCCTGGTGCGCCGGGACAACGGCACCATCCGCGAGGCCCGGGTGGCGCTGACGAACATGGGACCGACCCCGGTGCGGGCCACCGCCACCGAGTCGGCCCTGGCGGGAGCCGCTCTCGACGCGGTGGCCGACGCCGCGGCGCGGGCCGCCGACGGCACCGACCCGCCCACCGACCTGAACGCCAAGCCCGACTACCGGCGGCACCTGGCACAGGTCCTGACGCGTCGAGCTCTGGAGCGGGCGCTCGGGGCGTGAGCTCGGCTGGCCAGGGGTCGCTGCCCGCCGGCATCCTCGACGTCGCCGCGCTGCGCTCGCGGCTGGCCGATCACGGGTACCTGGCCGACGAAGGGCTGGCCACCGCCTGCTACCTGGCGCTGCGGCTCCACCGTCCTCTGTTCCTGGAGGGCGAGGCCGGCGTTGGCAAGACCGAGGTCGGAAAGGTCCTGGCGTTGTTGCTCGGCGCGCCGCTGATCCGGCTGCAGTGCTACGAGGGTATCGACGCCACTCAAGCGCTGTACGACTGGGACTTCCCTCGCCAGCTGCTGCACGTGCGCGCGGCGGAGGCCACAGGGCGCACTGCGGACGCCGAGGCGCTCGAGGGGGAGCTGTACGACCGGCGATTCCTGGTGGCGCGGCCGCTGCTGGCGGCGCTGGAGACGACGCCAAGCGTGCTGCTGATCGACGAGATCGACCGCGCCGACGACGAGTTCGAGGCGTTCCTGTTGGAGATCCTGTCCGACTTCACCGTCACCGTGCCCGAGTTGGGCACCATCCGGGCGGCGACGCCTCCGGTGGTGGTCGTCACCTCCAACCGGACGCGAGAGGTTCACGACGCGCTGAAGCGTCGCTGTTACTACCATTGGCTCGATCATCCGGACTTCGCCCGCGAGGTGGCGATCGTGCGTACCAGGCTGCCGGAGGCCAGCAGGCTGCTGGTGGAGCAGGTGGCAGCGGCGGTGCAGGCGCTGCGCAGCCAGGATCTGTTCAAGCCTCCTGGCGTCGCCGAGACGCTGGACTGGACCCAGGCGCTGATTGCCCTTGGGGCCGAAACGCTGGACGCCGAGCGGGCCAGCGCCACACTCGGCTCGGTCCTCAAGTACCGGGAGGATCAGGAGCGTGCCCGGCGCCTCGATGTGGGCGCGCTCGTGCGTGAGGCCGTGGCCGGTGCGTGAGATCGACGCGCTTGGCACGGTTGTCGGCCTGGCCAGGACGCTGCGGGCGGCGGGGGTCGCTGCCAGCCCCGACCGGGTAGCCGAGCTGGTCCGCTGTCTGGGCGTGCTCAATCCCGCCCGGCGCAGCGACGTGTACTGGTGCGGGCGATTCACGCTGTGCGCCGGGCCTGCCGACTTCGATCGCTACGACCGGGCGTTCCGGGCGTTCTTCGACGGTGAGGTCACGCGCGGCGACACGCGGCGGACGACCGCAACGCGCGCCGTGGTGCGGACGGCGCTGGTCGACCGGCAGGCTTTACCCGCCGATGGGGAGGAGACGCAGCCCAGCCCGCTGACCGCCGGAGCCAGCGCCACCGAGGTGCTGCGCGAACGTGACGTTACCGCTCTGACCGACACCGAGCGCCGGGAGGTTGAACGGCTGCTGGCCGTGCTCCGCCTGCCCGGTCAGGCTCGGCGCAGCCGGCGGATGCGACCGGCCAACCGCGGGCCCGTGGACCGCCCCCGGACGGTGCGCGCCGCGCTGCGGGGCGGTGACGACCCGCAGCAGCTGCTGCGTCACCGGGCCCGCCGCCGGCCGCGGCGCGTGGTGCTGCTGATTGACGTCAGCGGCTCGATGAGCGCCTACGCCATGGCCCTGCTGCGCTTCGCCCACGCCGCCGCGCGACGAGGAGACGTGCCTACGGAGGTGTTCACCCTCGGCACTCGGCTGACGCGCGTCAGCAGCGAGCTCAGGGTGCGCGACCCCGACGCGGCGATGGCCGCCGTCGCGGGCGCGGTGCCGGACTACAGCGGTGGCACGCGCCTGGGCGTGTTGGTCAAGGAGTTCTGCGACCGCTGGGGGCAGCGGGGGATGGCCCGGGGCGCCGTGGTGGTGATCCTGTCCGACGGCTGGGAACGCGGCGACCCCACCGTGCTCGGCGAGCAGATGGCGCGTCTGAGCCGTCTGGCCCATCGCGTCGTGTGGGCCAACCCGCTCAAGGGCCGTCATGGCTACGAACCGCTCACCGCTGGAATGCTGGCGGCGTTACCGCACGTTGACGACTTCGTGGCTGGTCACAGTCTGGCCGCTCTCGAGCGGCTCGCCCGGGTTGTGGCCGGGGAGGCGTCCAAGCCGAACAGGTCCTCAAGTAGCGAAGCGGTAGGACACAAGACGGGAGACAGGCATGCGTGAGATCCTTCCGGCGCTGCGCCGCTGGTGGGACGCCGGAACTCCCTTTGCGCTGGCTACGGTGACCGCAACCAGGAGGAGCGCACCCCGCAACCCCGGGGCGGCGATGGCGGTAGCTGCCGATGGCGAGGTTGTGGGCAGCGTCTCCGGGGGCTGCGTGGAGGGCGCCGTGTTCGAGGCCGGCCAGGAGGTGCTCGCGGCGGGGGAGGCCCGCGCTGTCACCTTTGGCTACAGCGACGATGAGGCCTTCGCCGTCGGGTTGACGTGCGGCGGCGAGATCGACCTGTTCATCCAGCGCGTCGACCCGGTCGCGATGCCGTTCCTGGCCGACCTCGCCGCGGCCGTGGCTGCCGAGGAGCCCGTCGCCGTGGCGACCGTCATCGGTGGGCCGGGCCGGCTCGGCGGGGCGCTGTTGGTGTCGCCAACCGACCGGCAGGGCACGCTCGGGGCCGACGGCCTCGATGCGGCGGTCACCGACGATGCCCGCGGCATGCTGGTGCAGGGTCAGACGGGCACCCGTCACTACGGCCCCAACGGGGAGCGGCGGGTGGACGATGTGCCGGTCTTCGTGGCCAGCTTCGCGCCCCGCCCGCGGATGCTGGTCTTCGGTGCCATCGACTTCGCCGCAGCGGTCGCAAGGGCGGGAACGTTTCTCGGCTACCACGTCACGGTGTGCGACGCGCGGGCGACCTTCGCGACCCGGCGCCGGTTCCCGCAGGCGGACGAGGTGGTGGTCGAGTGGCCGCACCACTTCCTGGAGCGAACGGTAGTGGACACGCGGACGGTAATCTGTGTCCTCACCCACGATCCGAAGTTCGACGTGCCACTGCTGGAGGTGGCCTTGCGCACCGACGCCGCCTACATCGGCGCGATGGGCAGTCGCACGACGCACGGCGACCGGCTCGCCCGCCTGCGCGAGCGTGGACTGGCCGAAGCGGAGCTGGCCCGGTTGTCCTCGCCGATCGGGTTGGACATCGGAGCGCGTACGCCCGAGGAGACGGCGGTGTCCATCGCCGCCGAGATCATCCAGCACCGCTGGGGGGGCAGTGGGCAACCGTTGTCCGGAACTCAAGGGGCGATCCACCAACCGCAGCGGTCGTTGGCGGCGCGGTGAGCCAGGTCGCGGGGCTGCTGTTGGCGGCGGGAGCGGGCTCGCGGCTGGGAACCCCCAAGGCGCTGCTGGAGGTCGGCGGCGAGCCGCTCGTCGGGCGCGGTGTCCGCGTCCTGCGGCTCGGCGGTTGCGCACCCGTCGCGGTGGTCGTGGGTGCTGCGGCGACCCGGGTCGCCGCCGCGGCGCGTGCGCTGGACGCCGAGGTGGTGCACAACCCGGAGTGGGCCTCGGGGATGGGGTCGTCACTGCGGGCCGGACTCGAGGCGCTGGCTGGCAGGACCGCTGCGGCGGTCGTTGCGCTCGTGGACCAGCCGGGCGTGGAACCGGAGGTCGTGCAGCGGCTGCGTCGGGCGTGGCGGGCGGGGGCGACGATCGCGGCCGCCGCGTACGGCGGACGGCAGGGCAATCCGGTGCTGCTCGACGCCGCGGTGTGGCAGGCCGTCGCCGAGCGCGCGGTTGGCGACGCGGGGGCCCGCTACTTTTTGTCCGACCACCCCGACCTCATCAGGCTCGTGGCCTGCGACGACGTGGCCCGGCCCGACGACATCGACACCCCCGCCGACCTCGCCGCCTGGCGGGATGAGGAGCAACGATGCAGCTAGAGCACACCTTTTCCGTCCCCACCGGGGTCGACGAGGCCTTCGCCGTCCTGCGCGACATCGAACGGATCGCTCGCTGCCTGCCGGGCGCGACCATCGACAGCGTGGACGGGGACGAGTTCACCGGCACCGTCAAGGTCAAGGTCGGTCCCATCCAGGTGTCGTACAAGGGCGAGGCCCGCTTTATCAACATCGACGAAGGGGCGCGCACGGCCACCTTGCAGGCCAACGGCAGCCAACTGCGCGGCGCCGGTACCGCCAGGGCAACCGTGCGGGCTGCGCTCACCCCCGGCGACGATGGGACCGAGGTGCGAGTGGTGACCGACCTCGCCATCACCGGCAAGCCGGCGCAGTTCGGCCGCGGCGTCATGGTCGATGTGGGTGAGCGGCTGCTCGGGCAGTTCGCCGGCTGCCTGGCCGAGGAGTTGACCGCTCCCGCTGCGCCCACCTCGGCCGCCGAACCCGAACCTGCCGTTGCGGCCTCCGCCGAGGCTGCCATGGCCACTGCTCCTGCAACGACACGGGACGATGGGGCGCACGAGGTGCCGACGTCGGCGGCGTCGCACCCACCGGTTGTAGTCCGAAGGACGAACGACGCCATCGACCTGTTCGACGTGGCCGGCGCCCCTCTGGCCCGGCGACTCGCGCCCGTCGCGGCCGCGGCCGCCCTTGCCGCGCTGGCCTGGTGGCTGCGCCGACGACCGGCCGGCGTCTCGTAGCCTGAGGCCGCCGCGGACACCCAAAGGAGACCCCACGGCATCCGATCGGCCCATCTTCATCCTTGGCTGCCCCCGCTCGGGGAGCACGCTGCTGCAGCTGATGCTGCACGCCCATCCGCGCATCGCGATCCCGCCCGAAACCCGGTACCTGGTCGACGTCTACGACCGGCGGCTGGAGTTCGGCGATCTGCGCGCACCGGAGCAGCGGCGCGCCCTCGGCCATGCCATCGCCAAGACGCAAGGCACCAAGTTTCGCGATCTGCGCCTGGACCCCGACCTGGTCATCGAACGGATCGTCGAGGGACCGCCGACCATCGGATCGGCGGTCGGCATCACGCTGCGCGAGTACGCCCTGCGGTTCGGCAAGCCGCGGTGGGGTGACAAGCGGCCCGGATATTGGCGGCACCTCGACGTGCTGCTCTCACTGTTTCCCGACGCGCAGATCCTGCACATCGTGCGCGACGGACGGGACTGCGTCAGCTCGCTGAAGCGGATGCCGTGGTGGCAGCAGGGCGTGCTCGCCGCGATGGCCACGTGGGTGCAGGCCATGGAGGTCGGTCGACGGGCGCAGCACCGCCTGCGACCCGACCAGTACCACGAGATCTACTACGAGCGGCTGGTCGCCGACCCCCGGACTGAGCTGCAATCGCTGTGCGACTTCCTGTCTGGGGACTTCGACGAGGCCATGCTGCAACCCAGCAGTGTGGCATCGGACGCGATTCCCAAGCGCAAGCGCAAGTCGTGGCATACGCGCACCAAGGACACCGTCAGCCAGGCAGCGGTGAACCAATGGACCCAACAGCTGACGCCCGAGGAGCTCGCGCTCATGGAGACTGTGGCTCGTCGCCAGCTCCAGGCGCACGGTTATCAGCTGTCAGGGTCGGCAACCGCACATCGCAGTCAGTTGGCGGCCTACTGGGTGCTGTACGCGCGGCGGGAGGCGGTCGCCGCCAAGTGGCTGGTTGCCGACCGAGGGCGCGCTCTGCGCTACCGCCGACCGGTGGCGGCCCAGCTCACCAGCGGTCAGCTGGCGCGGCTGGGCTGAGCGGTCGGTCACACCCCACACCTACACTGCCCTCGTGGAGTTCAAGGTCGTGAGTGAGTTCCAGCCGTCCGGGGATCAGCCGCGGGCGGTGACCGGTGTGGCCGAAGCGGTGACGCGGGGCGAGCGCGACGTGGTGCTCCTCGGCGTCACGGGCTCGGGCAAGACCTTCACGGCGTCCAAGATCGTCGAGGCGGTGCAGCGCCCGACGCTGGTGATCGCCCCGAACAAGACGCTGGCCGCGCAGCTGGCCAACGAGTTCCGGGAGTTCTTCCCGCACAACGCCGTCGAGTACTTCGTCAGCTACTACGACTACTACCAACCCGAGGCGTACATCCCCAATACCGACACCTACATCGAGAAGGACTCGTCGATCAACGAGGAGGTTGAACGGCTGCGCCACCGCGCGACGATGGCGCTGATGACCCGCCGCGACGTCCTGATCGTGGCCAGCGTGTCGTGCATCTTCGGCCTTGGCTCCCCAGAGGAGTACTCCAACAACGTCGTGCTGTTGCGCACTGGTCAGGAGGCCGGCCTCGACGCCACCATGCGTCGCCTCGTGGACCTGCAGTACGAGCGCAACGACCTCAACTTCACGCGCGGCAAGTTCCGGGTGCGCGGCGACACCCTGGAGGTGTTTCCCGCCGACAGCGAGCTGGCCTTTCGCGTGGAGTTCTTCGGCGACACCGTGGATCGCATCACCCGCCTTGACCCGCTGACCGGCGAGATCGTCGAGGAGGTGGACACCGCCGGCGTCTTCCCCAACAGCCACTACGTCACCAGCCCTGGACGGATGGAACGGGCGGTCCGCACGATCGAGGCCGAGTTGGCCGAGCGGCTGGCCGAGCTCGAGTCGCAGGACAAGCTGCTGGAGGCCCAGCGGCTGCGGATGCGGACCACCTACGACCTGGAGATGATGCGCGAGATCGGCTTCTGCTCCGGCATCGAGAACTACTCGCGCCACATCGACGGCCGTGCGCCCGGGGAGACGCCGCACACGTTGCTCAACTACTTTCCCGACGACTTCCTGGTGATCCTCGACGAGTCCCACGTCACCGTGCCGCAGGTCGGTGGGATGTACGAGGGCGACCTGTCACGCAAGCGCACCCTTGTCGAGCACGGCTTTCGCCTGCCCAGCGCCGTGGACAACCGCCCGCTGACGTTCGAGGAGTTCCGCGCGCGCACGTCGCAGACGCTGCACGTTTCGGCCACACCCGGGCCGTTCGAGAAGCGCATGGCCTCCACGGTGGTGGAACAGGTCATCCGCCCGACCGGGCTGGTCGACCCCGAGGTGGTGGTGCGCCCGACCAAGGGTCAGATCGACGACCTGATCGGGGAGATCCGTGGTCGCGCGGAGGCCGACGAACGAGTCCTGGTCACCACGCTGACCAAGAAGATGTCTGAGGACCTGACCGACTACCTGCTGGAATCCGGCGTGCGGGTGCGCTACCTGCACTCCGAGATCGACACGGTGCAGCGCATCGAGATCCTGCGCGAGCTGCGACTGGGAGAGTTCGACGCGCTGGTCGGGATCAACCTGTTGCGCGAGGGCCTTGACCTTCCAGAAGTCTCCCTGGTGGCGATCCTGGACGCCGACAAGGAGGGATTCCTACGCTCGGAGACCTCGCTGGTGCAGACCATTGGTCGGGCCGCGCGCAACATCAACGGCCAGGTGGTGATGTACGCCGACCACCTCACCGACTCCATGCAGCGGGCAATCAACGAGACCAACCGGCGGCGCCAGCTCCAGCTGGCCTACAACACCGCCAACGGCATCGATCCCCAGACGATCCGCAAGAAGGTCGGCGACATCATCCAGATGGCCCGCGCCGCCGAGGCCGGAACGCCGTACAAGGCTGCTGTGCCGAACCTGCGCGGCCGGCGCCGGCGCGGAGGACAGGACGACGGAGTGCCGAGCGTCAGCGACCTGCCGCAGGAGGACTTGGCCAAGCTGATCCAATCGCTGACCGACGAGATGAACGAAGCCGCCGCCGATCTGCGCTTCGAGTACGCCGCCCGCCTGCGAGATGAGGTCAGCGACCTCAAACGCGAGCTGCGCGGGATGACCGAAGCGCTCCAGTAACACGGGTGCGAATGACGACGGATGGCAGCCGTTA
>Ga0136610_1000237_pt1 | contig 15023 bp, 19 predicted proteins | sample AntDrymUQ1342206_2_FD_104804 | JGI IMG/M metagenome (GOLD analysis project Ga0136610, IMG submission 104804) | Polar desert sand microbial communities from Dry Valleys, Antarctica - metaG UQ134 (22.06) | ecosystem: Environmental > Terrestrial > Soil > Desert | place: Antarctica: Dry Valley...
GTCACCACCTCCGACGACGTCACCACCGACGACGTCACCTCCGACGACGTCACCACCTCCGACGACGTCACCACCTCCGACGACGTCACCACCGCCGACGACGTCACCTCCGACGACGTCACCTCCGACGACGTCACCTCCGACGACGTCACCTCCGCCACCGCCACCGCCACCTCCGCCACCACCACCTCCGCCACCACCACCACCACCACCTCCGCCACCACCACCACCCGCGGGGCTGGTGTGCCCGGTGCGGGGCTCATCGGCCTATGCCGACACGTTCGGCGCGCCTCGCTCAGGTGGGCGCAGCCATGAAGGCGTCGACATGCTGGCGTCGACAGGCACGACACTGGTGGCGGTCACATCCGGGTATGCCGAGTTCGCCCAGAACTCGCTCGGTGGCAACGCCGTGCGGCTCTCCGGAGACAACGGGGACTACTACTACTACGCACACCTCGACTCGTTCGCCGGCTCGAGCCGCCACGTCAGCGCCGGAGAGGTCGTCGGATACATGGGGTCAACTGGCAACACCGACGTTCCCCACCTGCACTTCGAGGTGCATCCCGGTGGTGGTCCGGCCATCAACCCGACACCCACCGTGCGCGCCGCCGGCTGCTGATGTCGCCTTACCCGGGCTGACGAACGCCACCAGCGATCTCGGTCCTTCTCGATGCGGTCGCACCACAGGTCAAGACGTCGATCCAGATGGCGGCGCTGGTGCTGGAAGCGAAGTCGTGAGCTGACACGATCGCTGCGGTGAGCGATCGTTCGCAGCTGTCAGCGTGGCTTGCCCAGCACCTCGACGCCCGGAACATCGACAAGATCGAGCGCTTGTCCGGCGGTGCCTCGCGCGAGACGTATCACTTCGTGGCCGACGGCCGCCCGCTCGTCGTGCAACTCCAGCGCCCTGGGAGTGAACGCAGCCTGCCCGACGAGGCGGAATTGGTCAGGCTCGTCGCCCGGCACGCCGTGCCGGTGGCACCGATGGTGGCCAGCGGCACCGACGGAACGGGTGCAGGCTTCCTCATCACCGAGCTCGTCCCCGGCGAGACCATCGCCAGAAGGATCCTGCGCGACCAGCGGTACGAGATGGCGCGCTCGCTGCTCGCCGGACAGCTTGGCGCTGCGCTCGGTGTCTTGCACGCCATCGATTCCGACGAGGCCGACCATTTGCAAGCGCTCGATCAGCTTGTCGCCGCGCGCAGTTACCTCGACGAGCTCGACATCGCCAGCCCGGTGTTCGAGTTGGCCTTGCGCTGGCTCGCTGCGCACCGCCCTCCGCCGAGCGGGTTGGGGATCGTGCACGGAGATTTCAGGCTCGGCAACTTCGTGATCGATGAGGGCGGGCTGGTCGCGGTGCTCGACTGGGAGCTGGCGCACCTCGGCGATCCGATGGAGGACCTGGGTTGGCTGTGTTCGAAGGCGTGGCGATTCGGCTCCAGGGCGCCGGTGGCCGGGGTGGGTGAGTACGACCAGCTGTACCGTGCGTACGAGCGGGAGTCCGGCGTTGCCGTCGACAGCGGGGTGGTGCTTTGGTGGCGGGTGCTGGCGACGCTGAAGTGGGGGACAATGTGCGTAGGTCAGGCACGTGTCCACCTCGACGGGTTGACCAGGAGCCACGAGCTCGCCGCGATTGGTCGCCGTGTCTCCCAGACCGAGCACGATCTGCTCACGGAGCTGGAGGGCCGGTGGTGAGCGAGGTCGATGACGTCTACGGATCGCCGACGGCAGAGGAGCTGTTGCGGGCGGTGCGCGAGTGGCTCGAGCGAGAGCTCGTCGCCGAGGGGACGGGACGCCAGCGTTTCGACGCTCGGGTAGCCGCCAACGTCCTTGCCATCGTCGAGCGCGAACTGTTGCACGGCGACCGGCACCGCCGGCGTCATGCCGAACGCCTTGCATCGCTCGGGATCACCGACGACCGGACGCTTGCGGCACTGATCCGATCTGGCGATGCCGACCACCGACTGGCCGAGATCGCAGCAACGGTCGGCGAGACGGTCGCCGACCGCCTGGCCGTCGATGACCCCGGCTACCCGACTTGAGCCCTCATCCGGGTCTCGCCAGCACCATCGTCCAGTACAACGTGCCGTCAGACGAACGGACGGCGCCGACCCCGATCTCGGTGACGTCCCGGTTGAGGATGTTCGCCCGGTGCCCCGCACTGTTCATCCACCCGCGCATCACCTGCTTGGCGTTCGGATAGCCGGCGGCCACATTCTCACCCCCCGTTGAGAAGGGGTAGCCGGTGCGTGAGATTCGCACCACGAAGGTCGACCCGTCGGAGCCCACGTGGCTCATGCGGTCGAGGCGCGCCTGGTCGGCGGAATGCCGCTGCGCCGCGAGGTTCAGCCGCGAGTCCGCCCGCAGTGGCTCGAGGCCGTTGTCGGCGCGCCGCTGATTGGTGATCTGCACCACCTGCTCGCGCTGCGAAGGCGGATCGTCGGGATCGCACTGGTTGGCAACGGCGCCGAGCGCGCCGAGCCCGAGCGTAGCGGTGACCCCGTAGGCGCCGAGCTGTCGCGACAGTCGTACCCATCTCGAAGGTCGGGCCGATGGGCCGGAGCCGATGGTGTCCACTGAGGTCTCCTCTTCCGCGCCGCTTTCGGTTGTCGCTGTCATTCGGACGGTAACAGCCAGCGGCGCAGATGGCTCCTTCGCGGAGTGCGTCAGTCGCCGACCAAGGGCGGCAGGATGGTGCCGAAGGCTCGATCGTGCCGGGCGCGAGAGAAGCCGAGTCGCTCGTACATGCCCACTGCGGCCGTGTTGGCACCGTCCACATACAGCATGGCAGCGGTGACGCCGCGTTGCTCGATCGACTCGAGTCCGGCCAGCGTGAGCTGCTTGCCCAAGCCGAGACCCTGGAAGTCGGGATCGACGGCGATCACGTAGATCTCGCCAACGGCCACGCCTCCGTTGGCGGCGTCGTGCAACTTCGTCCAGCAGAACGCGGCCAACCGACCATCGCGCTCGTGCAGGCGGATGCCGTCGGGATCGAACCATGCCTGTCGAACGCGTCGTTGCAGCGTGTCGAGGAGCCAGCCGCCCTGCTCGTGATGCTGGGCGAACGCCCGGTTGTTCACGTCGAGCAGCGCCTGCTCGTCTGCGCCTGGGCGGAACGACCGGGTTTCCACCATGACTGGCAGCCCGGTCGGCAGCTGGCGCCGCATCTGCAGCAGGTCGCGGTCGGCGGTGAGCCCAAGTTTCTCCGCCAGGGAGATCTCGTTGGTCGACACGTCATGGGTCCACCACGTCACCCGGCCGCCGCCCTCGTGGCGCACGGCATCGAGCACTGCTTGCACGACGCCGGCGAGCAACCCGTCGTCTGCGCGGCGATGCTCGGGGTGCACGGTGGCTTCGATCGTCCAGCCGCCGCTGGCCGGCGATGCCTGGGCGTAGGCGACGAGATGGTCGCTGCCCGGTACGGCGGCAGCCAGCAGCTCGCCGCCCGATGCCAGGTCGAGCCACAGATGGTCGGACAGGAACCGGTAGCCGTCGACTGCGGCTGCGTGGTCGGCGAGCGCAGCCACCTGCGCCACTGTGGCGTCGTCGACATGGCGCACCACCGGGACCGCAGGCACGGACCGAGAATCTAGCCTTCGAGGCGATGGTTCGACCCCGTTCGCCACGAGGACGTGCGCTGGAAACGCACCGCCGACTGGCTGAGGAGTACCCCGAGGCGGTCTGCGAGCTCGATCATGGCGACGCCTTCGAGCTGCTGGCTGCCACGATCCTGTCCGCCCAGACCACCGATCAGCTCGTCAACACCGTGACGCCGGCGCTGTTCGCCCGCTATCCGGGTCCTCATGAGCTGGCCGCGGCCGATCCGCTCGACGTGCAGCAGTTGATACGGCCAACCGGTTTCTACCTGAACAAGACGCGCAGCTTGCTCGGCATGGCGACGGCCGTCGTGGAGCGTTTCGATGGGGTGGTGCCCACGAGGCTAGAGGATCTCGTGACGTTGCCGGGTGTGGGCCGCAAGACGGCCAACGTCGTGCGCTCCGTGGCGTTTGGCCTTCCCGGCTTGCCCGTCGACACGCACGTCGGCCGGCTGGCTCGCCGTCTGGCGATGACGGCAGAGACCGATCCGGTGAAGGTGGAACTGGAGCTCAACGGATTCCTGCCGGCGAGGGAGCGCGGCGACTTCAGCCTGCGGATGATCATGCACGGGCGACGTGTGTGCCTCGCCCGCCGCCCGCGGTGCAGCGACTGCGTCCTCGTCGACTTCTGCCCCTCCCGGCAGTTGTGACAGAGCGTTCCGCCTGGCATGAAGTCCTCCCGTCCCGAACAGAGTCAAAGGTTGGCCTTCCGGCGGCGCTCGGACTACCATGATTGTCTTCCAGGTTCCCGCCAACCTGGACGAGGGCGCAGTGCTGGGATCCGCCGCCTAGCCACGCCCGCCGGCGGCGGCTCCCCGGTCATCGGGGGGCCGTCGTCACTTTCTCCGCTCAGTCGGTGACGAGGCGCGCCGCCCGCTGCAGCGCCCGCTCCGTGCCGATGAGTCCCCGTTCTACCTCGTAAAGGGCAGCCAGGATGTCGCCGTGGCGGGTGCCGAGATAGGGCTCTGTGAGCCCCGACACGCGTTGACGGCAGCGCTGCACCGCGTCGGTGAGCGAGGCGAGTTCGGCGGCGGTGGTGCTGGACATGTGCGAAACAGGCTACGGGGCGCGCCGAGGCACGCCAGTAGCCTCAATCTGGTGGCACGGGTAGCAGCACGCGACGAAGTGGCCAGCCTGATGGGCTACCACTCACCGCAGGTCGAGGTGTCCGTGCGGCTCAACACGAACGAATCGCCTGTCGGACCGCCCGAGGCATGGCTCGATGAGTTCGTCGCCGCGCTCGGCCATGTCGACTGGCACCGCTACCCGGACCGCCAGGCCACCGAGCTCAGGGCCGCCATCGCCGACTTCCACGGCGTCGACCCCGCCCAGGTGTTCGCCGCCAACGGCTCCAACGAGGTGTTGCAAACGGTGCTGCTGGCCTACGGCGGTACCGGGCGCACGGTGGCGACGTTCGAACCCTCGTACCAGCTGCACGGCCACATCGCCAGGACCACGGGCGCCCGGGTGGTCAGCGGTGAGCGCGCCGCCGACTTCACGATCGACGATGCCGAGATCGCCAGGGTGATGGGTGAGGCCCAGCCGTCGGTGACGTTCCTGTGCTCGCCCAACAACCCGACGGGCTTGGCCGAGCCCAGGTCGCGGCTGACCACGCTGTTGGCAATCGCTCCCGGCCTGATCGTGGTCGACGAGGCTTACGGTCAGTTCGCCTCGTGGTCGGCGCTGGAGTTGCTGTCCGAAGACCGCACGCTTGCCGTCGTGCGGACGTTCTCCAAGACGTGGAGTCTGGCCGCCGCCCGCTTGGGGTATCTGATCGGCCCTTCGTGGCTCGTCGCCGAGTTGGAGAAGGTGGTACTGCCGTACCATCTCGATGTCGCCACGCAGCTCGCCGGCACGCTGGCCCTCCGATTCGTCGACGAGATGAACGACCGAGTGGCCGGGGTTGTCGCCGAACGAGCGCGTCTCGCCGAGCTGCTGTCAGGGCAGGACGTCGATGTGTTCCCCAGCGAGGCCAACTTCATCCTCTTCCGGCCAAGGGAGCGGCGGGGACACGAGGTGTGGCAGGCGCTGGTCGATCGCGATGTGCTGATCCGGGACTGTTCTGGCTGGCCGCGGCTCGCCGACTGCCTGCGCGTAACCGTGGGCACCCGTTCCGAGAACGATGCCTTCGCCGACGCGCTGTCGTCGGTGATGACTTCCGAGGAGGTGCACGCATGACGGGGCGCACGGCCACCCGCAACCGCTCCACGGCGGAGACGAAGATCGAGCTGTGGATAGACCTCGACGGCACGGGTCAAACTGAGGTGTCGACCGGTGTGCCGTTCTACGACCACATGCTCGATCAGCTCGGAAGGCACGGCGGGTTCGACCTGCGCATCCAAGCCGAGGGCGACTTGCACATCGACACCCATCACACGATCGAGGACGTCGCCATCACACTCGGTCAGGCGTTCGCCGAAGCGGTGGGCGACAAGGCCGGCGTGCGCCGCTTCGCCAGCGGCATGTACCCGCTCGACGAAGCGCTCGTGGAAGTGGCGCTCGACCTGTCCGGCCGGCCATACGTCTACTGGGACGTCGAGATGCCCGAGTCGGTACCCCTGGGTTCGCCGGCGTTCGATCCCCAACTCGCCGAGCACGCCGTGTCATCGTTCGCTACAGCAGCCAACCTCACCCTCCACGTGACGTTGAGGCGCGGGCGCAACGTGCACCACATCATCGAGGCGACGTTCAAGGGGTTGGCTCGCTGCCTGCGCGACGCAGTGCGCCAGGACGGCGGCGGCGTCCCGTCCACCAAGGGCACCCTGTGACCCGACCGCGCATCGCGGTCGTCGACTACGGGATCGGAAACCTGCACTCGGCTCGCAAGGCGCACGAGCGCGCCGGCGCCGAAGCGGAGCTCACGAGTGACCCCGCCACGATCACCGCTGCCGACGCCGTGGTGCTCCCCGGCGTCGGCAACTTCGGGTCGTGCCTGGCGGCGCTTCGCGACCGGGGTCTCGACGTTCCGGTGCAGGAGGCGTCAGCCTCGCTGCCGTTCCTCGGGATCTGCATAGGCGCCCAGATGCTGTTCGACGTCAGCGAGGAGTCGCCTGGTGCCAGCGGTCTCGGGGTCATCGGCGGCACAGTTCGCTGGATCCCGTCAGGGCCGAAACGACCACAGATGCAGTGGAACCGGCTCGACCTCACGGTGCCCGACGAGATGTTCGCCGGGTTGGAAGCTGCGCCATGGTTCTATTTCGTGCACTCGCTCCACGGTGTGCCCGACGATGCCGGCGACGTGGTAGCAACGTGCTCGTACGGCGCCCCGCTCAACGCAGCCTTCCGCCGCGACAACGTGTTCGCCACGCAGTTCCATCCCGAGAAGTCGGGGTCCAACGGGCTGCGGCTGATCGCCAATTTCGTCGCAGTGGCCGCCCGAGCGACCGTGCGGTGATGGAGCTGTACCCCTCGATCGACCTGCTCGGCGGCCGGGTCGTCCGCCTGCGCCAGGGCGACTACGACGCCCGTATCGAGTACGACGCTGACGCCGTGTCCGTGGCGCGGGCCTTCGCCGACGGGGGTGCGACATGGATCCATGTGGTCGACCTCGACGCCGCTCGATCTGGCACTCCCGTCAACCGGCAGCTGTTCACCGAGATCGCCGCTGCCGTGTCGGGCACGGTGCGCCTGCAGACCGGCGGAGGAATCCGCACGCTCGACGATGTCGAGGCGCTGGCCGCCGCCGGGGTGGCTCGCGTGGTGCTCGGCTCGGCCGCCATACGCCAGACCTCGTTCGTGGCGCAGGCGGCGATGGTGATGCCGGTCGCCGTCGGTCTCGATCATCGCGACGGCGAACTGGCGGTGCACGGGTGGACTGAGGGAGCTGGCGTGTTGCTGCTCGAGGCTGTCACCGAGTTTCCAGACGCCGCGGCGTTCGTCGTGACCAACATCGCCACCGACGGCACCTTGGCGGGCCCGGACCTGGTCGGGTTGGCACGGGTGGCAGCGGCGTCGACCGTGCCCGTGATCGCCAGCGGCGGCGTTGGATCGCTCGATGACTTGCGTGCCCTGTCTCGGCTCGGCGCGCTCGCCGGCGTGATCGTCGGGAGGGCGCTGTATGAGGGCCGGTTCAGCGTCGAGCAGGCGCTCGCCGTGCTGGATGGTAAGGCATGAACGTCGCCCGAGTCATCCCGTGCCTGGACGTAACGGATGGCCGAGTCGTCAAGGGAACGAACTTCATCGGGCTGCGCGATGCCGGCGACCCGATCGGCCTGGCGGCGCGCTACGACGCCGAGGGTGCCGACGAGCTGGTGCTGCTCGACATCACGGCTTCCAGCGACGAGCGGGCGACGATGCTCGACGTCGTGTACCAGGTGGCTGAGGAGGTGTACATCCCGTTCACCGTCGGTGGCGGTGTGCGCACGCTCGACGACGCACACCGGATGTTGCGGGCCGGCGCTGACAAGGTGGCCGTCAACACAGCGGCCGTTGAGCGACCGGAGCTGATCACCGAGATCGCCGACGTGTTCGGCGCCCAGTGCGTGGTGTGCGCCATCGACGCCAAGCGGGTCGGGAATCGCTTCGAGGTCCACTCGCACGGAGGGCGCACGCCGACCGGCATCGACGCCGTGCGGTGGGCAGCGGCCGCCGCCGAACGAGGCGCCGGCGAGATCCTGCTCACGTCGATGGACCGCGACGGGACGAAGGAGGGCTTCGACACGCCACTTACGGCCGCCGTGGCGGCCGCTGTCGACGTGCCGCTCATCGCCAGCGGTGGGGTTGGCACGCTCGACCACCTGGTAGACGGCATCCGCGCCGGCGCCGACGCCGTGCTGGCGGCGTCGATCTTCCACTTCGGCGAGCACACGGTGGCGGAGGCCAAAGCGGCGATGACCGAGGCAGGAATCGTCGTGCGGTTGCCATAGGGTCGCCGGCATGGCAGATATGGAGTATCGGCGCCTCGGCGCCAGTGGTTTGAAGGTGTCGGTGCTGTCGTTCGGGAGCTGGGTCAGCTTCGACAACCAGTTGAAGGATCAGTCCGCCTTCGAGGCGATGCAGACGGCACGCGATGCCGGCTGCAACTTCTTCGACAACGCCGAGGCCTACGCCGGCGGTGGCAGTGAGACGCTGATGGGCAAAGCCATCGCCGAGCTGGGATGGCCGCGCTGGTCGTACGTGCTGACGACGAAGCTCTTCTGGGGCCTGAACAAGGCGCCCAACATGCGCAACACGTTGAACCGCAAGTATCTGATGCATGCCATCGACGGGTCGCTCGAGCGGTTCGGGCTCGACTTCGTCGACGTGTTGTACTGCCACCGTGCCGATCCGGACACGCCGATCATCGAGACCGTGTGGGCGATGCACGACATCATCACGTCGGGCAAGGCCCACTACTGGGGCACGAGCGAGTGGTCGGCCGAGGAGATCCGCAGCGCCATCGAGATCGCCGACGAGCACCACTTACACGCCCCGATCACCGAGCAGCCGCAGTACAACCTGCTCGAACGCGAACGCGTCGAGCAGGAGTACCGACCGTTGTTCGAGGAGTTCGACTACGGGGCGACGGTGTGGAGCCCGCTCGCATCCGGCCTGCTGACCGGCAAGTACAAGGGTGGCATCCCGGACGACTCCCGTGGCGCGCTGACGGGCTACGACTGGCTGGCCGAGTCGTTGCGCAACCCTGAGGCGCTCGAGCGCGTCGAGCGGTTGCGCCCGATCGCCGAAAAGCTGGACTGCACGATGGCGCAGCTGGCGTTGGCCTGGTGCGCCAAGAACCCGAACGTCTCCACGGTGATCACCGGGGCGAGCCGTCCGGCGCAGGTGGCCGAGAACTTCGAGGCGCTCGACGTCATCGACCGCCTCGACGAAGACGTCATGTCCAGCATCGAAGCCGCAGTCGCCTGATCCCTCGGACCGCGACGCCTCGTGACGCCGACCTGGAACAGCCCTGGTGAGCCGGTAGTACGGATGGTCCCTCTATCCATGTCGTGAGATCGTTGTTCAGCATCTCGGTGCCTACGGCCTCGTCGCATTCGAAGCTTCGCGCGGCGAGGTCGTCACCGATGTTGAGGCCGAGTTCCGCGTCCGGCACGAATCCGCCACCTGCGTTCAGCGGGTCACCGTCGCGTAGGATCTCACCGTTGCGCAGGATCACTGCGGGGAACGGCTCTTCCTGCCAGGAGGTGCCTGTTGGCCACACGATGCGATGCAATGGTGCTCGGTACAGCACATTGAGGTAGACGCAGGTCCCACGAAAGACAAGCCGTCCTTGAACCGGTGCACTGAGGCCGCCATCGAGCTCCGACGGGAGCACCGCCAACTGGCCTGGATCCGTCGGCCGTGCCGACGGCGTGGATGGTGGATGCGTCACAACTGCGGTATCTGGGGCCGATGTGCTGGGCGCGGTCGCGATCGATGTGGGTGCCGGATCGCCGGAGCGTGGCGCCGAGCCATCCCCGACGCCGCTGCGCTGGCCGCACGCCACGAGAATCGCGGCGAGCACGATCGTCAGCATCGTCTGTGATCCTCGTTGCCGGCGGTTTCGATCTGCCCGTTGGCACTGACCGTCCATGTCACTCACCTCGAGATTCCGCATAGTATTCCGCTCTCGTCGATCGTTGTGGTCAGGCTTGTGGCTGGCGTATGGGCCAGAGCTCTGACGAAGGCGTTGCGCGAGGGGCCGGTACTCTGGCGGGCGTGTTGAGCGCTGCTGACGACAAGCTGCCGATCAAGATGCTCAACGATCGGCTCCTCGTGAGGATCCCGAAGGAGGGTGAGCGTCGGTCGTCGGGTGGCATCCTGATCCCTGCCACGGCGCAGATGGCCAAGCGGCTGACGTGGGCCGAGGTGGTGGCGCTGGGACCGAACGTGCGCGCTGCCGAAGTCGGAGATCTCGTGCTGTTCAGCCCCGAGGATCGTTACGAGGTCGAGGTAGGCGGCTCCGACTACATCATGCTGCGCGAGCGTGACATCCACGCCGTGGCCGCCGAGCGCATCGAGGCCTCGACCGGGCTGTACCTGTGACAGCGATCGCGGCCACGTCCGAACAGCTCGCACTCGTCAAGTACGACGATCATGGCCTCGTGGCAGCCATCGCCCAGGACCTCGACGGCGTGGTGCTGATGATGGCGTGGATGAACGCCGAGACGTTGCGGATGACGCTGGACGAGGGCCTGATGGTCTACTGGAGCCGCAGCCGCCAGGAGGTGTGGCGCAAGGGCGATACCAGCGGCGATCACCAGGTCGTCCACGAGGCGTTCTACGACTGCGACGCCGACGTGCTGTTGTTCAAGGTGGATCAGCAGGGCCGGGGCGCCTGCCACACCGGCCGGTATTCCTGCTTCCACCGGCGTTTCGGGAACGATGCGGATCAACCCCAGTAGGGAGGAGTTCCGCACGCTGGCCCGCTCCTACACCGTGGTGCCGGTATGGACCGAGCTGCTGGCCGACCTCGAGACACCCGTCGCCGCGTACCTCAAGCTGGTCGGCGACGGCCCGGGGTTCCTGCTCGAGTCGGTGGAGCACGGCGAGCGCTGGAGCCGGTACTCGTTCGTCGGTCGCCACGCTGCGGCCACGCTCACGCTGCGTGACGGGCGCGTCGAGGTGGAGGGCACGTTGCCGTTCGAAGTCCCCCGCGACAAGGGCATGCTGGCAGCGCTCGACGTGCTCACCGAGCGGCTCGTCGGCCCTGTGCTGCCAGAGCTACCACCGCTGCACGGTGGCGTCATGGGCTACCTGGGCTACGACGTGGTCCGCGAGGTGGAGCGCCTGCCCGATCCGCCGCCCGACGACAGGGGAGTCCCCGACGCCGTGATGAGCGTGATCGGTTCGCTGGCGGCCTTCGATCACTGGCGCCAGCGTGTCAGCCTGATCGAGAGCGTGCCGGTGCTCGGACTCGACGACGCCGGAACCGACGCTGCCTACGACGCCGCTGCGGCCCGCCTCGAGACCGCCATCACCGACCTCGCCCGCCCACTGCCCTATGTGCCGGTGGAGCCACCACGGGCCGACGACGAGCTGCCCCGCGTGACGTCGACGATGGGTGGCGGCATGTACCAGCGGGCGGTCGAGGTGGCCAAGGAGCACATCGTGGCCGGCGACATCTTCCAGGTGGTGCTGGCGCAGCGCTATGACCTCGATCTCGACGCCGATCCGTTCGACGTGTACAGAGTGCTGCGCCAGGTGAACCCGAGCCCGTACATGTACTTCGTGCGCCATCCAGAGTTGACCGTCGTGGGTTCGTCGCCGGAGCCGATGGTGAGGGTGGTCGCAGGGGTGGGGGAGCGAAAGGTGATCTCCCGCCCCGTCGCCGGCACGCGCAAACGGGGCGCCAACGACGAGCACGATCGCCGTCTTGCCGCCGAGCTGATCGAGCATCCAAAAGAGCGGGCCGAACACGTGATGCTCTTGGACCTGGCACGCAACGACGTAGGGCGAGTAGCTCGCTTCGGGACCGTCGAGGTCGATGAGCTGATGACGCTCGAGTACTACAGCCATGTGATGCACCTGACGTCACAGGTGAGCGGTGTTCTGACCGACGACAACAGCTGTGTCGACGTGTTGCGTGCCACGCTGCCGGCGGGCACGGTCTCGGGAGCGCCGAAGGTGCGGGCCATGGAGATCATCGACGAGCTGGAGCCGAACCGGCGCGGTCCATACGGCGGGGTAGTCGGCTACGTCGACTGGAGCGGCAACCTCGACACGGCGATCGCCATCCGCACGATGTTCGTCTCGCCAAGGGGCGCCTGCCTACAGGCCGGCGCCGGCATCGTGTCCGACTCGGTGCCCGACGACGAAGACCTGGAGTGCCGCAACAAGGCCGCCGCCTTGTTGGCCGCCATCCCCGCCGCACGCCGGATGACACGAGCGACCCGAGCCGCGATCAGGTCGTGAACCAGCCTGGGCACCTCGCCGAGCGAGTCAGAGCAGGGCGGCGATCCCGAATGCCAGCGTCAGCACACCGAGCGCCGTGACGCCGAGGAAGGCCAGCGCCAGCAGTCGGGGGAACGCCGACAGCGTGAGAAAGGCTGCGGTGATGTTGCGCAGGCCGCGGAGCTGCTGCACGTCGAAGAGGCGGATCGCCGAGAACCGGCGCGTGCCAGCAGAGCCGATCGGCCCCCTGCGCTGGGTGCTGCCTGGGGTGTTGGGCGTCTCGCCGTGCTCCACGGTGTCGATCACGTGGTTCCGAGCGGAGGCGTCACGGTTGAACAGCTGACGGAACTCCGAGCTCAACGTCTGGAACTGGTCGTTGATGGAGCGCAGGCGCCACCAGGCGAGCAGCGGGGACCCGACGGCGAGCGTCGCCGCCATCACCGTCAGGACGAGCGCCACCACGGTCGCTTGTCCGGACAGGGCGAACAGGGCGAGAGCACCGCAAATGACGGTGGCTACGACACCGAACGTTGCCACGCCTCTGGCCAGGCGCGCCCCCAGGCGTGCGAACGACTGCGTTCCAGCGGCGGCCCGGTCGGCGAGGGCCGCGATGTCTTCCATACCCAGGAGTGTTGCACGCCGGGCAGAGCCCGCCAGACTGGATCCATGACCGATTCCTGGGTGCGTACCCGCCGTGACGGCTTGCTCGTGGAAGGGGTCGACGCGATGACGTACTTGCACTCCCAACTCTCCCAGGAGGTGCGGGATCTGCAGGTGGGGCAAAGTCGTTGGACGCTCGTGTTGGTGCCGACAGGTCACGTCGAGGTGCTGGCCCGCTTGTGGCGCCGGGGCGACCAGCAGTTCGTGCTCGACACCGAGACCGGCTTCGGTCCGACGATGCAGGCGCAGTTGGCCAAGTTCATGATCCGGGTCAAGGCCACGCTGACGGAGGTGGAGCTGCAGGCGCTGGAGCCCGTGCCGCCGGTTTCGGACGAGCTGTCGCTCGAGGGCGCCGTCGTTGGTTGGTGGGAGCAGGGCACGGTGCTGCTCGACGAATCGGCGCCGGCGTTGCCCGACGAAGCCTCTGAGGGTTCGCTCGATGAGCTGGAGCACGCCCGGGTCGCCGCCGGGTGGCCCGTGATGGGTCGGGAGATCGAGCCGGGCGAACGCCTGCCCGCCGAGTTGGGTGTGTCGTCCGTTGCAGTCAACTTCACGAAGGGCTGCTATCCGGGCCAGGAGCTGGTGGAGCGAATGGACAGCAGGGGTGCGAAGGCGCCGCGTCAGCTGCGCCGCCTGGATGTGGCCGACGGCGCCGCCGCCGGCGATCCGATCGAGTTGAACGGCGCTGAGGTCGGCCGGCTGACGTCCGTCGCCGGCCGTCAGGCGCTCGGTTTCGTCAAACGCAACGCCGACATCGGAGAACCCGTCACCCCGACCTGACGCCCGGCCCCCAATCAACCGAACTGTGAGTGCTCGACGCCGATTTGGGCCGTTGGACTCACAGTTCCAGATCAATCAACCCAACTGTGAGAGCTCGACGTCGATTTGGGCCGTTGGACTCACAGTTCTGGGCGTCAGGAGGTAGGGGCGTCGAGGGCGCGGCGAAGGCCGATCACCTCGGGATGCGTGCGCAACGATCCCAGTTCCGGTGCTTGGTCGATGATCCTGGCGACGGTGGATGGGCTGGCCGCCGTGGACACCGCTGTGCGCAGCCACGCCACGGCGGTGGCAGGGTCGCCGGCGGCGTTCGCCGCCCGAGCGACGGTGGCTGCCACGGGACCACTGCGGTGGCGACGGTACGTGTCGGCGGCGTAGAAGGCCGCCCGCTCGTACTGGCCGATCGCCAGCAGCCGCTCGGCCAGCAGGTACTCGTTGTTGGGGTTGCCGACGGGTAGGCGTGGGCCGAGGTTTGCGATCAAGGCCGACAAGTGGTTCCGGTCCATCTCGTCGGGTGGCGGCACCATCGGCGCCGGCGACGCCACAGCTTTCTCGAGGGTCCGGCGGGCAGCGGCGGCGTCGCCTTTGCGGAGCTGGTCGCTGGCCGACATCCACGCCATGTCGTCGACGTCCTCGTTGGCGTACAGCATCTGCAGCTGCATTAGCAGGATGACTCCGGCGAAGATGATCAATGAGCGCCGGTCTTGGTCGAGCATCAGCCATGCCGTGCCTCCCACGGTGATGGCGATGCTGGCGTACAGCATGACCCGCTTGGAGTTCTTGGGAAGGAACCAGTTCAGGCCGGTCTCGACGATGTTGCCGCCGTCGAGCGGCAGGATCGGTAGCAGGTTGAACAATCCGATCACGGGTCCTGCCCAGAACACGGCGAATCGAGCGGGGGAGTCGTTGATGGTGGACGTGTCGAGGGGGTTGGCGCCCATGGCCAGCAGCACGGCTGTGCTGAAAGCGATGTGGATCGCCGGGCCGGCGAAGGCGATCGCCGCTCGCGTCGGTCGGCTGATCGGTCGGCTCGGTACGTACGAGGCGTAACCGGCAAGGAAGTCGAGCGAGATCTCGGCCTTGGCCCCGGCGGCGCGGGCGACGAGGGCGTGGCCCAGTTCGTGTACGAGCGTGACGACGGCGACGGCACCGGCCAGCCAGACGCCGAACTCGTTGCCA
>Ga0136610_1000239_pt1 | contig 14992 bp, 13 predicted proteins | sample AntDrymUQ1342206_2_FD_104804 | JGI IMG/M metagenome (GOLD analysis project Ga0136610, IMG submission 104804) | Polar desert sand microbial communities from Dry Valleys, Antarctica - metaG UQ134 (22.06) | ecosystem: Environmental > Terrestrial > Soil > Desert | place: Antarctica: Dry Valley...
GATCCTCCGTGAGGTCGCCGACAAGGCGGCGTGGGCTGCCGCCCGATCGCGGGATCGGCGGATCCCCGCTGAATCCGTCGAGAGCAGCAGCGAGGGCTGGCGCTCGGGTGCTGCTCCCACGCGGAAGGGGAAGCGGGGCACAGGCGCCCCGGCACGCCGCCGCTGAGATGACTCACGTCGGGATTTGCCGACACTGCTCCGTTGGAGTTCACTGCCGGGCGATGTCCACGGTAGTCCGCTTCTGGACCTTCTGGCCATAGACGCGGTTGCCGTTGACGAGCGCGGTCACGGTGAATTGGCAGTTGGGCTCGCCGCAGATCTCCCGGCGGTTGAGGCGGAGGTTGAGAATCCGCCCCTCGCGTGGGTTGGGCACCGCGTTCGAGCGCTCGACCACGCGCCCATCGACCGTCACCACGGCCTCGGTCGTGTGCCCGGCCGCGGGCGGCCCGAACAGCACGGTTGCGTGCATAGCCTCTCCGGCCGGCTGCTCGCACGGCGCGTCCGGCGCCCGCATCGGCTCCGCGCAGATGCGCACGTTCGTGTCGAAGCGATGCCAGGCCGGGTCGGGCAAGACGACGCTAGCCACCCAGAGCGCCGCGACGGCGGCTACGCTGATCAGAGACAGCCGCATCGCAAAGGCCGGGCCCCGGACCGGTGCGGTCGCAGCCGCAGGCGCCCCCGTGGCGGCCGCCGTCGCCTGCTCCGGCGTGCTTTGCCGCGGCGGACCCTCGAGCGCGGGGGTCTTCAGCACCCCGTCGAGGTGGCCGGCTGTCGTGCGATACGCCGCCTCGATCGCTTCGGCGATTGCCTCAGCGACCTCCGGGCGGCTGCGGTCGAAGCTAAGCGTCGTCAGCCGCTTGGTGATTGGCAGCCTGACGACGTGGTCACCTTCGCCTGCCCCTGCCCACGGCGGCGCGCCAGGGCCAGCGGCGTACGTCCGCGCGAGACCGAACATCACCTGGCGGACAGGACCGAGCAGCACGTAGTTGGCGGCCAGCGCGACGACCACCAGGACGGCGACTGCAATTATCAGCCCGATCACCATCACGGCGAGCGCGATCTGGAGGAGATCCACCACCGTCCCTCCTCGGAGGCCGAAAGCGAGGTCGAGCCTGATCTTGTGGACCAGCAGCAGCAGGAAGGAATCGACTAGGTGATAGACGGCGAGCGCCGCTCCGGCGAAGATGGCGACCGCCGCCGCGACCGCAAGCCAGCTGGAGTGCAGTGCCGAAAAGAGGTCGTCGAGCACCCGCATCGCAAAGCCCATCGGGCCGGCCGGCTGTGGCCACCGTCCTCTCCATGCCTTGCCGTTCCCGAGCGACAGCCAGGCGCCGGCGCGCAGCACGAGGGAGAGCGGTGTGAGGACCGCGCGCGCGAGTAGTCCTTTCGCGCGGCTGCCAAGACCCTTATCGCCCTCGGTCGGCTCGTTCCTGCGTTGCTGCCACTCGCGCGGATCGGGCGCCTCAGCCAACCCGACGAACGCGGCTCCGGACACGTCGTCCTCGACGTGGTCCTGCTCGTCGAGCAGGTAGCCCACGATGTAATGCTCGCTGACGACCTGCGGCCGACCGACGGACTTACGAAACGAGCGGTCGGCGAACACGAACGTCGGGAAGTTCGACCACACGCCGCCGTCGGTGATGGTGTGCGTCCATGCACCATCCCCAGCGGGAACGCGCAGGTGGCGAGCGGCGAAAGCAAGAGGGATCGACGAGGACCCGAGTACAGCGTCCGTCACCTGCACGGCGGGTGTCTCCCAGGCGCTGAAGATGATCTGCCGGCTGCGGCTGAGATCAGCCGCCACTACGTTCAGCTCAATCCCCGTCGCACGGTAGAGCGTCGCGAAGGTCACGGGGCCCTCCGCCTCGACACCAAACTTCGCCACCTGCTCGGCCAGCTTCGCCTCAAGCCACTCGTGCACCTTCTCGTTGTCGAGCGCCCCGAAGTTGAGTCGCAGCCGCCTGATGCCCTCGAAGCGCGAGCCGGGCGAGATCCGCTTGAACGCCTCCTCGCTCTCCTTCTCGAACTCGTCGGGCGTCAGACCGGCAGCGATCAGCGCGGCGCTGATCGCGCCCGCCGAGGCTCCGGCGACGGCGCCGAACCAGCAGCCCTTGTCGAGGGTTGCGCGGAGCGCACCGACGTAGGCAACGCCCTTTGCGCCGCCGCCCTCGAAGACGCCCGCCAGCCGACGCGGTACGGCCGCCTCGTCCTCCCACCAACGGACAGCGGCCTGGCTCGGCACGCGGCAATGGTAGCCGGTGCCCGCCTGATGGCCAGCGCCTCACGGCGGCGCCTACAGGCGCAAGCAGCTCCGCCTTCTTGACCGGAAACCTGCTTCGCCAACACGCTGGCGTCGAGCTCGCGAATACGGGCAACCAGGTGCCAGCGGATCGACGAGCTCGTGTTTCCGCCGCTCACTCAACTCGCCGGGGATGACGAGATGGGATTCCCGCGCTTTTCATATTCGCTGACAGCATCCGTTCACCACGGAGTCACGGCGCTGGCGCAGCAATCGCCGAGGTCGAGTCGGTAAGGCGAAGGTGCTCCTCATGGGCAATCATGTACGCGCCCTATTGCTCTACCTGGGACAGCGACGGCGGTAGCCGCGGCTGTGCTCTGCGGGCCGAGCTGTCCGGCCCGACACGGTCCGTCGACCAGCCTCTCGATCATCCCTGACCGCAAGCCGCATCGACTTCGGCGGGCGGTCGAAGAAGAAGTGCAAGCCATGGCAGGAAGGACGACTTACTCTGGCAGGTGCACGTCCTCGCCACCCAGATCCGCGTGCTCGAGGCGCGGATCACGCGCTGAATAAACCGATGCTCGTCCGGGCAGCGTTAGCCCTGCGCTAGCCGCGTCACCGCCGTCGCCCGGATGTATGCGTCCGGATCCTCGCGCAAGGCGTCAACGATCTCGCGCGCCCCCGATCTCGGCTGCCAGATTCAGCAGAACGAGGCGCACCTTGAGGTCCGAATCGGATACAGCCGGGCCGCGAGAGCACAGGCCGCGGCGCCTGCGTGCTGTCGCTCGGACGTTAGCCGGGCTTGTTCTCGCCGGAGAACGTCGAGCGGCACAGCGTGCTGAGTGGGGGCAGACTGAGCCGTGGTATATGCCTGCTTCGGTCACGCTTGGGGGGCCGCGCCACGCTGGTGCCTATTCCCAACCACTCCGGGGCGTTGGCGGATTCGGACGCCGCGCGCGGCTCGAGGAGCAGCTCACTCCTCAGGGCGTATCACCGCTTGTGCCCTGGATCCTGAATGCGCACGGTCCGGGACGCTCACCGGCGGCCCGACAGCTGTTCCACGTCGAGACTGCGGAGGCGGAGGTGGTGGGATCGACCAGCGGATCGCAAAGGCTCCAGAACTGGGGGAGGTTCGACAGACCGAGTACGCAGTCCGTGAACGGGGAATTCAGGGCAGGCTGCTCCTGCCGTCCAGTCGGGACGCAGTCCTGAGTCATTGCGACCCGGTCTGTCGCCTCGCAAGCCTTGAGTACCCAGTCCGCCCCGTCCTTCACAACGTCCCAGTTGAGCTCAGAGCCGTCGTCAAACGTCGCCTTTACCGTGGCCGCATCGTCGGTAGTGCTTGGGAATTCGAGCTTGGGGGCTGTGCCCTTCAGGGCTTGCCCGGCGCTCCCGACGAGCTGCTTCACCTGGGTCGGCGGTTGCTTCGTGCCACATCCCGCCACGGTCATGGCCGCCAGCAGGACGGCGCCGAGGACCAGCCTCCTACTCATGCCCGCATGGTAAGGGCTCACGTCGGGACTCGTGCGAGCGGTTCGGTTGACCACCAGCCCGGCGGATCGGGAGGCGCGTTTCTCCAGCTTCGAGCAGCTTGAGCACGAGGGCTTCAGCGACCGCGACGGCCGCTGCGCGATCTTCTGCGTCGTCGACCACACCACCGGCGGGGCCTGGGCGGACGCCGCGCCGAGGATGGACCGCCTCTTACCCTCCCGTCTTGTGCTATTGGACGGTCGCCAGGGAACCGTCTCCGCTGGGACCGTATCTGAACCCGCTTTGGGCTACCCCAGCGCACCTCTGCATCGCCGAGCGCGCCGACCGAACCGTGCGGTGGCATCCGTCGCCCATGCGCCAGACCCGATCTCGGATCAGCTCGGTCTTAAGCGAGTCGACCCAGGATTCAGCCACCGGTTGAGCCCGCCCTGCGAGCCGCGATCGGAGTGGTGGACGAGGCCGAGGTCGGCGCCGACGCCGCGGGTGCCGATCGCCATCCGGAGCGCGTCTGTGACCATCGTCGCCCGCATGTGGGTGGCGATCTGGAAGCCGACCAGCTTGCGCGAGAAGGCGTCGAGCACGAACGCCAGGTAGGCGATCCCTGCCAGCTGCGCAGGTGCGTGATGTCCGCCAGCCAGAGCCGGTTCGGGGCCTCGGCCGAGAAGTCGCGCTCGACCAGGTCGGGCTTTGAAGCGGCTTCGGGATCGGGCCGCGTGGTCCGCCAGGGGCGGCCACGGCGCTTGGCGCCCTCGATCCCGTTGTCGCGCATCAGCCGCTCGACCGTGCAGCGGGCACACCCGATGTCGCGGCGGCGCAGCTCCTTCCACGTCCGCCGCGACGAGCCGTAGGCCTCGTAGCCGTCGGCGTGGACCTGCTTGACTCGGCCAACAGCCGCTCGTCGGAGATCTCGCGCTTCGATCGCCGGCCCTCGCGCCGCTCGTAGTAGGCGGACGCCGACACGTCGAGGGTCCGGCAGATGGGCTCGACCCCGAAGCGCTCGCGATGCTCGTCGATGTACGCGCTCACTTCGGTCGGTCTGGGTCGAGCTCCTTGGCGAAAAACACCGAGGCAGAGCGGAGGATCTCGTTGGCGCGGCGCAGCTCCTTGTTCTCGCGCCGCAGCTTGCGAATCTCCTCGCGCTCCTGGCTCGTCAGGAGGTCCGACCGGCGGCCGGTGTCGGCCGCGGCCTGGCGGACTCGCTTGCGCAGCGCCTCGGGATGGATTCCCAGGTCACGCGCGACCTGAGCGATCGGGCGCTCGGACTCGAAGACGAGCCGGACGCCGCGATCGAGCAACTCCTCTGGGTACTTGCGTGGTCTTGGCATTCGCGGAGCGTTTCCTCTCCGGAGGACGGATCGTCCTCCTTTCGAGGTCTCCGTGAAAGCCGGGGCGGCTCAAGTCTGACGAGTTGGATAACCATCCGTTCCCCCTTCTGGCTCGGACAACTGTCAAGCGCCACCGAAAAATGCAGGTCGATGAACAGCGAAAAATGTCGGTCTTGGAGGGCGGCGAGCACGCGATCCAAGCGATCCTCCGCCCCGCTGGGGCTCGCGCCGACGACCTCGACGAGCCTGCCGGGGACGGTCTGCGCCTCTGAATCGCTCGCCGGGCGCCTCGGCGCTCGAACCGAGCTGCTGAGAGGCGATCTGAGCGCCTCGGAGGAGGCGCCGCGGCCCGAAGGTCGGGTCATTCGGCACCCTCTGCGTCCTGTGTGAAACCCGAGCGCAGTCCTCAAGCCGGCCCCGCAGCCGGTAGGAGGGTCCGTTGATCGTCAGGACCTCGGCGTCGTGGAGGAGGCGGTCGAGGATCGCCGCGGCGAGCACCTCGTCGCCAAGGAGCTCCCCCCACTCCGAGACCGACTTGTTAGAGGTGACGATCGTCGAGCCGCGCTGGTAGCGGCGGTTGACGACTTGAAAGAGGCGGTTTGCGTCCGCGCGCTCGAGCGGCAGAAAGCCCGCCTCGTCGAGGATCAGAAGCTGGGGGCGCTGGTGGTGGGCGAGCTTTTGGGAGAGCTTGCCGAGCGCGTCCGCCTCGCGCAGGGAGCGCACGAGGTCGTCGAGCGTCGTGTAGCGGATCAGGTAGCCCTGGCGCAGCGCCTCCATCCCGAGCCCCACCGCGATGTGCGATTTCCCCACGCCCGGCGGCCCGAACAACAGCAGCGAGACGCGGCGCTCGAGAAAGCGCAGCGTGCGCAGCTCGCCGAGGCGCTTGGGGTCGAGCCCCGGCTGGAAGGAGGGATCAAAGGAATCGAGCGTCTTGTGGTGGGGAAGCGCCGAGAGCTTGAGCCGCGAGGCGTAGCGCCGGCCCTCCAAGACGCCGACCTCCTCCTCGAGGCAGAGGTCGAGGAACTCGCGATAGCCGAGCGCGGCCTGCTCGGCACGCTCGATGAGTGAGTCGGCTGCCTCGGCGAGGCCGAGTAGCTTCAGCTCGCGCGCGTTGGAGCGGATGCGCTCTGTCAGCAGCTCAGCCACGCGTCGCCTCCTCGTAGATCGAGAGCGGTCGGCGGTGGATGTCGGGCTCGGGCAACGATGCGAGCACCTCGGCGAGCGGGATCGAGCCGTGCTCGGGATCGGGTAGGACCCGGCGGGGCTTGCCACGCTCGTGTCGCATGAGGCGGCTGGCGTCCTGGGCCGAGTAGACCTCGATCTCCTCGGCCCCGAGCACGAGCTCGATGCGCTCGCCGGGCCTTGCCCCGGGGTCCGCATAGCGGCGGCCCTCGAACGAGAAGAAGCCGTCGCGGGCGACGACGCGCGTCGTGCGCTCTGAGACGATGTAGGGTTCGGGCGCCGCCGCCAGCAGCGCGGCGCGGTCGCGCTCTGCCCGGGCGGCGACGACCTCGCCGTGGGTGCCGTGGACCCGGCGGCGAGCGACGTCTTCGTTCCAGTCCGCCCACGAGCGGTTCGCCTGCTCGTAGTCGCAGAAGGCATGCGCTCGCAGGAGGCGCTCGCGGACGTAGGGGACATAGGATTCGACCTTGCCCTTGGTCTTGGGCCGGTAGGGGCGGCAGAGGCGGATGCGAAAGCCGTAGTGGTGGGCCGAGGCGAGCGCCTCGGGGTGAAAGCGCCGCTCGCCCTCAAGGCGCTCGGACCCGACGTGGCTGCGCACGACGGTCTTCGTGCGGTCGTAGAGGAGCTCTGCCGGGATCCCGCCGAAGTGGGCGAAGGCGGCACGGTGACAGGCCCAGAAGGTCGTCAGGTCGAGCGAGCCCACGAGCCGGCAAAAGGAGTCGCGCGAGTGGCCGAGCACCATGTGAAAGCAGTAGAGCGGCAGCTCGAGCCCGGAGGGCGTTCGGATCGGCTGCTCGTGCGACCAGTCGACCTGGGCCTGGTGGCCCGGTGCGGTCTCGAAGCGGCGCTCGGGCTCTGGCTCACGGCCCGGGCGGGCACGATGGACGTAGCGGCGGACGGTCTGGTAGTCGCCTGAGAAGCCGTAGTCGCGGACGAGGTCCTGGTGGATGCGCGTCGCCTGCAGTCGCGGGCAGCGCGCGAGCCACTGGTCGATCACGGGCTTCAGCGGATCGAGCTTCGACGGCGTGCGCTTGCGCCGGTAGACGGGCTGGGCACCGTCTATGAGGTAGCGCTTCACCGTGCGCCAGTCGCGGCCGACGAGCCGGCCGATATCGGCGTAGGTGAGTCCCTGTCGGTGCAGGGCCCTGATGTCCATGACGTCCTCCTCTGTGATCACGTACGGCTAGACCTTCGGAGCTGGTCATCGCGTTCTTCTCTGGGTCGTTGTCGGGTCTCCTACACCGCGCTCGGCGACAGCTCTGCGAGCTGAGGCACCTCGGCGCGGCGTGAACAGCCGTTCGCGGGTGACGTCTCAATGCTTAGCGGTCCGAGAGAGCTGACAGCTGGAGCGCGAGCCGTTGCCGGACAGCGGGGATGCGGCCGAGGAGGCCGATCGCGATGTTGCGGGCGGTACGCGCGAGCGGGTGGGTGACGGTGGCGATGCGAGTCGCGCGATCCGTGAGGGCGACGACCCGTTGCGCGACCGGACGGCGGCGCTCCGCGTAGTCGTCGAGCGCAGCGTCGGGGGCGCGTTCCATGAGCACTTCGAGCAGAGTGCGGCCGAGGGCGACGGCGTCCTGAATGCCGATGTTCATCCCTTGGCCGCCGGCGGGGCTGTGAACGTGTGCCGCGTCCCCGGCCAGCAGAGCGGGGCCCCGGCGGTAGGCGTCGGCTACGCGGTGGTGCACCCGAAACCGGGACTCCCATACGAGCTCGTGGACCCGCGCATGGCCGGGCCCGCGCTCGTCGAGCAGCGTCTGCACGTCGCTTTCGGTGACGTGCACAGGTGCCGAGTCGACGGTGGCGACGACGCGGTGGTGACCGCCGGGCAGCGGTGCGACGACGACGAGCCCAGCCGGAGAGAAGAACAGCTGCACCTCTTGGGATGACAGCGGCCAGTCCATGCGCACGTCGGCGAGCACGGACTGCCCGTAGCGGCCACCGCTGAAACCGATGCCCATCGCCTCTCGGATCGCACTCTGCATCCCGTCGGCACCGATCACGTACCGCGCCTGCACCGTCTCTCGCTGTCCGTCCGGCCCCGCCACCGCAACTGCTGCGCCGTACCGACCGGTCGTGACAGCGGTCACCTGGTACGGGCGCTGCACCTCGCCGCCGAGCTCCTCGAGGCGCTCGTTCAAGATCGCCTCGGTCCGGGATTGCGGCAGCATGAGCGTGTACGGGTAGGCGGTCGGCAGTCCCGCGAAGTCGACGCGCGCCACGACTCGGGCCCGGTCGTGGACGGCGAAGACGGGGACGCTGCAGCCCTGGGCCACCAGTCGCCGCGCGATGTCCAGCTCATCCAGCACCTCGAGCGTGCGCGCGTGCACCACTGCGGCGCGCGAGGTATTGGCCCCCTCCTCGGCCTGCTCCAGCACCAGCACCTCGACGCCGGCCTGTTGCAGCGTGCCGGCCAGCGCGAGCCCGGTCGGACCTGCTCCGACGACGAGGACCTCCGCCTCTTGTGGCAACATCCGCCCTCACCTCGTTGTCAACAAGCGTTTGCCTACATGCGTTGACCATATCACCGGGGGCGGTGTTTACGCCAACGCCCGTTGGCTGGGCCTACGGTGCCGAGGGAGCGACGGGCCCGGGTCAGTCCTCGGTGAGGTAGCGCTGGACGGTGGGACCGAGCGAGGCGAGCACCCGCTCGCGGTCCATGCCCGTGACCTCGGGCCAGCCCAGGACGTAGCGGCAAAGCGCGAAGCCCAGCACCTGGGTGGCAGCCAGACCGGCCCGGACATGCGGGTCCCCGGCGCCGCCCAGGGCGGTCACGGCGGGGACCAGCTGCTCGATGAAGATCGACCGCATCCGCTCCGCCGCGTCGTCGCTGGTGACGCCCGCGCGCAGCAGCGCCTGCAGGGCGTCGTCGCCCTCCCAGCGCTCCAGGAAGTGGGCGACGAGCGCACGGCCGACCTCCTCCCGCGGAAGCATCGTGAGGTCAGGCAGCCGCAGATCGAAGTGCGCCGCGGCCGCGAACAGCCCCTCCTTGCTCCCGAAGTAGCGCATGACCATCGACGGATCGATGCCCGCGACCGCCGCGATGGCGCGGATCGTCGCGCGGTCGTACCCCTCTGCTGCGAACCGCTCCCTGGCGGCGCTGAGGATCGCCGCGCGGGTCGCGTCGGACCGTCGAGCTTGCGTGGAGGTCATGCCCACCACTGTAGGCCAACAGCCGGTGACCTGCTAGCGTCAACAAGCGTTGGCAAACGCACGTTGATCACGGAGGAGGGACGGATGCGAATCGTGAACGATCATCTCGAGATCCCCAAAGCGGCGCTCCAGACGCCCAGCGCCGCGGGCTACCTGCTGCTGGCCGGGGAGGTCGATCGCCGCCCGCCGTTCCTTCCCAGCAGTCGGGCGAAGCGACGCCTGATCGCGTCCGGCGCCGCCGCGGTGGCCGACCTCGCTCGCGTGCCTGGGGTGACGCAGGCCGACTTGTTCGAAGCTCGCCTGGTCGCGCCCGGGATGGGGCGCGAACTCCTGCGGCGACGGGCTGGCACCGTGCACCGGGCTCGCTTCGACCTTGTGCTCCTCGTCGAGACGACAGACCCCGCCGTCGCGGCGGGGGTGCGCGGCCACCACACTTATCGGCGGCTGGCGGCGGACCTAGCGGCGGCCGCGCAGCACACGCACGAGATCGCCGCGAGGAACGTCCGCCGGATCGCCGAGGTCGACCACACCCGCCCGTCGGTGTTCCTGTTCAACTACTTCTACGCCGACGAGCCGCGGGACCTCCTGCCCGTGTGGGAGTACACCGCCGGCTGGTTCGTGGACAAGACAAGCCTGTCCGACTCCACCGTCCTGGAGCCGCTCGACGGCGAGGCAGACGACTACGGGATCATCAACCACGCGAGCTGGCCGCACTTCAGGACCTTCCTACCGTCGCTGGTACTGAGGCCGTCGTTCCGGCGGTACTTGCTGGCGAACTTCGCCGCCAACGCCATCGCCGCCCAGCCGATCCTCTACCGCGGCGTCACCCACGCCGGCGCGGAATCTATCCCGGTCGCAGGCGATGAGGAGAGAGCCAAGGCAGTCTCGGCGCGACGAGTTGCCACCTGACCCCGAGCTCGCAGCGCGACGATGGGTGGACCGGGAACCTCACGAGGCGGCGACCAGCTGGGTGTAGTTAGCTGCGAGCCGCAAGTACTGGACGCAATCTCGAAAGGCAACACTTTGAGAGTCGCTGTCGCTCACCGTTTCGGCCCCCCGGATGTTCTGGCTGTGGAAGAGATGGCGGACCCCGTCGCCGGGGTGGGGCAGGTCGTGGTCGACGTGGAGTACGCGAGTGTTACCTTCGTCGAGACGCAGGTGCGGGGAGGGCGCGCCCCGAACCCGGCGATGATCCCTTCGTTGCCCCTGATTCCGGGCAACGGCGTCGGTGGCATCGTCGGTGACACCGGCGAGGGGGTCGACCCGCAACTCCTGGGCCGCGCCATCGTCACGACCACGGGCGGCCGCGGAGGCTACGCCGAACGGGTCGCCGTCAATGCGTCAGAGCCGATAGCAGTGCGTGAAGGCGTGACACTGGCCGATGCGGTGGCCTTGCTGGCGGACGGCCGAACGGCGCTGGCGCTGATGCAGTTGGCGAATGTGCGAGTGGGCGAAACGGTACTTATAGAGGCTGCGGCCGGCGGCGTGGGGACATGCCTGGTTCAGCTTGCGAAGGCCGCCGGTGCGCGGGTGGTCGCGTGCGCCGGATCCGCGGAGAAGCTCGCAGCGGTAGAGCCGCTCGGCGCCGATGTCCTCGTCGACTATTCGCGCAACGGTTGGGCCGAGATCTTGCGTGCGGGAGGGGAGCTGGTCGATGTCGTCTTTGACGGCGTCGGGGGCGACATCGGCACAGAAGCCTCCAGGCTCCTGCGCGCCGCCGGACGCTTCTGTCAGTACGGGATGGCCAGCGGCGGATTCACCGAGCTGCCGTCCGACGTCCGCCAGCGCGAGATCGTCGTGCTGCGCGGGATCAACCTCGACCCGAGCGAGGCGCGTGACTTAAGCGTGCAAGCGATTGAGCGCGCGGCGGCGGGTGAGTTGCGGCCTTTGATTGGGCAGGTGTTCTCGCTTGAGCATGCGGCGCGGGCTCACGCTGCCATCGAAGCTCGCGAGACGATTGGGAAGACGCTGCTGACGCTCAAGCGCCCTCCGGCACGGGAGAAAGGCGCTGGCGACTGAATGACACAGCCCCCCGGCTCAGCAGTGGCTAGATGCGACCTCCGGGACATGGTGCGCTTCTCAGAGCCCCGCACCGGAGGAGGCAGATGCACCCTCTGGCTGTCACAGGTCTGCTCGCCATCTCGTCTGAGGGGTACCAACCCCGAACAGAGGAGCCGTTGTGAAGGTTCTGGTCGCCGGTGCTACGGGAGTTCTCGGAAGGCAGCTTGTCCCACGGCTCGCCGCGGACGGTCACGACGTGGTGGGCATGACGCGCAACGTGTCCAAGCAGGGATTTCTCCGTGCTCTGGGCGCGACGCCCGTGGTCGCCGACGCCCTTGATCCCGAAGCGGTGGCGCGGGCCGTCGCCGAGGCGCAGCCCGAGGTGATCGTGCACCAGCTCACCGCGCTGGCCGGCTCACTGGACATGCGCCACTTCGATCGCGATTTCGCGCTGACGAACCGTCTGCGGACGGAGGGGACCGACCACCTGCTCGCCGCCGGCCGGGTGTTCGGGGTGCGCCGGTTCGTGGCCCAGAGCTTTGCCGGCTGGCCCTTTGCCCGCACGGGCGGTCTGGTCAAGACCGAGGACGACCCGCTTGATCCCGCACCGCCCGTGGCGATGCGCCAAACCCTCGACGCCGTGCGCTACCTCGAGGAGGCGGTCATCGGCGCCGACTGGACCGAGGGCGTCGTGTTACGGTACGGCAACTTCTACGGTGCCGGCACCGCGCTCGAGCATGGGAGCGAGCAGGTGGAGCTGATCCGCAAGCGGAAGTTCCCGGTGGTTGGCGGCGGCCGCGGCGTGTGGTCATTCGTCGACGTCGAGGACGCCGCCGAGGCCACCGTAGTCGCCGTCGCGCGTGGGCGGCGGGGGATCTACAACATCGTCGATGACGATCCAGCGCCGGTCGCGGAATGGCTGCCGGCGGTGGCGAGCTCACTCGGCGCCAGGCCGCCGCGGCGGGTGCCGCGGTGGCTCGGGCAGCTGCTCGCGGGCGAGCCGGCAACCGTCATGATGACCGAAGTGCGCGGAGCGTCGAACGCAAAGGCCAAGCGCGAACTGGGCTGGCAGCCGGGCCACCCGAGCTGGCGTGATCGCCTGGCCCGAAGTGCTGCATGAGCGCACCACGCGGTGACGTGCTCGAAGAGCTCCGGCCGGCGGCCTTCGCTATCGCCTATCGAATGCTCGGCAGCGTCGCTGAGGCCGAGGACGTCGTGCAGGACTCGCTGCTCCGCGTCCACAGCGCGCTCGAGGCGGGCGAGCGAATCGAGTCCCCGCGGGCCTACGTCGCGACGGTGGCCGCACGCCTCGCCATCGACCAGCTGCGTTCGGCGCGGATCCGCCGCGAGAGCTACGTCGGCGAATGGCTGCCGGAGCCGCTGATCGGCAACGCCGACCACGATCCCGAGCGCCAGGCCCAGATCGCAGACTCGCTTTCCCTCGCCTTCCTCGTCCTGCTCGAGAGTCTCTCTCCCGAGCAGCGCGCCGTCCTGTTGCTGCGTGACGTCTTCGACTACGGCTACGACGAGATCGCCACGATCGTGGGCAAGAGCGCGGATAACACCCGCCAGCTGGCGGCGCGGGCGCGCCGGCACGTGGAGGAGCGCCGGCCGCGGTTTGAGGCCTCCCGGCAGCAGCGCGACGAGCTCGCCGGGCGTTTCTTCGCAGCCGCCCGAGAGGGCGATCTCCCTGCGCTCGAGACGCTGCTCGCCCACGATGTCGCGCTACACGGCGACGGCGGCGGCAACGTGCCCGCCCTCGCGCGCTCGCTGCGGGGCCGCCCACGCGTGGCACGCACCCTGCTGGCCTGGGCCCGCCCCCTTCGCGGAGGCGAAGCCAGCATCCGTCGGGTCGACGTGAACGGCCAACCGGGTGCGCTGCTGCTCGACCCCGAAGGCAAGCTCATCAGCGTGATGGCGCTCGACATCGCCGATAGCCAGATCCAGGGCGTCAGCGCGATCGTCAACCCGGACAAGCTCCGCCACATCGGCCACGTCGGCGACATGCGGGCGCTCCTGAAATCGAGCGATTCTTAGCCGGTTCCCGCGCCGCACGCCCCGCGTCAGCTCGACCACGGCTCGCGGTCGAGCGCGGCGACGAAGTCCGAGCGCGCGTGCACGGGTCGCCGTGAGCGACGAGGACGTGCTCGAACGGCAACGCCAGCAGCGCTCGCAGCGCTGGAAGGGTGCGCTGCTCGTGCCACGGGCGTCCCCCAGACTCGCAGCACCCCGCCCGGCGCCGTCATCCCGTCAGCGAAGACCAGCGCGCGCTGCTCGGGGAGGTAGTTCTCACCACCGCCGTGACGCGCCTAGCGGGGGCAGCTGCTTCGACGAACGCCGTCTCTGAGAGCTTAAGTGCCCGGTAAACGTCCGCAAGGTCAAGCTCGACGCCGCGACCCTCGAGACGGTCTCGCTGCCCGAGGCCGACCCGCTGGCCCACGATGCGGCGTTCTTTCGCAACGTCGAGCGCCGGGGCTTTCACGGCGGGCTGCTAGAGGGGCTGTGCGACTACTGGCGCTAAGGCAGAGCGAACCCCCGCCGAGCGGGGCGCGCCGAGCGGTCACGGGGTTCGAGGCCGCTCGTTCCCCGGCTGAGCCTTCTCCACCTCATCGACTTGCCTCTGAGCTTGCCCGGCCTTCTGGTTGGCCCCCGCCGCGAGCTTCTCGGCCTCGTCGTTCTGGTTGGAGCTGACCACCGCGCCGCCCCCAACGCCACCCGCCGTCCCGGCCGTTGCCGTCACAAGCGCAATCATCACGCGAGCGTAGGTCTCACGTCGGTCCCGGTCGGCGGCTTCCCCGCTCGTGGTGTGAAGCAGCAGACCGAATATCAGGATGGTGCCGAGCACAGCGAGGAGGGCGACCGCCCCGAGGTAGAGCTGCGCGTTGGCATTGTCGACCAAGATCAACGCGCCCATCCCCAGCACGATGAGCGTGAACGCCCCGACCGCCACTCCCACGGTGAACTTGGTCATGCCCGAGACCTTCGCGCTGCGCGGCCGCGGTCCTGCCGCGGGGCCCGATCCCATGGGCGGCGAGAACTACTTGGCTCACGACTTGCGCTCGTCGGTCTTACCTTCGTGGGAGTTTGACTTCTCTTCGAGACGCACGACTGGAGGCGTCCAGTGAACGACTTGGTGGGCGGCCTGGACCCGCGTGGTCTCGGCTCTCGCGCCGCGGGGGACGACCATGTCTAGCCGCGCCGAACCCTCTTCCGCATCCACTTCCCGAGGCGGCGGAGCGCGTCGAGCGCTTCGCTCCCCATGGCGGTGTGAACACCGCACGCCTTGGCCTCGTAGCTGGCGGCGACCACAACCCCCGCTCCCACGATGACGGGCCGGCCGAGGAGTCGAGGGTCATCTCGTTGCTCGACCGACGCATAGTACGCGTCGAGGTCGGCGTGCAGGATCGTGGCCTCTGGCGGCAACACGAACACATGTTCGCATTATGCCGGGACGGAGGGACCTTCGACTGTGCCGCTGCTCGCGCAAAGCGACAGCCTCAGTGGCAGGCCGGCGCACTACTGCTCCGCGCCGGAAGCGATCGGTGTGATCGAGCGGACGTCGAAGACGCTCGCACCATGCGTGAACCCGGAAGGAAGGTGC
>Ga0136610_1000245_pt1 | contig 14832 bp, 11 predicted proteins | sample AntDrymUQ1342206_2_FD_104804 | JGI IMG/M metagenome (GOLD analysis project Ga0136610, IMG submission 104804) | Polar desert sand microbial communities from Dry Valleys, Antarctica - metaG UQ134 (22.06) | ecosystem: Environmental > Terrestrial > Soil > Desert | place: Antarctica: Dry Valley...
GCATCAGCGAGTCGCTCTGCACCAGCACGGCATAACGGCGACCGCGCTGCTCGTGGCCTCGGGCCTGAGGGTTCGCGCGTAGCTCGTAGATGTCACCACGCCTCATCGGCGCCCATGTCCTCCCGCACCGCCTGAACCGCCGCCTGGTATTCGGGGTTGTCGCGCAGCCCTGCTGACTCCTCGCGCAACCGGTCGTGCAGGTGCCGGCGGTAAGCGGCATGGATGGCCGCCACCACCGCGGCATTGCGGGAGCCCGCCTGCTCCGCGAGGGCGGCCAGCTCGCGCTCGGTGTCACCGTCGACACGGATGCTCATGGTGGTCGACACACCATGATTGTAACATTTTTTGTGGCACAATCGAGCAGATAGGCAACTCCTGGCGAACCGGACCACTCGAATGGCTGGCCTCCTGAACCTCGTCGAGTAACTTAGGGTCAGTTATCGCAACTTAGGCTAGGGTGACCAACCCGACACCAGCCGCCGGTGAAAGAGGTTCTCGATGCCACGCCCGTGCCGGACACTCCACCGACGACCGGACCGCGACGGTGTCCTGCCCGCCGCGGCCGGATGACCTGGCGTGCCGCGACCGAGGGCGGTCGTCACCGGCGGGGCCGGGTTCCTGGGGTCGCACCTGTGCGAGCGCCTGCTGTCCGAGGGGTACAGCGTGCTGTGCCTGGACAACTTCTGCACGGGGTCACCGGCCAACGTCGCGCACCTGGCGGAGGTGGGGCCGTTCCGGCTGATCCGTGCCGACGTCACCGATTTCGTGCACGTCGTCGGCGACGTGGACGCGGTGCTGCACTTCGCCTCCCCCGCGTCGCCGATCGACTACCTGCGGATGCCCGTCGAGACCCTGAAGGTCGGGTCGATCGGCACCCTGCACACGCTGGGCCTGGCCAAGGAGAAGAAGGCGCGCTACCTGCTGGCGTCCACGTCGGAGGCCTACGGGGACCCTCAGGTGCACCCGCAGCCGGAGAGCTACTGGGGGCATGTCAACCCGGTCGGGCCGCGGGGCGTCTACGACGAGGCCAAGCGGTTCGCCGAGGCGATGACGATGGCCTACCGCCGCGCGCAGGGCGTCGACACCGCGATCGTGCGCATCTTCAACACCCACGGCCCGCGGATGCGGCCCGACGACGGGCGGGCCGTACCGACGTTCATCAGGCAGGCACTGCTGGGGGAGCCGTTGACGGTGGCCGGCGACGGCCGCCAGACCCGCTCGATCCAGTACGTCGACGATCTGGTGGAAGGATGCCTGCGGCTGCTGCACTCGACGCTCGCCGGCCCCGTCAACATCGGCAACCCGAGCGAGGTGTCGATCGATGAGCTGGCCGTGCTGATCCGTGACCTGGTGGGCTCGGCCAGCACCGTCCGCTACGTCCCGCGCCCGGAGGACGACCCGACCGTGCGGCAGCCCGACATCACGCTGGCCCGCCGATCGCTGGGCTGGGCGCCGGCGGTGGACCTCGGCGAAGGGCTGCGACGGACGATCGAGTGGTCCCGGCAGAACGTCGAGCGGGCCGCACCCCTGCAGGCGATGTGACCCCCGAGCCCGAGGTCGTGATCATCGGAGCCGGGCCCGCCGGCCTCACCGCCGCCCACGAGCTGAGCAGGAACCAGGTGCCGGCGACCGTGCTGGAGGCCGACGACGTGGTCGGCGGGATCAGCCGCACCGTCGAGCGGGACGGGTGGCGGTTCGACATCGGGGGCCACCGCTTCTTCACCAAGGTGCCCCGAGTGGAGGCGCTGTGGCACGAGATCCTGCCCGGCGGGGACTTCCTGCTCCGTCCCCGGCAGAGCCGCATCCTGTATCGGGGCAAGTTCTACGACTACCCGTTGCGCCCGCTCGGCGCCCTGCGCAACCTCGGTGCGGTCGAGGCGGCCCGCTGCGTGCTGTCCTACCTGTGGGCGAGGCTGCGCCCACCGGCCGATCAGTCCCATCTCGAGGGATGGGTCGCGGCCCGCTTCGGATACCGGCTCTACCGGCACTTCTTCAAGACCTACAACGAGAAGGTCTGGGGGGTGCCGGCCACCGAGATCCAGTCCGACTGGGCGGCCCAGCGGATCAAGAACCTGTCGCTGGCGAACGCGGTGCTGGGCGGGCTGCGCCCCGGGCGCAACCGGAAGCAGATCACCTCGCTGATCGAGGAGTTCCACTACCCGCGGTACGGGCCGGGGATGATGTGGGAACGCTGCTGCGAGCTGGTCGAGGCGGCCGGCAGCAAGGTGCACCTGGGCCAGCCGGTGACCAGGATCCGGCACCAGGACGGCCGGGTGGACGCCGTCGAGACCACCGCGGACGGGGCGGTGACCGGCTACCCGTGCACCCAGCTGATCTCCTCGATGCCGCTGCCCGACCTGGTGCGCGCCATGGACCCGCCGGCACCCGCCGACGTGCGCGCCGCCGCCGGCGAGCTGCGCTTCCGCGACTTCCTCACGGTCGCCCTGGTGGTGCCCGAGAGCGAGGCCTTCCCCGACAACTGGATCTACATCCACTCCCCGCAGGTGCGCCTGGGCCGCATCCAGAACTTCGGGGCGTGGTCGGAGTCGATGGTCCAGCCCGGCCGCACCTGCCTGGGCCTGGAGTACTTCGTGTTCTCCGGTGACGAGCTGTGGGAGCTTCCCGACGCGGACCTCGTCGAGCTGGGCATCTCCGAGCTGGCCACCCTCGGGCTGGTCGAACCCGCACGGGTCGAGGCCGGCTACGTGGTGCGGATGCCCAAGGCCTACCCCGTCTACGACCATGGCTTCCAGGCCAACGTGGCCGTGCTGCGCGACTGGCTCGCCACACACGCCCGCAACGTGCACCCGGTTGGACGCAACGGGATGCACCGGTACAACAACCAGGACCACTCGATGCTCACCGCCATGCTCACGGTGGAGAACATCCTGGGCCGGGGTGACCACGACATCTGGGCGGTCAACGTCGACGCCCGATATCACGAGCAGGAGGCTGTCGGGGGCACCGGCCGGGACGCCCCGATCCTGCCCCGTCGGGCTACCCCGGCACCACCCCGTCGGTCGCCGAGGACGGGCCGGCGCGACCCCACAGGCGGACAAGGACCACCACCGGGAGCAGGCTGACCGCGACGATGAGCAGCGCCGGCAGCGCGGCGGTGTCGAAGCGGCCGTCCTTCGTCGCCTCCCAGGCCATGATCGCCAGCGTGTCCCCGCCCAGCGGGCGCAGCAGCGCGGTGGCCGGGAGCTCCTTCATGACCTCCACCGTCACCAGCAGCGCTGCCGTGAGCACACCGGGCCACAGCAGCGGCAGGTGCACGTCGGTGAGCACCCGGCCCCGGTCCGCACCCAGCGCCCGGGCGGCGTCGTCCAGGTTCGGGTTGATCCGCCCCATCCGCGACTCCAGGGCGAAGAACGCCTGCGCGTGGAACCGCACGACGTAGGCCAGCACCAGACCGAGGATGGTGCCGGTGAACAGGAGGCCGATGCCGGTGCCGAACAGACCCTCGAACCCGTCGATCAACCGGCGGTCAACCCACACCAGCGGCCCGTAGATCGCCACCGCGATGACCGTGCCCGGCACCGCGTAACCCACCGAGGCCAGCCGTGCCGCGACGGCGCCGACCCGGGACGGCGCGACGCGCTGGCCGTATACCACCACCGTCGAGGTGATCACCGTGATGACCGCGGCGGCCGCCGCGAGCAGCAGGGTGTTGAACGCGGCGTCTGCCAGCCCCGCCCCCACCCGGTCGGCCACGACCGTCTCCACCGACCAGGCCAGGAGCTGGAGGACCGGGACGGCGAACACCACCGCCAGCAACAGGCACGGCAGCGCGGTCGCCAGCCCGGCGCGCCAGCCCCGCAGCCGGCGCGGCACGACGGCATCGCCGCGGGAGAGCGCCTGGTGGTAGCGCGCGCGGCCGCGCAGCAGGCGCTCCAGCACCACCATGACGAGAGCCAGCCCGACGAGCACGGTGGCGAGCTGCAGCGCGGCCGCCCGGTCAAAGGCGCCGTACCAGACCCGGTAGATCGCGTCGGTCAGCGCCTGGTAGCCGAGCAGGTTCACGACGCCGAAGTCGGCCAGTGCCTCCATGACGGCCAGCGCCGCGCCGGCGGCCAGCGCCGGGCGGGCCAGCGGCAGCGCGACACCGCGCACCGCCTGCCCGTAGCTGCGCCCGAGGTTGCGCGCCGCCTCCATCGACTGCCGCGACTGGCCCAGGAACGCACTGCGCCCCAACACGTAGACGTAGGGATAGAGCACGGCGGTGAGGACGCCGATCGCGCCGGCCGGCCCGCGCAGACCGGGCAGTTGCAGGCCGCTGCCGAAGAGGCTGGTCTGCAGCGGGTCGGCGTAGCCGAACTGCCCGACCAGCACGAACACCAGCACGTAGCCGGGCATCGCCAGGGGCAGCACGAGCGCCCAGTCCAGCCAGCGCCGGCCCGGGAAGTCGTAGAACGAGACGAGCACCGCCAGCCCGCCGCCGATCACGAGGGTGCCGACGCCGACACCGAGGCCGAGCAACACGCTCTTGGTCAGGGCCCGAGGCAGCAGCGTCAGCGCGATCTGGTCGAACGCCTCGCCGCCCAGCAGGAACGCGGCGGGCAGTGCCGCGAGCGGTCCGGCCACGGCGAGCGCCGTGAGGACGCCCACGACCGCCCATCCCGGAATGCGCCGACGGGTCCGGCGCGGCGGGAGCGTCAGTTCCACCCCACCTCCAGCATCAGGGCGACGGCCTCGTCGAGCAGCGGCCCGGCCTCCTCGACGGCGATGGGATCGATCGTGACGTCGGCCCAGTCCCGGATGTGCGCGGGCGGTGCCACCTCCGGGTTCGCGGCGAACTCGCTGCCCACCACGATTTGCTCCTGGGCGGGCGGTGAGGTGAGCCACTCCATCAGCGCCACCGCGGTCGGCACGGCGTCCGAGCCGCGCACCACGCCCATCCCGGAGACGTTGGCGTGTGCCCCGGCGCCGTCCTGGTTCGGCCAGGCCGGGGCGACGGGGAAGCCGGGGTTCTCCTCCAGCGCACGGCCGAGGTAGTAGTGGTTGCCCAGCCCGACGTCGCAGTTCCCGGCGGCCATCACGGCGAGCATCTCCCCGTCGGAGCCGAGGATCTCCGGATCGTTGGCCATCCAGGAGCGCAGCAGCTCCGCGGTGGCGTCCCGCCCTCGCTTGGCGATCATGTCGGCGACCAGCGACTGGTTGTACTCGCTGTTCGACGTGCGCAGGCAGGTGCGGCCCTCGAAGCGCGGGTCCGCCAGGTCGGCGTAGTCGTCCACCGCCCCCTCGGGCACCCGCTCGGTGGACACGATGGGGACCCGCAGCCGAGTGGACAGCGCCCACCAGGCGCCGTCCCCGTCGTGCAGGCGCTCGGGGACCTGCGCCTGGAGCGTCTCGCTGGTGACGCTCTGCAGCAGGCCCGCCTGCTCGGCCCGCCACAGGTTGGCCAGGTCGGTGGTGATCAGCAGGTCGGCGGGGGTGTCCTCGCCCTCCTGGCTCAGCCGCTCGAAGAGCTCGGGCGCGGTACCGCCGCGCAGTTCGATGTCGACTCCGGTCCTCTCCTCGAACTCACGGAAGGCCTGCTCGTCCCCGTAGTGCGAGCGGCCGTTGTAGACCACGAGCCTGTCGGCGAACTCGATGCCGGCGGTGTCCACCTGGCGGGTCTGCCCGCCGGCGGGGGCGCCGGCCGGTCCGGCCGCGGAGCCGCCGCCGCCGAAGGCGACCACCGCAGCACCCAGGGCGAGGACGGCTACCACTGCGACCACTGCCACCAGGGGCCAGCGGCGGCGGATCAGGGTCGAGAACATCGCTGGCCTCCGGGGCGATCCGTCATGGGCGGTCGCCGAGCGGGACGAACGGCGACGTCCTCCCTGCTTACCATAGGGTAGCGTAAGCTCAGTATGAGCCCGCCACCCGCGATCCTCGCCTCGAACGTCGAGAAGGCGTTCGGGGCGAAGCGCGCGGTGGCCGGTGCGACCCTGCGGGTCGAGCAGGGCGAGCTGGTCGCCCTCGTCGGCCCGAGCGGGTCGGGCAAGACCACGCTGCTGCGCACCGTCGCCGGGTTCGAGGTGTCCGACGCCGGCACGGTCTGGATCGGCGGACGCCACGTTGCGGGCGAGGGCGCCTGGGAGGAGCCGGACCGCCGCCGGATCGGCATGGTGTTCCAGGACGGGGCGCTGTTCCCGCACCTGTCGGTGGCCCGCAACCTGGCCTTCGGCGGGCCCCGGGCGGGCCGCGCGCAGGAGTGTCTCGAGCTGGTGGGCATGGCATCGCGGGCCGGCTCCTACCCGCACGAGCTCTCGGGCGGTGAGCGGCAGCGGATCGCCCTGGCGCGTGCGCTGGCGGCGGACCCCGAGGTGGTCCTACTCGACGAACCGTTCGCCGCGCTGGACGAAGGGCTGCGGGTCGCCCTGCGCGAGGAGGTCGTGGCGATCCTGCGCTCGGCGGGCGCGAGCGCCCTGCTGGTGACGCACAACCAGCAGGAGGCGCTGTCGCTGGCCGACGTCGTCGCCGTGATGCGGGACGGGCGCATCGAGCAGGTGGGCTCACCGGAGGAGGTCTACGGGCGCCCGGCGACGCGGTGGGTGGCCGAGTTCCTGGGGGATGCCGACATCGTGCCCGGCACGGCCGCCGAGGGCGTCGCGGACTGCGAGCTGGGACGGTTCGCCGCCGACCGGGCGCTGCGCGGCGCGGTCGAGATCGTGCTCCGGCCGGAGCGGGTGGTGATCGAGGCGGACGGCGCGCCGGCGCGCACCGGGGACGCCCCCGAAGCGCGGGTCCTCGGCCGTTCCTACTACGGCCACGACCAGCTCGTGCAGCTGGAGCTGGCCAGCGGGCTGCGGCTGCGCAGCCGCACCGCCGGCTCGGCGTCGTGGCGCCCGGGGGATCTGGTCCGGCTGCGGATCACCGGACCGGTGACCGTGCTCGCGCCGCTCGGTGAGGTAAGCCAAGGCTGACCTGATAGCGTCCGCTCGATGCTTACCCTCTCCATCGTCGTGCCGGCGACCGATCGGCCGCCGACCCTCCCGCAGTGCACGGCGGCGATCGAGCGGGCCAACGACGCCGCCGAGATCGTCGTGGTGGACGGCCCGCCGGAGCTGTCGGCCTCCGCCGCCCGCAACGCCGGTGCCCGGCGTGCCACCGGCGACGTGCTGGTCTTCGTCGACGCCGACGTGGAGGTCCATCCCGACGCCCTCACCCGCATCCGGGGCGCCTTCGCCGCGCGTCCCGAACTGACCGCGGTCTTCGGCTCCTACGACGACGCCCCCTCCGCCGCCGGTGCCGTCTCGGCTTTCCGCAACCTGCTGCACCACCACGTCCACCAGGGCGCGGGCGGCCCCGCCGAGACCTTCTGGTCAGGATTGGGTGCGGTACGCCGCGACGCCTTTCTCGCCGCCGGTGGCTTCGATGCGGACCGTTTCCCGCACCCGTCGGTCGAGGACATCGACCTGGGCGCCCGGCTGGCCGCGGGCCAGGCCCGCATCCTGCTCGATCCCACGATCCAGGGCACCCACCTCAAGGCATGGACGGCGCGGAGCATGCTCTTCACCGACTTCGCCCGTCGTGGCGTCCCCTGGGTGGCGCTGCAGCTGCGGTCCGGGCGCGTCTCGACGGCGCTGAACCTCGGCTGGCGGCACCGCCTGAGCGCGGCCTGCTGCGCCCTCGGCGCGCTGGGCCTGCTGGCCCGGCGTCCGGGCACCACGGCGGGGTCGGTGATCGCACTGGTGGCGCTCAACCACGACTTCTACGCCCTGCTGGCCCGCCGCCGCGGGCCCGGCGAGGCGGTCCTCGGGGTGGGCCTGCACGCGTTGCACCATCTCGCGGCGGTGGCGTCCGTGCCGGTGGGGATCCTGGTGCACGCCGCTGAGCGGCGGAGGTCGGCGGTACGCGGCGATGGGTGAGGACCTGCGGATCGGGCTGGTCGGCTGCGGTCGGCTGGCCGAGATCGGTTACCTCCCGGCGCTGCGCGCGGCGCGCGGGGTCGCCCTCGAAGCCGTCGCCGAGCCCGAACCCGCCCGGCGCGCGCGCGTCGCGGCGCTCGCCGGGCGGGTGCCGGAGTTCGCCGACGCCGCGGCGCTGCTCGCCGGGGCGGAGGTGGACGGGCTGGTGCTGGCCACCCCCGCGCCGGCGCACGTTCCCGACGCCCGCGCGGCGGCGGCCGCCGGGGTCGCCGTGCTGGTCGAGAAGCCACCCGCGGTCGACGGGCGCGTGGCCGCGGAGCTGGCCGCGCTCACACCGGCGCCGTGGATCGGGTTCAACCGCCGGTTCGACCCCGGGATCACGGCGCTGAGATCGGCCCTGGGGTCGGCCCTGGGATCGGCACCGCCCGCCGACGGGGAGGTCGAGCTGCTCCTCGAGCTGGCCTACCGGCGCCCCGGCTGGGGCGCGCACACGGTGAACGACGACGCCCTGCTCGACCTCGGCCCCCACCTGATCGACCTCGCCCGCTGGCTCACCCGGTCCGAGGTGAGCGCCGTGAGCCACGCCGCCCTCTCCCCCGAGCGCGCGGCGTTCGACCTGGTCCTCGGCCGGGGACGGGCGCGGATCCGCTGTGCCACCGACCGCCCCCACCACGAGCTCGTCGAGGTGCGCGACCGGCACGGGACCGTGCTGGGCCGGCACCGCCGCGGCGGCCTGCTGGCCGCGCTGGGGGGGCGGCTGGTGCCGCGGCGCGGCCCGCACCCGCTCGTCGCCTCGCTCGTCGGTCAGCTCGAGGCCTTCGGCCGCGCGGTCCGCGGTGCATCGGAGCCCGCGCTGGGCGGTGCCGCCGACGGGGTGAGCGTGATGAGGACCGTCGACACGGTGCGTCTGGCGTACTCGGCGGGCAGTGACCTGACCGGCGACCTACCGACAACAGTCCTGACACCGGAGGAATGACCATGCTGGCGGTGCTGCAGTTCGACTCGGCGAGCATGTCGCTGCTGATGCGGATGCTCGGCGAGGGGCGGCTCCCCGCCCTCGCGGGCCTGCGCGAGCGCGGCGGGTGGCACGACCTGGACACCCCGGCCACGCACTTCGCGGCCGGGGCCTTCCACACCCTCTACAGCGGGGTCGAGCTCGCCGACCACGGACTGTTCTACCCGTTCCAGTGGTCGGCGCCCGACCAGCGGGTGCGTTACACGACCGCCTTCGACGCCCCGCCACCGGTGTGGGAGCGCTTCGACGGCCGGGGCACCCGGACCCTGGCCGTCGACCCCTACGAGAGCCGGCCCCCGCGCACGGCGCCGGCCGGCACGCTGGTCAGCGGCTGGCAGTTCACCGACCGGGTGGTGCTGCAGCGCTGGTCGTCACCGCCGCGCGCCCGCGCGCAGCTCGAGCGCCTGTTCGGCCCCGCCGCGGCGGTGGAGGAGGTGTTCGGGCGCAGCTCGGCAGGTGACCTGCTGCGGCTGCGGCGCGACCTGCTGACCGCCTCCGGCCGGGTCGCCGACGCCGCGGAGCTGTTGCTGGCCGGCGGGAGCTTCGACCTGGCCTGGCTGACGTTCAGCGCGGCCCACGTGGCGGGCCATCAGTTCTGGGACCTGTCCCAGCTCGACGACGACGTGGACGGCGACTCCGGCCGGGTGCTGGCGGGCGCGCTCGAGGAGGTCTACCAGTCCGTCGACGTGGGCATCGCGCGCGTGCTGGGCGCCCTCCCCGACGACGCCGACGTGATCGTCACATCGCCCGTCGGGATGGAGGTCAACACCAGCCGGGCCGACCTGCTGCCGGAGATGCTGGACGCGGTGCTGACCGGCGGTCCCCGGACCGACTCCGGGGCGGGCTCGGTCTGGCGGCTGCGCGCGGCCCTGCCGACCGGGCTGCGGTCCCGGGTGGCGGCCGCGCTGCCCGACCGGGTCGCGCTCGCGCTCACCGCCCGCCTGGAGCTGCGTGGCCAGGACTGGAGCACGACCCGCGCGTTCGCCCAGCCCGCGGACAACCAGGGCTACCTGCGTCTCAACCTGCGCGGGCGGGAGCGGGACGGGATCGTGGCGGCGAGCGAGGCCGAGCCGCTGATGGACGAGATCGCCACCGGCCTGCTCACCTTCCGCGACCCGGACGGCACCCCCTCGGTCAAGGCCGTCGAGCGGGTCGCCGACAGCTTCGGGTCCGGCGCACACTCCGACCGGCTGCCGGATCTGATCGTGCGCTGGACCGACCGGCCCGCCACCCGGCTTGAGCACGTGCACTCCGAGCAGTTCGGTACGGTGCGCCGCCGCGGGCACGGCAGCGGTCGTTCCGGCAACCACACCGAGGGCGACGCCTGGGCCCTGGTGGCACCTGGTGCCTCGCGCCCCCGCACCCTGCACCGCCCGCCGCGGCTCGTCGACATCGCCGCGACCGCCGCGGCACTCGTCGGCGCGGACCTCACCGACCTGCCCGGTGAGCCCTTGCTCGAGCCCTAGCATCCTGTCGGACACTGCCCACCGCCTCCAGGCCCATCCCCAGCGCCGTCGCCCCCTGGGCGATGCAGACCAGGGCACCGGCCCGAGGGCCGTGGGCGAAGCCGCGACGGAGCAGGCCGGCATAGAAGCGCGGCGCCTCCAGACGCAGCAACGTCCCATGGCCGGAGCGGAATCGGTAGGCGCCCCGGCCGTAGCGCAGCTGCTGGCGCCAGAACCCGGTCGGCGAGAGCTCCTGGTGGTGGCGGACGAGCGCCGAGGGCTCGAACACCAGCACCCGGCCCGCATCGGCCAGCCGCGCGCACCAGTCGCGGTCCTCGCCGGCCGCCAGCGGGTAGCTCTCGTCGAAGGGCAGCGCCCGGCACACGTCCGCGCGGCAGGCGAGGTTGCTGGTCGGGGCGAAGCGCATCCGGCTGGTCGCCGGGTCGATCGTCGCCTCCGCGAGGTGCGTCGCGATCGCCTGCGCGGCGCTGGCCAGGACGCTGCCCGGCGTGGCGTTGCGGGTCGGTCCCGCAGCCGCGTCCGCGCCGGCGTTGATCCGGCTGCCCAGCGCCGCGGCCCACCCGGGGACGGGCTCGCAGTCGTCGTCGGTGAAGCAGACCAGCGGCGCCCGCACCTCGCGAACCCCCGCGTTGCGGGCCGCCGCCGGGCCGCGACCTCCGGCCCGCACCAGCCGCGCGCGCGGCGCCCCGGCCACGACCTCGGCGACCGCCCGCCCGTCGCGTGACGCGTCGTCGACGACCACGATCTCCAGCTGGGGCTCGGTCTGGCGCTCCAGCGCGGCCAGGCAGGCTGCGAGCCGGTCGGGCCGGTCCCGGGTGGGCACCACCACCGACACCCTCGGCGCCGCCGCACTCACGTCAGCACACCCGACACCGCCACCACCGCCGCGCCGCCCAGCGACGCGACGGCGAGCCGGATGCCGACGGCACCGGGCAGGATCCTGATCGCCAGCAGCGCGGATGCCGCTGCGCCGGCGAGGGCGGCGCACGTCGCACCCGAGGCACCCCACGCCGGAACGGCCAGGACCGCCACACCGGCGAAGGCGGCCGCGCCGGCCAGCGCGCAGCACAGTGTCGCCTCGGGCCGCAGCCGCAGTGCCGCCGCCTGGACGGCCAGCGCGTTCACCGGCGCGAGCACGACCATCGCCAGCGCCGGACCGAACGCCTCGGCGGCGCCGGCGTAGTCGCCGCCGAACACGATCGGCACCACGGTGTCGATCGCGAGGACGGCGACGGCGGCTGCCGGGACCACCACGGCCAGCAGGCCACCGGCGAGGCGTCGCAACACCGGCTCGGCATCGACGGCGCCGCTGGCATCGACGGCACCGGCGCCGTGGCGCTCGGCCAGCCAGGGCAGCGACACCGTGAAGACCTGCACGATCGCGTAGGTGGCCGCGCACGCGACCCCGACCGCCAGCGCGGCATAACCGGTCTGCAGGCTGGACCCGAGCAGCAGTGCCACCGCGATGACCCCGCCGCGCTGCGCGAGTTGCACCAGCGCACCGCTGGTCGCCTGCAGGTACCCGAATCGCAGCGCCCCGTCCGGCAGCGCCACCGGCGGGCGCTGCCGGCGCAGCAGCGGTGCCGCGGTGACGGCCCCGAGGGCGAAGGCCACCGCCGCGGCCACCACGATCGCGCCCAGCGCGCCGGTCACACCGGCTGCCTCGTACAACACCAGCGTCGCCGCGACGAGCACCGCGTTCTGCACGGGATGCCGCGCACACCAGGCGCCCGCCCGTCCCATCCCGAGATCCGCCTGAAGCGCGAGGGTGGCGGCGACGTTGAGGGCCAGCGCGATCAGCACGAACGCCGTCAGCATCGGCGGGAAGCGCGCCGGGTCCCACGCCACCAGCGCCACCGCGATCACGACGAGTACCGCGAACTGCGCGGCCCGGTTCCGCGCCAGCCGGAAGCTGAGCGCTCGGGCGAGGGCACCGCGCTCGTCGGGTGTCGCGGCCGGCACGTAGCGGGCCAGCAGGGTGGCACCGCCCAGTGTCATGGCCACCGAACCGATGGCGACCACGGTCAGGGCGACGGCGAAGCGGCCGTAGTCGGCCGGGCCGAGCACCCGGGGTACCAGCGTGGCGAGAAGCATCAGCGTGACCGCCTCGGCCGCCTTGCCGACGAGGCCGGCGACGACCGGCCCGCGCAGCCGCCCTGCGCCGGCGCTCGCCGTCACCGTGCCCGGCGGCGGGCTCACTCCGAGGACCGGAGGTAAGCCATCCCTAATGACACGCCCGAGAGCCTATCGTGATCGGGACCAAGGGCTCGGGCGGACGGGCCGCGCCCGGCGCGCTCAGCCGGTGGTGGCGGTCGAGGCCCCGGGAACGGTGCGCCGGTCGGTGCGCAGCGTGTAGCCGTCGCGGTCGAGGCGGGTGCCGAACGCGTACACCTGGATGTGCGGGTCGACCGGGCCGACCGTGGCCAGCTGCAGCACCGACCGGGTGCGCGCCACCTGCCCGAACACGCCTCCCTGCTGCGCCTGCCAAGCTGGGTGGCCGAGCCCCGCGAGCGCCCCGTCACCCCACAGCACCGCGTATGAGGGCGCTTCGGTGATGCCGTTGACGACTTGAGGTTGTCGCTGGCACGGGTAGCCGAACGCCAGCCGCCAACCCAGCGCGACCGGCGCCTCGTCGGGCAGGAACTCCTGCAGGACGACCGGGCGCGCCGCGGCGGGCGCGGTGAACGCCAGCCAGCCATGGAGCGCCCCGGTCGCGTCGACGGCTTCCAGCCGGACGACGTCCGCGCCGTCCGGGAGCGTCAGCGCGAAGGTGCGCCACGACGGATCGCGTGCGATGCCGGTGAGCGGCTCGGTACCCGCCGTGCTCACCGAGTCGCCGGAGCGGCGCCCGTAGACGGCGGTGAGCGAGTTGCCCTCGGTGAGCGTCCCGGCCGCAAGCACCGTGACGGCCGCGCCGGCCGCGCTGTCCTCGAGATCCGCCGGCAGCGCGTACCACCCGGTGGCCATCTCCCCGGTGGTCCGCTCGGCCGGCCGGCCGTCGCCGGCGACGAGGCTGCCCCAGACGCGGTCGGTCGCGCTGCCCTGCGGCCGGTTGCCGGTGTAGTAGCCGCCGCCCTCGACGAAGCCGTCGGGGACGGGCGGTGCCGGCAGGCCGGTGGCGGGTAGCGGCCGTGCGGTGAACGGGTCGAGTACCCGCACGGCCCCGGCGGCACCGCAGTCCGCCCCGGTCGGGTCGGCGAACGCCCGCGCCCACATGGACTCGCGGGGGACGCCCTGCGCGGCCGCGAGCCCGAATGTCCCGACGACGTACCCGGTGGTGGCCACCAGGGACGCCACCACGACGATCGGCACGGCCCGCAGCGCGTCCAGGCGCGGGTCCCGGGTGTCGCTGCGCCGGCCCGACGCGGCCAGCGCGAGCGCCACGAGCACCACCGCGAGCCCCCAGAGCAACGGGCTGTCGAGGGTCACATTGCGCACCGAGGGCCGCTGGTAGGGCGTGCGCACCCCGTCGAGCCAGGCGTAGGGCCAGTCGTTCGGGCCGTGCCAGGCCAGCGCGATCGCCAGCACGAACGACCCGGCCACCGCGACCAGCACCCCGATCGGCAGCCTCGCGCCGCGCAGCACCTGCCGCGTCAGCGGCACCGCCATCACCAGCATGAGCCCGAGGAACGCCGGGCCGACCCCGGCGAGGGCGCCGAAGTGATGGGTCCATTTCGACGGGGTGAGCGACAGCGCGGCGAACGCCAGCGCGGTGCTGGATCCGGCCAGCCACAGCGGCGCCGGGACCGCGACCCGGCGCACCCGGGCGGCCACGATGAGCACCGCGAACCAGCCGAGCGCGACGAGGCAGGCGAGCACCGCCGCCCGCTTGGCGAAGTTGCCCATCGGGATCTGGTCGAGCAGGAACCCGTAACGCTGGAACTCGTCGGTCCAGTCCTCCTGGCCCAGGATGGACAGGAAGATCGCCTGCCCGCGCAGGAAGTCACGCAGCGCGCCGTCGGCGAACGCGAGCAGCGGGGCGACCATCCCGCCCGACCCCACGGCGAGCACCCGCAGCGCGGTGGCCATCCGTGCGCCGGGCACCTGCACCAGTGGCAGGAGCAGCGGGAGTCCCGCCAGCAACGGGGCGAGCAGGGTGAAGCCGGTGGGGTGCGCGGTGAACCCGACCCCGGCCAGCGCGCAGGCCAACCACCCGACGGCGAGCCGCTGCCGGCGGCTGGCGACCAGCACCGCGAGCATCGTCGCGGCCCCGCACAGCGCCACCACGGCCTCCGGGCGCACGCCCATGTTCTGCGGCAGCCACCAGGCGAGGAACACCACGCCGAGCACGGCGTGCGACGCCGCGGCGAGCGGCACCACCCGCACGCCGCCGCCGGTGGGCGCGGCCGCCGCGATGGCCGGGGGGGCCATCGCGATCACCGCGAACCGGCGCAGCACCAGCCAGGTGAGCAGCCCGAGGACGAGGGCCGGGATCCGCTGGGGCACCGGCGCGTTCCCGACGAGCTGCTGCCACCAGCCCAGCCCCTGGTAGACC
>Ga0136610_1000246_pt1 | contig 14799 bp, 17 predicted proteins | sample AntDrymUQ1342206_2_FD_104804 | JGI IMG/M metagenome (GOLD analysis project Ga0136610, IMG submission 104804) | Polar desert sand microbial communities from Dry Valleys, Antarctica - metaG UQ134 (22.06) | ecosystem: Environmental > Terrestrial > Soil > Desert | place: Antarctica: Dry Valley...
CCCGGTCACCGCGACCGGGTCGTGGTTGCGGGTCACGGTCACGTCAGCTGCCACCTACCTTGGCGCCCTTGCTCTCCAGCAAGGTCACGGTGTCCTGCAGGGTCTTGAGCTGCTCGGCCTCCTCGTCGGAGATCCGCACGCCCATCTCCTCCTCGGCGGCCAGGGCGAACTCCACCAGGTCCAAGCTGTCCAGGTCGAGGTCTTCGAAGGTGGCCTCGGGGCTGATCTCTTCGGACGGCACACCGAACTTGTCGCTGAGCAGTTCGGCGACCTTGTCATACACGGCACTCATTCCAGGCTCCTTGCGTAGAGAAAACGCGTGGTGCTGCACACGCAACATCACGTTGCGCACGCTACTTACTCGTGCTCAGGTAACGGAAAGGGTTGGCCAGGTCAAGACCGTCGATCCCCATGTCAGGCCGCCGCCGAACGCGGTCAGCAGGACACGATGACCGGGCAGCAGGCCCACCGGCGCGGGGTCGGCCAGCGCCAGCGGCACCGAGGCGGCCGCGGTGTTGCCGTAGCGCTCGATGTTGACCACGCTCTTGCTGGCCGGCACGCCCAGCCGATCGGCGACCCCGTGCAGGATGCGCACGTTGGCTTGATGCCCCACCAGCCGGTCGACGTCGGCGACGGTCCAGCCGGCGGCCCCCAGCACGCGCTGGCAGGAGCTGACCATCCGCGGGATGGCGTGGCGGTACACCTCGCGCCCATCCATCTGTAGGAAGTGCAGCGACCGCTCGATGTCCGATCGGCTGGCCGGTAGGCGCGACCCGCCGGCGTTCACCGCGATGAGATCGGCGTTCTCCCCGTCGCTGCCGAGGTCGAACGGACCCAGTGCTCCCGGCTCGTCGGCCTCGCCGGCTCCCAGCACCAGCGCGCCAGCGCCGTCGCCGAAGATGACTGACGTGGAGCGGTCGGCCGGGTTGAGGAAGCGGTGGATGGCTTCGGCGCCCACGACGACGACTCGCTCGGCGATGCCGGCGGCGATCAGCCCCGAACCGGCGGCCAGCGCGTAGATGAAGCCGGTGCAGACCGCCCCAACGTCGAAGGCGGCCACGTTGGTCAGACCCAACCGCGAGGCGACCTCAGGGGCCGTGGCCGGGCACAGGCGGTCCGGGGTCGTGGTGGCGACCAGGACGGCGTCGGCGTCTCCCCCGCCGGCCGACTTGAGGGCTCGCGCCGCGGCCTCGGTCGACAGGTCGACGGTGGACACGTCGGGCGCGGCGACGTGGCGCTGCACGATGCCCGTGCGGCTGCGCACCCACTCGTCGGAGGTGTCCAGGTACTCGGCGAGGTCGTCGTTGGTCACGACCTTCGGCGGCACGTAGGCGCCGATGCCACGAACGACGGCCGCCGGGGCGGGCCTGGTCAAGGCGCTCATCACGCCCGAGCCAACCACGCCAGGCCCTGGCCCTGCATCACCAGCTGACCGGGTCGTACCAGCAGGTCACGCAGGATCGCCCGCACGGGGCTGCGCACCTCGTCGGCCCGGCCCCGTCCACCCGTGACATGGCCCATCAAGTCGCCCGGCTCCACCGCATCGACGTCGTCGCGCGGCTGGAAGCGCCCGGTGCTGGGAGCGACCACCACGACGAGGTCGTTGGCCACCGTCCCGGCCAGGGCGGAGGCGGGCTCGCTGTGGTCGGCCGGCGCCGTCGGATCGGCAGCCGGGGCAAAGCGGGTGAGCAGCTCAGTCATGCGGGGGTCCTTGCTGGTTACGGAAGCGTAGGGTCCAGGTTGGTTGACATTGACGTCGGTGTCAACTATCCGCCACCATTCCATCGAACAGATGGCGTCTAACGTCAGGTTTTCGCAGCCTTGGACCCCGCGACGGGCCAAAAGTTCCGCCGCAGCCGCAGATCGCCTGCGCCTACGTCGGCGGCGTGCGAGGCGTGCGGTCGAGCGGTAGGCCCAAGTCGTTAGCCTTGTGGGCATGACTGCTTCGGAGACGACCACGCCGGACACCGCCGCACTCGCTGACGTCGCGGCCAGCCTCGACGCGCGCATGGCCACCCATCGCGCCGACCTGGAAACACTCGTGCGCATCCCCAGCGTCAGCGCCTCTGGCTTCGACGCCGCCCAGGTCCGGCGCAGCGCCGAGTGGGTCCGGGACAAGCTGGCCGAACGCGGGCTGGACCACAGCCAGCTGCTGGAAGTCGACGGCGCGCACCCGGCGGTCTACGCCGACCATCTGCACGCCGACGGCGCCCCGACCGTGCTGCTGTACGCCCACCACGATGTGCAGCCGCCCGGCGACGAGGCCCTGTGGTCCTCGCCGGTGTTCGACCCGACGGAGCGGGCGGGGCGGCTGTACGCCCGCGGCGCGGCGGACGACAAGGCCGGCGTGCTGCTGCACGTCGCCGCGGTCGATGCCTGGTTGCAGGCCCGCGGCAGCCTCCCGCTCAACGTCCGGATCATCGTCGAGGGCGAGGAGGAGGTCGGCAGCGAGCACCTGACCGACTTCCTCGACCGCTACGACGAGCTGCTCCAAGCGGACGTGGTCGTGGTCGCCGACACCGCCAACTGGCAGGTCGGCGTGCCAGCGCTGACCTACGCCCTGCGGGGGCTGGTCGACTGCGATGTCGAGGTGCGAGCGCTGGACCACGCGCTGCACTCGGGGATGTACGGCGGTCCGGTCCCTGACCCGGTGATGGCCATGAGCAAGCTGCTGGCCGGCCTCACCGACGAGCGGGGGACGGTGGCCATTCCCGGGTTCGCCGACGACGTGCAGCCGCTGTCCGAGGCCGCGTCGCGCCGCCTGGAGGCACTGGACTTCGACGAGCAGCGCTTCCGCGGCGAGGCTGGCATGCTCGACGGGGTCGAGCTGGTGGGCGACCCCGACCGTTCCGTGCTGGAACGCCTCTGGCTGCAGCCGTGCGCCACGGTGATCGGCTACGACGCGGTCCCCGTGGCGACCTCGTCCAACACGCTGGCGCCGTCGGCTCGCGCCCGCGTCAGCGTGCGGCTGGCTCCCGGCCAAGACCCGCTGCGCGCCCGTGCGCTGCTGTGCCGCTGGCTGGAAGACCAGGTGCCCTGGGGCTTACAGGCCACCGTCACGCCCGGTTCGGCGGGGCCGGCGTTCATCGCCGACCCCTTCGCCGGCCCAGCTCGTCCCGCCTTCGAGGCCGCCGGGCGAGCCCTGGAAGCGGCCTACGGCCATCCCGTGGTGTACCAGGGGCTGGGTGGCAGCATCCCCTTCGTCAACGACATCACCGAACGGCTCTCGGTCGACCCGTCGCAGCCGGTGCCCGCCCTGCTCCTCGGCGTCGAGGATCCCGACACCCGCGCCCACGGCATCGACGAGTCGCTGCACCTTGCCGACTGGGCCAGCGCCTGCCTGGGCGAGGCGTATCTGTTCGCCGAGCTGGCGGCGCTGCACACCGGGCCGGACGAGAACCGGTCGGCCGGCGCGGGGTGAGCGCAAAGTCCGAGTACGACGCCGCCTACTTCACGCTGCTGCGCGCCCGCGAGGAGCGCGACGACCTGCTGCGCTACGCCAACTTCTTGCTGGCCGAGCAGGAGCGTCTCGACGACTTCGTCGAGCGGACGCAAACATCGTTCGAGGATCTGCCCCGCAAGGTCCGCCGGCCGATGGACGCCACCGCCAAGCCCCTGCTGGAGGCGGTCGGTCGCCGCCGCGCCGTGGTCGGTGACGAGCGCCGCCGCCTGGAAGGCCGCATGGCCAACGCCGAAGCGTTCGTTGGCGAGTGCGAGCAGGAGGTGGAGTCACTGCGGGGCTGAGCCATCGCCGCCAGCGCCACCGCCCCACTGCGTCCGCCGCCGCTGCGACCGCCCGCCGGTGCGTGCTACTTCCCTGCATCAGCGGTCAATACAGCCGCCATCTGCCCGTGCAGCACGCCGTTGCTGGTCAGTGCCTGCCCGGTGGCCAGCGCCGACGAGGTGCCGTCCCAGGCCGTCATACGCCCGCCCGCCTCGGTGACGATGCACTGCACGGCGGCGATGTCCCAGGGCTGGAGGTCCTGCTCGACGGCCACGTCGGCCATCCCACCCGCCACCAGCAGGTGCATCCAAAAGTCACCGAAGCCGCGCGTGCGCCAGGCGCGGTCGACCAGGCGGCCGAGTAGGTCCCACCGCGACTGCTCGGCGTGCCACCAGTCCAGGCCGCCGTGCAGCACCTGTGCCTGGCTGAGCTCGGTGATGTCGCTGACGTTTGCCGCAACGCCGTTGCGCCGAGCGCCAAGGCCCGCCGCCGCATCCCAACGTTGCCCCAGCGCCGGTGCGCTGGCCACGCCGACCACAGATTCGCCGCTTTCGACGAGGCCGAGCAAGGTGGCGTAGACCGGGACGCCACGCAGGAAGTTGTTGGTGGCGTCGATCGGGTCCAGCACCCAGGTCGGGATGTCGGAGGCGATCGCGCCGCCCTCCTCCTCCCCCAGCACGGCGTGGTCGGGAGCCAGCACGGCCAGCCGCTCGCGCAGGGCGGCCTCGACGGCGGTGTCCGCCGCAGTCACCAGCGACCCGTCGTCCTTGGTGCGGGTGGCGATGCGACCTCCGAAGTGGGCCAGCGAGACCTCGTCGGCGACGTCGGCCAGCTGCTGGGCCACGTCCAGCCAGCGTTCGACGTCGACCGTCACGGGAGTGATTACTGGGCCTCGACGAGGCCGTCGAAGCGCAGGACGAGGTCGTTGGGCTGGACGGTCAGGCTCACCTCTTCACGCGGCGCCCACAGCGGGATGCACGATCCCTGCCCGGCGTGCCCGCACAGGCATACGACGAGGTCGCCGGAGGGCGTCATTCCCACCAGCTGGCGGGCGTAGGACAGCAGTTCGGTCATCGTCGCCCCACCGCCGGTGCGCCGCCAGTACGCCATCGCCCAACGCGACTCGGGCCGGCCGAAGACGGCGAGCGCCGACCCGGCCTCCAGCTTGGCCACGGACGTCAGCGACCGGCCTCCCTTGAGGACCTTGTCCTGCTTCAAGGCCTTGCCGACGCGAGCTGCGGCCGCGGGCTTGGCGAGAGCTCCTGGCAAGTCGGCGAGGTCGTAGTTGCCGGCGGCCTGCGCCGCCTTCTGCCGCTCGACCGCGACCTGATACACCTGCTCGCCCTTGGTCGTCACGATGGGAGAAACCTTCCGTTGAGTCCTGGCACGCCGCAAGAGACCGGCTGGCAACCGCCGACGGCCGAGTCTAGCGGGGCCCCTGTGGGTGCAGATGGCCAGGCAGCGGCGATCAGATGGTCGCAGCGGCGACGGTACCCGCGAGGCTTGCGCTTTGGCTAAGGTCGCCAAATGCGTCGCATCCTGCTCGGGTGGCTGGCCGGAGGCGCTCTGCTCCTCGGCGGCTACGCCCTGTTCACCGCCACCCACCCGGCCCTGCCACCGGGCACCCCCGACGCCGAGCCCGGCCGGGCGGGGTTCCTGTCGTTGATTCTCGTGCTGCCGCTGCTGCTCAGCGGTGTGCGCCTGGCCAAGGAGGAGGCGACCGGCAGCATCGCGAGCTGGCTCATTCCGGGCCTGCTGGCTGTCATGGCGCTGCTCATGGCGCTGCCGCTGGGCTTCGCGCCCGGCGACCCATTCCGCTGCGCCGAGCTGGCGCGCCGCGAGATCGCCCGGCCGGTCCCCTGCTCTACCGACGCCATGGCGCGGTCGGTGGTGCTGATCGAGGCTGCCGTGCTATGGGGGGTGTTCGGTGCCTGGACGCTGGCGGTGGCCGCCGTACGACGCCGCAGCCGCCAAGCCCGCGACAACCGCGCACGCCGCCGGGTCGGTGCCCCGGACTGACCTTTTGGCCGGTTGACGCTCAAGGTCGACGGGCGCAGCATCCGAGTATCAGGGCAAGGACCGCGATCGAGCGGCCCGGACCCTGGCGAGAGGCGCATCATGCGGCGGTTGCTCATCGGGATGTTGACCGCGGCGCTGTTGAGCGCCGCCTGCCCGTCTCCAGCCGCGCCGCTCGTGCTGGCCGGCTCGACCCGGGACACCCCTGTGACCACTCACACCGCCACGATCACTGGCCCGGCGCCAGCCGACGGCGGAACGGCTGCGGCCGCGGCGGCCTTCCACGGCTCGGTGCGCGACCTGTCCAAGGATCTGCGGTCGCGTATGCGGGGAGTGTCCTGGCACAAGGGATGCCCCGTCCCTCTACGGAACCTGCGCCTGGTGACCGTCAGCCGCTATCGCTGGAACGGCGAGCCAGGGCGCGGCTGGCTGGTGGTGCACGCCGACGTCGCCAACGACGTCGTCAGCGCCTTTCGACACCTGTTCGCCAAGAAGTTCCGGATCCGCTCGCTGCGACTGGTCGACCGCTACGGCGGCGACGACGCCAAGTCCATGGACGCCAACAACTCCTCGGCGTTCAGCTGCCGCACCGTCGGCGGAACCAGCACCTGGTCGCAGCACTCCTACGGCCGCGCCATCGACATCAATCCGGTCCAGAACCCGTATGTGCGCGGGTCGACGGTGCAGCCTGACCGCGGGCGGCGCTACCTGGACCGCGACGACGTGCGCAAGGGCATGATCGTGCAGCCAGGGCCGGCCCGCTGGGCCTTCGTCCAGATCATCGACTGGCAGTGGGGCGGCAACTGGAGCTCGTCGAAGGACTACCAGCACTTCTCGGCCAACGGACGCTAGCCAGGGCTGGCCACCGCGCCTGCTGGCCGCGGGGCTAGGGGCGTAGCTGTCCCAAGCAAGCGGTGCAGGTCCTGGCCAGGGGCGTGGTGCGCGTACCGCAGCGGGGGCAGTGCAACACCACATCGTCGTTGCGAACTCCCAGCCAGACGCAGACCAGCAGCAGCGGCAGGAACAGCAGCTTGGCCAGTGGGCCAACGAACAGCGACAGCGCCCACGCGCCGAAGGCAGCGCCGACCGCGCAGGCGAACAGCAGCCGGAAACTTGTCAGCTTGCGCAGCCGCGCCTTCCAGATGGTGGCGGACGTCGTCATGACGCCATGATCGCGCGGGCGAGGGCACAGCGCTCCGCAGCTGTCTTGCCGGCGTAGCCTGCGGACTGCCCGTGCGAACCCTGACCGAAGGCGCAACCTCGTGACCGCTGTGGACACCAACCCTGTAAGCGATGCCATCGAGCGAGCCCGCCGGTTGATCGGCAAGATCGACACGGTCCTTGACGGGGTGGACGCGCTGTACCGCGACCTGCACGAGCACCCCGAGCTGTCGCAGTCCGAGGAGCAGACGTCGGCGAAGGTCGCCGCGCGGTTGGAAGGCGCCGGGTTCGAGGTGTTCACGGGCGTGGGCGGCTTCGGCGTGGTGGGCATCCTGCGCAACGGCGACGGGCCGGTCGTCGCCCTGCGTGGCGACATGGACGCGCTGCCGATCCGCGAGGACACGGGCCTGCCGTATGCCAGCCAGGTCAGCGTCACCCGGGAGGACGGCTCGACCGTTGGGGTCATGCACGCCTGCGGTCATGACCTGCACACGTCGTGCCTGGTGGGCACCGCCGAGCTGCTGGCCGCCCACCGCGACGTCTGGCGAGGCACCGTCTTCATCTTGGCGCAGCCGGCCGAGGAAACCATCAGCGGGGCCGCCGCCATGCTCGCCGACGGGCTGTTCGACCGCTTCCCACGCCCCGACGTGGTGCTCGGCCAGCACGCGATGCACGCCCGCGCACAGATGGTGCTGCACCGCCAGGACGCATTCCTGGCCGCGTCGCGCAACCTGGAGATCCGCATCTTCGGCAAGGGCGGCCACGGCTCGTCGCCGCATGTCACGATCGACCCGGTGCTGATGGCCGCGCAGGCGGTCGTGGCGCTGCAGGCGGTCGTGTCGCGCGAGATCAGCCCCAACCAGCCGGCCGTGGTGACCGTCGGGTCCATCCACGGCGGCACCCGCTACAACATCGTGCCGCCCGAGGTGACGTTGCAGGTCACCACCCGAGGGCTCAGCGAGCCAGTGATGGACCAGATCCAGGCCGCGATCGAGCGCATCGTCAAGGGGGTGTGCATAGCGGCTCGGGCGCCGAAAGAGCCACAGGTCACCGTGTGCGAGCAGACCTACGCCACCGTCAACGACCCGGCCACCACGGCGCGGGTGCGTACGGTCCACGAGGCGCTGTTCGGCGACGACGTGGTCAGCTATCCCGAGATCATCATGGGCAGCGAGGACTTTGCGCTGTACGGGATGCCCGGTCCCGACCGCTACGACGAGCCGGCGATCCCCACTGACTTCTGGTTCGTTGGCACCGTGGCCGCCGACCGCTGGGACGCGGCGCCGGGCACACAGCTGTTGGACAAGCTGGCGGAGTTCCCCGGACCGCACACCCCGCATTTCGCTCCAGACCGCACCGCCTCGCTGCGTCGCGGCCTGGAGGCGCTGACCGCCGGCGCCCTGGCCTACCTCGACGGTCCGGCGGCATAGGCGGCACTGGGCGTGGACTCCAAGGCGCAAGACGATGGCGCATCCACGGATGTACCGCGACGACGATCCGTACCTGTCGGAGTTGCGCGAGGTGGACGGCTGCCGGCGCTAATGCGTCCGGGCGGCGTCTTCTGGCGCGGCGTCTTGGTGGGCGGTGTCGTGGTTGGGCAGGGGCAGCGCCCCGTCGGCGCGGTGCATCTCGTCGTGGATGGCCACCAGCGCGTCCCAGTCGGGCCGCTGTTCGGGATGGGTCACGTCGATGGCCGCCAGGTGCCGGGTGACCGGCCCACTCTCGACGTCGAAGCTGCGGGCGTGCTCGACGATGTTGGCGCCGGGGACGTCCATACGCTCGTGCTGGCGCAGGTGGGCCTCCCAGGAGTGCAGCAGGAACATCTCGGTCATTCTGTGGGGCTCGCCGGCGTTGCGGTACAGCCGCCAGCGGTAGGCGCCGGTGCGCAGCCGTACCCGCCGTAAGTCGTCCATCGCCGCCAGGAAGTCGGCCAGCGCGTGGTCGTCGATCACCCAGGTCGTCAAGATCATCACGGGGCCGCCCTCCACACCGGTGACGTGCGGCGGTCGCTGGTAGTCCTGCGGCAGCGTGGGGGTGACCACCTGCTCCAGGACCGGCAGGGGGAAGCGGGAGACCGCCGCTCCCAGCAGGATCGTGAGCGACGACAGCGCCACCAGCGCGACCGCCGGGCCGGTGATGTCGGCCACCACCCCGGCCAGCACGGAGCCGAGCGGCAGGAAACCCAGGAACGACAGGGTGTACAGGCTCATGATCCTGCCGCGCACCCACTGCGGTGACAGCAGCTGCGTGGTGGCGTTCAGCGTCGACAGGATCCACACCCACAGCACGCCCGCGATCAGCAGCACCGTGACGGCTGCGGGCACGGTCTGGAACAGACCCAGCGCCACGCCGGCGAGCCCGAACGCGCAGATGGAAGCGGGCACCATCCAACGCCCCAGGCGCGCCGCCGCGGCCGGGCGGCTGAAGGCGCCGACGAGCGCTCCGGCTCCCATCGCGCCGAGCAGGATGCCGTACGCCCCAGCGCCAGCTCCCAGCACGTCGGAGGTGTAGTTGGGCAGCGCGGCCTGCACCACCGCCGAGGTCACCCCGAAGCACGCCGCGACCAGCAGCAGCCAGCGGTAGGAAGGCGTGAAGCGGGCGTAGCGCAACCCCAGGGCGATCGCGGTGGACATCGACTCGGTGTCGCCCGCCATCTGACGCCTGGGAACCCGCCCCAACACCGCGACCACGAACAGGTACGAGGCGGCGTTGGCCAGGAAGGCGGGCCCGGGACCCACGGTGGCGACCATCAGGCCCCCAAGCGCCGGGCCGACAGCCCTGGCGACGTTGAACGACGCGGAGTTCAGCGCCACCGCGCTGGCCACGTGACCGTTGGGGACGAGGTCCGGGACCATCGCCTGCCACGCCGGCAGGTTGATCGACATCGCCGTCCCAAGGGCCAGCCCCAGCGCCAGCAGCACGCCGGGCGTCAGCAGGCCGCCCAGATGCAGCGCGGCGATGAGGGCCGCGATCACCGCCATCGCCGCGTGGCAGACCAGCACGACGCGCCGGCGTTCAACCAGATCGGCCATCGCGCCGGCGGGCATCGCCACTACGAGCAGCGGCAGCGTGGGCGCCGCCACCATCAAGCCCACCCACAACGCCGAGCCCGTCAGCTGCAGCATCAACCAGGTCGCGGCGACGGTCTGCAGCAGGGTGCCGAGGTTGGAAACGATCGAGGCGGCCCACAGGTTGCGGAACTGCGGGTACCGCAGAGGGGTCGTGGCAGGACGAGCCATGGATCTTCTCGGGTCGGGGTTCGGGCCGGGGAAGCCAGTATGGCCCCTGCCCCCGGCTACGGTGGTGGCGATGGACGGGTCCTTGCGGGTCGGCGTGGTCGTGGTGCAAAACCTCGCGTGGCCGGACTGGCGAGCTCGGGTGCTGGAGACCGAGGCGCTGGGCTACGACGGCGTCTATGTCTGGGACCACCTGGTGCACCGCACGCAACAGCTGACCGACCCGCTGTTCGACGGGCTGACGGCACTGGCCGCGGCTGCGACCTTCACCTCCCGGATCCGTCTGGGGACGATGGTCGCCGCGCCGATCTTCCGCCACCCGGTGTTGCTCGCCAACCAAGCCATGACCCTGGACCAGCTGTCGGGCGGCCGCCTGGAGCTGGGCATCGGTGCGGGGGGTGCCGCGCTCGATCACCAGCTGCTCGGGATCCCAGCGTGGTCAACGGGCGAGCGCGTCGAGCGCTTCGAAGAGACTGTCGCGCTGGTCGACACGGTCCTGCGCGGCGGGCGGAGCTTCGCGGGGACCCACTACGGCGGTGAGCACATCAGCGTGGCGCCGGGTCCCGTGCAACGCCCCCGCCCGCCGCTGACGATCGCGGCCCACGGACCGAGGACCTTGCGGATCGCCGCGAGCTACGCCGACGTCTGGAACTCGGTGACCACCCGCGACCTGCCACCCCAGGAGGTGCTGCGCACCGCTGCCGAGCGCAACCGGCTGCTGGACCGCTACGCCGAGGAAATCGGGCGCGAGCCGCAGTCGATCCGGCGTTCGGTCCTGATCGGCTCGAACGACTGGCCGGCGCTGGCCTCGGTCGAGGCCTTTCGCGACGCCGTGCTGCGCTACCGCGAGATCGGGGTGACCGACATCGTCCTGATCCATCCCGACCACCCCGCCGAAGCGGCGCTGGGACATGGCGTCGCGGCGCCGGGCATCGTCCGCGACATCGCCGAGCAGCTGTTGCCCGAGCTGCGCGCGGAGCTGGCCTGACCGCGGCCTAGCGCTGGAAGTACGGGCAGCCCTGCTGCTCCCCCACCGCTGCGTCGTTGGTCATCCCGGCCAGCGCCCGTCGGGCACGGACATCGGCGAGTCGCAGTGACCGCCAATCAGCGTCCCGGGTCTCGGCGGCCGCGCAGGCGAGTGCGGCGCGCACATCGGCGGCCATACCCGCGTCCATGGTGGGCAGCGCCTGGGTCAACGCCGGCACGGCGTCGGGCGACAGCCCGGCCAGGTAGGTCACGTCGAGCTCGGCGCCCGCCTGGGCTCGGGCGAGGTTCTGCCGAACGATCAGCGCGTCGACGCCCACCATGTTCAGCGTCGCGGCGAAGCCCACGGCGGTGACGAGGGACGCCAGCAGGAACCAGCGCACGCGGTCGCGCAGCTCCAGCACCAGCAGCGCGACCAGCAGGAGCGCCAGCCACACCATGAACACGTGGGCAACAGCCCGCGACCTGGTGAAGCCGAACGCCTGCTCGTACAGCAACAAACGCCCGAACGACGAGGTGAGGATCACCAGCACCAAGCCGGTGAGCACGGTGGTCAGCACGGTGAAGGCGACGCGCTTGGCCGAGGTTTCGCGCCGCGTGAGACCGGCCAGGGCAAGGTGCAGGCACAGGCTGGCCATGGCCACGACGACGAGCTCGGCGAAGCCACGCCGTGCGTACTCGGCGTAGGTCATGCCATCGGCCAGGACCGCTGCCTGACCGCCGAAGAAGTACCGGGCCTGGACGGCGACGAAGGCGGCGAACAGCAGGTCGACGCCCACGAGCACGATTGCGGCCTCCGCGAACCCGAGGACCCGAGGAAGGGCTTGGTCGGCTAGCACCCGCTGCTGCCGGCGTTGCAGCTGGTGCCAGAAGGCACCCGCCACGATGTAGGCCACCGTCAGCGCCAGGAAGGACCGTCCGACCGCTTGGTCAAGGCGAGGTAGCCGAACAAGATCGCCGAGGGCCACGAGCCGCTCGGCGAAGATGACGTCGGCCGACGCAAGCAGGATGCCGAAGACTGCCAGGACCGGCACCAGCAGGGCGACGCCGCGCAGGACAGGCAGCGCGCGGCCAAGCCCCGAGGCCGCCGGCTCGACGGCAGACGCCCGCCTGGCGGCGCCGACCAGGCCCGGCGCACCGGTGAGCTGGTGGCCGGCAAGTCGCAGGGCGGCCAGCAGCCAGTCACGCAGGCCGTAGCGGATCCAGTGGTCGGTCGGGTAGGCGTGGACCAGGACCGCCAGCGCCCCCAGCACCACGAGCAGGTTCATGACGGTGGTCACCGGCTCGGCACGTACGGCCACGGCGATCGCGAACGTCGCGGCCACCGCCATTACGGCGATGGTCTGCACCGAGGCGACGGCACCTTGACGGCGAGCCACGACGACGACCGCCGCCAGCACCGCGATCACGAACACCGCAACCGCCAAGCCGGGCAATACGCCCCAGAACAGCAGCTGAAACAGCACGCCCAAGCCACCCGCAACCCACAGGACCTCATGCGGTCGCCGAATCTCGACCGCCGTCGGTGCACCCTCGGAGATCGTCGTCATGAGCGCACGGTAAGCCGCGGCGCACGCCTCGGTAACCCGGCCAGCCGGGCAGGAGGTGCCAGCCAATGGCGGGCGCGGCCGCGGCCGCTCTACGGTGGCGGCGGAGCGTCACGTTCCTTTGACGAGGTGGTGGACGAGTGAGCGATCAAGACACCCTGACCCGACCCGACGTCATCCCAACGACGGACGGCGACCATGAACGGTTCAGCCACATCGTTCGCGCCAAGGATGGCAAGGGTGCGTCAGTGATCGTCACCGAGGCGATGGTCAACGGCACGCCCGTCGAGGCGCTGTGCGGCAAGGTGTGGGTGCCGTCGCGCGACCCCAAACGATATCCGGTGTGCCCCACCTGTCGAGAGATCGCCCAGCAGATGCCCTGACCGCTCCGCCGCAGGTGTCTTGCGCTCGCCGTCTTATTCAGTCAGTATTGACTCAATGCGGAATGAACAAGGCCTCCCGTCGCGGCTGAGGGTCCACCGCGCGCTCGCCGACGAGACGCGACTGGCCATCGTGGACGCCCTCGCGCTATCCGACCGGACGCCAACGGAGTTGCGCCGCCTGGTCGACGCCCCGTCCAACCTGCTCACCTTCCACCTCGACACCCTCGAGCGGGCAGACCTCGTCGCGCGGAGCCCGTCGCAGGGGGACGCCAGGCGCCGCTACGTCAGCCTGACGGCGGCCGCGCAGCCGTTCGTGGCACCGGCCGCCCCAGCACCCGGCTTGATCTTGTTCGTCTGCACCCACAACGCCGCGCGCTCACAGCTCGCCGAAGCCTTGTGGCGAGCCCGCACCGGGCGGGCGGCCGGAAGCGCCGGCTCCCAACCCGCGGACACCGTCGACCCGACGGCCATCGAGGTCGCACAGGCCAACGGGCTGGACCTGTCCGGAGCCGAGCCGCGCGGCTACGGCGCCATCGACACCGCGCCCGACCTCGTGGTTTCGGTGTGTGATCGGGCCACCGAAGCGAGCCTGCCCTTCGACGCCCCGCGACTGCACTGGTCGGTCGACGACCCGCTCGGCGGGGACCGTGTCGCCTTCGACACGGCGTTCGACGAGATCGCTGCCCGCATGGAGCGGCTCATCACGGCGGTGCAAGCATGACGGCTCGCCGGCTCGCCGCGGAGTTCATCGGCACGGCGCTGCTGCTGCTCGCGATCGTCGGCTCGGGCGTCAGCGCCTCGGCCGATGGTCCCGCTTCCGCTCAGCTGTTCCAGCACGCCACGGTCGTCGGTGCGGCACTCGCGACGCTGATCGTGACGTTCGGCTCGGTGTCGGGGGCGCACTTCAACCCGGCCGTCAGCATCGTCGACAGCATGTTCGGCGGCCTCGCCCGCCGCCTCGCCGCCGGCTACGTCGCAGCGCAGGTCGGTGGTGCCGTGACCGGCGTGGTGCTGGCCAACGCGCTGTTCGCGCTGCCACCGGTCGCGATCGCCACCACCGACCGCACCGGAACGGCGCTGATCGCCAGCGAGATGATCGCCACCTACGGACTGCTGCTGGTCATCTTCGGGGTCGTGCGTTCAGGGCGCGCCGCCGCCGTGCCCGCCGCGGTGGGGTCGTGGATCGCCGCAGCCATCTATTTCACGTCGTCGGCATCCTTCGCCAACCCCGCGGTCACCATCGCCCGGCTGCTCACCGACAGCTACACCGGGATCGCCCCACCCGCCGTACCCGGGTTCATCGGCGCCCAGGTTATCGGTGCGGCTACGGCCTGGCTGACGATCCGATGGCTGTTCGCACCTGCCCCCGAGCTGGCCGACGACATCCTCGTCCCCCGCCATGACCGCGCAGAGACAGGAGCATCGCGATGACTGACATCCTCACCCTCGAGCAGCGCACCCTGGTCCACAACGCGGCGGTCCGCCTCCACGAAGAGTTCGCCGGCGTGTTCAACGAGGAGACCGTTGAGGGCATCCTCGCCGACTCGCTGCAACGCCAGCTCGCCACCGCCCGAGTGACCGCCTTCGTCCCGCTGTTCGCCGAGCGCTGGGCCCGCGAGCGGCTCCGCGCGTCTGCCAAATCCGAAGGACTCCGCGTGACCGACAACCTCACCGTGCTGTTTCTCTGCGTGCACAACGCCGGTCGCTCGCAGATGGCCGCCGGCTGGCTGCGCCACCTGGCCGGCGAC
>Ga0136610_1000249_pt1 | contig 14750 bp, 13 predicted proteins | sample AntDrymUQ1342206_2_FD_104804 | JGI IMG/M metagenome (GOLD analysis project Ga0136610, IMG submission 104804) | Polar desert sand microbial communities from Dry Valleys, Antarctica - metaG UQ134 (22.06) | ecosystem: Environmental > Terrestrial > Soil > Desert | place: Antarctica: Dry Valley...
CTCGGAAGCGTCGATGTCGAGGGTTCCGGCGAACTGCGTTGGCTGGTTGGCCACGACGCCGACCGGGCGGCCCTCGATCCGCCCGAAGCCGCAGAGGATGTTCGGCGCGAAAAGCGTTTGGGTCTCCAGGAACTCGCCATCGTCGAGGACATGCTCCAGGACGATGTGCATGTCGTACGGGGTGTTCGCGGAATCCGGGATGAAGGTGTCGAGTTCGGCGTCGAAGTCGGTGACCCCCTGGGGCAGCTCAATGCCGACCGGGGATGCCTCAACCACGGGCAACGGGTCGAGGTTGTTCGACGGCAGATAGGACAACAACGCCTTCACGTAGTCGAGTGCGTCGGCTTCATCAGCGGCGAGATAGTGCGCCACACCTGATTTCGTGTTGTGCGTGCGCGCACCGCCGAGGTCCTCCAGCGTCACGTCCTCACCGGTTACGGTCTTGACGATGTCCGGACCGGTGATGAACATCTGGGAGGTCTTGTCCACCATGACAATGAAGTCGGTCAGGGCGGGGGAGTAGACGTGCCCCCCGGCCGCTGCGCCCATCACCAGCGAGATCTGGGGGATCACCCCGGAGGCGTGCACATTGCGCTGAAAGATCTCGCCGTACAAGCCGAGTGAGACCACGCCCTCCTGGATCCGTGCCCCACCGCCCTCGTTGATGCCGATGATCGGGCATCCGTTCGTCATGGCCAGGTCCAGCACCTTGACGATCTTCTCGCCGTACACCTCCCCGAGGCTGCCACCGAAAACCGTGACGTCCTGACTGAACACGCAGACCGGGCGGCCGTCGACAGTTCCGTACCCGGCCACGACGCCGTCGCCGAAGGGGCGCTTGTTCTCCATTCCGAAGACCGTTTGCCGGTGCCGGGCGAACTCGTCCAGTTCGGTGAACGAACCGTCGTCGAGCAAGCTTTCGATCCGCTCGCGGGCGGTCAGCTTGCCCAGTTCGTGCTGCCGCTGCGCACCGCGCGAGTGCCCGGCCGCGGTGACCTCGTCGATCCGCCGCCGGAAGTCGGCCAGTTTGCCTGCCGTGGTGTGGATGTCAGGTTGTCTGTCGCCCCGTTCGGCCTCGGGGCCCGGCTCAGCGGTCACGGGTCGTAGCGTATCGACGTGTCCGACCCAGCCCAGCTTTCAGCCGTTCGCGGTCCGATCGACGCCGATGCCGTGCGCAAGGAGCTTGGTCGACGCGGGTCGAGTTGGCCGGCGCCACGCTTTGTCTCCACCGTCGAGTCCACTAACGCCCAGGCCTCGGCAGCCGCGCGCGACGGCGCACCGGAGGGCTTCGTTGTCGTCGCTGAGGAACAGACGAGTGGCCGCGGTCGGCTCGACCGGAGCTGGGTGAGTCCTCGCGGTTCGGGCCTGACGCTCAGCCTGCTGCTCCGACCGGCGCCGCCTCCGGGTACCTGGGGCTGGCTGCCGATCGCCGCGGGCCTGGCCCTGGTCACGGCCGTACGCGCCGTGGCAGATGTGGACGTCGCCCTGAAGTGGCCCAACGATCTGCTGCTGGGACCTGGCCAGGCCAAGGCGGCGGGAATCCTCGCCGAGTCCGGCCACGGGTCTGTTGTTATCGGGATCGGGGTGAACGTCTCTACGACCACTGAGGAGCTTCCAGCGGGTGCGACGTCGTTGCTGGCGCAGGGTGCTCTTGTGTCGCGGGAGGCGTTGCTGATCGAGCTGCTGATCGCGCTCGAAGTCTGGTACGCCGCTTGGACCGAGGCCGATGGGTCTGCTCTGAGCAGCGGGCTGATGGCCGGCTATCTGGACTGCTGCGCGACGGTCGGCGGTGCGGTGACTGTTCATCTACCGCAGGGCGGGATGCTGCGCGGCAAAGCCGAGGGGATAGACCCCTCAGGCGGACTACGAGTGCTTGCCGACGGCGGCCAGGTGACCACGGTCGTCGCGGCGGACGTGGTGCACGTGCGTCCCGGAGATTGACCCCTCGTCGTCGGTGATCGCCGTCACGGGGGTTGCGGTGGTAGGCAGCGCCCCGAGGGTAGGCCATGCTTGGGCCGTGGCCTTTCCCGAGAATCTGCTGGCCGGCGACGAGCGCGTCGTCAAGCATCTGCATCCACACTGGCTGACCGTTTTCGTCCCCACGGTTCTGTTCATCGTCGTGGTCGGCGTCGCGTCCTTCCTCGTCGCGGTCATTCCTGACGGCGATGCCCAGGACGTGCTGCGAATCGTGGTGCTGGCGCTGGCTGTTGTCGTCCTGATCCTGCTGGTCATCATTCCGGTGCTGCGGTGGCGGACAACGCACTACGTGATCACCACGCATCGGGTGATGGTGCGGACCGGCATCCTGAGCCGGACCGGTAAAGACATCGGGTTGACCAGGATCACCGACGTCTCCTACACCCAGTCCCTCTGGGACCGCATCATCGGTGCGGGGACGCTGACGATCGAGTCAGCCGGCGAAGGGCCGCCGCAGGTCTTCCGCAATATCCCGAACTCCGACGAGACCCAGCAGCTGATCAATCACCTCGTCGAAGAGGACGAGCAGTCCCGGGCCCGCGACAGCGCGCAGTACGTGGGCGAGGCCTATCGCGACCGCGAGGACGATCCGCCGCCCGCTCGCCGCTAGTCAAACGGCGTCATAAAGGTCTCGGGTCACCAGCCGAGTTCAGCGCAGCCGGTGTGGTCGGCCGGTTCGATCTGCAGGGTGGCGTGCGCGATCCCATGGTGGCTGCGCAGTAGTTCCCGAGCCTGATCGAGCACAGCATGGCTGTCAGCGAGATCATCGGTTACCAGGTGCACGGTGGCCACGTGCATCCCGGACGTCAATGTCCACAAGTGCAGGTCATGAACGCTCTGGACGCCGGTGACCGCGCACAGGTCTGCGGTCACGGCCTCCGGATTGATTCCGGCAGGTGCATGCTGGCCCAGCACCGCAAACACCTGGCGTCCCAATGAGATTGCCCGAACGACGACGAACAGCCCGATCATCAGCGCGACGACGGTGTCCCAGACCGGCGACCCGGTTGCCGACACGAGCAGGCCGGCGAGGATGACACCGACCGAGCCGGCGGTGTCGGCAACCACTTCCAGGTAGGCGCCTTTGACGTTCAGGCTCTCCCCGGCGCCGGCCCTGAGCATCAGTAGGACCACGACGTTGATCGCCAGGCCGATCGCTCCGACGATCAGCATGGGCTCGGCGGCGACCTCGGCGGGCGATCCGATCCGGCGGAGAGCCTCGATGACGACAAAGGCCGACGCCCCCAACATCAGCAGGACGGCCAGTAGCGAGGCGAAGACTTCCGCGCGGTACGACCCGTACGTACGCCGCCCGGTTCTATCCACTCGCGTGGCGATCCGGGTAGCCACCAACGCCGCACCCAGCGCCACCACGTCGGCGGCCATGTGCCCGGCATCGGAAACCAGAGCCAGCGATCCTGAGATCAGCCCGTAGACGAGTTCGACGACGAAGAACGCGGCGATCAACGTGAACGCGACGGCCAGTCGCCAGCGATGCCGGGCGCCGGCGTGGCCGCTGGCCGAGCCGTGCGGATGGCCGTGCGAGTGCCCATGTGAACGGCCGGCGGAGCCGCTCGCGCCGGTAGCCACGACGTCAGCTCCGTTCCGGATGCACGGCGTCGGTGTGCTGGGTGTGGGCAAAGGCGAGATCGAGGAGCATCCGTACGTGACCGTCGGCCAGCCGGTAGAAGGCCCGGCGCCCGGCGCGTCGCGCGGTGACCACGCGGTGCGCACGCAGCAACCGCAGCGCATGCGAAGCCGCCGACTCGCTCATCCCGGTGACCGCCGCGAGGTCGCAGACGCACAACTCCCCGTCGAGCATCGCGACGAGCAGCCGCAGCCGATTGGGATCGGAGAGGAGGTCGAAAACGTCGGCGGTGTCGACCACCTCGTCCTCTGGAGGCATCCGTTCCAGGACGTCGCGAACTCTCGCCGCGTCCACGACCGGCACCGCGCATCCGTCGACCAACGAAGGGCTGTTATATGAGGATCTGTTCATATGCCCCGACAATAGCGTTCCGCTGTCCACCGTTGTGCGCATAACGGCGGTCTGGCTGCGCGCCGTCCGGAGATTTGTCGGGGGCCGGCGTTAACGTCCGGGTCATGCGACTGCTGCACACCTCGGACTGGCACGTCGGCCGGTCACTGCATGGTGCGGATCTGCTCGCTGACCAGGAGCGGGTGCTGACCGGCCTCGCCGATCTGATCACTGCCGAGTCGGTGGATGTGGTCCTCGTCGCCGGTGACATCTATGACCGGGCAATCCCGCCCGCGGCTGCCACCGCTGTGCTGGATTCCGTCCTGACCGCGCTCTGGTCCACGGGTGCACAGGTGATCATCACTCCGGGCAATCACGACTCCTCGATCCGGCTGGCATACGCGGCAGGACTGTTGGCAGCCAATGGCGTGCACCTGCGCACGAGCGTGTCCAGCCTGGCTGAGCCGGTCCTGCTCCAAGACGCGCACGGGACGGTCGGCATCTACGGGATCCCGTATCTCGAACCCGACCTCGCCAAGCACGCGTTGGGCATGCCCCAGGCCCGCGGTCACACCGATGTGCTCAGCGCCGCGATGGATCAGATCCGCGCCGACCGGGACCGGCGCGGGCTGACCCGGACGGTGGTCCTTGCCCACGCGTTCGTCGCCGGCGGCGTACGCGGCGACAGCGAGCGCGACATCAGTGTCGGCGGGGTGGAGGTTGTGCCCGCCGAGATCTTCGCCGGTATCGACTACGTCGCGCTCGGCCACCTGCACCGTGCGCAGGAAATCGTGCCGGGTGTGCGCTATTCGGGCTCGCCGCTGCCGTATTCCTTCGCCGAGGCTGATCAGGTGAAGTCGGTCACGCTGGTGGACTTCGATGCCGAGGGTAGGGCCGGCGTCACTGTCCACGAACTCGACCGACCGCGCGAGTTGGTCACTCTCACCGGGACCGTGGACGAGCTGGTCAACGAGCCCCGGTACGAGGCTCACCTCGAGGACTACCTCAGCGCACAGCTGCTGGATGCCACCCGACCGGTGGACGCCATGCGCCGGCTTCGGGCCCGCTTCAGCTATTGCGTCCACCTCGACTGGGCTCCGATCGTGGACCACATCGAGAGCACCCGCAGCTATGGCGAGCGGATCGTCGGGCGCAGCGATCTTGGGATCGTCACGGACTTCGTCCAGCACGTACGAGCGACTCCGGTCACCACGGCCGAGACCGATCTGCTGTCGGTCGCCCTCGCCGCCGGACGAGTCGCCGAGGGTGCCTCATGAGGGTGCACTCGCTGACCGTGACCGCCTTCGGGCCGTTCGCGGACACCGTTCGGGTCGATCTCGACGAGCTGAGCCGGGACGGGCTATTCCTGCTCTGCGGACCTACCGGGGCGGGCAAGACCTCGCTGCTCGACGCGATCGCGTTCGCCCTGTACGGCCGGGTGCCCGGAGCCCGCGGGCAAGAGAAGCGACTGCGCAGCGACCACGCCATGCCGGCAATTCGTACCGAGGTCGTCTGCGAGCTGACCCTTCGCGGTGAGCGGGTGCGGATCACCCGGCGCCCCGAGCAGACCCGCCCCAAGGCGCGGGGCGGCGGCACGACCAAGGATCAGGCGCTTCTGCACATCCAGCGTGAAGTGGACCGAGCTTGGGAGCCGGTCAGCATCCGGTTGGACGAGGGTGGGGACTACCTACGGGCTCAGGTCGGACTCAGCGCGGAACAGTTCTGGCAGGTCGTCCTGCTTCCGCAGGGCGAGTTCGCCGAGTTCCTCCGAGCCGAGCCCGATCAGCGAGCCAAGGTGCTGGAGACACTGTTCGACGCCGGCCGCTTTACCGCTGTGGAGGACTGGCTGGCCGAGCACGCACGGACCCTGCGAGCGGCCCTCACACAGGCGCAGGACACGGTGGACCGGCTGCTGCATCGGGTCGAGCAGGTCGCCCGGGCACTGCCGGTGACAGGTAGCCGCGCGGCGATACCGGCCAGACCCGCAACCGAGGATCCGGACGACGTCCGGGCCTATCTGTTGGGCCAACTCGACAGGGCCAGCGCCCAGTTGGTCGCCGCGCAGGCGCAGGACGAGGCGACCAGGACGAGGCTGGTAAGTGCTGAGACCGGACCGAACCGGGCTCGACGGGCGGTACGCGCGGCCGATCGGCTGCTGGCGGTCTGCTCGCAGAGAGACTTCCTCGAGGCCCGCTCCGAACACGTCGCCGACCAGCGAACACGGCTGGCTGCTGCGCTGGGCGCTGAACCCCTTCGGCCGTTCCTGGACGCCGTTGACACGGACCGGACTCGGACGGCCGCAGCCGCCGCGAATCTCGCCGACACCTATTCGGATCTGACCGGCCTGGATGTCGCCACCCAGTGCCCGGTCCGGCTGCAACCGGCGGGAGCGGCGGCCACCGATCAACCGGAATTGACCTCCATCTCGGGCAGCGGCTCGGCCGGGCCCGAACTGCGGCGGTGGAGCAGGAACATGCGGGACGAGGTCGCCCGGCTGGAAGGCCTGGAGGTGGAATGGGCTGGCGTCGAGGCTGCCGAGTCGATGCTCGCCAAGTTGGCCGAGCAGCAAGCGCGACGAGGCACCTCCTTGGCCGACCTGCAGGAAATCAGCCGTCGACTGCCGGCCGCGCTGGCTGACGTCGAGGCACGCCGGGACGCCGCCCGGCTGGCCGCGGCTCAGATGGACCACACCGCGGCCAGATTGACGGCGGCACAAGCTCGGGTGGAGGCAGCGACCCGGACCAAAGCCCTCGGAAAGCTGATCGGCACGGCCGAGTCCGTCCACATCGCAAGCCAACGGACAGTCCTGAGCGCCAAGGCGCGGTGGCTGACGTTGCGCCAGACGCGGCTGGCCGGCATCGCCGCCGAACTGGCCGGTCAGCTCTGCGACGGCCGGAACTGTCCGGTGTGCGGGTCGGCCGAACACCCTGCGCCCGCTCAGCCGGCCGACGCTGCGGTGACGGCCAAGGACGAGCAGGCTGCAGCGGATAGGCACGACAGCCTCGAGCAGGTGTGCCTTCGCGAGGCTGCCAGCGTGCTCGAACTGCGTCGTGAGTACGACGCGTGCTGCTCGGTCACGTCGGGAGCCTCCCTGGCTGCCGTACGTGCGGAGCTTTCAGTCGCGGGAACGGCCGATGCGGCCGCTCGGGCCGCCGCGCAGCAGTTGCCCGACCTGATCCGCGAGTACGCGGATCTGGTTGCCGGACGAGAGGACGTCGCTGCCCAACTCGGCGTGCTGGCGCAGGCCCAGGTCGAGGATCGAACGACGACCAAGGAGATAACGGCCAGGGTCGGTGCCGGGCGCCGACGCCTGGACAAGGCTCGGGGACATGACGCTTCCCTGACGGCGCGACGGGAGCGACTCACCGCCCTAGCGGAAGCGGCCGAGGCGGTCGAGCAGGCCGCGTCCGTTTCCGCGTCCGCGGTTGCGACTGCATTGCACACTCGCGAAGCAGTCGAGGATCGACTGCAGCGCTGCGGCTTCCACTCCGCTGCGGCGGCCGCGGCCGCTCTTCTGGACGAAAACACACGCAACGGCCTGACCCGGGCGATACGCGAACACGAGGACAGCCAGACCAGAGTGTCCGCCGAACTGATCTCGGCAACCGAAGAGGTCGACGGTGCACTTGCCGAGCTGGACGACCTGCCGCGCTACCCCCGTCCGGCCGGCATACTCGCCGGTGTTCCTGGTGAGTTCGCGCCGTCCTCGGCGCCGGTCACAGGCGTGGTCTCCGATCTCGGCCGGCAGGTGGCCGAGGTACGAACCCTTCTCGAACGTGAACACGAGGCGGCCGCCAGGACCCGGGATGAAGCGGTGGCCGCCCTCAGCCGCGCCCGGGCGGTTCAAAGCCAGCTGAATGAGCTCCAGGTGCTGCTCGACCAGGCATTGGCCGAGTGCGCTCCGGTGCTCGATGCCAGCGTCGAGGCGGATGCTCTCGCCGCGCTGGCAGCGGGAGGGGGAGCGAACGTCAAGAAGATGCGACTGCGCTCCTACGTGCTGGCGGCCCGCCTCGAGCAGGTCGCCGCCGCTGCAACGACGCGGCTACGTCAGATGTCCAGCGGCCGGTACGGCTTCGTGCACTCCGACGATCTCCGCGGCGGGAACCGGCGCAGTGGTCTGAGCGTGGACATTCTCGACAGCCATACCGGGACGCAACGCCCCACCAAGACCCTGTCCGGCGGCGAGAGCTTCATCGCCTCCCTCGCTCTCGCCCTGGGCCTTGCCGACGTGGTCACCGCTGAGTCCGGCGGAATAGCACTGGACACCTTGTTCGTCGACGAGGGATTCGGCAGCCTCGACCCGGATTCGCTCGACGCCGTCATGACGGTTCTCGATGAACTTCGACAGGGTGGTCGTGTTGTCGGCATCGTGAGCCACGTCGAGGAGCTGCGTACCCGGGTTCCCATGCAACTGCAGATCCATACCAGCTCACACGGCTCGGCCCTGGACCAATCCGACGTCCCGGATGACCTTTCCGCCGGGCTCTTGGCCGGCTGACGGGTCTTCTTCCAGTGGATGTCGAGAACCACCGGAGGGCTCCGACCCAGTGGTGAGCATCCATCCGGGGTGCCGAATCGAGGGAGTGCGACGTGAAATACATGATCATGATGTTCGGAAGCTCGGCCGGGATGATGGAGACCCAGCCGCGGGAATGGATCCTGGAGATGATCGAGTTCATGCATCAGCTCGACAGCGACCTCCGGGAGGCCGGCGAGCTCGTCTCCTCAGAGGGACTCGCCGATGGGACCCAGGCCAGGACCGTCACCTTCGAGAACGGCATCACCTTGGTGACTGACGGCCCGTTCGCCGAGTCGAAGGAGTCGGTCATTGGGTTCTGGATTGTCGACGTCGAGAGCGAGGCGCGCGCGGTCGAGATCGCCTCTCGAGTCGTGGCATTCACGCACGGGCCGATCGAGGTACGACAGATCATGGACGCACCACCGGAAGTGTGAGAACCGACGCCCGCATCGAGGACCTGCTGCGCGAACTCGCGCCGCAGGTCCTCGGCTCGCTCGTCCGCAGGCACGGCCAGTTCGACGCCTGTGAGGACGCCGTACAGGAGGCCTTGCTCGCCGCGACGCAGCAGTGGCCGGAGCGAGGCTTACCGGACGAGCCGCGCTCCTGGCTGGCCACCGTCGCTTCGCGACGCCTGGTCGACAACTGGCGCAGCGAAAGCGCCCGGCAGCGCCGGGAGGAGGCCGCGGCCGCTCTGGAGCCACCGAGCCCGGCACAGGCCTCGGATCGGGACGACACGCTGGCGCTGCTGTTCCTGTGCTGCCATCCGTCATTGTCGGTCCCGTCCCAGCTCGCCCTCACCCTGCGCGCGGTCGGTGGCCTGACGACGGCCGAGATCGCGCACGCGTTTCTGGTCCCCGAGCCAACCTTGGCCCAGCGGATCAGCCGGGCAAAGCAGAGCATCAAGGCCGCGGGTCTGACCTTCACGCTGCCGCCGGACAGCGAGCGCGCCGACCGGCTCCGCGTCGTGCTGCACGTGCTGTATCTCGTCTTCAACGAGGGCTACACGGCGAGCTCTGGACCTGCCCTGCAGCGGGGCGATCTCAGCACCGAGGCAGTCCGGCTCGCGCGCCTGCTCCACCAGTTGGTGCCACAGGAGGCCGAGGCCGCCGGACTGCTGGCCCTCCTGTTGCTGACCGACGCCCGGCGCGCTGCGCGTACCCACGCTGACGGCTCTCTGGTTCCACTCGCCGACCAGCGTCGCGAACTCTGGAACAAGCCCCAGATCGATGAGGGCACCGCCCTGATCACCCGAATCCTCGGCACGGCAAACGTCGGGCCCTACCAGCTCCAGGCGGCCATCGCCGCGGTGCACGACGAGGCGCCCAGCAACGAACAAACGGACTGGCCCCAGGTCCTGGCGCTGTACCAGGTGCTCGCGCGCGTCTCGCCAGGGCCGATCGTGACGCTCAACCGCGCCGTGGCCCTCGCCATGGTCGACGGGCCCCGAGCCGGATTGGCCCTGCTCGGGACGCTGGACGGTGACGACCGGATGGCTCACACCCACCGGCTTGACGCCGTACGGGCGCACCTGCTCGAGCTTGCCGGAGACCCGGCCGCCGCCCGCGCGTCCTACCTCCAGGCCGCGCGGAGAACTGCGAGCCTGCCCGAGCAGCGCTACCTCGCCTTGCGGGCCGCTCAGCTGGGTTAGGGGGCGAAGCGGCCGGGCGCAAGCGCGCAGCCCGCCTCGGCCGGGGTCGGTCGTGTTCAGCCGCGCGGCGCCAGTGGTGACGGCGGCGGTTGGGCAGGTGCAATCAGCGGGTGTCGCCGGATGAACCATCCGCGGCCGCTCATCTGCAGGACCAGCTGCGTGCCCCGGTACATCTGCCATTGCAGAAAGACGGTTCCCAGCTCGGCCGAGCGGGTGGAGGGCTGGGCATCGGTCACCGTGAGCGCGGCGCTCAGCTCGTCGCCGGCGTACACCGGGGCGAACCAGCGCAGGTTTTCCATGCCCGGTGAGGTATCCGCAGCCGCTCGGGACAGGACGGCGTCAACGTACATCCGCATCAGGGAGCTGACGGTGAAGAAGCCACTGGCAATCAGCCGGCCCCAGGTCGAGGCCTCTGCACGCGCTCGGTCCACGTGGTACCACTGCGGATCGAAACGCTCCGCGAAGGCGACCATTTCCGCCTCGTCGACGACGAGAGTTCCGAGTTCGAAGACCCGGCCGGGGACGAGGTCCTCGAAGTAGATCGTTGATACCGCGGGGGCAGGCACGTGCAACACCGTGTCACAACCAGCCGGACCGACGAACGGCACGCCTTTCCGGTCCTCGATGTCGCCTGACTGCTCACCGACGAGCATCACCTTGACCTTGGACGCTCCGCTGGAGAACACGACCTGGGTGGCCGGTCCCACAACTCACACCCCGGCAGTCAGGCGCCGACGCCCGCAGCGCCGCCAGATCGGGATTCCGTGGGACCCACTGGGCTGCCCCGGGGCGAACTGGATGCTTCGCCTTGACGGTCGGTCCCTTCGGAGTCACGAGACCAGACTGGCATGGTCCTCGGCTCGGCGCTGACTAACCTGACCCGCGTGGATTCGCGCACCGGTCTGCCGGTCGTCGGCATGGTTGGCGCAGGCCAGCTTGCGCGGATGACGCACCAGGCGGCGATCCCGCTCGGCCAGTCCCTGCGCGTGCTGGCGCAATCGCCCGATGACGGCGCGGCGTCGGTGGCGGCTGACGTCATGATCGGCGAGCACACCTCGTACGACGACTTGCTTGCCTTCGCCGCTGGGTGCGACGTCCTGACCTTCGACCACGAACACGTCCCGACCGAGCTCATTCGATCGCTGGCCACCGCCGGTCACGTGGTGTACCCGGGGGCACACGCGCTCGAACACGCACAGGACAAGGCGGTGATGCGTCAGGCCCTGACCAGGGCCGGCGTCCCGTGTCCGGCATGGCGCTCGGTGTCCACAGTGGATGACGTCGCCGCCTTCGGTGCCGAACACGGTTGGCCGGTCGTGCTCAAGGTCGCCCGCGGCGGATATGACGGCCGAGGCGTATGGACGTTGACCGAGTCGGCTGCGGCTGCCCATGTGCTTGAGCCGGACCGCGCCTACATCGTCGAACAGCGCGTGCCCATCCTGCGCGAACTCGCCGTGCTGGTGGCTCGCTCGCCCTACGGTCAGGTGTCGGTCTGGCCGATCGTGCAGACCGTCCAGCGGGACGGGATCTGTGTCGAGGTGATCGCGCCCGCTCCGGATCTGGCCGCGGAGTTGGCCGGAGTAGGGGCCACTCTCGCAGTGCGGCTGGCCGCTGAGTTGGGCGTCGTGGGGGTGATGGCCGTCGAGCTGTTCGAGACCGCCGACGGGCTATTGGTCAACGAGTTGGCCATGCGCCCGCACAACAGCGGTCACTGGACGATCGAGGGTTCCCGTACGAGCCAGTTCGAGCAGCACCTCCGGGCGGTGCTCGACTACCCGCTGGGCACGACCACGATGACTGCGCCGTGGGTGGTCATGACCAATCTCCTGGGCGGCCCGGATGGTGGGATGGGCATCGACGAGCGGGTGCACCACGCGATGGCCCAATGGCCGGATGTGAAGCTGCACCTGTACGGCAAATCGCCACGCCCCGGTCGCAAGCTCGGGCACGTCACCTCTCTGGGTTCCGACCTCGCCGAGGTGCGCGCCCGGGCGGGGGCCGCAGCCGCTTATCTGCATCAGGGAGGACACCGGTGAACGACTCGGCGGGATACCGCGGCGAACAGATCAGGGTCTCGGTGATCATGGGCAGCGACTCCGACTGGACCGTGATGAGCGCGGCTGCCGATGCGCTGAACGAGTACGGCGTCACGCACGAAGTGCGCGTGATATCCGCTCACCGGACGCCGCGGGACATGCTGGACTACGCCGCCAACGCGGCCGGGCGGGGTCTACGGGTGATCATCGCCGGGGCTGGGGGAGCGGCCCATCTGCCTGGGATGGTGGCCTCGGCCACCGCGCTGCCGGTCATCGGCGTACCGGTTCCGCTGGGGCAGCTCGACGGCCTGGACTCGCTGCTGTCCATCGTGCAGATGCCGGCCGGTGTGCCTGTCGCCACCGTCGGCATCGGCGCTGCCCGCAATGCCGGTCTGCTGGCCGTACGGATCCTCGCCGTCTCCGACCCGCACCTGGGTCAAGCCCTGGACATCGCGGCGGGAGAACTCGCAGAGACGGTGCGGGACAAGGATGAAAGCCTTCGTCAACGACGCGCGAAGCAGCACCTGGAGCCCGGCTGAGCTAGCCTCGAATGATGACGATGACCTCAACCCCCAGCGTCTATCAGCTCAGCGACGAGCAAGCCATGGTCCGGCAGGCCGTGCGGGCCATGGCCGAGGGGCAGATCGCGCCGTACGCCGCAGATGTGGACGAACACAGCCGCTTTCCGGACGAGGCGCACCAGGCACTCACCCGGTCGGGCTTCCATGCCGTACATCTGCCGGATCAGTACGGTGGCGCCGGTGCGGATGCCATCTCGACCTGCATCGTGATCGAGGAGGTTGCGCGGGTCTGCGCTAGCTCTTCACTGATCCCGGCGGTCAACAAGCTCGGGACGACACCGGTGCTGCTGTCCGGCTCGGAGGAGCTGAAAAAGCAGGTGCTGCCAGGCGTCGCCACGGGGGAGGAGATGTTTTCCTACGCGCTGTCCGAGCGGGAAGCCGGCTCTGACGCGGCCGCGATGAAGACCCGGGCGCGGCAGGACGGTGACCATTGGGTGCTCAACGGCACCAAGGCGTGGATCACCAATGCTGGTGTTTCCCAATGGTACACAGTCATGGCTGTGACCGAACCCGGCAAGGGAGCCAACGGCATCTCGGCCTTTGTCGTGCACATCGACGACCCTGGCTTCGAGGTGGGTACCAAGGAACGCAAACTCGGCATAAAAGGATCACCGACCTGCGAGATCCACTTCGCCGACTGCACCATTCCGGCCGACCGGATCATCGGTGAGCCCGGGACCGGCTTCAAGACCGCGCTGAAGACCCTGGACCAGACCAGGCCGACGGTCGGCGCTCAGGCGGTCGGCATCGCGCAGGGCGCACTCGATGCGGCGATCGGTTATGTCAAGGAACGTAAGCAGTTCGGTAAGACGATCGGGGAGTTCCAGGGCGTGCAGTTCATGCTCGCGGACATGGCAATGCAGATCGAAGCGGCTCGGCACCTGGTCTACGTCGCCGCAGCGACCGCGGAGAGCGGCGGGGATGTCAGTATCCTGGCCGCAGCCAGCAAGTGCTTCGCCTCCGACGTGGCGATGAAGGTGACCACCGATGCCGTGCAACTGTTCGGCGGGGCCGGATACACCAAGGACTTCCCGGTGGAACGAATGATGCGGGACGCCAAGATCACCCAGATCTACGAGGGGACCAACCAGATCCAGCGCGTGATCATCGCTCGCAATCTGCTTCGCTAGGGCAGCCGTTCCCCCGTCCTGGCGGTTTCCGTCAAAACCGCCAGATGGTCCGCATCAGTCGGGACGGGGATCGAGTACGTGGCTCAGCCGGCGGCGGCGGGAATGACCATCACCGCTGGTGGTGCCTCGACGATCAGGTCGGCACCGGTCGCGGCGACGACGTCCTCGGAGGTTACCCCTGGTGCGACCTCACGCAGTACCAGTCCGCCGTCGGTGACGTCCAGGACAGCCAGATCGGTGATGATCCGGTCGACGCAGGCCCGTCCGGTGAAGGGGAGGTCGCACTCGTCGAGAATCTTCGGCGACCCGTCCCGCGCAACATGTTCCATCATCACGATGACCCTGCGAGCGCCGTGGACCAGATCCATGGCACCGCACATGCCCTTGACCATCTTTCCTGGGATCATCCAGTTGGACAGATCCCCGGCGCCGCTGACCTGCATGGCGCCGAGGATCGCAACGTCGATGTGCCCACCGCGGATCATTCCGAAGCTCAGCGCGGAGTCGAAGAACGCTGCACCCGGCAACAGGGTGACGGTCTCCTTTCCGGCGTTGATCAGGTCGGGATCCTCCTCGCCCTCGAACGGGTACGGCCCGACGCCGAGGATGCCGTTCTCGCTCTGCAGCACGACATGCACACCGTCGGGGATGTAGTTGGGTACCAGGGTCGGCATCCCGATCCCGAGGTTGACGTACTGCCCGTCCTCGAGATCGGCAGCCACCCGGGCGGCGAGTTCAGTGCGGGTCAGCGCCATCAGGCTGCTCCCTCCGCGGCTGAATCCACAGCGCTGAGCAGGCCGGCCGCCCCGGGCCGGGGGCGAACGGTCCGCCGTTCGATCGGCTTGTCCTGAGCGCTGACCTGGACCACCCGTTGCACGAAG
>Ga0136610_1000256_pt1 | contig 14596 bp, 18 predicted proteins | sample AntDrymUQ1342206_2_FD_104804 | JGI IMG/M metagenome (GOLD analysis project Ga0136610, IMG submission 104804) | Polar desert sand microbial communities from Dry Valleys, Antarctica - metaG UQ134 (22.06) | ecosystem: Environmental > Terrestrial > Soil > Desert | place: Antarctica: Dry Valley...
GACATCTTTCACTCCCGCGACGGTGCCCTCGTCCGCGCGGACGGATTCCCTCCGCACGCTGATCGGTTTGCCCGCATCGGCATCGAATTACTCAGTGTCCTAGGCCCTTCCGCAGACGAGCCGAGTGCCGCCAGGCACACCATCAACGGGCGCGCCTGGTGAGCACCGGTGGACTGGGCGCTGTCCTTGGGCTGCTCCTGGGCAGCGGGTTGCTGCTGATCTGGCGAAGCCGAGGCGGCACTTCAACCCCCGTCGGGCGCACCGGCGGCTTCACCCGAAACCGCAACGAGCAACTGCGTCGCGCGGGGCTGCAGGGAGCCAGTTCGACGCAGCTGCTCTTCGTGCAGGTCGCTGCGGGGTTGCTCTCGATGGTCATCGTGCTGCTGGCCACCAGCACCGTGACAATCAGTATCTGCTTCGGCGTGTTCGGGGCACTGCTGCCCTGGGTGCTTGTCCGGCGCCTGGCCGGCAAGCGACTCGCGGATCTGCGCGCGGTGTGGCCGGAGGTCGTGGACAACCTGGTCTCGGCCGTACGCGCGGGCTTGTCGCTTCCAGAAGCTTTGTCCGGCTTAGCCGTTCGCGGACCGGAAGTCCTGCGCGGGCCCTTCGCCGACTTCGCTGCCCGGTATCGGTCGAGCGGTCGGTTCATGGCCTGCCTCGACGCGCTCAAGGACGAGCTGGCCGATCCGGTGGCCGACCGGATCGTCGAGACCCTGCGAGTGGCTCGGGAGGTCGGCGGCACCGACTTGGGCAGGGTGCTCAGGACCTTGGCCACATTCCTGCGCGAGGACGCTCGGGTGCGAGCCGAGCTGGAGACCCGCCAGGGGTGGACGGTCAATGCTGCTCGCCTGGCGGTCGCGGCCCCATGGGCGGTGCTGCTCTTGTTGGCCACCCAGCAGACCACGCTGGTCGCCTACGACACCCCGGTCGGGACCAGTCTGCTGATCGGCGGCGGTGTGGTCTGCATGTTCGCCTACCGGCTTATGCTGCGGATCGGACGGCTGCCTGAGGAACCGCGGGTCTTGTCATGAGTCCCACCTTGCTGGGCATGAGCCTCGGATTAGTCGCCGCGATCGGGATCTTGGTGGCCGTGCGCGCCGCGCCACCTTTACGGGCGATTCGACTCGAGGATCGCCTGGCGCCCTACCTCCGTGACACCCCTACTCCGTCGCGCCTGCTGTCGGTGGCTGCCCCGGCTTCGGGTTTGACGGGTCTGATCCGGCGACTGGCCGGTCCTGCCATCACCGACGGTGCCCGGATCGCGGACCGGCTGCTGGGTGGTCGTGCCTCTGTACGGCGCCGCCTCGCTGCCCTGGGCAGTGCCGACTCCGTCGAGGACTTCAGAATCGAACAGGTCATCTGGGCCGTGTTGGGCCTGGGCGCCGGCTCGGTGACGGCCCTGGTCTTCACCACCGTCAGCGGGACGCTGAACCTGCTCTCGGTGACCCTGCTGTGCGGAGCCGGGTTCGTCGGCGGCTTACTCGGCCGCGATTGGTGGTTGACCCAGGAGGTCACCAAGCGCGAGCAGATCATGCTCGCCGAATTCCCGATCGTCGCGGAGTTGCTGGCCCTTGCGGTGACCGCGGGGGAGAGCCCGGTCGGCGCGATCGATCGGGTCTGTCGACTCAGCGGTGGGCAGCTCGGTCAGGAACTTGCCGAGACCTTGGGCCGGGCGCGGGCCGGGGTTCCGCTGGTCGAGGCGCTGCAGGGGCTCGTGGAGCGCACCTCGCTGGCACCGCTGGCACGATTCGTCGACGGCCTGGTCGTTGCCCTGGAGCGCGGTACCCCGCTGGCCGAGGTGCTGCGTGCCCAAGCCGCGGACGTACGTGAGGCGGGCAAGCGCGAACTGCTCGACAGCGGCGGGCGCAAGGAGATCGCGATGATGGTGCCGGTGGTCTTCCTGGTGCTTCCGGTGACCGTGCTGTTCGCGTTGTTTCCCGGTCTCATCAGCATCGTGTCGCTGGCCAGTTGACGGATTTTGACTAATCGGTGAGAGGAGACGCGGAGATGGTCGATCAGAGTCAACGGATAGGTGTCCGCGCCGGCATGCTGGTGAGCGCCACCCTTGTGTGGTGGGCGATGTGCTTGGCGCGCTTGCGGGGTCCGGATCAGGAACGCGGTGACGTGCCCGGGTGGGTGATGATCACCGTGATGACGGCCGCCCTGGTGCTGGCCATCCTGATCCCGTTCCGTGAGGCGATCGTCGAGGCGATCCAGACTGCATTAGACAGCGTCACCTCGCAGTGAAGCGGCGGCTGCGGGCAGCTGCCCGCGGCGACGACGGCGCTGCGGTCGTCGAGTTCGTGTTGATCGCCGCACTGGTGATAGGGCTGCTGTTGGCAGTGCTTCAAGTGGCCGTCTACGTGCACGTCCGAAACGTGGTCGCGGCCAGTGCGCAGGAGGGCGCGCGGTACGCAGCGAATGCCGATGTGGATTCGGGTGCCGGTGCGCCCCGGACGCTGGAGATCGTAGGAAACAGTCTCGGTGGATCCACTGCGGACGGGCTGAGCTGTTCCTCGGCCGAGGAATTGGATTCGACCGGTCTCGTGCTGGTTGTCGTGCAGTGCACCGGCGCGGTCCCGGCCCTGTTCGGCGCCCTCGGTGATCTGCTTCCGGTGAATGCCACCGGCCGGGCAATCAAGGAGGGTCAGTGATGGCTACCTTCCGGCGGGCGCTGAAACGGCGAATGAGGTTGGTGTGCAATGGTGAGCGGGATCGGGGGTCGGCGATCATCGAGTTCGTGTTCATCTCGGTGCTGGTCTTCATACCCATGACGTACCTGATCGTCGGGTTCAGCGCCGTACAACGTGGCATCTTCGCCTCGACCGAAGCAGCGCGTGAGGCTGGTCGGGCGATCGGGTCGGCGCCCGACGCCGAACTCGGGATGGCCCGGGCACAGCGAGCAGCCGAACTCGCCGTCGAGGCACAGTCCGTGGATCTGGAGGACTTGCGTGTGGCGTATGCACCAGCCGGCACCGGGTGCGAGGCGGCCGGCAGCTACGTCCCTGGCCTGTTCCCCGGCGAAGAGTTCATCGTCTGCGTCACAGTGACCGTACGAGTGCCGCTGTTACCGGAGTTCATCGAGTCCAACACGGCAACCGGTCTGTTCGTCGTCGAACGGGACCGCTACGCCGCCTGAGTCGTACTGAACTGAGGAATGTGACGATGACCCGGTGATGGTGCCCATGGCGTCGAAGCGCTGCCCGTGCGCAGTCGTGCTCACCGCGTTGCTGATCAGCCTTACCGCCTGTTCGGCTGGTGATCAGAGCGAGCCTCCCGCCAGCACATCTGCCGTCAGCTCGTCCAGACCGTCGCCCTCGGCCACCGCGCAGCCGGCACCCACCCCAGCACCGGATGCGTGCGCCCGTTCGGCCCTGGCCAGGATGAATCTGAACCAACGAGTCGGGCAGCTGATGATGGTCGGAGTCCCGGCGAACGATCCGGTCGGCGGTTACACCGAGCTGGTCCCGTACGCCGTGGGCGGCGTCTTCCTGGCCGGGCGCAGCAGCGCCGGAGCAGAGGTCGTCGGTGCGGCAGTGACCACTTTGCAGGTGCAAGGGCTCAACGCGACGGGCACCTTCTTGCATGTCGCTGCTGATCAGGAGGGCGGGCTGGTGCAGACGCTCAGCGGGCCCGGCTTCAGCCCGATTCCCGACGGTGTCGAGCAGGGCCGGCTGAGCACGACGGAGCTGGCCGGCCAGACCGCCGTCTGGGCCGTCGAATTGGCGGGGGCCGGCATCACCTTCAACCTGGCTCCGGTCGCCGACACGGTGCCCGCCGGTACGGGGGCCGCGAACCCGCCGATCGGCGCCTCGGATCGGCAGTACGGCGACAATCCGCAGGCCGTCGCGGCGGCGGTCAGCACGGTCGTCACCGCGTTGCAGGGCGCCGGTGTCGACGCGACCATCAAGCACTTTCCCGGGCTGGGCCGGGTGACGGCCAACACCGACACCTCCACCCGCGCCGTGGACGAACAGACCACCGTCGATGACATAGCGCTGCAGCCGTTCTCGGCCGGCATCCAGGCCGGAGCAACCGCGGTGATGATGTCTTCAGCGTCCTACCCACAGCTCGACCCCCTCAACCTCGCAGCGTTCTCGCCTGCCGTGATCGGCGACCTGCTGCGCGATCAGCTCGGATTCACCGGCGTCGTGGTCTCCGACGACCTCGGCAACGCGGTCGCGGTGGCCGACATACCGCTGGGCGAGCGCGCCGTCGACTTCGTCGCGGCCGGGGGCGACCTCGTGCTCACCGTTGACGGAGCCGACGCAGAGCCGATGACATCCGCGCTGATCGCGCGTGCCGTCGGCGATCAGACGTTCGCTGCGCGGATCGACGAATCAGCCCTGCGGGTGCTGGTCAGCAAGCAGGACTCGGGTCTGCTGGTGTGCGGCTGAGCGTTCCCGACAGGTCGCCGACCAAGTCTCACTGGTAGGTGATCAGCTCCGGTGTCGGAAGTGCCTGGGCGATCGTCTGCTCCGGTGTCAGCAACGGCAGATCCTCGTCGATGAAGTTCTTCCAGCCCCAGTAGACATTCGCCGGAGCCGCATCGTGCGTCGCCTGCCAGGTCGCCTGCTTGTCGCCCGGGCTGCCGTACCCGTCGACGTGGATCAGGACCGCCAGCTCCTCACGGGAGGTGTCCAGCAGTTCGCGGTTCTGGATCATCTCTGGCAGGAACTGGTGCAGCAGAAGAAGTTTCTGCGGCAGGGCGTTGGCTCGAGTCAGATCGGCCAGCCAGGTGACAACCGCATTGACCTCCTCGATGGTCACCGACCCGATCTGCCTCAGATGCACCTGGTTGGGCAGCAGCCGCCATTCCGGATCCAATGCCAGTCCGACGTGCGGCAGCCGCAGCAGCGGCTCGTAGGCCTGTGCCTGGGTCAGGAAGTCGGTACGACCGGGCTGCAGGTCGAGCATCACGTAGATACCGGCAGCGCCGGCGGCATCCACCCACGGCTGCAACTGCGCGATGTCAGCCTCGGATGAGTAGTTGCCGTCCGGGCCGGCGAACTCCGAGGCAACGGTGGCGATGATCTCGAAGGCCGGAACGACCCTGGTGGGCACCAGATCGTCGTACTCCGCGGCAGTCTCGATCGCCCGTTGCACAGCACCGTTCGCGTCCTGCTCGCCCAGGACCCCCAGGGCGCCACCCTCGGTGTAACCGTAGAGCGCAACGAGCATCCGGTCCTGGAACAGCAGCTGACCGCCACCGGGCAACTGGTCCCCGGTGGCTGCCGTCGTGAGCTTCCAGTCCAGTCCCTGCTGTGCGGCATATCCCGCACCAAGGGCGATCACGGCATCCGGCTCGGCTTCGCTGAGGGCGGTAATTGCCTCGATCGATGCACGCGGATCGAGTTGCTCCGGTGCGACGACCTGCACTGGAACGCCGGCAGCGCGAGCGGTGGCGATGCCGGGCAGCGACTCCGGCGTCGATGTTGCCAGCACGAGCGTTCCGGTCAGTGCTTCGGGTCTGCGGACCTCGGGCAAGGTCGTGGCGGCCGGGGCGGACTCAGCATTCGATTCCTCGGCCGCTGCGTCAGCGGGCACGAGCGCCACCGGGGCGCTCGGGTCGAGGGCTGCGAACGCGGCGGCAAGTTCCCCGGTAGTCACCGGCTCAGCCGGCGCGAGTTCTACCCTGATCGCCTCGGCGACGGCACTGGGTTCTGTTGCCACAGCGACTGTCTGCACACCGTTCCCACCTGGAACACCTTGCGCTGCATCACCTCCTACGGCCAGAACGACGGTGACTCCCAGGCGCTCGAACTCGGTACCGAGCGCGGCATCAGGCACCGAGAGGAGCAGCGGTACGCCGAGAGCCACGGCGGCACTCGCACCGAGGCTGATCGCGGCCTGGTCGTCCGGATGTGCAAGAACGACGACATCGGAGCGGTCATAGAGCGCGCGGCTGGTCGAGATCGCCGCTGCCCCCGGTTGCGCGTCCGCGATCAGCGTCATCGGGGCGTCCGGCTCGGAGGAGCTGGGGGAGACTGTCGCAGCAGCGGATTCCGCGTCGTCGCTGCTGTCGGTGCAACCGGCCAGCAGCAATCCCAAGCACGCCGCGCCCGCGATGAACTGAGTGCTGCTGCGCATGACTTCCCTTCTCATCCGGACGGACCGGAGTCAGCTCCTACCACCGGCGAAGCGTCGGAGGTCGGACAACTCGGCATCAAGGGTGCCAGGCGAGTCGATCCGCACGCCGGCCGCCTGCCAAGAACCGGTTGCCGTCCTTTCCTTACCCTCCGTTCCCGATACCCTCCGCACCCGATCTTGACTAGGGTCGAGGCGTGGCCGGGGGATTGAACAGCACGTCGGCAGCGCTGCTCGGCCTGCTGCACGACGGTCCGCTCACCGGCGGGCAGCTGGTGGCCCACGCCGGCCAGCGCCTCGGGCCGTTGTGGACGTTGACCCGCAGCCAGGTCTATCGCGAACTTCCCGTTCTGGCTGCCCACGGGTATCTACGAGCCGGTAAGCCGGGTCCTCGAGCTTCGTCGGCCTACACGATCAGCGCCGCCGGCAAACGCGCCTTCGCAACATGGCTGGCCTCTCCGCTGGAAGCCGATCACCCACGAAATCCACTGCTGCTCCGCCTGGGTTTCGGCTCCTATCACAGCAAAGCGGACTTGCACCGCTTGGTGGATCAGGCGCGGGGACAGCACGGGGCGTCGCTGGCTATCCACAAGGAAACCGTCAACAAGCTGAAGAAGGCCGACCCGGATCCGTACGCGCTGGCCTCGGCGGAGTTCGGCGTCGCCTACGAGAAGGCGCTGCTTCGATGGCTGGAGACCATCCCGACCTGAGAGGACTCAGCGGGAAGCGTCGAGGCGGGTAGCGTGGCCGCCCGTGGCCGTTGACTTCGAGACCGAGCATGCCCGGCTGGACACCAGCCTGCGCAGCATCGAGGCCGTGACCGACGTCGACACGCTCCGCGCAGAGGTCGTCGAACTCGAGAAGAAGGCCTCGGCACCGGACCTTTGGAACGATCCCGAGAACGCGCAGGCGGTCACCAGCAGGCTGTCCTACCTGCAGCAGGATCTCCGCCGGATAGAGGACCTGCGAAACCGCCTGGACGACATCGCGGTCATGCACGAACTCTCCGTCGACGAGGACGACCAGGCGGTCAAGAACGAGGTGGTCCGAGACCTGGCCAAGCTGCACCGCGAGATCGAGGCACTCGAGATCCGGACCCTGCTGGGTGGGGAGTACGACGTACGCCAGGCCCTGGTCACCATTCGATCCGAAGCCGGCGGGGTCGATGCCGCGGACTGGGCACAGATGCTGTTGCGGATGTACCTGCGCTGGGCCGAGCGTCACGAGTACCCGTCAGAGGTCTATGACATCTCCTACGCCGAAGAGGCCGGGATCAAATCGGCGACTTTCGCCGTCCAGGTGCCCTACGCGTACGGGACGCTGTCCGTGGAGCAGGGAACCCACCGGCTGGTCCGAATCTCGCCCTTCGACAATCAGGGCCGTCGGCAGACCTCTTTCGCCGGGGTCGAGGTCCTTCCGGTCGTAGAACAGGACGACCACGTCGAGATCCCGGACAACGACATCCGGGTCGACGTCTTCCGATCCTCGGGTCCCGGCGGACAGAGCGTCAATACGACCGACTCGGCCGTACGGCTGACCCATCTCCCGACCGGCATCGTGGTGAGCTGCCAGAACGAGAAATCCCAGATCCAGAATCGGGCAGCTGCCATGCGCGTCCTGCAGGCGCGGCTGCTCGAGGTTCGCCGCCGGGAACAGAAGGCGGAGATGGACGCGCTCAAGGGGGAGGGCAACTCCTGGGGCAACCAGATGCGCAGCTATGTCCTGCACCCCTACCAAATGGTCAAGGACCTGCGAACCGAGACCGAAACCGGAAACACCACGGCTGTGCTCGACGGTGAGATCGACGAGTTCATCGAAGCCGGCATTCGCTGGCGCCGTGGTCAGGACACGGTGGCCGACCCGTCCTGAGGTGCCGACTCGCCGCCGGTCAGGCTCGCCTGGCCGGGATCGCCAGCCTGCTTCGGTACAGTCGACCCTCGTGATCTCGCTCGAAGATGTGACCAAGACCTATCCCGCCAGCACTCGGCCGGCGCTGGACGGCGTCAACATGGAGATCGAGAAGGGCGAGTTCGTCTTCCTGATCGGTCCCTCCGGGTCGGGCAAGTCGACCTGCCTGCGGCTGATCCTCAAGGAGGACAGCCCCACCCAGGGCACGGTCATCGTCAACGGGAAGACCCTCAACACCATGAGCGGCCGGCAGGTGCCCAAGCTGCGCCGCACCATGGGCTGCGTTTTCCAGGACTTCCGGCTGCTGCGCAACAAGACGGTCAGTGAGAACGTCGCCTTTGCACTCGAAGTGATCAACAAGCCCAAGCGGACCATCAACAAGGTGGTCCCCGAGGTCCTCGAGATGGTCGGACTGGACGGCAAGGCCGAACGGATGCCGCACGAGCTGTCCGGGGGCGAGCAACAGCGGGTCGCGATGGCCCGCGCCTTCGTCAACCGGCCGCTGGTCCTGCTCGCCGACGAGCCGACCGGCAACCTCGACCCCGAGACCAGCCAGGACATCATGCTGCTGCTGGAACGGATCAACCGAACCGGTACCACGGTGGTCATGGCCACCCACGACTCCAACATCGTCGACTCGATGCGCCGCCGCGTCATCGAACTCAGCATGGGCAAGGTAAGTCGCGACCAGTCCCGAGGGGTCTACGGCGTTGGTCGCTGAAGCCCCGCCGAAACGTTAGGAAGCCATGCGCGTCAATTTCGTCGTCTCAGAGGTGGCAGCCGGTCTGCGGCGCAACCTCACGATGACGATCGCCATGATCATCACGACCGCCATATCCCTGGGTCTGCTCGGCGCCGGACTGCTCATCGCGCGGCAGATCTCGGAGATGAAAGAGATCTACTACGACAAGATCCAGGTGTCGATCTTCCTCAACGACGACATCAGCGAAGACGAGCGCACCGCCATTCGGGGGGACCTCGAGGGCTCCCGCGAGGTCGAGGACTTCCTGTACGAGAGCAAGGACGAGGCCTACGCCCGGTTCCAGCAACAGTTTCGCGAGCAGCCCGAACTTGTGGCCAACACCCCGTCCGACGCATTGCCGGCTTCCTTCCGGGTCCAACTGGTCAATCCGGAGCGCTACCCAGTCATCAACGAGGCCTTCGCCGGGATGGACGGGGTCGACGAGGTCAAGGACGAGGGCGACTTCCTGGACCGGCTCTTCGGGCTGCTCAACGGGATGCGTAACGCCACGATCGCGGTCGCCATCGTGCAGGCGCTTGCGGCATTGCTGTTGATCTCCAACACGATCCAGCTCGCCGCGTTCAACCGGCGGACCGAGACGTCGATCATGAGGCTGGTCGGCGCGTCCCGGTGGTACACCCAGCTGCCGTTCATCCTCGAGGCCGCGTTGGCCGGTCTGCTCGGGGCCATCCTCGCCTTCGGTGGGCTCGCGCTGACCAAGGTGCTCTTCGTCGACCGGACGCTGGCCGGCCCGATCAGTTCGGGCATCATTCCGCCGGTGGAGTGGAGTTCGATCCTCATGATCAGCCCACTGATCGCCTTGGCCGGGGTGGGTCTGGCCAGCATCGCCGCGTACGTCACGCTGCGCCTGTACGTTCGCTTGTAATCCGCTGCGCCCGTAGCTTCACTGTCATGCCCCGCGAATCCGGTCGAAAGCTGATCGCGCAGAACCGCAAGGCGCGCCACGACTACTCGATCACCGACACCTACGAGGCCGGTCTGGTGCTGGTGGGCACCGAGGTCAAGTCGCTGCGATTGGGCCGGGCCTCGCTGGTCGACGGGTACGCAACGATCGACGACGGCGAGGTGTGGCTGCGCGGGGTGCACATCCCCGAGTACACCGAGGGCACGTGGACCAACCACGAGCCGCGGCGAAACCGAAAGCTGCTGCTGCACCGCGAGGAGATCGCCAAGCTGATCGGCAAGACCCAGGAGGGCGGCGCCACGCTGGTACCGCTGGAGATGTACTTCAACGACGGCAAGGTCAAGGTCACCCTGGCCCTGGCCAAGGGCAAGAAGGCCTACGACAAACGGCGAGACCTGGCCGATCGGGACGCCCAACGGGAGATCGCGCGGGAGTTCGGCCGTCGCCGCAAGGGCCGTGCGTGACCGAAGCGTCGGACACAAGAGGGCCGGGCTCCGACGCGGACGTCCCCGGCTACTGGGCCGCGTTGGGTTTGCCCGGGCTGATCGACAGCCACATCCACTTCCTTCCAGATGCCATGCAGCACAAGGTTTGGGCCTACTTCGACAACGCCCAGACCCACTACGGTTCGGGGTGGCCGGTGCACTACCGGCTGCCGGTCGAGCAGCGGTTGGACGTCCTCACCGCCCTTGGCGTACGCGCGTTTCCGACGTTGCCCTATCCGCACAAGCCGGGCATGGCGGCCTGGCTCAACGACTGGTCGGCGGACTTCGCGCGGCGCGACCCGCGGATCCTGAAGTCGGCGACGTTCTATCCCGAGCCCGGCGTCGAGGCCTACGTGGGCCAAGCACTCCAGCGGGGTGCCCGGGTCTTCAAGGTGCACGTCCAGGTCGGGGGCTTCGACCCGCGCGACCCATTGCTCGAGCCGGTCTGGGGCATGCTGGCCGAGGCCGGCGTTCCGATCGTGACGCACTGCGGATCCCGGCCGATTCCAGGCTCGTTCACCGGCGCCGACCCGATCGCCGAGGTACTGACCCGACACCCAGGTCTGTGCCTGGTGATCGCACACATGGGCATGCACGAATATGCCGCGCATCTGGATCTGGCCGCCGCACACCAGCGCGTCTATCTCGACACCACGATGTTCGCGACGGCATTCACCGAGGTGTTCGCGCCCTTTGACCGGGCGCTGCTGCCTCGACTGGCCGACCTCGGCGACCGGATTCTGTTCGGCAGCGACTTCCCGTCCATCCCGTACCCGTACGCCACCCAACTGGCCGCGTTGCACGATCTCGACCTCGGCGAGGACTGGCTGCGGCGGGTGCTGTGGCACAACGCCGCCGCCCTGTTCGGAATCTCCACGTGACGAGCGGGCGCGCTGACCTCAGCGCCGTCGAATTCGACGCGTTGCGCGATCGGCTGCTCCAGGTGGCCGAGCGTGCGCGTCGGGACTTGGCCTCCTTGACGGGTGACTTCAACGCGATCGTCGCTGCCTCGGCACAGTCCAATGCCGACGACGAACACGATCCCGAAGGCAGCACGATCGCCTTCGAGCGTGCCCAGGTGAGCTCGCTCACCGACCGTGCCCGAGCGGCGGAGTCGGAGTTGGCGCAGGCGTTGACTCGGTGGGAGGCAGGCACGTACGGATACTGCGAGATCTGCGGCGCCCCCATCGGATACGAACGGCTGCTGGCCAGACCCGCCACGACTCGCTGCATCCTGCACGCCTGAGCTGCGGACTTCTGGCTGTGAAATCCAGTCGACGCAACGTCGTTGGCCGCCTACCGTGCCATGGCGTGACTACCGACGCGAGGAATGTCCAGGGGTCGGTCGAGCTGACCTGGCAGCCCATGCGACGCGCGGACGTGGCTGCGCTGACCGCGCTCATGGCAGCCGCCGAGGCCGTGGACCAGACGGAGGAGCGATCTGACGAGGACGACGTCGCCGAGCATTTCCTGAGCGGTCTGATCGATCTCGACGCCGACACCCGGCTGGTCTGGGACGGCGAGGAACTGATCGGATATGCCGAGGTGTTCGGCCAACGCCAGGTACGCGAGGTCCATTCGATCTGGCTTGGCGGCACGGTTCACCCCGACCGGCGGCATCAGGGTGTCGGTCGACAACTGCTGGCCTGGCAGCTCGGTCGTGCCGAACAACTGCACGCGCAGCGGCATCCGACGGTCCCCGCGACTGTGATGTGCGACGTGACGCAGACCAACGTCGGTCTGGCGGCCCTGGCCCGGACCGAGGGACTCGAGGAGATCCGCTTCTGGTTCGAAATGATGCGGCCACTGGACACCGATCTCCCGCTCCCGCCCGTACAAGCGGCCCGGGGGGTACGGATCGAGACCTACGACACCGGCCGGGACGAAGAAGTTCGCCAAGCCCATAACACCGCCTTTTCGGGCCACTTCGGTTCCACCGAGCGCGACCACGAGGAGTGGAAGGGGTACTTCACCGGTGCCCGGGCCTTCCGCCCGGACCTGTCGCTGCTTGCCGTCACCGACGATCAGGATGCGGCGATCGCCGGCTACCTGCTGACCTACGTCTACGAGGTGGACGTCGTGGCCACCGGTCGGCGGGAGGTCTATATCGGCCAGATCGGCACCCTGCCGTCCCTCCGCGGGCGGGGCGTCGGGTCGGCGTTGCTGGCAACCGGCTTGACGAACTGGTCTGCGGCCGGTCACCAAGAGGCCTATCTCGGCGTGGACGCGGCCAACGAGACCGGGGCTCTCGGCCTCTACGAGCGGGCCGGATTCGCGGTGCACAAGCGTTCGACGAGTTGGGGCCGCCGGATTTCCGCCCAGAGTTAGGACCGGCAGGACTGCGGTCGGTCGGAGGCAGGTCCTACGGTCGGGCTGTGGATGAGACCAGACAGCTGATCGAGCGGTTCTTCGCTGCCTTGGAAAGCCGGGACTGGGCGAGATTTGCCGAGGTGCTGCATCCCGACGTCGTCTACGAGATCCCGCAGAGTCGGGAGCGGATCCATGGCCGGGACCGGTACGTGCAGTTCAATCGGGAGTTCCCCGGCGATTGGCATCTGGCTCCGACCTCCGTACTGGTCGAGGGGGCGGCCGGCGTCGGCCGCTTCGACTGGCGGCTGGGGCAGGGTCGGACCGAGGAGGCGTTCGCGTTCTTCGGCGTACGCGAGCGACTGTTGGCGACGGTCACCGATTTCTGGCCTGAGCCCTACGACCCACCGACCGGCCGTGAGCACTTGACGCAACGTTGGTGACGGACTCCGCTCCCGCAGGGACGCCGACCGTGTTGGTGGTCGACATGGCCAACGTCGTCGGCTCGGTGCCTGACGGCTGGTGGCGGGATCGCGTCGGAGCAGCTCAGCGGCTGCTGACCAGCCTGGCTGCGTTGTCCGGCCGTACGGTCCCGGGCCCGGTCGGGCAGCTGGTACGGATCGTGCGCATCGTCGCGGTCCTCGAGGGGAAGGCAAACCGCGCGATCATGGACTACGGTCGTGAGTCCGAGAGTCCGGAGATCGTTCGCGCGACCGGGTCGGGCGACGACGCGATCGTGGCTCTGGCCAGGACCGCGGCGGCGGCGGCGGCGGGAGAATCGGTGCTCGTGGTCAGCGCCGATCGGGGATTGCGCGCACGGTTGCCGGCAGCGGTTGGGACCGCCGGCCCAGGCTGGCTCAACGGCTTGCTCGGCCGATCACAAACGGAGGCGGAACGACCCTAGAGGGCTTGCAGCTGCTGGATCACGAATACCAGGACGAAGAGCAAGAGGCCCAAAGGCACCAGGCCCACTCGCTTGTCGACCTTGCCGGGGGCGAACGCGGCCAATGCGAAACAGACAGCCGAGGCGAGGTACAGAAGCAGGTAGATCACAGTCATGGCGGCACCCTGGCCCCGGATTTCCCGCGCGTCGGCGACCGGGTCTGCCGCTGGTCCAACCGGAGGCCCGGTGAGAGGCGATTCGTTTGACACTCTCGAACGCCGGTGAAAGCCTCGGCTGCTCGAGGTCGTTGTCTGATTGACGACCGCCGAACCTTCCAGAGGTGGTTGTGGTGCTCCGATCTTCAGGTAGGAAAGCAGCTCTCGCGCTGACCGCGGCGATCATGGGGCTGGCCGGATGTGCCGAGGAGCAGAGTGGCGGAGACGAGGGAAGCCCCGAGGAGAGCGGGCCGGTCGTCATCGGCGCGGTGCTCGACATCACCGGAGCCGGCGCCAGCCTCGGCGTACCGGAACGCGACACGCTGGAACTGCTCGCCGACCAACTCAATGCCGATGGCGGGATCGACGGCCGCGAGGTCGAACTCATCATCGAAGACAACGCGTCCACAGAGGACGGTGCGGCTCGCGCGATCAACAAGCTGATCACCGAGGATCAGGTCGACATCATCCTCGGCGCCAGTCGGACCGGTCCGAGCCTGGCGATGCGGCCGATCGCGGAATCGAGTGAGATCCCGATGATCTCGCTGGCCGCCAATCAGGCGATCGTCGACGGATCGGAGTGGGTCTTCAAGACCGCGCAGAACGACTCCGTCGTGATCGAGAACATCGTCGCCGACGCTGCCGACAAGGGCTACAGCACACTCGCGCTCGCCCGTGACGCCTCCGGATTCGGCGAGGGTGTGGAGGAGTTGTTCAACTCGATCGGCGAGGAGTTCGGGATCAGCGTCATCGCCACCGAGAGCTTCGCGCCCGACGCCACCGACTTCACCGCGCAGATGGTCAACATCCGCGACGCCGGCGCTGACGCGAACATCATCTGGGGCATCCCGCCGGCGGCCGGTCTGGCCCAGGTCGCCTACCGCCAGCTGGGCATCGAGACGCCCGTCTACCAGAGCCATGGCATCGGAAACCAGGTCTTCCTGGACACCGCGGGAGCCGCAGCCGACGGTCTGGTCGCCCCGCTCGGTCGGCTCGTCGTACGTGACCAGCTACCGGACGACGACCCGCAGAAGGAGGTCATCA
>Ga0136610_1000258_pt1 | contig 14576 bp, 14 predicted proteins | sample AntDrymUQ1342206_2_FD_104804 | JGI IMG/M metagenome (GOLD analysis project Ga0136610, IMG submission 104804) | Polar desert sand microbial communities from Dry Valleys, Antarctica - metaG UQ134 (22.06) | ecosystem: Environmental > Terrestrial > Soil > Desert | place: Antarctica: Dry Valley...
CGTGCAGACCAAGTCGACGGCTCACGGACGTCACGGCTTCCTCCCATCGCTGCGCTGATGACGGGCGTATGGTCCCCCGACCGCGACAGGTTGCCGCTCTTCGGGAATGAGCGGCAACGGTGACGCGATCACCGGGTCGCCGGACCGGCGCGGCAACGTCAGGCGGAACACCGAGCCGAACCCTGGCTCGCCCCAGGCGTCGAGCATGCCTGCATGCAGGCTGGTGTCCTCGACCGCGATCGACAACCCGAGTCCGGTGCCACCTTGGGTTCGGGCGCGGGCGGGGTCCGCTCGCCAGAACCGGTTGAAGACCAAGCTCTCCTCACCCGGCCTGAGGCCCACTCCGTGGTCTCGCACTGTCAGTGCGACGGCGACATCGTCACCGCCCACCATCACCTCGATGTCATTGCCTGCTCCGTGGTCGATCGCGTTGACCACCAGGTTACGCACGATCCGCTCCACCCGGCGCACGTCGGCCTCCACGACACAGGTGGCCTGAGGCAGCGTGACAGTCACTGTCGACCCGCGCCGCTCCGCCAGTGCCCCTGCAGAGTCGACGACGTGAACCGCCACCTCCCGAAGGTCGACGTCCGCCAGGTCCAGGATCGCGACACCGGCATCGAACCGGCTGATCTCGAGCAGGTCGGTCAGCAACCCCTCGAAGCGATCGAGCTCGTGCTGCAAGAGCTCAGCCGAGCGCGCGGTAGCGGGGTCGAACGACCCGCGTGCGTCGTGCAGCACGTCGGAGGCGAGCCGCACCGTCGTCAAAGGTGTCCGCAGCTCGTGGCTGACGTCTGCCACGAACCGTTGCTGTACTCGCGAGAGCTCCTCGAGCTGCCTGATCTGACGTTGGAGGCCGGCTGCCATCTGGTTGAACGACTGGCCGAGGCGGGCGATGTCATCCTCTCCACGCACATGCATGCGCTCCTCGAGCCGCCCGGCCGCCAGCCGCTCGGCGATCCGGCGGGCAAGTCGCACCGGCGTCACGACCTGACGGGTCACGAGCCAGGCGATGGTTCCGAGGAGCACGACAAGCAAGGACCCCGTCGTGATGAGCGCCCCGCGGACGACCGCGAGAGTCTGCTGCTGCTCCTGGAGGGTGAAGACATAGACAAGGGCATAGGTCTCGCCCGGAGCGTCGCTCGTGATCGGCAGCTGGATCTGGGAGCCGACGACGAGCCCCGGCTCCGAGGACCGATGCCGCCCCTGGAACGAGATCGACGAGTAGGCCCACCAGCTGTTGGGCTCAGACTGAACTCGTGCGAGCAAGGCGGCCGGCACCGACGCCCGGGCGTCGATCTCCACGGACGAGGCGCGAAGGCCGCTCTGCTGGGTCGCCGCCTTGAATGGCTCGATCGGCCCGACGATGACGATGTAGTAGTCGTCACGGGCCTCGTTGCGCGGGGACAGCACCTCGATGAGCTCGTCCAGCACGGATCCGGTATCGAAGACGTTGCCAGCGTCAGGAGCGTCGAGCTCGGACTGGGCTGTGTCGATCCCTGCGGACGCCTGCGTCAGGGCCGCCTGCCGCTTGCTGGCTACAAGGTCGTCGGTGACCTGTCTCAGCAAGATCCATCCTGCGAGGATGGAGAGAACGGCGCTGAGCGTCAGCGTCCCGATCACGACCCGCGCCTGGATCGACCGTCGCCACAGTCCGACGATCCCGCGGATCGGTCGGGCGACGACGCGGCGCAGGTGAGCGAGCTGTCGCGGCCAGGCCCTTGTCCGATGCACCATGCACTACCCGATGCTGGCCTCGCCGGCGCGGTAGCCCACACCGCGCACGGTGAGGACGATCTGAGGGTTCTCCGCGTCGAGCTCCACCTTCGACCTGAGTCGCTGGACATGGACGTTGACGAGCCGGGTGTCTGCGGCATGACGGTAACCCCAAACCTGCTCGAGCAGGACCTCCCGAGTGAACACCTGCCACGGCTTGCGCGCGAGGCAGACGAGCAGGTCGAACTCCAGGGGTGTGAGGGACAGGCTGTCGTTACCGCGCTTGACCGTGTGCCCGGCGACGTCGATCACGAGGTCGCCTATCTCGATGGCCTCGGGAGCCGACTCCTCGTAGGTGCGGAGACGAGCGCGCAGCCTGGCGACGAGCTCCTTTGGCTTGAACGGCTTGACGACGTAGTCGTCGGCACCGGACTCGAGACCGACGACCACGTCGATGGTGTCGCCTTTCGCAGTGAGCATGATGATCGGCACGCCTGACTCACCCCGGATCTCACGGCAGACATCCACCCCGTCCTTTCCCGGCAACATCAGGTCGAGAAGGACCAGGTCGGGCCTGAACTCGCGGACGACGGTCATCGCACGGTCACCGGTAGGACAGATTCGTGGTTCGAAACCCTCGTTACGCAACACGATCGTCAACATCTCCGCGAGCGAGGCGTCGTCATCGACGACCAGGATCTTCCCTCGATACCTGCGCACTGCTTCCACAGCTGTGACTCACTCCTTCTCAGCAGCCCACCCCTGGATGGAGAGCCGCGCTACGTACGAAGGGTACGTCGCCGAGCTCGCCGAGCAGCGGAGGTGACGCAGCAACGCGGCATGCTCCACGGTCAGTAGCGGTACTGATCCGACTTGAAGGGACCCGCGGTGCTCACCCCGAGATATTTCGCCTGTTCGTCCGTGAGTGTCGTCAAGGAGACGCCGAGCGCCGCGAGGTGGAGCCGGGCGACCTCCTCGTCGAGGTGCTTGGGCAGGACATAGACGTCGGTGGGGTACTGGTCTGCCTTCGTGAAGAGCTCGATCTGGGCTAGCACCTGGTTGGTGAACGAGTTCGACATGACGAAGGACGGATGACCAGTCGCGTTGCCGAGGTTCATCAGCCGACCCTCGCTGAGCACGATGATCGAGTGCCCGTCCGGGAAGGTCCAGAGGTCGACCTGTGGCTTGACCGTCTTGCGTTCGATGCCCGGGACCGCCGCAAGACCGGCCATGTCGAGCTCGTTGTCGAAGTGACCGATGTTGCCGAGAATCGCCTGGTGCTTTAGCCGGCCCATCTGCGCGGCCGTCACGACCTGGTAGCAACCGGTGGCGGTGATGACGATGTCGGCCGTCTCGATGACGGCTTCGAGGGTGGCGACCTGATAGCCGTCCATGGCCGCCTGCAGCGCGCAGATCGGGTCGACCTCGGTGACGATCACGCGTGCGCCCTGGCCGCGCAGCGACTCGGCACAGCCCTTGCCCACGTCGCCGTACCCGCAGACCACGGCGACCTTGCCGCCGACGAGGACGTCGGTGGCACGGAAGATGGCGTCGATGAGGGAGTGCCGGCAGCCGTACTTGTTGTCGAACTTCGACTTGGTCACCGCGTCGTTGACGTTGATTGCCGGGAACAGCAGGGCACCGTCGCGCTGACGCTCGTAGAGACGGTGGACACCAGTCGTGGTCTCCTCCGTGACACCCACGATGCCGTTCGCGATGGAGGTCCACTTCGTCGGAGTCTCGCCGAGGGAGCGGGTGAGCACAGTGAGGACCTCGCGGAGCTCCCCGTTGTCGGTGGAGTCGGGCGACGGCACCGCGCCTTCCTTCTCGTACTCGACCCCGAGGTGGACGAGCATGGTGGCGTCCCCACCGTCGTCGAGGATCATGTTGGGGGCGCCGTCGTCGTCGGGCCAGGTGAGTGCCTGCTCGGTGCACCACCAGTACTCCGCGAGCGTCTCCCCCTTCCAGGCGAAGACCGGCACACCCTGCGGATCGTCCGGCGTACCGTCCTTGCCGACCGCGACCGCCGCTGCGGCCTCGTCCTGGGTGGAGAAGATGTTGCAGCTCGCCCAGCGCACCTGCGCGCCGAGGGCGGTGAGCGTCTCGATCAGCACGGCGGTCTGCACTGTCATGTGCAGCGAGCCGGTGATCCGGGCTCCGCTGAGCGGCTTCGTCTCACCGAAGCGCTCGCGCATCGCCATCAGGCCGGGCATCTCATGCTCGGCAAGCGTGATCTCGGTGCGGCCGTAGTCGGCCAGTGTCAGGTCTGCAACCTTGAAGTCCATGGGGGCAAGCGTAGTTGGAGTCAGGCGTGGCGGGAAATCTGCTCAGCGTCTGATGTCGGGCTCGATGAAGATGTAGCGCGCCTCCGGTACCGTGGCGCGGATGCGCTCCTCGGCCGCGTTGATCGCGTCGGTGATCTCATTGACGACGTCGGTGGGTCGCACCGAGATCTTGCACGCCACCAGGATCTCCTCCGGACCTACGTGCAGGGTCCGCAGGCTGATGATGTCGAGGACGTCGTCGCTGGCGAGGACGCCCTCCTCGATCTTCACCTGGTGGTCAGGGCTGGCCGACTCTCCGAGCAGCAGGCTCTTCGTCTCGATCGCGAGCACGATGGCGACGACGACGAGCAGCAGGCCGATGGCGGCGGTGCCGGCCACGTCCCAGTAGCCGTTCTCCGTCACCAGTGTCAGGCTGACGCCCATCAGGGCGAGGACCAGACCGACCAGCGCGGCGAAGTCCTCCAGCAGGATCACCGGAAGCTCCGGCGACTTTGCCCGCCTGACGAACGTGCTCCAGGAGGCTGTGCCACGGCTCCGGTTGGACTCGACGATCGCGGTGCGGAACGAGAAGGACTCCATCACGATGGCGGCCACCAGCACGACGATCGGCACCCACCAGTAGCTGCTCTCGAGCAGCTGGTTCTCCTCGCCTGCATGGACCTCTTCGTACTTGTGGAACGCTTCGTAGAGCGCGAAGAGCCCGCCCACGGAAAAGAGCACGATCGCGACGATGAACGCGTAGATGTAGCGCTCACGCCCGAACCCGAACTGATGGTTGGCCGTCGCCGGCCGCTGCGATCGCTTGCCACCGAGCAGCAGCAGACCTTGGTTGCCGGCATCCGCGACCGAGTGGATCGACTCGGCCAGCATTGACGAGGCGCCGGTCAGGAGCCACGCGACGAACTTCGTGACCGCGATGCCGCTGTTGGCGAGCAGGGCCGCGACGACCGCCTTGGTCCCACCTTCAGTGCTCACGGTCTCCCTCGCCTGTCGTCGTCGCGGGCCAGCCCGATCCCGAGATAGGCGGCTGCGTAACTGCCCGTGGTCAGCAGTGACGCGTAGCGTGCCATCTCCGGTCCCTCCATGGCATCGATGGTCTGCGTATGCACGTTGTGCGCGGCCGCGACGGCGGTGAGATGACCACGGTCGGCACGGATCGACGCCTCCTCGGTGCCGTCGTCGAGCACGAGCAGACCGCTCCGCATCAACTGGCCGACCGTGTCGTCGAAGGGGTCCGCGAACAGGTCCCTGTCGCGGGTGGCCTCCAGGACAGGCAGCAGGTGTCCGGCATCGGCAGCGAGCGCCGGCCTCCCCGACGTACGCCGCACTGCTTCGGCGACCCGGCGAGCAGCACGGGCGGCCAGCACGGATCCGCCCCAGACCAGGGGGGCACAATCGGCGAGGAACAAGGCGAGGTCCTTCGCGGGGTTCGACGAGATGTCGCGGTGCGGTGAACAGGTCACTGCCACCTGGTCGAGGATGCCGGCGACGTCGTCCGCGGCTATCTCCGGGCCCACGCCGAGGGAGTGCAGTGCCTGCAGCATGACAACGGCACCGGCCAGAGTGTCCTCCGTCTGCGTCGGCAGCACGTTGCTGTGCCGCCCCTGCGCGTGCTCAGCGATCACGGAGTGCGGAGGGCAGGCTGCGATCAGGGAGCAGCCGCGCCGCACCGCCTCGCGCACCGCCGATGTGGCGCCACCGTCTGCCCCTGCCGGCGCCAGCACCAGAACGAGGTCGAGGGCCCCCGCCCAGCCCGGCAGCCCTGGCCCGGGCCACGCGACGAACGGGACCGGACACCATGGCTCGAGCACCGCCCGCAGCAACCGCGCGTCTGCCCCGGCGGCAACGATCGCTCGGGGCGTCGAGTCGCGTGGCAGCTGCGCGATCGCCTCCTCGGCTGCGCCAGCCTGGGATCGCACGCGAGCGCCTGACTCCGCAAGCCACCGCAGCCCCGCGTCGGCGGCTGCCAGGACCTCGGGATCGTCGAGCCGCGTGTCATCGAAGACGTCTGGCATGCTCAGACGGGTCCCGCATCGCCTTCGGCAGAGCGCCGCGCCTCGTCAACGAGCATCACGGGGATGTCGTCGCGGACCGGATAGATCAACCCGCAACGGTCACAGATCAGCTCGTCGTTGTCATGGTCGACGGTCAAGGAACCCTTGCAGTCGGGGCAGACCAAGATGTCGAGCAGCACCGGGTCCAGCTTCACGTTGTCCTCCTCATCAGCGCCACGACCTCGTCGCGGACGTCGGCCATGATGGCCCTGGTCGTGCCTTCGACGTTGAGTCGCAAGAGCGGCTCGGTGTTCGACGCCCGCACATTGAACCACCACTCGTCGGCGCTGACTGTCAGCCCGTCCAGGCGGTCGAGCGTAGTCCCCGGTCGTCCGCAGTACGCATCCGCCACCGCGGCCAGGACGGCCGCTGCGTCCGGGAGCATCGTGTTGATCTCGCCCGACGAGAAGTAGGGGTCGAGATCCCTGACGAGCTCCGACACCGCAGACTCGCCGACGGCCAGCGAGGCAAGCAGGTGAAGTGCCGCGAGCATGCCAGAGTCGGCGTACCAGAAGTCTCGGAAGTAGAAGTGGCCCGAGTGTTCGCCACCGAAGGCAGCGTTCTCATCGGCCATCGTCGCCTTGATCAGCGAGTGCCCCACTCTGGTGCGGATCGCGACTCCGCCGTGGTGAGCGATGATCTGAGGCACTGCCCGACTGGTGATCACGTTGTGGATGATCCGCGCACCTGGCTCGACGGTCAGGCAGCGCACCGCGATCAACGCGGTGAGTGCTGACGGTGAGACGACGCTGCCCTGCTCGTCGATGACGAAGCATCGGTCGGCGTCACCGTCGAAGGCCAGACCGACGTCGGCTCCTTCGGCGACGACGGCTTCCTGCAGGTCCCTGAGGTTGGCGGGGTCGAGCGGGTTGGCGTCATGGTGGGGGAACGACCCGTCCAGATCGAAGTACATGGCTACCAGTTCGACGTCGAGCCGACCCAAGACAGCGGGAGCGGTGTGTCCGGCCATCCCCGAGCCCGCGTCGACCACCACCTTCAGTCGCCGACCGCGGACCGGCACCAGGTCGAGCAGGTACGACGCATAGCTGTCGAGCAGGTCGCGGTCCTCCACACTGCCGCGGGGTCTGACCACCTCGACGGCATGACCGCGCTCCAGACGAGCCCGGATGGCGACCAGCCCGGTGGCGGACGAGAGCGCCACGGCTCCCGCCCGGCAGAGCTTGATCCCGTTGTAGGCGGCGGGATTGTGCGACGCGGTGAACATCGCTCCCGGCAGCCCGAGCCGCCCTGAGGCGAAGTAGAGCTGGTCCGTCGAAGCCAGACCGATGCGTATGACGTCGGCGCCACGGTCACGGACGCCGTCGGAGAATGCGTTCGACAGCGGCACCGATGTAGGGCGCATGTCACGCCCCACCACGACGGCGGGCTCGCTGCTGCCGTCGAGCGCCTCATCGGCGAACGCGGCTCCGATTGCTCGAGCCGTCGAGTCGTCGAGCTGCGAAGGGACGAGGCCGCGGACGTCATACGCCTTGAAGATCGCCTCGAGGTCAGCCACCCGCCCATCCTCGCAGAGCCTCACTCACGAAGGTCAGGGGTCGATCTCGTCGGCCTCGCGCCCGAGCAGGTCGGCGATGTGCTCCACCAGCACGTCGTGGACGAGGGCGGCACGCTCGAGTTGGGTGCGCGCCCGCAGCTCGATCGGCCGCCGGAACAGCACGATGCGGGCGGGCCTCCGGCCCCTCGCCCGCACCAACGAGCCAAGCGGCACCGGCTCGCCTGTCCAACCGTCCGGAATCTGTGGGACGTCCTCGGTGCCGAACTCGACGTCACGCAGCTCGTCCTCCCAATGAACGGCGAGCCGCTCGACCAGCGAGACCACGAGGTCGTCGAACTGCTGGGCTCGATCGTGTCCGAGCGGTGGGTCCGGGGTGAGTGGTCCGGCCAGCACGATCGGCCCCCGGGCACCGCGACCATGTCGGTCGCGTGCGGAACCGGTGCGCGCCCTCACGATCGGAAGGTCGTGCGGATGCAGTCGACGAGCCACGGCACACACATTAGTGCCCGCTGCGGGCGTCATCGAGACACGGATACTTCCGCGTCAACAATGCCGGGCGGAGGCAAACGACACCTGTACGGTCGCAGGGTGAGTCGACGTCGCGCGTGTTCCCGCAGCACGTGTGGACGTGCTGCCATAGCGACGCTCACGTACGTCTACTCCGACCAGACGGCAGTCCTTGGGCCGCTGGCGACGTACGCCGAGCCGCACGCCTACGACCTGTGCGACTTCCACGCAGATCGGCTCAGCGTCCCCCGCGGCTGGGAGGTGATCCGGCTCAGCCTGGCCACCGCCACATCCGGTCCCACCGAGGACGACCTGCTGGCTCTCGCCGACGCGGTCCGCGAGGCCGGCCGGCCGAGGATCGCCGACGAGCCCCTCGGTCAGGCTGTCGAGGCAGGGCGACGAGGTCACCTGCGGATGCTGAACTCGACCGACGCCTGAGCAACACCTAGAGGCGAGGAACAGGAGGAGAAACCCTAGCCTGCGCGCTTCTTGAGCTTTCGTCGCTCCCGCTCTGAGAGCCCTCCCCAGATGCCGAAGCGCTCGTCGTTGTGCAGGGCGTAGTCGAGGCAGCTCCCACGAACGTCACAGGACAGGCACACCCGCTTGGCCTCCCGCGTCGACCCGCCCTTCTCGGGGAAGAATGCTTCGGGGTCAGTCTGCGCGCACAGGGCACGCTCCTGCCACATCAGTTCTTCGGCTTCGCCGTCGAGTATCTCCAGCTCTCGCACGCGCTTGCCTCCTCGACCCTTCGTATGACTCGCGACAGTGCCGCTCCGAAGACGACACTGATGGAATTACATGCCTGTAAGCCCCTCTACGTCAAGTGACTGGCGAAATTCCGTCACGACACGCCGTGAATTCTCGATGAGTGCCCACAGAGAGCAGCTGCCACAGACCTCGATGGTCTGCGGCAGCTTCCGGGAGACGAGGCGTTGACGTGACTCAGGGAGGAGGTTGTTGCCACCAACCACCTTGCTGGGGCGGTTGTTCGTCACGGCGCTCCTGCGACTCTGCCGGAGGGTTCTCGTCCGGCGGCGTCCACTGCTGGGTCTCGTCGACGGCAGGCTCACCCGGTTGGCCTTGACCAGTTGTCTCAGCGGGCGGTTGCTGGCCCCATCCCGGCTGCTCCGCCTGGTGCTCCGGCTGCTGGCCCCAGGCCTCCTGCTCCGGCTGTTGCTGGGGATGCTGCTCCTGCTGCTGTCCCCAGCCGGACTGCCCGGACGACGACTGGTCCCATGAGGAGGCGGGTTGTCCTTGCTGGCCGGCTTGCGACTGCTCACCCCAGCTCGCGGGGGCACCGCCGCCGGCGATGTACTCCTGACCGCCGGCGTGCTGCTGAGACTGTTGCGACTGGCCCCAGTCCTGCTGCTGGCCGTAGTCCTGCTGCTGGCCGTAACCCTGATGGGGCTGGTTCCAGCCTTGCTGCTGGCCATAGCCCTGCTGCTGGTTCCACTGGTTGCTCGGTGCAGGCTTGGGAAGTCCCTGCAAAGCGGTGAAGGCGAAGAAGACCGCGAGGCCGAGGAACACCAGCTGCGCGAGTCCGAGGAAGATCCCGATGATCTTTCCTGCGCCGAAGACGCCACCGAAGAAGTCTCTATCGAGACCGCTGTCGGCCCCGAACGCCGTGAACCATGAGATGAGGGCGAACAGGAACGAGATCGCTCCGATGCCGAGGGCGACGAGCACCACGATCTTGGCGTTCTTGCTCGCCTGACCGAACCCCACGACGAGCGCGACCGCAATCACGAGAGACAGCACGAGGACCGGATGGGCGAACACGTAGCCGACGGCTGCTGCGCGCTCGGCGAACGCGACCCCGAAGTCTTCCTCGCTCTTGAACAGCAGCGAGAGACCGCTGATCACGTAGAGAGCGGCGACTCCCAGCAACGCGTAGGCGAAGATCTCGCGAAATTTCTTTGTCGCTTCCGTGACCACGGATAACCCCCTGGTTAGGTGTCGGAGTTGGTGAGATGTCAAAGTACGCGAGCCATAGCCTGCCACAACGGCGGGTCGCATGGGTCTTGGCCCACGCCACTAGCCTGCCCCTATGAGAATTGCCGTGCTGTCGGGAGGCATCGGTGGAGCACGATTCATCTCCGGTCTCCGCGACGCCCTCGATGGCCGACCCGACGCCGAAGTCACTGTCATCGGCAACACCGCCGATGACATCTGGCTCTTCGGCCTACGCGTCTGCCCTGATCTTGACACGGTCATGTACACGCTCGGTGGCGGGATCGACACCGAGCGCGGCTGGGGGCGTGCCGAGGAGACGTGGCACGCGAAGGAGGAGCTGGCCGCGTACGGCGTCGAACCTTCCTGGTTCGGGCTCGGCGACCGAGACATCGCGACTCATCTGGTCCGCACGCAGATGCTTGGTGCCGGCTTCCCCCTCTCCGACGTCACCGAGGCTCTATGCGCACGATGGAATCTCGGCGTCCGCCTCATCCCGATGACTGACGACCGCGTGGAGACGCACGTCGTCATCGACGACGCCGGGCAACCGGACGGTCGGCGTGCCGTGCACTTCCAGGAGTACTGGGTGCGGCTGCAGGCGCCTCCGGCACACGCTGTCATCCCGGTCGGCGCAGAGGATGCCAAGCCTGGCCCGGGGGTGCTCGAGGCGATCGCCGACGCAGACGTGATGATCGTCCCACCGTCGAACCCAGTCGTGTCCATCGGGACGATCCTTGCCGTGCCCGGCGTTGCGGACGCGGTGCGGACCACCTCGGCAGTGGTCGTCGGGGTCTCTCCCATCATCGGAGGCTCCCCCGTCCGGGGCATGGCTGACCGTCTGCTGCCGGTCATCGGCGTCGACGTCACGGCGCAGGCTGTCGCCGAGCACTACGGCGCCCGGTCGGCGGGAGGTCTGCTCGACGGGTGGCTGGTCGACGCGTCGGACGATTCCGCAGTGGCGCCACTCGTGGACCTCGGACTCGTCACCCGCGCCGTGCCGTTGCTCATGAGCGACCGCGAGCTGTCACGTGAGCTCGCCGCCGAGGTACTTGACCTGGCTGACGAGCTGCGTCGTGGCTGAGCACGAGCGCTCCTCACTCTCGATCAGAGCAGTTGCCTGGCCTGAGATCGGCCCCGGTGACGACCTGGCCATGCTCCTGGCCGAGACCGCTGCGCTCGTCGACGGGGACGTCGTCGTGGTGACGAGCAAGGTGGTCAGCAAGGCAGAGGGGCGCATCGAGAAGGGCAGCCGGGCAGCAGTGGTGGACCGCGAGTCGGTCCGGATCGTCGCCCGTCGAGGTGAGTCGGTGATCGGGGAGACCCGGCATGGTCTCGTGATGGCGGCCGCGGGAGTCGACGCGTCGAATGCTCCTGAGGGGACCGTCGTGCTGCTCCCGGTCGATCCCGACCGCTCGGCGCGGCGCCTGCGGGATCGCCTTCATCAGCAGGCCGGGGTCAACGTTGCCGTGCTCGTGACCGACACGGTAGGCCGGGCCTGGCGCAACGGTCAGATCGACCTCGCCATCGGCTGCGCCGGTATGGACCCCTGGCACGAGCTACGCGGAACCCTCGACACCCATGGAAAACCTCTGACGGTGACCGCGCCGGCCACGGTCGACGAGGTTGCCTCTGCAGCGGATCTCGTCAAGGGCAAGACGAGCGGTTGCCCCGTCGCTGTGGTGTCGGGTCTCGGACATCTCGTGCATCCCGCCGGTCAGCACGGACCCGGTGCTGCGGCGCTCATCCGTGACAGCGCACTCGACATGTTCGGGCTCGGCACACGTGAGGCGGCGGTCGCCGCCGCGCTGCGCGAGGACGCCGTCGCGCTTGCCCACTTCCCGCCCTCCACCGAGATGACCGACGAGCCGTTCGTGGGCCTCGTCTCTGGGCTGGCCGGAGTTCGCGTCATCAGCCGCCCTCGGGTGGAGACTGCTGGCATCGACGCGCGCAACCGTGGTGGTTGGCACGTCGAGGTGGGGGTACGCGACGGTGCGGGAGTGACGGAGCAGCGCCATGCCGGAGCCTTGGTCGAGCGAGCCAAGGTCCTCGCGGTCGCGTATCGGCTCGAGGTCATCGACGATGCGGTCACGTCGGGGTCCGATCACGGCTGGGAGACCGTGCACGGGTTCTCGGCTGTGTCCCCGTAGAATCGCCGAACGCCGACGACCACGAAAGGCCTCCTCTGTGAGCAAGTCGAACACGAACCGCGAACGCCGCGACATGGTCGAACAGATGCGCAAGCAGGCGCGGGCCTCCGAGCGCCGTCGCACCACCATCGTCATCGCGGCCTGTGTCGCCGTGGCCCTCGTCATCGTCAGTGTGGCGGGCTACAGCATCATTCAGGACCGCCAGGAGACGGCGGCTCTGAAGCAGAAGCAGCTCACCGACATCGGCGCCGCCGCCGCCGATGCCGGGTGTGGCTCGATCCAGGAGGAGAAGGCCACCGGTGAGAGCCAGCACACCACTGACGCTGTCGACTACGCCGTCGTTCCGCCGGCGTTCGGCGCTCACAACCCAACAGCCGACGACTCCGGGAGCCACTTCTACACCACGTCCGACCGGCCCGAGGTCGAGATCCTCGTGCACAACCTCGAGCACGGCTGGACCATCGCCTGGTACGACGAGACGATCGCCGACGACGCCGACCAGATGCGGCTGCTGAAGGCCACCGCCGAGAAGTTCGACGCCGAGGGCGACAACCCGGAGTTCAACATGATCATCGCGCCGTGGACCGAGGATGACGGCGGCGGACGGCCCATTCCCGACGGCAAGCACATCGCGTTCACCCACTGGTCGATCCATCAGCCGGTGTACAAGCCGCCGACCAGCGACGAGCCGCCACCGGCGTTCGGCCAGAGCCTCTACTGCGACACGTTCTCGGGTGCGGCGCTTGACGACTTCATGAAGAAGTACCCCTACGACGACGCACCCGAGGGCTACCTCTGGCACCCGTGAGCGGGCTGCCGACGGCCTGCCACTGACTACCTTGGGAGGGGACGTCCTGAAGCTGCTCCTTGCGACGTTCGGTGTGGGGGTGGTGTCGTCGGTCTTTCCTCTTGTCAACATGGAGGTCTACGTCGGCGGGGTCGCCGCCACGATGGACGACTTCAACATCTGGCTGGTCGCACTGGTCGGCGGCATCGGGCAGTCTGTCGGCAAGTTGCCGTGGTACGAAGTCAGCCGGAACTCGATGCAGTGGGGCTTCGTCCGCCGCCGGATGGAGCGTCCGCAGTGGCAGAGTCGCTACACCAGGGTCAAACAACAGAGCCACGACAGGCCGTGGCTCGCCGCCACTTTTCTCTTCACGTCGGCTCTGGTCGCCCTGCCTCCGTTGGCGGTCACGGCCGTGCTCGCCGGCCAGCTCGAGGTCGACCGGGTACTCTTCCACGCCACCATCATCGTGGGGCGCACCCTGCAGTTCGCTGTGTTGCTCAGCGGCGTCGCCTGGCTCACGCACCTGTGACGACGCCGCCGTCATACGTCTGAGGAGAAGCGGACGCCGCCGTCGGGGATCACCACGTCATTCCAGATGCGCGCACCTGCAAGCAGCTCGCACCCCGCTCCGATCTGCGCACCGTCACCCACCACGGCGTCACGGAGCAAAGTTCCACGGCCTATCCGAGCTCCAGGACCGACCACGGAGTTGACGATCGTGGCATCCGCGGAGATCCACGCGTCTTTCGCGACAAGGCTCCCGTCGAGCACGGCTCCATGCTCCACCGTCACTCCGGGCCCGACTGAGCTGCCGCCCTGGAGGGAGGCCGTTGCTGCGACCGAAGCGGTGTCGGCGATGAGACACTCGGCTGGCGGGCGCGCGTAGGCCGCGCTGGCGGCGATCCCGCGGACGACGTCCGAGGACCCCAGGCACAGGGCTGCCGGAGTGCCGACGTCGAGCCAGTAGCTGTCGTCGAGGAACCCCGAGACGGCGCGGCCCGCCGCCAGCAGCGCAGGAAAGGTCTCCCGCTCGACCGACACCACTCGGCCGGCCGGGATCTCGTCGATCACGCGACGGGAGAGCACGTAGCACCCCGCGTTGATCTGCCGACAGTCAGGGTCCGGCGACTTCTCCAGGAAGTCCGCGACATTGCCGTCCGCGTCTGTGGGGACACTTCCGTAGGGGCGGGCGTCGTCCACCTCGACGAGATGCAGCGTGACGTCGGCGCGGCGGCGGCGATGGTGGTCGAGCTGCCCCGCCAGGTCGTGCCCGCTCAAGATGTCACCGTTGACGATGACGACCGGATCGTCAGGTCCGGCAGCCAGGCTCGGGGCGGCGTGACGGATGGCTCCCGCCGTCCCGAGTGGCCGCACCTCTGTGACATAGACCAGTTCGACCCCCCACAGGCTTCCATCGCCCAGCTCAGGCTCGAACTGCTCGGCATGATAGCTCGTGGCCAGCACGACCCGGGTGACGCCGGCATCGGCGAGCTTGGCCAGCTGGTGTACGACGAACGGGACCCCCGCCAGCGGGAGCAGGTGCTTGGGACCGTTCACCGTGAGCGGGCGCAGGCGCGTCCCTTGGCCTCCGGCGACGATGATCGCTTCCAC
>Ga0136610_1000260_pt1 | contig 14545 bp, 14 predicted proteins | sample AntDrymUQ1342206_2_FD_104804 | JGI IMG/M metagenome (GOLD analysis project Ga0136610, IMG submission 104804) | Polar desert sand microbial communities from Dry Valleys, Antarctica - metaG UQ134 (22.06) | ecosystem: Environmental > Terrestrial > Soil > Desert | place: Antarctica: Dry Valley...
AGCGTCCTCAAAGGTGGGAATGCGGCGGGCAACTCCGGCGCCAAAAGCTCGAAGACGCGCTCCGGACGGGCGAGGTCCTTCAGGCGGTGTTCCCCCAGATCTCGCAGTTGTGCATCCACCGGCAGTTGATCGCGTACCAGCTCCTGGGCCGGGGAAGAGAGGAGGGTCTGTCCCCCGTGAGCCGCAGAAAGGAGCCTGGCGACCCGATTCAAGGGAGGGCCGAAGTAGTCCCCATCCCTCTCCTCGGCGCTCCCCGTATGTAGCGCCATGCGCACACGCAGGGCTCCTGCCTCACCCCAGGTTTCATCTACCAGCAGCGTCCTCTGGGCGTAGAGGGCAGCCTCTACGGCCTCGGGGGCGGTAGGGAATGCGGCGCAGAAGGCGTCGCCCATCGTCTTGAAGACGTGGCCCCCGTTGGCCTCTATGGCGCTCCGCAGCATCTCGTCGTGGCGGGCGAGGGCTTGCTGCATGGCGGAGGAGTCTCGCTCCCAGAGGCGGGTTGAGCCTTCTATATCCGTGAACAGGAACGTCACGGTACCTGTGGGCGGGGCGGACATCCGCTACCAATCCTCCTTCTGACCCCGATACTATAAAGCACCGGGACCATAGGGAGCTACCTTCGCGGTCGGTGGATGGCCTGCCGGATCAGAAAACGCACAAGAGGCGGGACCCGAAGGCCCCGCCCCGTACTCGTCAACTCTTAGCGTTGCTTACTAGCGCTTTATCTTGATCCTAAACCCCTGGGTGTCGTCGTCGCCCTGATCCTCGATCCAGCCTACCAGGTCGTTCCAGGACTCCTCCGAGCCCTCCCCGGAACGCGGTTGCCTCCTGCGGTAGCCCGCAGTCTCCCCACCCTGGGCCGAGTCAAGGACTTCGTCCATCATGCCCTGCTCGTTCTCACTCAGGGATCCGTGGAACTCTCTTAGCTTACCCACGAACGCCTCGACCTCTTCGTGGCTGGCCCTCTCTTCGCCGCTCTCCGCCATCGTCCTTTCCCTTTCCTCTCTCGTGGCCCGTATCATCTGCAGCGGGCCGTTTACCTTTACGGGCATAATCATAACCACGTTCAAGTAACTGCGCTATCAAGTGCTTAACACCCTGGATGTAAAATGCGTAACACTCTTCCCGATTCACTGGGCGAAGGATGCTTGGGGGCGTCCATCCCGCTAGAATGTGGTGCTGGTGATCCCTTGATCTGAGGACGGAGATAGTGGGCAGAGAGGGACGGCAGAGGGAAGATCTCGTGCGGGCGCGGGAGGAGATCTCGGGCCTCAGGCGCCGCCTCGCCCAGGAGCGATTCGCCGAGGAACTGAAGGATGCGCTTACCCTCGCGGCTTCCGTCGGGGAGATCTCTTCTCCGATCTCCCACTCGCGGCTTCTGGAGATGATCGTCCAGACGGCGGCGAGCGTCATCCCTTCGAGGGCCGCTTCTCTCTTCCTCATCGACGAGGAGGCCGAAGAACTGGTCTTCGAGGTGGCCCTGGGCTCCAAGGCCGAGGAGGTGAGGAAGTTCCGCATTCCCCTCGGACACGGCATCGCCGGGCTCGTGGCCGTAAGCGGCCAGCCGATGGCGATCTCCGACGCCAGGAGCGACCCTCGCCAGGCCGCCGACATAGCGCGGAGCGTCGGCTACGAGCCGGAGAGCATCCTCGGCGTGCCCCTCTTCTACGAGGAGGAGGTGGTGGGGGTGCTCGAGCTCCTGGACAGGGAGGGGGCGCCCTCCTACAGTTCGGCGGATATGGCAACGTTGGGCCTCTTCGCCAACCAGGCCGCAGTGGCCATCGAGCAGTCGCGCGCCCGGGGTAACCTGGCGGCGCTGCTCGGCGAGGCGTTGGGAACGGCAGGCGGGGTTCCGGATCACCGGAGAGAGGGGCTCGCCGAAGGTGCGAGGTCCTTGTCCGACAGGATGGAGGAAGACGCCGCGTACCAGCGCGCCCTGGAGCTGGCCGCGCTGGTGCGAGAGATCTCCCGCGCGGGCGAAGAGGAGCATGCTGCATGCCGGGCTATCCTCGAAGGCTTCGCGGGGTATCTGAGATCCCGGCCCCAGGACCGCGACGACCTGGGTCTCGGGGACTTCGGGTAGTGGACGAGCGTCCGGCGTGGAGCGCGCAGTTCGCACCCGACGCTCTGCGGACGCTCACACCCGTTCCGCCACTGGACGAGATCACGACAGGATGGGCGTGGGGCGGAAGCACCGGGGCGGGAGTGAAGGTGGCCATCATAGACTCCGGCATCGACGCCGGGCATGAGGCGGTTGGCCGTGGTATCAGCGGCTATGTCGCCATCACCGATGGACCTCTGGGGCTCCTGCAAGACACCGAGCCCCACGAGGACTCCTACGGGCACGGCACGGCCTGCGCAGGTATCATCCGCTCCGTGGCCCCTGACTGCGAGCTCTACAGCGTGAAGGTCCTGGGACAGCGCCTGACAGGAAGAGGCACCACCTTCGCCGCAGGCCTTCAGTGGGCCATAGAGAACGGCATGCACGTCTGCAACGTAAGCATGGGGACCACAAAGAAGAACTTCTTCGGGCTTCTGCACAACCTGGCAGACAGGGCCTACTTCCAGAAAACCATGCTCGTAACAGCCGCCAACAACATGCCAGTCCCGAGTTTTCCGTCGCTCTACGCATCGGTGATCTCAGTCGCCTCCCACGAGGGTCTGGACGATCCGCACCTCTTCTACTACAACCCCGAGCCGCCCGTGGAGTTCGGGGCGCCGGGAATAGACGTGCGCGTAGCGTGGGCTGATGGCGGTTGGATCACGGCGACCGGCAACAGCTTCGCCGCACCGCACATAACCGGCATCGTTGCGAAGATCCTCGGTAAGCACCCTGGCCTTACCCTCTTCCAGATGAAGACCGTCTTGAGAGCGCTCTCTGCCAACATGGGGCATGCGAAGACCGGATAATGCCAGGCAGCTGCTCGTTTCATGAGGGCTCGTCGCGCGTAAGGCTCATGCAGAGATCTGTGGCAGGAAAGGTCAACCTGTAACCTGTTGCCTGAAGCCTTTCACGCGACCTGAGGGAGAGAGATGCTCGAAGGCAAGGCAGTAATGATCACCGGCGCGAGTCAGGGTCTCGGCAGGGCGCTCGCGCTCGCCTTTGCGAGAGAGGGTGCCAGGGTGGCGATCAACGCCCGCAGCGAAGAGTCCATAGGTCCCGTCGCCGCAGAGGTCGAAGATACTGGCGCTGAGGCCCTCGCCCTCGCCGCGGACGTGTCGAAGGGCGCCGACGCAGAGAGGATGGTCAGTGAGACGGTCGAGCGTTTCGGGAGGATAGACGTGCTCGTCAACAACGCCGGCCTGCTAGGTCCAAGGGTCAGGATAGAAGACTATCCCGAGGACGAGTGGAGAGAGGTCATAGACGCCAACCTCACCGGGCCTTTCCTGGTCACCAGGGCGGCGATCCCACACCTCCCCGAGGGCGGATCCGTGATCAACGTAGTCAGCGGTGTCAGCGTCGAGGGGAGAGCCGAGTGGGGCGCCTATTCGGTCAGCAAGTTCGGGGTGGAGGGGCTCACCCAGATCCTGGCCGCGGAGCTAGCGGGGCGTAGGATCCGCGTGAACGCCGTCGACCCTGGCGGCATGCGCACGGATATGCGTGCCGCCGCCTACCCCGAAGAAGACCCCACCACCCGCATTACCCCGGAAGAGAATACCGCCGTTTTCTTGTATCTGGCCTCAGACGAATCGAAAGACGTAACAGGGGAACGCTTCAAGGCGCAGGAGTTTTAGCGGGATTAGCTGGCGGGACGACTAACTGCGAGGCTCGCCGAAACGATCCTAAGCCGCCTTCTCCGTCGTCTCGGTCAGCTCGCCCTGGACGACGAGACGCTCCTTGTAGTCGGGCAACGTGCAACTCTGGAGGGTGACGATGTTCTTGCCCGGCCGGGTGTCCGTCACGTGCGTGTCAGAAGGGCTGACGACGAAGGTCTTGAAGACGCTGTAGGTGTACCTGGTGCCGTTCGCGTCGGTGACGTAGATATCGTCGCCTACGCCGACATTACTCAGGTCCCAGAAGGTCAGCCAGCTCTCTGTGTTGGGGTAGCCTAGCCTGTGGCCCGCAATGTAGACGTTGGCCTCGCTGTCCCACGGGAAGCCTGTTCCTTCGAGGTGGATGGCGGCGTTCGTCTTCAGTGCCTCCTCGTCCGTCCCCGTGGTGTAGGGTACATCGTCGTTCTCGATCCTGGACATCGCTGGGACGGTGAGCTCGAGGGTCTTATCTTCGGGGCCGGCGTTGCTCGTGTTTTCTTCTCTTGTTGTCTCTAGCTTGGGCACGTTGAAACCGCCGGGGTCGTCGCTATTGGTGGCGGTGCTGTCCAGGCGTCCGGCCAGAAAGAACGACGCTACAAGCGCGATGCCGGCGACTATCATGATCAGGCTCAACACCCAGGATATGGCGTTTCTTGCCCTCGACCTGTGGACGTTGTATTTCTTCATGACCTCGGGGATTGTAACATCGACGCTACTCCTCGCTCGTTCAACGCTCTGCGGGCAGGTCCTCCCTGACACCCCACTCGTTCCACGAGCCGTCGTAGTTGGCCAGCCTCTTGTAACCGAGCCGGTGCAGGGTAAAGAGCGGTACCGTGGCCGCGACCCCGCCGTTGCAGTAGGCGACGACAGGCTCGTCTCTATTCTCGGACACGCCTGCCTCCATCAGCATTCGCACCAGCTCCTCGTCGGGGCGGAAGGTGCCGCTCTCGGGGTCGAAGAGGCTGTCGGCGTGGAGGTGGGCCGCCCCTGGTACGCGCCCAGCCCGGCCCTCCCCACGCGCCACGGCGCCGGTGTACTGCCCCTCGTCGCGCGCATCGAGAACGTGGGCCTCGCCCGCGGCGAGGAGATCTTCGGCTTCCGTTCGCCAGCCGCTCTGAGGTTCGGAGGCAAAGTCGGCCGGCTCCGGTACTGGGACCTCGTCCGTCGTCGGACGGCCCTCGGCGGTCCATTTACTCCAGCCGCCGTCGAGGACGGAGACCATGTCGTGCCCGTAATAGGTCAGGGCCCACCACAGGCGGGTGGCAAACTGGCCCCCCGCGTGATCGTAGGCCACGACGTGGGTATCATCACCGATGCCCAAAGAACCCATCGTCCCGGCGAAGCGCTCTGGAGGGGCGATCTGTGCCGGCACGGGGTCGTCGGGGTCGGTGATGTCGCTGGTCCAGTCTACGTAGACGGCACCGGGAATGTGGGCCTCTTCGTACTCCTCGCGGGCCGCGAGGTACTCCGCCTTCTGCCTACCCCCGCCAAGGTCGGTCTTATCAACGTAACCCCTGATATCGACGACGCACAGGTTATCGTCCTCGAGATGGGCGGCGAGCCAGCCGGTCGTGACGAGGGAATCCATGTTCTCCATACTTTTCTACTCCTCCAGGATGTCGTGTTCGCGGGCATAGGCCGTGGCGAGCTCGCTGGCTTTGTCCTTGTCGTCTTTGCCGAGACGTCCTTCGACTACCTCGTTCTGGAGGTAGTCTTTGAGACCCTTGATCCAACGCCCCGGGCCCAGATCGAACTGCCGCATGAGGTCGTTGCCGCTGAGAGGGCTCTCCAGCTTCTCGACGGCGTCCTCGGCCCTGATCTCGTCCACCCTGCTCCTGAGGCTCCGCCAGGACTCCTCGGCGATGCGCCTCCGCCGCGGCGCGCTCCCCGTGATGTCTGCCCTGGCGAGCTTGAGGAGCATGTCCACGTCGGCGAGCACTCTGTCGCCGCGGGCGAGGTAGGTGTCCCTGATAAAGCGCCTGACCGCAGCGTCGCTCCACGGGTCCTTGCTCGCGGCGTACCCGTACGGACGCATGTGGTTCGCGACGAGGTGGGCAACGGCGTCCACGTCGTCCTTCGGGTAGGCGAGGCGGCGCATCGCCCTGCGCGCTATGGCGGCACCGACGTTCTCGTGGCCGTAGAAGTGGATCCTCTTCGGGATAGTACGCCCCCCGCAGACCCCGCACTCTCCTTCCTCGGCTCTCTTCCGTAAGCTCTTCGCCCCGCAGTAGGTGCAGCGGTGTTCGTAGACGAGGGTTCTCGGCTTCCCTATGTCGTGGAAGAGAGCCGCCTTGCGCAGGATGGGGTCGGCCTCGACGCTCGAGACCACGATAAGGGTGTGCTCGTAGACGTCCTTGTGATGGAACTCGGCCTCCTGTTCGACGTCGACCGTCTCCATGAACTCGGGCACCACGTAGGGCATGAGACCGAGCTTGACCAGGGTCCTCAGGCCGGAAGCCACGTTCTCCGAGAGGAGGATCTTCTCGAACTCCTCCCTCTTGCGCTCGGCGGAGATGCTCTCCAGCCACCCGGCGTTGTTAAGGATCGCCTCTTCGAGGTCAGGTGTCATGGCGAAGGGCCGATCTGCCCTGCTCAGAGTCGTCTCGAAGCGGACAGCGCGCAGCATCCTCAAGGGGTCATCGCGCATCCTCTCCAGAGGATCTCCGACGGCCCGGATCACACCCGACTCAAGGTCCTTGCGGCCCTCGAAGGGGTCCACGATCTCACCCGTGATCGCGGCCGCCGCGACGGCATTGATCGTGAAGTCCCTGCGTGCGAGATCCTCTTCGAGGCTCTCGCCGAACCGTACCTCGGGATGCCTGCTCCCCCTGGTGTACTGGTCGGTCCTGTAGGTGGTGATCTGGACCTCGTACTCTCCTATGGTGGCTGCTATGGTCCCGAACCGTTCCCCCACCGTCCAAAGGTTCTCTGCGTGAGGCCTGAGCAACGCCTTTATCCTCGCCGGATGTGCGTCCGTCGCCGCGTCAGCATCCTGCAGGTCGATCCTGCTCCTGTACGCTTCCGTCGCGGTGTCCGTGCCAGGCCCGCTGAGCAGAGCCCTCCGCACGACACCACCAACCAGGTAGAGGTCGTGCCCGGCCTCCCTGAATGCCTCACCGAGACGCGAGAGAGGACGTGGAACCTCGAGCTTCTTTATGTCGGCCATCATAATGATCAGATTCTAGAGCAGTTTGCAGAGAGGTCCAGGACCCCTTTGCAAGCATTTCAGCTAGTTGTTGTCGGAATTAGACTGGGATGGCGGCTTCGCGGGAGGGGAAGATATCGAAATAGTCCTGGAAGCCTGTCACGGAGAAGATGCGTTCGACGGCTTTCGAGGGGGCGGCGAGGCGAAGGGAGATATCCTGCTGCCCGAGGGTGTCTTTGGAGCGGATAAGGGCCGAGAGGGCTGTAGAGTCCATAAACGCAACGTCGCCGAGGTCGACTACGACCGTGCCAACGCCCTCAGCGGCCCGGTCTATTGCGTACTGGAACCTCGGGGTGGTATGGAGGTCCATCTCACCCCGCACCGAGACAACGGAGTATCCTTCGGCATGCTCGGATATGCTGGCCTCGAAGTCCGTACCTGCTCACTCCTCTCTAGGGTCGACGCAGAGCGGCCAATGGATATTAGCGTAGTTCGTGTGCCCGGTAAACCGCCTACCTTGTACGGGCACACAGTGTTTTCTGCTAATATTCTGGCGTATGGAAGGGAGAAACACAGAGCGGGTGGCCGTCTTCGTCGACGGGGCGAACCTCTACCACTCGATCAAGAACTATTACAAAGGCATCCTCGACTATGCCAGGCTCCTCTCGGCGGCAGTCGGGGATAGGAAACTCCTGAGGGCTACTTTCTACATCGTCGAGAAGCAGGAGGTCGACGACGGACAGGGGACGACCTCGGCGCGCTCCTTCGTCTACAACCTCAACAAGTTCGGCTACAAGGTGCGCTCCAAGCCGCTCGTGGTGCACGAGACCCTGAGCCCGGAAGGGGAGAGGACAGTTTCTCACAAGGGAGACTGGGACATAGGCGTCGTCGTCGACATGATGCGCCTCGCAGGGCACGCCGACACCTACGTCCTCGTCTCCGGCGACGGAGACTACGTCGAGGCCGTCGAGTACCTCCAGAGCGAAAAAGGCATCCGCGTCGAGGTCATAAGCGCGGCCCAGTGCACCTCCCAGGCCCTCCTCGACGTCTGCGACGCCCACACCGACCTGGCAGACATATCTGATCTGTTCAGGCGGTCAGGGCCGCCGAAAGCGATCAGCGATCAGCCAGTCAGCAGATCAGCTAGTCAGCACGCTTAGGCCTCCGCTTGTCAGCCAGTCAGCAAGAAGCTGACATACTGACTGGCTTAGTATCTATGGCTCCCCTATTACTCTTACTTCCGGCTCCAGTTCGATACCGAGTCTCTCGCGCACCTTCTGGCGGACGTGTTCGATCAGCTCCTGGGCTTCTTGCGCCGTGCCGCCCCCGAGGTTTACGAGGTAGTTGGCATGGACTTCGGAGACCTCGATCCTACCGACCCTGGTGCCCTTCAGGCCGGCGGCCTCTATTACGCGGCCTGGGAAGTCTCCCTGAGGGCGTTTGAAGGTGGAGCCGCAGCTCGGCCTGTTGGGTGAGCCGTTCATGCGCTGCGCCCTGAACTCCTTTATGCGGGCCTTCAGTTCTGTCGGATCGCCTGGGACGAGTGTGTAGCCTGCCCGCAGGACGACCCAACCGGGGTTATCGTGCAGTGTGCTGTGGCGGTAAGATAGGTCCAGTTCTCTGTTCTCCATCCTGACTACCCGGTGTTCCCTGAACACGTCGGCCCAGTCGAGGACCTCGGTCGTCTCGGAGCCGTAGGCGCCGGCGTTCATGTAGACTGCGCCGCCGACGGTACCAGGGATTCCCGTCGCGAACTGAAGGCCGGCGAGGCCGCGGCCTGCCGTGGTGTTGGCTAGCACGGGGTAGAGCACACCGGCGTCGGCGCTAACGCGCGTCCCTTCGACCTCGACGTTCGTCAGGGATTTTGCGAGCCGGATCGTGAGTCCCCTTATGCCACCGTCTCTCACGAGCACGTTAGTACCCCCGCCGAGGATCGTGACATGGACATCGTGGTCGGCGGCTTTCTCTGTGGCCTCGATCAGCTCTTCGACACTCCCTGGCTCGAGCAGGGCGTCAGCGGGACCCCCGATCTTCCAGGCCGTGTAGCGCTTTAGGGGCTCGTCGAACTTGGCCGAAGGGAAGAGCCGGTGTAGAGTGCTAGCATGCACGAGAAGGAATATAGAGTACCGATGAAGGCTTTGCAGGAAGGGTGAGGGAGAGACCTATGAAAGCGATGGCTCTAGCGGCGGGCAAGGGGACCAGGCTCTTCCCGCTTACAGGTGAGATCCCCAAGCCCATGGCCCCGGTGGTGAACACCCCGATCATCGAGCACATCTTCGACCTCCTGGCCGGCCACGGCGTCGAGGAGGTCTACGTCAACGTCCACTACCTGGCGGACGCTCTTCTCGAAACCTACGGCGAAGAGTCCAGGGTGAACGGCATGACGGTACACCTCGAGAGGGAGGACGAGCTGCTAGGCACGGCTGGGGGCGTGAAGCGTCTGGCCGACAGGTTCGACGAGACCTTCGTCATCGTCTCAGGCGACGCGCTCACGGACGTGAACATAAGGGAGCTTGTGAAGTTCCACAAGGAGAAAGGCGCCCTGGCCACGATAGCCTTGCGGTGGGTCTACGACACCTCAGAGTTCGGGGTGGTCGAGGTTGACGAAGAAGGAAACATCCAGGGTTTCCAGGAGAAGCCAAGCCCGGAGGAGGCCATAAGCACCCTGGCGAACACGGGCATCTACGTCTTCGAACCGCGGGCCCTCGACTACATCCCGGAAGGCACCTTCTTCGACTTCGCCGAGGACGTATTCCCGCAGTTACTGGAGAACGGCGAGCGGTTCGTGGGGTATCAGGAGGACTTTTACTGGTCGGACATAGGGACACTAGCGGCGTACCGCCAGGCCCAGTATGACGTGCTCTCAGGCAAGGTCGGGGTCAAGATCCCGGGCGAGAAGAGGAGCGATGGGCTTTGGGTCGGGGAGGACGCCCAGATACACTCCGCCGCGGAGATAGAGGGCCACGTCCTGATAGGAAAAGACGCTGTGGTGGGGCGGGGCGTCAAGCTCCTCGGGGACGTGATAGTCGGTAGCGACTGTTGGATCAGGCCGAACGCCACGATCAAACGCAGCATCCTGCTCCCGGGTGCGAGCGTGGGCGGCGGCGCCTACCTCGAGGACTGCATAGTCGGCCACCACTACGACGTACGCCCCCAGGAGACCATAAGAGGCGGCGCCCTCATCCGTCGACCGTAAGGGCGTTCCGAGGCAACGCGATACGTGATCACGCAGTACGGCCGGTACACGGCAATTCGATACGTTTTAGGGGCGGTTCGCGAACCGCCCGCGACACGAACCGCCCTTACCCCGCCGGTCTCACCAGACGGTAGCCGAAACCACGCACGGTCTCTATCATCTTAGGGTCCGTCGAGTCGTCGCCGAGCTTGTTGCGGAGGCGCTGGACGTAGACGTTCACCGTGCGCTCGTCTATGTATTCCTCCTCGCCCCACACCTGCCTGAGGAGCGCCGTGCGTGGGAAGACCCTTCCAGGGCTCATAGCAAGAGTGTGGAGGAGCTTGAACTCGCGGGGGGAGAGAAGGACCTCCTTACCGTTCTTGAGTACCTGGACCTGATCCGGGTCGATCTCCAGCTCACCGACGTAGATCCTGCTAGAGTCCCCGTCCCCGGCGCGTTCTCTCTTGCGAAAGATCTGCTTTACGCGCGCCACGAGTTCTCTTGGGTTGACCGGCGAGCGCATATAGTAGTCGGCCCCCAGTTCTATCCCGACTATACGGTCCATCGTGTCCTCGTCCCTGAGGAGCGCCACGGTAGAGACGCCAGGCTTCTGGACAGCGGAGATCACCTGAAACCCCCGCTCATCGGGCAGCCGATTGTCCACGACCGCGATCTCGAAGTCCTCCCTACCGGCCATCTGCCGCGCCTGAGAGCCGGATCCTGCGGGGATCACACGCCACCCCTCCCCGGAGAGCGCCCGCCTCAGATGCAATCTCTCCTCGTCATCCCCTATAACAAGCAGTACCGATGCGCTCAAAACGCCACGCCTACCTTCGCCGTGCAAACGCCAACCGTCACCAGGAGAGTATATCCACAAAAACGCCCCTTAGGAGCACCTACCTTGAGAGTTGCCCAACCCGGCGGTATCATGTGCATCTCCATGCGCTCGTAGCTCAGCCGGATAGAGCGTCTGACTACGAATCAGAAGGTCGCAGGTTCGAGTCCTGCCGAGCGCGCCCGAGAAAGCCCCGCAAACCGCGGGGTTTCGTTTTTGCCCGCATCGTCTCCTTGTGGCGTTGACCACTTATTTGACCACTTATCGTCTTGAGATAACCCCGTGGCGGGGTGCTGCCATCCTTGGAAAGCCGGCCCCGCCGGGATCTGGGGAATAGTTGTCTGCCGGGGCGTGGACGAAGCTTCGTCCAGCCTCACCTCCCGTACGACGGCGTTCACGAGGGGCGAATCAGCCACGCGGCCCCTCGTGGCCGATGCTCAGCACCCCCTTCAGGATCTCCACGCCGCGGGCGAGCGTCTCGGGTCCCGCCCCGACGTGGCTCAGGCGCAGGAAGGGTCCGGTCGGCTCTGTCGGGAACCAGTGCCTCCCAGGGCTCACCACCGCCCCGGTCCTCCCGGCCTCGGCCGCCACGAGGGCGTCATCGGTTCCGTCGGGCAGCCCCACCCATAGATGCAGCCCGCCTTCGGGCACGTGAGGGAGCCTAACCCCTCGCAGGCGCCCGCGGACGGCGGCCACGAGCGCGTCGCGCCGAACCCGCAGCTCCTTGCGCACCCGCCGGCGGTGCTTCTCCCACGCCGGGGAGGAGAGGACGTCCAGCGCCGCCTCCTGCAGCGGGCCCGCCACGAAGAGGTCGTTCACCAGGCGGGCGGCCCTCAGCCTGGCGCCCGCCGGCCCCCTGGCGCACAGGGCCGCGATCCTCATGCCGGGGGCGAGGATCTTCGTCAGCGACCTGACGTAGACGACGTGCCCGTCCGCATCCGAGTTCGCCAGCGTCGGGGGCGGCTCACCCTCCAACACGAAGTCGCGCGCCCAATCGTCCTCTATCACGAACGCCCCCGCGCCCCTGGCCGCCCCCAACACGGCCACCCGGCGCTCCGGGGCGAGCACCGCCCCGTGCGGGTTGGCGTAGAGCGGCTGGCAGTAGAAGAGCCTCGAGCCCGTGGAGGCGAACGCCTCCTCCAGGAGGTCGGGGCGCACCCCGTCCCCGTCCGTGGGCACCGGGACCGGCACCAGCCCCGCCGCCCTCGCGGCGGCGAGCGCGCCGACGTACGTCGGCGACTCGAAGAGGACCGGGGAGCCCGGCGCGGCCAGCGCCTTGAACGCCGCCGAGAGCGCCGCCTGCCCGCCCGAGGCCACGACGACGTCGTGCGCCCCGAAGCCGCCCCCCGCCTCCCTCGCGAACCACGCCCTCAGCTGCTCGGCGCCCTCGACCGGCGCCCTGCCCCACGTCCCAGGCCTACGTGCCGCCCGACCCATGGCCGCCGCCAGCTGCGGCAGGGGCTGCAAGTCCTCCGGGAGGTATCCGCTCGTCAGCGCGATGGCGCCGGGGCGCGGCACCGCGAGGAGCTCGCCGAGACCGTCGGCAGAGACCGTCCTCTCCCCCAGGGCGACGCTCTGCCACCCCAGGTCGGGAGGTGCCGCTCCGGCGGCAGGGGAAGACCCCCGCGCGGCGACGAAGGCCGCCCCGGCCTCGCCTCCACCAGCCCCTCGGCCACGAGCCGCTGCACCGTCACCGGCCCCGCCCGGTGGCGCGCCATCAGCGTCCTAACCGACGGCAGCCTCCCCCCGGGCGGGCCGGCCTCCGCCGCCGCCCTGAGGTCTTCAACCACCCGCGTAACCGTGTTATCGTTATTCATGGATACTAAGAGTAACGTTACCGTCGCGTCGTCGAAAACGCAAGACCCTTACAGGGGCCTCTTCTTCGGCTTCCTGGGGGTGTTGGCCTTCAGCCTCACGGTGCCACTGACCCGGGTGGCGGTGGCGGACCTGGACCCCGCGTTCGTGGGGCTAGGGAGGGCGATCGTCGCGGCGGCGCTGGCCGCGGCGTTGCTGCTGCTCACGCGCCAGCGGCTCCCGGAGCGCCGGCACCTCGGGAGGCTGGTCGTGGTGGGCTCCGGGGTGATCGTGGGGTTCCCATTGTTCACGTCGCTGGCCTTGAGGGAGCTTCCGGCGGCGGACGCGGCGGTCATCGTGGGGCTCCTGCCGGCGGCGACGGCGGTGATGGCGGTCTTGAGGGCGGGCGAGAGGCCCTCGCGGGCGTTCTGGGGGGCGTGCGCGTTCGGGCTGTTCGCGGTGCTCTTGTTCGCGGTCTCGCAGGGGGCCGGGCTGGTGCCGGACCGGGGGCACCTCCTGGTGCTGCTCGCGGTCTTCTCGTGCGCCTTGGGCTACGCGGAGGGCGGGGCTTTGGCCCAAGACCGTTGCTGCGTAATTCCCTTTCGTCCATGATTCGCTGACCTCTTGCTCTACTTCCTTGACCTTGTCCCAAGGGCAACCTTTACACTCCTTTCGGATATGGATGCTGGAAGGTCGAGGGAACGGCTTTTGATCGGAGAGGTCGCCGAGTTGCTCGGCGTCATCCCGAAAGCCATCAGGCACTACGAGAAGCTGGGCTTGGCAGAGTAAGGATTCTCAGAACACCGACGTGTCGAACCCCAAGACTCTGCCGTAAACTCACGGCGTCGTCCGCGAGGCACTAGAAAGGGGAGCCGATGAACGATATCTTGGCGGTGCGGGTCGTCGCCACCCACGACTTCTGCTGTGCCTATCTGCCCTCGCCAACCTCCTACGGCTACCTGCCAGGCGGTGAGGGCTTGAGAAAGACCGTCGATGAGCTCCGCGAGGAAGGGCCCACCGTCCGGGCGGACGCGGGCGACTTCGCGGCGCCCGGGGCGCTAGCTACCCTCTCCGGCGGCGTGGCGGGCTTCGCGGCTGCAGCCGACCTCGGCATAGACGTCGGCGTGGTCGGCAACCACGAGTTCGAGTGGGGCACAGAGCACCTCCTCTCGCACGCCCCGAAGACAGGCTTCCCGCTCTTGTGCGCCAATGTCCCCGAGACAGGCCTGCCCCCGACGGCGATCGTCGAGACAGGCGGGGGAGCCGTGGGCTTCGTAGGGCTGACCTGTCCCGATCCGGGGGTTTACGTCTCCGCCCCACCGCTCGAAGGCGACCTTGCCGGGGTGGTGACCACTCACGCGAGAGAGCTGCGGGCCTCGGGCGCCGAGTGGGTGGTGGCGCTCCTGCACGACGGAGTGGACTGGCGCTTCGGCAGGGGAGGTTACGAGGCCCACCCCGAGCGCTTCTCGGAGGTCTGTAGGCCATGGGCGCATGCGGTGGACGCGATCTTCGCGAGCCACACCCTGGGACGTTGGATCGGGCATGTCGGAGGCACGCCGGTCGTCCAGCCGTGGCCGTTCGGGGCGGAGCTCGGCGTGGTCGAGCTTACCCAGGACCAAAAACCCAAGGCCTACTGTCTTACCCCACAGACGGGCGGACCCTGGATCGGGGCAGGCAGCGAGTTGCTCGACGAGGCCTCCTCGAGGGTGCTGGGCAAGCTCGAGAAGCCCCTGAGTTCCGTGGCTGGCGGTCCTTTCCCGCTCGCGCGCTTCTTCGCGCGGGCCTTGCGGCAGCAGACCGGCGCCCACGCTGCGGCCGTCGACATGCTCGCGACTCAGGCCCC
>Ga0136610_1000261_pt1 | contig 14510 bp, 13 predicted proteins | sample AntDrymUQ1342206_2_FD_104804 | JGI IMG/M metagenome (GOLD analysis project Ga0136610, IMG submission 104804) | Polar desert sand microbial communities from Dry Valleys, Antarctica - metaG UQ134 (22.06) | ecosystem: Environmental > Terrestrial > Soil > Desert | place: Antarctica: Dry Valley...
CCCGGAGGCGCTGGTCGTGGGCGAGGTCGAGGGCGTGCTCGAGGCATGTCGCCGGGCCGGGCCGACCGAGGGCGTCCGGGTCCGGCTCGCGGTGATTCCCGACGACCTGCCCGCCATCGCCGAGCTGCACGGCGCGGTCTGGAGCAAGGACTCGACCTGGCTCGCCGGCGAGCTCGCGCAGGAAAAGGCGGGGCGACCGGACGACCTCGAGATCCTCGTCGCCGAGGACACCACGACGGGCGCCCTGATGTGCAGCGCATGGGTGCGCTTCCAGCCGGGGACCGACTTCGCCGGGCTCTGGGGCGGTACGACCCACCCGGACTGGCGCCGCCGAGGCGCATACCGCGCGCTGGTTGCGGCCCGAGGCGAGCTGGCTGCCGCGCGCGGGGTGCGATACCTCCAGGTCGACGCGTCCCCGGAGAGCGAGCCGATCCTGCGGCGGCTCGGTCTGATCAGGCTCGCCACCACCACGCCGCACGTCTGGGACCCGGGGACGGTCGACTCGTAGGCTCAGCCGATGACCGAGCGACTCGTGGTGATCGGCGGCGACGCCGCCGGCATGTCCGCAGCGAGCCAGGCCAAGCGGCTGCGCGGTGACGACCTCGAGGTGATCGCGTTCGAGCGCGGGACCGCGACGTCCTACTCGGCCTGCGGGATCCCGTACTGGATCGGCGGCCAGGTCGAGACGATGGACGAGCTGGTGACCCGCACGCCGGCCGAGCACCGCAAGAACGGGATCGACGTTCGGGTCCGCCACGAGGTGGTGGCGATCGACCTCGAAGCCCGCACCGTTGACGTCCGCGACCTGTCGGCCGGTCGGTCCGACCAGGTCGGGTTCGACCAGCTCATGATCGCGACCGGCGCCACGCCCGTACGGCCGCCGATCGAGGGGCTCGGCGGCCAGGACGTGTACGGCGTGCAGACGCTCGACGACGGTCGAGCCGTGCTGGACCGGATCACCGGTCGCGGCAAGGGCCGTCGAGCGGTGGTGGTCGGTGGCGGCTACATCGGTGTCGAGATGGCCGAGGCGATGCTGCGACGCGGTCTCGAGGTCACCCTCGTCGAGGCGGCCCCCGCCGTCATGTCCACCCTGGACCCGGACATGGGCCGGCTCGTGCAGGTGGCGATGACTGAGCTCGGGATCGACGTTCGGGTCGAGACCACGGTCGAGTCGGTCGAACGAGCCACGCGCGAAGGTGCGATCACTGGCGTGCGCACGTCCGACGGGGTGATCGGCACCGACCTCGTGGTGCTTGGCGTCGGCGTGCGTCCCAACACTGAGCTCGCCGAGCAGGCTGGGCTCGGGCTCGGTGACCACCACGGCCTGCTGCCGGACCTGCGCATGCGCATCCCGGGCGCGGAGGGCGTGTGGGCGGCGGGCGACTGCGTCGAGGTGATCAACAAGGTGAGTGGCCGGTGGTCCTACGTCCCGCTCGGGACGCACGCGAACAAGCAGGGCCGGGTCGCCGGGACGAACATCGGCGGCGGGTACGCGATCTTCCCCGGCGTGGTCGGCACCGCGATGTCGGCCGTCTGCGACCTCGAGATCGCCCGTACGGGTCTGCGCACCGCCGAGGCGGAGACGCTCGGTCTCGAGGTGGTCAGCCAGACCGTGGAGTCGACCACACGGGCCGGGTATTTCCCCGGCGCCCAGCCGCTCACCGTGAAGGTGATCGCCGAGCGATCCACGGGGCGGCTCGTCGGCGTGCAGATCATCGGCCGGGAGGACGCCGGCAAGCGCATCGACGCGGCAGCCGTCGCGGTCTGGCACGGCATGACGGTCGCGGAGGTGGCCAGCCTCGATCTCGGCTACGCCCCGCCGTTCGCCCCGGTGTGGGACCCGCTGCTGATCGCGGCCCGCAAGGCCGCGGAGTCGCTGATCCGCGACTAGCCCCTGGGGCGTGGTGTGCATCCGGCCGGTACGGTGACCCCATGCTGCGAGAAGGTCCGATCCCCCGGTTGGTGCATGGGCTGCTGGAGTACGTCGTCGGCGTCTTCTTGATCGCCGCCCCGTTCCTGCTCGGCTACGACGAGTTCACCGTCCCGCTCGGCGCTTCGATCATCACCGGCGTGATTCTCCTGATCCTGGCTGCGATCACAGAGGGTCCCACCGGCCTGGTTCACCAGTTGCAGGTCAGCGCGCACTTCACCATGGACATGCTGCTCGCGCTCTTCCTGATCGCCGCCCCGTTCATCCTCGGGTTCGCCGACGATTCTCCGACGGCACGCAATCTCTTCATCGCCCTCGGCGTGCTGCACCTGCTGGTCAGCATCGGCACCCGGTTCCGGGAGGCGGCCCCACGGGCCGAGTCGTCGTCCCATTCAGCCACGTCCTCGAAGCGACCACCGACCACCGCGCCCACCCAAGCGACGCCCACCTCGCCTGCCCCACCGACTTCGGGTCCTCCGTCCGGCCCGGTCACGCGACCGACCAGCCCGAAGCCGCCCACCGGATCGGAGTGACCGATGCCGATCGCGACCCCTGAGGTCTACGCCGAGATGCTCGACCGGGCGAAGGATGGCGCGTTCGCCTATCCCGCGATCAACATCACGTCCTCCCAGACGCTGAACGCCGCGCTGGCTGGCTTCGCCGAGGCCCGCAGCGACGGCATCGTCCAGGTGTCCACCGGTGGTGCGGAGTACCTGTCCGGGACCCGGGTCAAGGACATGGTGGTCGGCGCGACCGCGCTGGCTGAGTACGCACACGTCGTCGCCGCGAGGTACGACGTCGCGATCGCTTTGCACACCGACCACTGCCCCAAGGACAAGCTCGACACCTACGTCCGGCCGCTGCTCGCGATCAGCCAGGAGCGCGTCGACCGCGGCGAGGAGCCCCTCTTCCAGTCACACATGTGGGACGGGTCGGCGATCGACCTCGAGGAGAACCTCGAGATCGCCCGTGGCCTGCTCGACGCTGCGGCCGCCGCCAAGATCGTTCTCGAGGTGGAGATCGGTGTGGTCGGCGGCGAGGAGGACGGAGTCGCCAACGAGATCAACGACAAGCTCTACACGACCACCGGCGACGCGATCCGCACCGTCGAGGTGCTCGGCGCCGGTGAGCGGGGCCGCTACCTGCTCGCGGCCACGTTCGGCAACGTGCACGGCGTCTACAAGCCGGGCAACGTCAAGCTCCGGCCGGAGATCCTCCAGCAGCTGCAGGAGGCAGCGGGTGACAAGGCCGGTCGGACCAGGCCGTTCGACCTGGTCTTCCACGGCGGGTCCGGCTCGTCGCTCGGGGAGATCCGGGAGGCGCTGGACTACGGCGTCGTGAAGTTGAACATCGACACCGATACGCAGTACGCCTTCAGCCGGCCGATCGCCCACCACATGCTCAACCGTTACGACGGCGTGCTGAAGGTCGACGGCGAGGTCGGTGACAAGAAGGCGTACGACCCTCGGGCGTACGGCAAGAGCGCGGAGGCCGGGATGGCTGCCCGCATCGTCGAGGCATGCGAGAACCTGCGGTCCGCCGGCACGACGCTGGCCGGTTGACCGACCAGATCGGCCCGATCATGGAGGGGACCGCCGATCAGGTTCTGGCTCGGCGCCGCCGAGTCGTCCTGGTCGTCGCGGCCGCCCTGCTCCTCGTCGTCGTGGCCGTGATGATCGGCTCGGTGGTGCAGACGACCGAGCCCCGACCGGAACCGCTCCCGGGCGGTGACCTGCTGCCCTGGGCGGCGCGTGGCGAGCTGGCCGACGACCCAGCGCTCGTGGCGTCGGCGGAGGCGCTCTGGCGCGGCGCCACGGATGTCGATGCCGCGACGGTCGTCGCGCCGGCAGGGGAGGTCTACCTGCTGTGGGCCGATCAGATCGCGGCCGGTCGGCTGGTGCTCATGCAAGCGGTCGGGGCGGACGGGAGGCCCTACGTCGCGCAGGTCTCCGAGCAGGGCGACCCCGCCGTGCTGGGCCTGGACACGGTTCAGGCGCTGCCGGCGGACACCCCGATCGTGCTGGCCGTGACCTACGGCGGCAACCTGCACATCCCGGGCCTGGAGCCAGGACGCGGCTCGGCGTACATCCAGCTCCTGACCGAGCCGCCGGAGTCAAGCGACAGCACCGGGCTGTGGTACTACAAGACGATCTCCGGCCCGGGCCGGCTCGAGCTGCTCGAGCCGAAGCCGAACGGGATGACCAAGGCGTTCCTCCAGGTCGACACATCTGACCCCGCGGGCACGCCGGTCGTCGTGGCCACCACGGTCGGCGGGAGCGCGGCAGTTGCAGCCACGCTCGCCGTGCGCGGGGGGGAGATGGTGTCGACGAACGCCCGGATCGCGCTGGCCGACGACCCCGACTGGGGCCCGAGCGGCCGCATCGACGGGACGGAGTACACCTCCTTGATGCTGGTTGCGGCCGACGTCGAGCTGGCGGACGTGACCGGGTTCGTGGTGGCCAGCGAGGAGCTCGACGTAGGCGGAGATCAGCTGCGCGCGAGCCTGGTCGTCGTCCGCCCCACGCGAGGTGGACCGAGCCGGGTTGCGTGCGTGCTGACCGGGTCCGAGGACGAGGACGTCGTTGCCGCCGCGGTCGTCGCCGATCCCGCCCAGCTGGCGATGGCCGACCGCCGGGTGCTGGCGGGGTCGTGCCCGGTGACCGTCGCGGACGGCACTGTGGTCGTTGCAGTCGCGGCAGCCCGTCCCGGTGAGGGGCAGGTCAAGCTGGAGTCCGACGGCCAGGTCGTGGCCGGCCCGGCCGAGTCCCTGGTCATGCTCCTCGCCCAACCTGCCGCGTTCGGCCCTCTGGTCGCTCGGCTCGACGGCGATGACGGGCCCGGAAGCACCACTTCGATCCGGACACCGGTGCAGTCGTGACGGGACCGGAGCCGCTGACCGACGAGGAGCTGGCCTACCTCGCCAGCCTGTTCGACCTCGCCCGGGACGGTTCGACCGAGCCGCTGGTGACCGCGGTCCGGGCCGGCGTCCCGGTGAACCTCACGAACGCCGGTGGGGACACGCTGCTCGTGCTCGCGGCCTACCACGTCCATCCCGAGACGGTCCGTGCCCTCCTCGACCTGGGCGCTGACACCGAGCGGGTGAACGACCGGGGCCAGACCGCGCTCGGCGCCGCGGTGTTCCGGCAGTCGGTCGAGAGCGTGCAGGCGCTGCTCGCAGCGGGTGCGGACCCGTACGGGGGCGGTCGGTCTGCGGTGGACGTCGCGACGTTCTTCGAGCTACCGCAGATGCTCGCGCTGCTGACCGGCGGCCGCGACACACTGGGCGGATGACCTTCAACGACCTCATGGCCGGACCGCCGCCCACCCACCTGCCGGAGCACCCGGCCACAGACCTGCTCGAGGCTGGCTCGTCGCCGACCGAGGTGGCAGCCGCCCACCCGGACTTCTCGCTGGCCTGGGCGCTGCTCGCCGAGGCAGCCCTTGCAACGGGCGAGCCGGTGACCGCGTACGCGTACGCCCGGACCGGCTACCACCGAGGGCTCGACCAGCTCCGCCGGGCCGGCTGGAAGGGACACGGTCCCGTCCCGTGGGAGCATGGTCCGAACCGTGGATTCCTCCGCGCTCTGCACGCGCTCGGGGTGGCCGCCGCGACCATCGGCGAGGACGACGAGGCCGCGCGGTGCCAGTCGTTCCTCGCCGACACCAGCCCCACCGCCGTCTCCATCCTCAGCGGCGGCCAGCTCGAAGCCTGACCATCCCCCGAAGACGATGATCAAGGAATCCCGCGAGGACGATGATCAAGGAATTCTTGCCCCATTCCACCGCGGTTCGGCTTTCCGTTCGGCGCGGGGCAAGAATTCCTTGATCATCGTTATGGGTGACGGGCCGTGCGTTCTGGGGTGTGAGGGGGCAGAGTCAGGGCGAGGGTGGCGGCGCGATGAGCTGCCAGGCACCGGGGAGCACGCGCCACGAGCGCTCGGTGATCGAGTCCTCGAGCTCGCCGTCGGTGTTCACCGGGACCGGGTCGCCGGCGATGCGGATCTCGCGACCGCGGACCGTCGTGACGTCATCGCGGTCACCGTGACTCCCCACCGCCATCTTGGCGGCGTAGCCGACCCGGGCGAGCGGACCGAGCGAGCGCGACACCACCACATCGGCGAGGGCGTCATCTGGACGGGCGTCGGGGGCGAGCTGCGTGCCTCCGCCGACCGAGGTGCCGTTGGCGATCCCGATCATGAGCACTCGCGCGTCCGGCTCGTTGACCGTCTCCCCGTCGACCACCACGCCGATCAGCCAGCCCTCGACCTTTGCGCCGGCCACAGCCGCTCCGGCGGCGTAGGCGAGCTTGCCGAGCTTCGGCTTGAGGTCCTTGGCCTCTTTGCCCGCCTCGGCACCGACCCCGACGTGAACGGCATTCACGACCACGCCGCCATTGCCGTCCACGAGGAGGTCGAGCTGCCGCGGTGATCCGTCGAGGACGACCTGCGCCGCCTCCGCGGGGTCCAGCGGCAGCTCCATCGTGCGGGCGAAGTCGTTGCCCGTCCCCATCGGGATGAGCCCGATCACCGTGGCGTCGAGGTCGTCGAGGTCGTACAGGGCTTGCACCGCGAGGTGCAGGCTTCCGTCGCCGCCGAGAACGACGACCTCGCGCCCGGCTCGGCCGCGCAGGACCTCGACCAGATCCTCGGGTCCGTCCGGCCGGGAGATCTCGATCGTCGCCCGAGCGGAGAGGACGCCACTGACTGCCTCGACCGCGTCGTCGACGGCGCTGCCCGCCTTGGCATTGGCGATGACCAGAAGCTCGCGCACAGTCGTCCGCACCTTCCTCTCGAGCCGGGCCGTCACGGCTCGGTCCAGTAGTCTCTCGCACGCTCCGGCTGCACTGGGACGGCGGGGCTGGGCCAGAGGAAGCGAGACCACCGATGCCCGCGATCGTGCTGGTCGGCGCTCAGTGGGGCGACGAGGGCAAGGGCAAGGCGACCGACCTTCTCGGTGATCGGGTCGACTACGTGGTCCGTTACCAGGGCGGCAACAACGCCGGCCACACCGTCGTGATCGGCGACGAGTCGTACGCGCTGCACCTGCTGCCGTCCGGGATCCTCACGCCGGACGTCGTGCCGGTGATCGGGAACGGGGTCGTGATCGACCCGGCGGTGCTGATCGGGGAGATCGACGGCCTGGAGGCTCGCGGCATCTCGTGCGACCGCCTGGCGATCTCGGCGAACGCGCACTTGATCATGCCGCACCACGTCGCCCGTGACCGGGTCACCGAACGGTTCCTGGGCAAGGCTCAGATCGGGACGACCGGCCGCGGCATCGGTCCGGCGTACGGCGACAAGATGGCCCGCCTCGGTATCCGTGTGCAGGACCTGTTCGACGAGAAGATCCTCCGGCAGAAGCTCGAGCTCGCCTTGCGCGAGACCAACCAGCTGCTGGTCAAGGTCTACAACCGGCGAGCGCTCGAGGTGGACGCGGTGGTGCAGGAGTACCTCGGGTACGCCGAGCGGCTCGGCGGCCACGTGGTCGACACGTCACTGCTGCTCGCTCGGGCGCTGGACGAGGACAAGGTGGTCCTGCTCGAGGGATCGCAGGGCACGCTGCTTGACGTCGACCACGGCACGTACCCCTTCGTCACGTCGTCGAACCCGACGGCAGGTGGTGCCGCCGCCGGCGCCGGCATCGGTCCGACCCGCATCGACCGGGTCGTCGGCATCCTGAAGGCGTACACGACCCGGGTGGGCTCCGGGCCGTTCCCGACCGAGCTGCACGACGAGATGGGCGAGCACCTGCGCAAGACCGGCGCCGAGATTGGCGTCACGACCGGCCGGCTCCGCCGGTGCGGTTGGTTCGACGGTGTGATCGCCCGGTACGCCACCCGCGTCAACGGCCTGACCGACCTGTTCCTGACCAAGCTCGACGTGCTGTCCGGCCTGGACAAGGTGCCGATCTGCGTCGCGTACGAGGCGGGCGGCGAGCGGCTCGACGAAATGCCGATGACCCAGACCGACTTCCACCACGCGACGCCGATCTACGAGCACCTCGACGGCTGGTGGGAGGACATCTCCGGGGCGAGGTCGGTCGCGGATCTGCCCGCGAACGCCAGGGCTTACGTCGACCGGCTCGAGGAGGTGTCCGGTTGCCGGGTGTCAGCGATCGGGGTAGGCCCCGACCGCGACGCCACGATCTCGATCCACGACCTCGTCTGACGCCGACGACGGGTGATCATTCCGAGCCGCGCCAGCGATGGGCGAGCGGCCGGCGCATTCGGCCAGCCCGTACCTCCGGCGTGCCACCACGAACGTCACCGCCATCTGCGCGGCGTGTCGTGACTGAAGCGTGGGACGGTAGGGTCCGTGCGCGCGATCATGGAGTTCTATGCGGACCGTCCGTGCGCGTGGGACTGTTTGGTGCCGGACCCAGCTCGGCTCACGAATCGACCTAGGAGCGCCTCGATGACGACCGATCCGAACCGCCCGTCCGACCCGATGCCGCCCAACCCGAACGACCCGATGCCGCCCGCCGGGCCGCCGCCCACCGGTCCGCCGAGCCCGATGCCACCGACCACGCCGCCGCCGGTCGGCGCCGGCGACCCGTACGCCCAACCCCCAGGTGCCGGCGGCTACGCCGCGCCCCCGCCAGCGGAAGGAACGGGATACGGGGCGCCGCAATCGCCGCCCAGCGGCACCGGGTTCACGCCTCAGCCACCCGCAGCCACCAGCTCGACGGCGCCGACAGGCGGTCAGCGCGGCAGCTCGGTCAGTTTCAACCGGGCCAAGGCGTCGACCTACGACCTGGGGCTCGCGGCGGCTGCCGTCCTGTTCTTGATCGCGATGATCCTGCCTTGGGTCTCGCTCTCGTTGGGCCCTGGTTTCGGCAGCGTCAGCGCAAGCGGTTTCGACATCGGGCGGTTGACGCTCGCGCTGATCCTGCTCATCGTCGCCGCTGGCATCGCCCTGCTCCCGGCGTTCGACGTGAACGTCACGCTGCCGGTCCAACGGTCGTTCATCCTGTTGGGGCTGACCGGGTTGGCAGCGATCATCACGCTGACAGCGTTCATCGAGATCGTGACGTCTGACGGCGCAGGCGCCGGAATCGGCGCTTGGCTCGGCATGCTCGTCGTACTCGGCGCGGTTGCCCTGTCGTTCCTCGTGTTCCGGAGTGAGCAGACCGGACACACCGTCGCGACCTAGCCCCTCGCCATTCGAGCCCGCCCGGCGCACGGGCGGGCTCGTTCGGCGTCCCGGTACGCGTGACCGAGCCCGGTCAGCGGGTCGCGAGGACCTCGAGCGCGCGGTCGGCGTGGACCTCCATGTCGCGCTCGCTCCGGATCTCCTCGAGCAGCGTGCGATCGGCGCCGATCACGTACGTCGCTCGGCGGTTGTAGATCGGCCCGACCCGCTTCGCGCCGAATGCCTTGGCGATCGACTTGTCGGGGTCTGACAGCAGGGTCATACCGAGACCATGCTGCTGGTCGAAGGCAGCCTGGTCGTCGGCGGTGTCGTGGCTGATCCCGACGGGGCGGGCGCCGTGCGCCGCGAAGTCGGCGGTCAGATCGCGGAAGTGGCAGGCCTCGGACGTGCAGCCACCCGAGGACGCCTTGGGGTAGAAGAACAGCACGACCGGCCCGTCGACGAGCAGCTGCGACAACCGCACCGTCGAGCCGTGCTGATCAAGGGCGCTGAAGTCGTCGATCTTCTCGCCTGGCTGCATGGGTCCTCCTGGTCGCGCCGGCGGGCCGGGAGATCAGCCCACTTCAGGTTCGCGCCGGATGACCGGTCGGATGGGTCGGTCGGATGGGTCGGACATCGGGCTATGCCGCCTGGTGCACCTTCGGCTCAGACAGCTCGCCCCGCATGCGCGAGTCCAGGTGCTTGACGACGTACGACGCGTCCCGGCCGGCGCCACCGACCAGCATCGAGCTGAACGCGTACTGGAACGCCAGCCCGCTGAAGTACAGCCCGGGTGCCGACGGCACCACACCGCGCTGCTCCAGCGGCCATCCGTCCGCACCGAGCACGGGCAGCTCGATCCAGTCGAACACCTGACGGAAACCCGTGCACCAGATCACGTTGGCGACCTCGAGCGCCCGTCCGTCATCGAGCACAGGCTGGCCGTCGCGCGCTCCGACCGTCCTGGCCGACGCCATCTCCACGCCGACGCGCGTGAGATCGGCCCGCTTGACCCGAATCAGCGGGCCTCCGTGCGCCCTGATCTCGGGGCGGATCTTGCGCCCGATCGGTGTCTTGAGCGTCAGCACGTGCTGCGCCAGGACGAGGAGGACCGGGAAGACCACCCGCGCCGCACCGCCTTCGATGTCGAACGGGACCTCACCGTGGATGCTGCCCGACAGGACGGTCTGGTGATCCGCGCCCACCTCGTACGCGATGTCGCCGCCGGAGTGGGAGGCGCCCACCACCAGAACGCCGCCGGGCTGGAGCTGAGTCGGGTTCTTGTAGTCGCTGGAGTGCAGCTGCACGATCGCAGGATCGAGGTTCGCGGCGAAGTCGGGGACGTACGGCGTGCGCCCGAACGTGCCCGTCGCCACGATCACGTTGTCAGCCTCGATGGTGCCGGTCGAGCTGGACACGATGTATCTGCCGTCGCGGTGCGTCAGCCGCGTGACGCGGACACCGCCACGGACGGGCAGGTCGAACGATGTCGCGTAGACCTCGAGGAAGTCGGCCATCTCGTCCTTGGTCGGGTAGGACGATGGCGGCGCCGGGAAGCGCATGCCGGGCAGCGCGGCAGCGCGGGCAGGGCTGAACAGCCGCAGCGAGTCCCAGTGGCAGCGCCAGTTGTCACCCACACGCGTGCAGGAGTCGAGGATCACGAACTCCCGGCCACGTCGTGCGAGGTGGTAGCCCGCGGCCAGGCCCGCCTGACCACCGCCGATGACGACTGTCTCGACCCGCTCCGCGCCAGATGCAGAATTGATCATGTCCATGATCGAACCTCACCTCATGGAGCGCCCGGACGGCCGCCCGCTTCTGGATCGACGCTAGGAGCGGACCGGGTCCCCGGCTTCGGGAGAATCAACCAATTGCGTACGCCCTCCGCGGGTGGGCAGATCTGTGTAGCGGACGTACCACACCAGCATCAGTGCCGTGCTGCAGAGGTGGAACGCGTGCAGCCACCACACCGGACCGGCCGGCAGCTGGAACACGTACACCGAGTGGATCACGTTGCCCGCGTTGCTGAGCACGATGTTGCCGAGGCTGTACGAGCTGAGGTCCCTGGTCCGTACCGCCTTGACCAGCATCGGCAGCACACCGCACGCGAAGATCACCGTAGATATCGCCCCGGCGAGCAGGGGGATCGTGTCCATCGGTGCCTCCGCGGGAGAGCAGGTCGGTCGCTCTCACGCTAGGAAGCCGACGCCGCTTCCGGCTTCGACGAAAGTGCCCATTCTGGCCCGATGAAGCGGATGCGCAGTTCTGCCCAGCGTCGTGTCCGGACCTGGTCAGACCAGGTCGTGCTCGTAGGCGAAGGCAGTTGCGGCTGCACGCGATGTCACGCGGAGCTTGCCGAAGATGTTGCTCACATGACGGGCCACTGTCTTCTCGCTCAGGGTCAGGTCGGCGGCGATGGCGCGGTTGGTCCGGCCCGTCGCGACCAGCCGGAGCACCTCCAGCTCTCGAGGGGAGAGTCCGTGGGCCGCCTTGACGGCGGGACGACCTGACAGGGCACCGATTCGGGCGAGGTCGGGTGCCGCCGACAGCGTCGCGAACGCCTGGCCGGCCGCGTCGAGCTCCATCCGAGCCGCGTCCTCGTCGCCGAGCGATCGGCAGGCCAGCCCGACGATGACCCGGGCCCGCGCTGCCTCGTACGGTGCCTCCAACGACTGCCACAACGACCACGCCCGGCGAGCGGCGGCGAGCGCTCCCGCCGGATCGCCGTCAGCCAGGCGCACGGCGCCCTGGGCGTAGGCGGCCATGGCCTGGAGCTGCGTTGCCGGGAGGTCCTCCGCAACCGCCGTGAGCTCGTCAGCTGCGGTCCGCGCCGCTGTGACGTCGCGCGCCGCGAGCGAGACCTCGACGCACGCGGCGAGCAGCCGCGGTCGCGCGACCCGGGCGAGGGTCTCGTCGATGGCTCGGCGGATCCCGGCCATGGCGGCGTCGACGTTGCCCTGCGCCAGGCGGAGCAACGCCAACCCCGGCTGCGCGTCGCGCCCGAATCCGCTCGCCTGGTGGTAGCTCTGCTCGGCGCTGCCGAACTCGCCGCACAGCCGTTGCAGCTCGGCTCGCTCGTACAGCGCGTCGCCGGCCGCCGGATGTGCAGCCTGGCTGAACCGCTCGAACGCGAGCTGCGCTTCGTCCAGCGCATCCACCCACGCACCGTGCAGCTGCATGATCTGGGCCCGATGCACCAGGCAGTGGCCGCGGTAGGGCACGAGGTCGGGCTGGGCGTCGCACCAGTGCTGCAGCGCCGCCGTCCACTCCGTGGCACGCCGTGGGTCGAACGTGTCCATGCATCCGGCGATCACGCCGCAGTACACGAGCCCGGACACGATCGCCGAGGTCTCGCCACCGGTGACGGCCACCATGATCTCGTCGTGGAGGGCGACCCCCTCGTCGACCCGGTTCAGGGCGATCAGCGCCTGCCCCTGCCCGAAACCCGCGAGGACGACGAGGTCCTGGTCGCCGTGCCGTACGCCGATCTCGCGCTGCTCGCTGAAGGTCGTGTACGCGGTATCGGCATCGCCGCCCATCAAGGCCTGCAACGCTCCCGGCGCGAGGAGGTAGCCGCGAGCGACGCAATCGCGCTCGCCGTCGTCGATCAACCGCCGCGCCCGCTCGACCCAACCGCCGGCCCGGGCCCACTCGCCGCGGAGCATCAGCACGTACACCAGCCAGAACGCGTCGAGGGCCGCGCCCTCTGGGTCGTCGCGTCGGAGCCGATCCTGGAAAGCACGCTCGATGACCACGAGGTAGTCGTCCTCGCGTCCAACGAGGTACGCCGCGCGGCCCGCGCGTTCGAGATCGTCCGCCGTCAGCGGAGAATCACGATCAGCGACGCAGAACCGGCCGTACGCCTCGCCCCAGGCCTGAGCAAGGTAGGCCCGCTGGCCCTCCTCGAGCGCGCCGACCGTCATCGTCGGGTCTCCTCGCCTGTGCCGGACTCGGTCCGCTGGCACTGTAGAGGTGCCAGCTCGACGACGTATGCGCGTCGACCGGCGCGGGCCTGTCCCGCCGGTCCCGGTGCGACGGCGGCGGTCCCGTACGGTGCCGGGATGCCCGACTCCCCCCTGCCACCGGTGGCAAAGACCATGCCGACCACGCGCTCGGTGCACGGCGACGACGTCGTCGACGAGTACGCCTGGTTGCAGGACGCCGGCGATCCCGACGTGGTGGCACTGCTCGAGGCGGAGAACGCGTACGCGCTCGCGGTGATGGCACCGACGAGGGAGCTCCAGGCGGCGATCTTCGACGAGATCAAGACCAGGACGCTGGAGACCGATCTCAGCGTCGCGAGCCGCAAGGGCGACTGGTGGCACTACTCGCGAACCGTCGAGGGCCGCCAGTACCCCGTCCACTGCCGGTCCCGGAGCCAGCCCATGGTCGAGCCGCACGCGACCGCCGCGCCGGCGGCTCCGCCGGACGAGGAGGTCCTGCTCGACCAGAACGAGCTCGCCGGCGACTCGCCGTACTTCGCGCTGGGCACGTTCTCGATCAGCCCGGACCAGCACCTGCTCGCGTACTCGACCGACCACGACGGCAGTGAGAAGTACACCCTGCGGATCAAGGACCTGCGGACCGGGGAGGTCCGCCCGGACGTGGTGCCCGGCACGTACTACGGGACTGCGTGGTCCCGCGACGGCTCGACGATCTTCTACACGACGGTCGACGCGGCGATGCGTCCGCACAAGGTGTGGCGACACCGGCTGGGAACCGATGCGAGCCAGGACGACTGCGTGCACGAGGAGGTCGACGAGCGGTTCTACGCCGGGGTCCGGCTGACGCGCAGCGAGGACTGGATCATGATGGACATCGACAGCAAGATCACCAGTGAGGTGTGGATCTTGTCGTCCGACGATCCAGGCGGCGAGTTCCAGGTGGTCGAGCCGCGTCAGCAGGGTGTGGAGTACGGCCTCGACCACGCCGGCGACTGGTTCTGGATCATTCACAACGACGCGGCCGAGAACTTCGAGCTCGTCCGGGCGCCGGTTGCGCAGCCGAGCAGAGCGAGCTGGTCGACCGTGATGTCGCACCGCCCCGACACCCGGATCGCCGGCGTCGCTGCGTTTCGCGACCACCTCGCGATCACGCTGCGCCGGGACGGGACGACCGGCATCCACGTCGTCCCGGTCGTCCACGGCGACGCCCAGGACGGGCATGATGTCGAGCTGCCCGAGGAGGTCCGGACCGTCGGTCTCGGCTCGAACCCCGACTTCGGGGCGGTCGCACTGCGTCTCGGTTACACGTCACTGGTCACGCCGAGCTCGGTCTACGAGTACGACGTCGCGACGCGCGAGCTCCGGCTGCTGCGCCGCACACCGGTCCTCGGCAGCGTCGACCTCGAGGCGTACGAGTCAGCGCGCGAGTGGGCGGTGGCCGACGACGGGACCCGGATCCCGATCTCGTTGGTCTGGCGACGCGGCGCTCCGCGCGACGGGACGGCG
>Ga0136610_1000263_pt1 | contig 14504 bp, 12 predicted proteins | sample AntDrymUQ1342206_2_FD_104804 | JGI IMG/M metagenome (GOLD analysis project Ga0136610, IMG submission 104804) | Polar desert sand microbial communities from Dry Valleys, Antarctica - metaG UQ134 (22.06) | ecosystem: Environmental > Terrestrial > Soil > Desert | place: Antarctica: Dry Valley...
AGTCGCCTGGAACACCGTCGTGCCACGTTGCCGGAGTTGGCCGCTCTGGACAAGCAGACCCTGGAATTGACCGAGCTGCAGGATGCGGCCGGCCGCGTGGAGAACGAGCTTGCGGACCTGGGCCGCGAACAACGGCGGCTCGAGGCCGATGTCGAGACCGTCCGGGCCCGAGAAGATCGGGACAATGCACGGCTGACCTCTGGGGCGATCACCAACACTCGCGAGCTGGAATCTTTGCAACACGAGCTCGGCACCCTGGCTCGTCGTCAGTCTGATCTGGAGGACCAGGTCCTCGACCTGATGGAACGCCGTGAGGAGATGGAGGGCCGGCTGGCCGGTTTGCAGACGTCGCGTACCGAAGCCGAGGCCGAGGTGCTGGCGCTGTCCCACGCCCGGGACGACGCCCTTGCGTCGATCCAGCAAGAGCGTGCCAACGCCACACAGCAACGGGCTGAACGGGCCGACGGGCTGCCGGAGGACCTGATGAAGCTCTACGACACGATCCGCGCCGGCACCGGCGCCGGGGTAGGAGCTGCGGCTCTTCGGGCACGACGCTGCGAGGGTTGTCGGATGGACGTGTCGGGCACCGAATTGTCGCGTGCTCGTACGGCCGCACCGCAGGAGGTGCTTCGCTGCGATGAGTGCCGACGAATCCTGGTGCGGGTCGCCGACTCCGGCCTGTGAGTGATTCGGGTGGGCCGCGCCTGATCGTCGAGGCCGATGGCGGCTCACGGGGAAACCCAGGCCCGGCCGGGTACGGCGCACTCGTCCTCGACCCGGTCACCGGGCAGGTGCTGGCCGAACGCGGCGAAGCGATCGGCCGGGCCAGCAACAACGTCGCGGAATACCGGGGCCTGATCGCCGGGCTGGAAGCTGTCGCCGAGTTCGAGCCATCTGTGGTCGACGTGCGGATGGACTCCAAGCTGGTGGTAGAGCAGATGTCCGGGCGATGGAAGATCAAGCACCCAGATCTGAGACCGTTGGCGCTGCAAGCCCAGCGGCTTGCTCAACGGCTGCCGAGAGTCACCTACACCTGGATTCCTCGTGAGCGCAACGGCGCTGCGGACCGGCTGGCCAACCAGGCGTTGGATGGCGTACCGATCGGGCAGTCCCATCCGTCGGTCAAGCGCCGCCGCGGCGCTAGCGCGACCGATGTCGGTCCGAGCACGGCCGGCGCTGTTGTTCGCGCTTCGCCGGCCGTGTCCGTTCCCACCGGCGCCCTGGCGTGGGAGCGAGGAACTCCGGATCCGCCGCTGGCCAGTCCGACCCGGTTGTTCCTGGTACGACATGGGGTGACCGTCCATACCCCTGAGCGTCGCTTCAGCGGGCTCAACGATCTCGCCCTGACCGAGCAGGGCGCCGGCCAGATCGCTGCCGTCGCCGCTCGCTTGGCTGCCCGCGGTTCGATCAGCGCGGTGCTGAGTTCGCCGCTGCGGCGTACCCGGGAGAGCGCCCAGATCGTGGCCGATGCCCTGCATCTGCCACTGGACATCGATGACGACCTCGTCGAACTGGACTTCGGGAGCTTCGAAGGACTCGGCTGGTCAGAAGCGGAGTCGGCTCATCCCGACGAGTTCGCGGCGTTCCGCAGTTCGCCGGACATGGCGCCGCCGGGCGGCGAGAGCATCTCCACCCTGCGATCTCGAGTCGAGCGCTCTCTCTCGCGGATCCGTACCGAACACGAGGGCCGGGATGTGGCTGTCATCACCCACGTCACGCCGATCAAGGCGCTGCTCTGCATCGCCCTCGACGTAGGCTTGTCCACTGTGCATCGGTTCTTCCTGGGCCCGGCCAGCCTTACCATCGTCGAGTGGTACGCCGACGGACGCGCCAGCGTGACCCTGGTCAACGACACGAGCCACTGGGAGAACAGTTGACCGCGACGGTAGACACTGGGCGGCCGACGATGACCTCCGAGGAGTACGACCGGTGGGCTGCAGAGGTCCACGCACTGGCCGAACAACGCGGCGCAGTCATCCTCGCGCACAACTACCAGGTTCCCGAGATCCAGGATGTCGCGCACTACACCGGCGACTCGCTCTACCTCTCCCGGATCGCCGCGCAAACCGATGCCGCGATCATCGTGTTCTGTGGCGTGCACTTCATGGCCGAGACAGCCAAGATCCTCTCGCCCGACAAGCGGGTGTTGCTGCCCGACCACGCCGCCGGGTGCTCGCTGGCCGACAGCATCAACGCCGACCAGCTCCGGGCCTGGAAAGCCGAGCATCCCGGCGCGGTGGTCGTCTCCTACGTCAACACGACAGCTGCGGTGAAGGCCGAGACGGACATCTGTTGCACCTCGTCCAACGCCGCGGACGTGATCCGCTCGATCCCCGAGGACACCGAGATCCTGTTCTGCCCGGACCAGTTCCTCGGCGCCCACATCCAGCGGGAGACCGGCCGGGACAACATCCACATCTGGGCGGGGGAGTGTCACGTCCATGCCGGGATAAGTCCGGCCGACGTACGCGAGAAGGTCGCCGCGTACCCGGACGCCGAGATTCTGGTCCATCCCGAATGTGGTTGCACCACATCGGTTCTGGACCTGATGTCTTCCGGTGACCTGCCAGCCGACCGGACCCGGGTGCTCTCCACGGGCGGGATGGTCGAAGCGGCGGCCAAGACCCGCTCGCGGCAGGTGCTCGTAGCCACGGAGACCGGAATCCTGCACCAGCTCCGCGGGCTCAACGACAAGACCGAGTTCCTTGCCATGAACGAGCGGGCGACCTGCCGATACATGAAGATGATCACGCCGGCCAAACTGCTGGCCACCCTGCGCGAGGACACCGGCGACATCGAGGTGCCGCCGGACATCGCCGGCAAGGCCCGCGCCGCCGTAGAGCGGATGATCGCCATCGGTTCGCCCGGTCGCGGCGGCGAATAGGCCGGGTCAGCCCGAATCAGGGTGGCCCTGAGTCGAATCATTCGACTCAAGGGCGCCCTGAGTCTCAGCCGAACAGGTGCCAGGACACCCAGAGCGCGCTGGTCGACGCGATCAGGGTCACCGGAACGGTGAGCAGACCGACTGCGGTGAACCTCCCGGCGCTCGGCGGTTCGCCGGACGGCAGCAGCATCCGGCGCCAGGTCAGGTTGGCGAACGAGCCCACATACGTCAGGTTCGCGCCGATGTTCACTCCGATCAGCACGGCGAGGACCGCTGGAGTCCCGATGGTCGCGGCAACCGGCACTAGGGCGAGCGTCGCGGCCAGGTTGTTCACCAGATTTGCGAGAATCGCGGCGATCCCGGCGACTGCGAGCAGCGCACCAAGAGCAACCCCTCTCGGCAAGATCGCCGACAGGACGTCATCGCCACCGTTCTCCAGGATGCCTCGCACGATGACTGCCAGAGCCACGACGCACAGCAGGAACGACAGGTTGGCCGACTCCAGGATCCCGGCAACGGTGCTCGTACGGTCGATCAGCTGTCGGGCGGCAAGAACTGTCGCCCCGGCAGCGGCCGACCAGACGGGGGCAATTCCGATCATCGAGCAGACGGCGAACCCTACGACGGTGAGAGTCAGCACGGTCAGTGCCAGTCGCGGAGCTGGCGGGCTCTCGGTCGGTGCCTGGACGGCTTGCCCGGCGAGGTCGGCAGCGAAGAGACGACGTAGGAGCGCATATTCGACGAGCACCGCCGCGAGCCACGGAAGCACCATCACGGCGGTGAACGAGAGGAACGAAAGGCCGGTCGCTGCGAACGCCAGAAGGTTGGTGAGATTGCTCACCGGCATCAGCAGCGAGGCCGAGTTGGCTAGGTGCCCACAGGCATAGGCGTGTGGTGCAGCGGGTAGGCGCATCCGGCCGACAGTCATCACGATGACCGGGGTGAGCAGGACAACGGTGGCGTCCAGGCTCAGGATTGCAGTTGTCGCGGCTGCGAGCAGAAAGACCCGGCGAAGCAGGGCGCCCGGCGAGCGGCCGGCACGCCGGGCCAATGCCGCCGCGGCCCAGGTGAAAACACCGTCGGCATCGGCGAGATGGCCCAGGACTAACAGGATGGCCAGGAAGATGACGGCCGGTCCGACGTCGTAGATCTGGTCCGCGGCCGGTCCCGCCCCGATTGCTCCGACCAGTACGGCGAACGCTGCTCCGAACACGCTGACCCCAGCTGCGGCCAGCGCGTCGGCTCGGCGCCATAGGACGGCCAGCACGAGGACCAAGATGGGAATGGTGACCGTCAGCGCTGCCAGGTCGATCACAAGCCGCGAGCCTACGGAGCTGGCGGTCTCGACCCGTAGGGCCAGCCTCAGAACAAGGCAGCATTCGCTGCAGCATGCATGGTCAGTCCACGACCCTCCATCCACGCTTCGGCAAAGACGTCTGGAGGGATCGCTTGCCGGGCCACGGCGAGAAAGGCATCGTTGATGCTCGCATCGGCCGGGTGCGGTCGCATCGAAATTCTTTCCCGCAGCTGCTCCGCCGCGCCGGACAAGACCGCCGCCGTTCGGGGCTCGCTCCGCGCTTGCAGGCTCGCGATTGCCTCGAGACCTTCGGCAATTCCCCACGCGTCACCCAGGTCCCGGAACATCTCCATAGCCCGACGGATGGGCTCTTCGGCGCCTGCCCGGTGCCCGGTGACCAACGCTACGTAGCCCACCTTGACGAGGCAGTAGGCAGTGAAATACCGGTCGCCGAGATCGGCGTACATGGCCTGGGCTCTCTCGAACAGGGGTCGTGCATCGGCCGCCTGCGCCCCATGCAGCAACGCCATACCGAGATTGAGCAGGGACGTGGCGTGGTGCCAGTTGGTCTCGGACGTGGCACAGAGTGCGTAAGCCTCACGCAGGGACCCGATGGCAACCTCAGTGCGTCCCTCGGCTAGGGCTGCGCTCCCGATGAGGGTCAGGGCGTTGCGACGGTGTACCGGGTCGTCGACGCCTGCGAGCAACCGCAGCAACTCGCGGCCCAACTGATCGGTGCGTCGGTAGTCGCCCTGGTGGTAGGCGAGCCATCCCGCACCCCACAGGGCCTGACGTCGTGTTCCAGGTGGGCAACTCTGACCGGCCTCTAGGGCGGAATCCAGCCATACCCGGCCTTCAGCGAACAGGCCCGCCGGTCGCCAGAACATCCACAGCGCGCCAGCAAGTCGCAGCGCGAGCTCAGCGTGGCCTGTCTCCATCGACCAGTTCAGCGCGGCGCGGAAGTTGCCTTCATCCTCAAGGAGCTGTGCCCGCCACTCGCGCTGGTCCGGTCCCCGCAACTCTGGCTCGGCGCGCTCGGCAAGAGCTAGGAAGTAGTCGGCGTGACGCCGGCGCAGCCCGTCGATCTCACCGGCCTTGTCTGCGCCTTCAGCGGCGTACTCGCGAAGCACGTCCAGCAAGCGGTACCGGGCCCGTCCTGACGAACCAGTCTCCACGAGCACGACGCTGGCATCGATCAACGAGCTGAGCGCTGGCATCACATCGGTCACAGGGGGTGTCCCACATCGGCCCGCTACGGCGTCGGCAGCCTGCTCTGAAAACCCTCCTCGGAAGGCTGCCAAACCTCTGAAGAGCCGCTGCTCCTCGAGGCCAAGCAAGCGGTAGCTCCAGTCGATCGCTGCGCGCATCGTCTGTTGCCGGGCGGGGAGGTCCCGGGCACCGTCCACCAGAAAATCCAAGCGGCGGTCGAGGCGTCTCAGCAGGTCCAGCAACGGCATGTGCTTGACCCGAGCGGCGGCGAGTTCGATGGCCAGCGGAATACCGTCCACACAGGCACATATCTCGCGAATGACTTCGATCGTGGCGGTCGTGGCGGCCAAACCGGGCGCTACGGCGCCCGCGCGCTCGAGAAAGAGTCGCACTGCCGGCGGGGGCGTGTCCACCACACCTGGATCTACTACAGCGAGCGGGCGCAGGAGAACCTCTCGCTCCCCGCGTAGGCGCAGCGCGGTCCGGCTGGTGACCAAGACGGTGAGACCCCTACAAGCCGTCACCAACTCTCCGATCACAGGCGCGGCCGCCACGACAGCCTCGAAGGTGTCCAACACCAGGAGCACCTGAGAGTCGCCCAACCGCCGGGCAAGCGCGGATGACAGCTCGCCGACGGCGGGCTGCAACCCGATGGCGCCGGCTATGGCCGGCAACACCATGGCGGCGTCGTTGGCGTCGGAAAGGTTGACAAAGTAGGTGTCCCCGAAGAACTCTCGCGTCCTGGCGGCGACCTCTACGGCCAGCCGCGTCTTGCCGATGCCGCCAGAGCCGAGCAGGGTCACCAGCCGCTGCTCGGGGTCCCGTACCAGTTCGAGAAGGAGGGCAAGCTCTACCTCGCGGTCGACCAGGCGAGTCAGCGGGATCGGTAGGCGAAACCGGTCGGCGGACGCCACAGGCGGAGGATCTTCGGCCCGCCGGATGCCCTGCCGGTCTGATGCCCTCGCCTGCGCGAAGAACGATGCAGCGTCCGGATCAGTGACCTGCAACGCGCTGGCCAGTCGGCGAGCCGTCGAGCTGTAGGCGGTGGCCCGTACCCCGCGCTCGAGATCACTGATCGTGCGTTCGCTGATGCCGGAACGCTCGGCCAGTTCGGCCTGCGTCAGGCCTGCAGCGACGCGCAGAGTCCTGACCTGCCCGCCGAATGAGGTCGTGTGCGCTGCCACGTTGAGCCTCCCACACGGGTAGCCGAGTTCCGCATGGCGGCAGGCCGATGGAACTCGGTGGTAAGACGGTGGGCAGCCGTCATGGTGATCCTTCGCCTGATCTTGCATCGTTGCAATGACCGCAGGGCCCGGCGCAAGGAGGAGATCATGTCCGAGGACGACAACAAGGTGCTTGTCCGCCGTTACTACGACGAGGTGCTCAACGGAGGCAGCATCGACCTACTCGAGGAGTTGGCCGTAGCTGACTATGTCGAGCACAATCCGTTTCCCGGTCAGGGCAACGGCCGTAACGACCTCGAGGCCCGAGCACGTCTGCTGGTGACCGCGTTCAACCCAAGTCGCTTCACGATCGAGGACATCGTGGCCGAAGGGGACCGGGTGGTCGTGCGATGGACCTCCACCGGAACACACAGCGGTGAATTCATGGGCATCCCGCCCACCGGCAGAAGCTTCACGATCGATGGCATCGACATTCACGCCGTTCGTAACGGCAGGATGGCAGAACACTGGCACGTCGTGGACCAGCTAGGGCAGATGCAGCAACTCGGGCTGATCCCGCAGCCTGACACCGCCGACGCTTAGCGATCACGTAGATACGTACCAGGGCGTCCCCGACTCGCCTAAGATCGTGCCTACGACGGACGAGTCGGCTGGGCGGTCGCGGTCACGGCAACGTGATCGAGGAACGTCCGGGCTCCACAGGGCAGGGTGGTTGCTAACGGCAACCCGGGGTGACCCGCGGGACAGTGCCACAGAGAACAGACCGCCGGTCGGCTACGGCCGGTCGGTAAGGGTGAAACGGTGGTGTAAGAGACCACCAGCGTCTCGGGTGACCGGGACGGCTCGGTAAACCTCACCAGGAGCAAGGTCGAAAGGGTTGCACCGCTTCGGCGGGGCTACCTGCGCAGGCGTTCGAGGGCTGCCCGCCCGAGCCTGCGGGTGGACCGCACGAGCCTGTCGGCGACGGCAGGCCCAGATGGATGATCGCCCATCGGGATCGCCGCAAGGCGCCCGGGGACAGAACCCGGCGTACAGGCCGACTCGTCCGCCGACATCGGCGAAATAGGGCCGCTGAGCTGCCGAGTGGTGTATCACCGCATCACAGCGTGCTACACTTCTTCCGTGCCGACCACCCGTCCTCGTCACTTCGTGACCGAGACCGACGACCTCTCCGTCGCACTGGATGCGGCAGCCAGACGGTGGCCGGAGTTAAGTCGGCCGCAGCTGCTCGTGCGCTTGGCTCTCGAAGGCGACCAGGCTGCGCAGCTAACGCATGAGGAACGACGCCAGCGAAGGCTCGGGGCTATCCGGAAACATAGCGGGATGCTCACCGGCAGCTACGGGCCGGACTACCTGCACAAGCTGCGTGAGGATTGGCCGGCATGATAGTTCTCGACGCCAGCGTCCTCATTGCCTATCTGGACGGTGACGACAGCCATCACTTGGCCGCACAGAGTCTGCTGGCGGAAGCGGTCGACCATGACCTTGGGGTCAACCCGCTGACGCTGGCTGAGGTACTGGTCGTTCCCGCTCGAGACGGTCGCCTGGAGCCGACGCAAGCGGCTCTGCGTGATCTCGAAGTGGACGAGTTGCCGTTTCCTTCCGATCCCGCTGCTCGCTTGGCGCGGTTGCGTGCAACTACGGGGCTGAAGATGCCGGACTGTTGTGTGTTGCTTGCCGCCGAAGACGCCGCCGCCTCCCTCGCAACCTTCGACAATCGGCTTGTCCAGACAGCCGCTGCCCGCAACCTGCCGATCTTCGGGCATTGAACTTTCCACTCTCGTGGGAGGGCGTCGAAGCTCAGGAAAAGTCACCGCGTGGTCCTCGTGATCCTAAAGGCCCGCGGCAGCCCAAGCGAAAATGAACAATCCGGCGACCAGCTCGTGCAATTCTCGCCGGCCCGGTAGAAGCTGCGGTCGCTTTCCAGAAGCCTCATCGATTCAGGGGACGTGCGACTGAATGTCGACATCGATGAGCTCGCCGACGTCGGGTGAGCATGTCCTCCGCCGAGTCCTACTACCTCTGGCTCACCAACGCGGCTGGTCACCAGAGGTTCCAGCGGTGACTTGCCGACACATGGTGCCGCCACTTTCTCGGCGAGCGCCGCTGACCAACAGACGCTGTACCAGTCGACGGTGAGCACCCGGGCCCGAGGCTGCGCGCACGGACATTCATCCGGTACCCCTCGGTCCTTTCGTCGGTCGCCACGAGAGGAAACCTATTGCAGTGCAATAGGAAAGGCTAAGACCGTTAGTCTGACGACGACCCGGCCCGGAACAGCAGAGACAACGCAACGATCCCGTGGTCGGCGTGGAGTGTTGACGCAGACCCGTTCGCACTCAACAGTGATCGCAACATTCGTTTGTCTAGGAGGACCCATGGCCGCGAAGGCTTCTGCACGTAAGGCCACCGCCACAAAGGCGTCGGCCACAAAGAGCACAGCGAAGAAGACCGGGGCCAAGGGAGGCAATCCCAAGGCCGCTGCTGCTCGTCCGACGGCGGGTAGCAAGACCACGCTGTCTAAAGTGGGGGCGAAGTCGGCAGCCAAGAAGACGACCGCTAAGAAGGCACCGGCCAAGAAGTCCACTGCGACAAAGGCGCCGGCGAAGAAGTCCACTGCCAAGGCGGCCGTCAAGCGGGCCGTGAAAAAGGTGGCCGCCAAGACGACTGCCAAGAAGACGACTGCCAAGAAGACGACTACCAAGAAGGCGACCGCGACAAAGGCGCCGGCGAAGAAGACCACTGCGAAGGCGTCTGCCAGCACTGGGGACGGGACAAAGACGACACTCAAGAAGGTCGGGGCCAAGAAGACGACTGCGAAGAAGGCGCCCGCCAAGAAGGCCGCTGCCCGCCGCTAGGGGGATTGGACCTGAGCACAGCACGAGGCCGCCGTCGGCTGCGTACAGCGGCCCTGTCCTTCGACGCAATCCGCGCCGAACTCGGAGTTCGGCAAGGGTTTCCTACCGCTGTGCTGGCTGACGCGCAGGACAGCGTCGACCGAGGTCCGCAGGGTGCGCGGACGCGTCTCGATCTGCCATTCGTCACCATCGATCCGCCAGAGAGCCTTGACCTCGACCAGGCTCTGCACATCGAGCGCTCAGCCGATGGGTTTCTGGTTCACTACGCCATCGCCGATGTTGCTGCCTTCGTGCGACCCGGTGGCCCGATGGACAACGAGTCGTGGCGGCGCGGGGTCACCCTGTACAGCCCCGACACACGGACGCCGCTCTACCCGCAACAACTCAGCGAAGAAGGAGCAAGTCTGCTGCCGGACAAGGACCGCCCGGCGTTGGTCTGGGCACTCACCCTCGACGCTGCCGGAAACCTGACCGGCGTCGAGTTCGGCCCGAAGATGGTGCGCAGCATCGCCAAACTGAACTACGCACAAGTGCAGGCGGATATGGACAATGCTGCCGCGCATGCGAGCATCGCCGCGCTGGCCGAACTCGGACCGATCCTGACCGACCAGGCACGTGGGCGAGGAGCCATCGAACTCCCCATGCCCGATCAGGAGGTGGTCCAGGCAGCCGACGGCTCGTGGCAGCTGTCCTTCCGGGCCCAGCTGCCAGTAGAGCGGTGGAACGCCCAGATCTCACTGCTGACCGGACGGGCGGCCGCGCAGATGATGCTGGATGCCGGCGTCGGACTTCTGCGCACTCTCCCGGCAGCCGATCAGCAGGCGGTTGAACAGCTTCGCCGAGTTGCGGCCTCGCTCACGATCCACTGGCCACCTGACGCATCCCCAGGAGAAGTGCTGTCCACTGTGGACGGAAGCAGGCCGCAGGAGGCTGCCTTCGTCGACGAGGCGGCGGGACTGCTGCGCGGCTCGGGTTACACCGCCTTCGACGGGTCACCGCCCGAACATGCCGAACACGCCGGCGTGGGCGCCGCATACGCACACGTGACAGCGCCACTTCGACGACTGGCCGACCGGTACGCCAACGAGGTGTGTCTGGCCATCCAGGAGTGCCGCGATGTCCAGGCCTGGGCACGAGATCGGCTCCCGGAACTTCCGGCCGCGATGACTGCCGGGGACCGCCGCGACAGCGAGCTCGAACGCGCTTGCCTCGACTCGACCGAGGCAGCAATCCTCGCCGATCGCCGCGGTGAGATCTTCGACGGCGTTGTCGTCGAAGTCGATGACCGAGGCAACCGGGACGCGACGGTCGTACTCACTGACCTGGCTGTGCGGGCGCGATGCGTTGGACCCGGCCTTGTCCTGGGTACGACGGTGCGGGTCAGGGTCACCGAAGCCGACGTCGCCAGTCGTACGGTCCGCCTCACTGTGGCCCGGTGAACTTTGGGAACTGGGGTGCACCAAGCAGGACCAGTCGACGATCAGGGCACGTCGATGCCGTCCCATCGACCGGAGCGGGTCGTCTGCCTCGTTCCGTCGTTGACCGAGGCCATCGCAGCCACGGACCGACGAGTTCTGGTCGGGGTGACCGACTGGTGTACGCATCCGCCCGGTCTCGACCTGCCCCGCGTCGGTGGAACGAAGTGGCCCGATCTCGAAGCAATCCGCGCGCTGGACCCCGATCTCGTGGTGGCCAATGCCGAAGAGAATCGCGCCGAAGACCTGGATGCGTTGCGCGCCAGCGGTATTGCGGTCTGGGTCACTGCCCCTGCCACGGTTGCGCAAGCCGTCGCCAGCATGCGTGCGTTGCTGTATGCCATCGCCGGCAGCGAGCCGGCCTGGCTCACCCGGACCCGTGAGGTCTGGCGGGCTCCCGTCCCGCTCGTGCCCCGCCGGCGAGCGGTGATAGCAATCTGGCGGCGCCCTTGGATGGTGCTGGGCAGGGACACCTTCGCCGGCGATCTGCTCCGAGGTCTCGGCGTGGACAACGTCTTTGCCGACCATCCCGAGCGCTATCCGAGAATCGAGTTGGGGGACAAGCGGATCAGCTTCGCTGATCTCGTCGTGTTGCCCGACGAGCCGTACCGGTTCACCGCCGATGACGGCCCGGAAGCCTTCCCCGGCGAGGACGTTGCGCTGGTCAGCGGCCGGCACCTGACCTGGTACGGCCCGTCATTACTGGAGGCCCCGACAGTCCTGCGCGCCCAGCTCGCGCCGGAGTCCTGACCCCGCAACGCGCGGCCGGACCCCAGCCCAGCTCAGCCGTAGGTGTGTTCGGACCCGGGAAATGTCCCGCCGCGCACATCGGCGGCGTAGGCAGTCGCCGCGGCACGAAGCACGCCATCTAGGTCGGCGTACTGCTTGACGAACCGCGGCACCTTGCCGGTGTTCAGACCAGCCATGTCCTGCCAGACCAGCACCTGGGCGTCGCAGTCCGGTCCAGCGCCGATCCCGATCGTCGGGATCGTCAACGCCTTGGTGACCTCTGCGGCCAGCTCACCAGGAACCATCTCCAGCACGACCGCGAAGGCGCCGGCTTCCTGTACGGCTTGCGCGTCGGCGAGTAGCTGGTCGGCACCCGCGCCACGACCCTGGATCTTGTATCCACCCAACCGGTGCTCGCTCTGCGGGGTGAACCCGATATGGCCCATGACTGGAACGCCGGCCTGGCTGATCTTGAGGATCTGCGCGGCGACCCGTACGCCGCCTTCCAACTTCACAGCGTGCGCGCCAGCTTCTTTCATCATCCGCACGGCGGAGGCCAGCGCCTGCTCCGGGGATGACTCGTAGGACCCGAACGGAAGATCAGCAACAACCAGAGACCGTGAGGTCGCACCGACCACAGCGCGAACCAGTGGGAGCAGTTCCTCCATGGTGACACCGAGCGAGCTCGGGTAGCCGTACACGTTGTTGGCCGCCGAGTCGCCGACGAGCAGCACCGGGATCCCTGCCTGATCGAAGATCGCGGCGGTGTACTGGTCGTACGCGGTCAGCATCGGCCAGGGCTCTGTAGATTCCTTGAGCGCCTGCAAGTGTGGGATGCGGACCCGCGCAGGACGCACCGCTCCGTAGACGCTGGCCTCGCCCGCGCTGTGCGCATTCGTCATGGTGACCTCCCAATCGCTCGCCTCCGCGCTCGCTCCGCTCCTCGCTCGCAGAGCTCGCTGCGATGCTCGTTCGCTGTCGGCTCGCCGCGCCGTCCCAGCCTGACACGCCTAGGACTCGACGGTCTCCCGCCAGCGACTGGTAATCGGGAGACGTCGGTCACGCCCGAAGGACTTCAGCGAGATCTTCGTGCCGGGAGCGAACTGGCGGCGTTTGTACTCCGCCCGGTCGACCAGCTGCAGGACCATGGCGACCGTCTCCGGGTCATGGCCGCGCTCGATCAGCTCCCGGTGGCCGAGGTCGCGATCCACGTAGTCGGCCAGGATCGCATCGAGAATCTCGTAGTCGGGTAAGGAGTCGCTGTCCTGCTGTCCTGGCCGGAGCTCGGCCGAAGGCGGTTTGGCGATCGAGTTGGCCGGGATCGGTTCGGTTTCGCCGCGTTGCGCCGCGGCGGAGTTCCGCCAACGGGCCAGCTTCCACACCAGCGTCTTGGGGACGTCCTTGATCGGCGCGAAGCCGCCCACGCTGTCGCCGTACAGCGTGGAGTACCCCACGGAGATCTCGCTCTTGTTACCGGTGGCAAGAACGAGGTGACCGTGCTCGTTGGACAGGCCCATCAGTAGGGCCCCGCGTACCCGGGCCTGGAGGTTCTCCTCGGCCAGGCCGGTCAACGTCACCGTGTCGAGGTAGGCAGCAACAATGGGCTCGATGGCGATGGTGTCGAAGTGACAGCCGAGCCGGTCGACAAGATCACCGGCATCTCCGCGGGAATGCTCCGAGGAGTACCTGCTGGGCATCGACACCCCGTACACCCGGTCGGCGCCGATGGCGTCAACGGCCAGCGTCGCGACCAGTGCCGAGTCGATGCCGCCGGACAGGCCTAGGACGACGGATTCGAAATCGTTCTTTTGGACGTAGTCGCGCAGACCCAATACCAGGGCCCCCCAGACCTCCTCGAGATCGGGCATTGGTTGGAAATGCGGCACCGGCGGGAGGTGAGGACGCGTGCGTTGCGCTGCGTCGTCGTCCACCGGAAGAGTTCCTCTGCTGACCGTCATCGGACCTATCGGCCCAGCTCGCCTGCAGTGCCCGGGTTCGATCAGCAGATCGACCACCAGCAGCCGTTCCTCGAACTGCTCGGCCCTGGCCAGCAGCTCCCCGACCGGACCGACGATCATCGAATCCCCGTCGAAGACCAGTTCGTCCTGCGCGCCGACGGTGTTGACGTAGGCAATGGTGGCCCCGGCCTCGGTGGCTCGGCGTTGGACAAGAGGTAGCCGTACGTCGTCCTTGGCACGCTCGTACGGCGACCCGTTGATGCAGACGATCAGATCGACGCCGGCCTGGCCGGCTACCGCGAACGGCCCGCCGTCGACCCAGAGGTCCTCACAGATAGTCACCGCCACGTCGATCCCCGAGCTGGTGAGGATGGGCAACCTCATGCCTGGACGGAAGTACCGGGCCTCGTCGAAGACGCCGTAGTTGGGCAGGTGATGCTTGTAGTAGCGAGCGGCCACGGCGCCGCGGTGCAGCACCGCGGCGGCGTTTCGGGCGCCCTCGTCGTGGGCGAGATAGCCGACCACGACAGGCAGTGCGCCGCATCCGTCCGAGGCGAGATCGGTAGCCAGGACATCGAGTGCGGCCTGGCTCGCCTGGGCGAAGGATCTGCGCAGTACCAGATCCTCAGGCGGATATCCGGTGATCATCATCTCCGGAAAGGCAACCAGGTCGGCGCCGACCTCCAGCGCTGCCCGGGCTCGCGACCGCACTCGTGCCGCGTTGCCGGCGAGGTCGCCCACGCACATGTTCACCTGAGCCAGCGCGATCCTGAACGGTTCCATACCGTCATCTTCGTCGATGCCCCGCAAACGCCAGCCCCATGCGACAATGAGCCGGCCGACACTGCGAAATCAGGGAAGTTCCGCACGCGGCGCAACTCCAGGGCTTGTCAAGGCGTGTTAGTAGGTA
>Ga0136610_1000264_pt1 | contig 14475 bp, 17 predicted proteins | sample AntDrymUQ1342206_2_FD_104804 | JGI IMG/M metagenome (GOLD analysis project Ga0136610, IMG submission 104804) | Polar desert sand microbial communities from Dry Valleys, Antarctica - metaG UQ134 (22.06) | ecosystem: Environmental > Terrestrial > Soil > Desert | place: Antarctica: Dry Valley...
CTACCCGATAATCCAGTCGCAATATACCCTCGCAAGCAGTAACTTTCAAGGAGCTACTAACGGTAGCAAACTGCGAACAACGGCAAGCCTGCTGCACAGGCTTGCCGGCACGCTCCGGCCTGCGGCCTCCGCTTGTCAGCTAGTCAGCACGCCGCTTCACGGCTCTCAGCATTTCAGCCGGTCAGGTAATACCGCGAAGCGCGCAGCCTGGTTTAGTGACGCGCTTGGCTGCACCACCCGGCAAGAAGCCTCGAACAGCGCGCAAGCTGAAATGCTGACGAGCGAAGCCCGCAGGGCTGAGCGTGCTGAAGTGCTGACAAGCCGCGAAGCGGCGTGCTGACATGTTAGACTGGTTTCCGGAGAATCCGGCACTTACACAAGGGGGCGCGTGTGGCCTACGTTATAACCGAAACGTGTATCGGCACGAAGAACACGGCCTGCGTGGGGGCTTGCCCGGTAGACTGCATCTACGACGCCGGTGACCACTTCATAATCAACCCGGCGGAGTGCATCGACTGCTCCATGTGCATGCCCGAGTGCCCGGTGGAGGCCATTTACCCCGGCGACGAGGTCCCCGACTATCTGGAACAATACGCCACCAAGGCTGCCGAGTTCGACTACTCGAACGTCGCGCCTGGTGTCGAGATCAATTAGCCCGACAACACTTCCGGACAGGGGATCATGGCCGAGATAAAGCAGCGCAGCCTCGAGGAAGTAAAGGCTCTGAGTGTCGAAGAGGCCGCAGAGATCATGCGCCAGGCCGGCATCGTCGGCGCAGGGGGCGGCGGTTTCCCGACATACTTCAAGTACATGAAGCCCCTGCCGCACCTGATCGTCAACGCCACCGAGAGCGAGCCGGGCTACTGGGGAGACAAGCTTCTGCACAAGGAGTACCTCGAGGAGTTCCTCCAGCTTTTCGACGCGTTGAAGACGATCTTCGGCTTCGAGCAGATCTCCCTTGCCGTCCACGAGAAGGACCGGGAGTGGTTCGCCGAGTATCAGGATCACGCCTCCGACGGCGTCTACGACGTTCGCTACGTGCCGAACACGTACGCCCTTGGCGAGGAGAAAACCCTCGTCAAGCACTCTACCGAGAGCAGGGTGCCCCGGTTCGTAAACAACCCAGACGGGACCAGACGCCCTGGGATGCCGCCGGACGTCGGGAAGGTCGTCAACAATACGGAGTCCCTGCTCAACGTCTACAACGCGCTCTTCCTCGGCAAACCCCTCACCACCAAGTTCTTCACCGTGTACGGCGAGGAGGTGGACACGCAAGTATGCGAAGTGCCGATAGGCGCCTCGGTCGCCGAGGTCCTGGAGCTCGCCGGCCTGGACGTCGAGAACTCCGGCCACCTCACGGTCCTTGACGGAGGGCCATACCTGCACGACATGGCTATAGCGGAGCTGGGTAAAGGCGACGCCTACGTGCGGCGGATGACGAACTCCCTGTTCGTGATCCCCGAGGGGAGGCAGGGCAAGGAGTACGCCGAGATCGAGACAGAGTGTCCGGAAGAAGGCATCGTCTCTCTAGTCGGCAAGGTCTCTGGCGTGAACCTGCCCCTTGGCGGCGGGTTGTTGAAGCCGGCCACGCCGCTCGTCTCCGCGGGGGACGAGGCGGACTACGAACAGAAGATAGGAGAGCCCGTCGACGAGGGCTTTTCCGTCGGCGTCTGGGCGAGCATGGGGGGTGAGATCTCCTCCATAGAGAACGACATCGTCGCCATCTCCGGCGGAGCGATACCCCAGGAGGAAGCGGAGGCCGAGGCAGAGGCGACCATGGCCGGAGGCTCACAGCCTCGAGGGGAGGCCGAGCCTTTCCAGGAAGCAGGGTCTAGCAGGTAGTTCAGCACGCCGCTTCGCGGCTTGTCAGCTTGTCAGCACGCTTCGGCCTGCGGCCTCGCTTGTCAGCTAGTTGTTTTCGCTCGTAGCCGAACGCGCGGTTATTTTGCTACAGCGGGTGAAGAAGTCGAAGAGGGTGGCTGCGACCGCTTCTGGGCTGTCTTCCATGGCGAAGTGGCCCGTGTCGGGCAATGCTATGAGGTCTGAGCCTGGGATGGTCTCATGCAGACGTTCGGCGATGGAGAGGGCGAGCCATGCGTCTTGCTCGCCCCAGACGATCCTGACGGGAATACTCAAGGACGGGAGCAGAGGTTCGAACTGTGCGGTGTCGTCCTCGTCGAGTTGGGCGTCTTTCTGCAGGTAGAGCCTCTGCCCGAACTCGCCCTTCCAACCTTCGAGGTAGGTGGCGAGCGCGTCTTCATCCATTGGCAGGTGCGTCGCCGTGTCGAGGTGTGAGGCGACGATAGCCTCGAAGACTCTTGCGGGCATGGTTCTGTAGACGTCGAGGTGCGCTTTCACGTGCCTGGTCGTCGGGGTAATCCACGGACGGAGAACGACGCTGTCGACGAGGGCGATGCACCCGAAAGGCACGCCTTCGAGCAGGTGGGCGCGCAGTGCGATTGCGCCCCCGATATCGTGGCCCGCGATCGAGGGTGCTTCGATCTCCCAGGCCTCTACTAGCTCGGCGAGCAGTCGTGACTGGGCCGAGATAGAGACGTCGAGCCCTTCTCTGCGTTCTGACTGGCCGAACCCCAAGAGGTCGAAGACGTAGACGGTGAATCTGTCTGCGAGTCTCATGGCGACGTCGCGCCAGATGTAAGAGCGGCTCGGCGTCCCGTGAACCAGGATCAGGGGCTCCCCGTAGCCGAGCACGTCGTAGGCGATCTCACCCCCCGAGAGCGTGATGCGCCTCCTGAGGTTCCAGGTTTCCGGCATCAGAGTACCTTGCCGTTGCGGCCGACGATCTGGACGAACTGGACGATCATCTGTCTGTAGGTTTCCAGGGATGAGGTAACGACGTACTCGTTTGGACCGTGGTGTCCCCCGCCGACGGGACCGAACTCGACACCCGGCACCCCTGCACGCTGGAAGTAGACGACGTCGCTCGCGCCGTGGCGGCCCACGCCGACGGGGTTGCCGTGGAAGTGTCGCGCCGAGACCTCGCGGAGCACCTTCACGTAAGGATCTCTGCGCGTCACGTACGTAGGTTCACGGCAGAACAGGACCTCGACATCGGCGGGCAGGTCAACAGAGCGTATCTGGCGCACGATCTCCTCGGGGTCCTGTTCAGGGAGGAAGCGGACGTCGAGGTCGTACGTGCAGCGGTCCGGGACGCGGTTGAGTACGTCGCCCCCGATGATACGCGCGAGGTTCACGCTAGGGTAAGGGAAAAGGTCGCTCCGCTGTTTTGTGAAGGGGAGGTCGATGACCCTGCGGTAGTGCTCGTATGCGAGGAGCGCGGCGTTCTTGCCGAGCCAGGGCTGTGAGCCGTGCGCGCTCTTACCGCGCAGCGTCAGGCGGAGGTCGAGCACGCCCTTCGCCTGCGTACCTATGTGGAAGTCCGTCGGCTCGCCCGTGATCAAGAAGTCCCCGATATGGCCGTTGGAGATCAAGACCTCAGCGCCCGTTTTCGCGCCGTGCTCACCCTCTTCATCGGGGACGACGAGGAGCTCGACCGTGGCTTCGCAGTCAAGGTTCTGCAGGTCCTCTATCGCGTACATCATCGCGGCGAGGGCTCCTTTCATGTCGTAGACGCCGCGTCCGTAGAGCTCGTCTCCCTCCTCCCGCGGCTCGAACTGGGTCTCCTCGCCAGGCACCACGTCGACGTGGCCGTGCAGGAGTATCCTTGGATCACCTTCCCCCACCCGAACCACGAGCGACGTCTGGTCTCCGCGGGGTCCCGCGCCCGTATAGCGCGCCGTCTCTAGCCCACGCGCCCCGAACCAGCCGTTGATAAAGTCCATCGCGGACTGGGCGGCGCCTGGCGTGTAAGACCTGTAGCGCACGAGTTGCTGCGTGAGCGCGAATACCTCCGTGTTCTCGGATATTACGGCCAGAAGACTCTCCGCTTTTCGGACGCCAACAAGGGCAGTCTATATTTCAGAACGCCGTCTTGCAGGCGGCACAGCCGCCGGGCTGACTTGCTGGCAAGCTGAGGCCGCAAGGCCGATTCTAGCTGCGGACCGGGGCCCCTGCCTCGAAGGCGACGGTCGCGCCGAGGGCAGAGAGCTTGTCTTCGAAGTTCTCGTAGCCGCGCAGGATGTGTGTGGCGCCGTCTACGACGGTCGTGCCTTCGGAGATGAGGCCCGCCATGACCAGGGCGGCGCCTCCGCGCAGGTCTGGGGACTGCACGATCGCCCCCGAGAGGCGGCGCGGGCCGCGGACGAGCGCCCTGTGGCCGCCGAAGAGGTCTATGGCGGCGTCGAGGCGGTTGAGCTCCTCGGCGACCTGGAGCCTGTTCTCGTAGACGTTCTCGGTGATGATGCCGGCGCCTGTGGCCTGGGTGAGCAAGACCATCATCTGGGCCTGGAGGTCGGTCGCGAAACCTGGGAAAGGCAGAGTTGCTACGTCTACCCCTGAGAGCGAGGCTGGGTCGTCGACCCTCACCCTGATGCCTGGAGAACCAGGGGTGGCGCTCACGTCTACGCCCATCTCCCTCAGCTTCTCGAGCTCAATCTTCAGGTGCTCGGGGAGGGCGTTCGTGACCGTTACATCCCCGCCGGTAGCCGCCGTGGCCATAAGGAAAGTGCCCGCCTCGATGCGGTCAGGCATCACCTCCCACTCGGTGGGATGCAGCTCTTTGACGCCTTCGATCACTATGCGGCCAGTACCCGCTCCCATGACACGAGCGCCCATCGAATCGAGGAAGCCTGCGAGGGCGGAGATCTCCGGCTCCCTGGCGGCGTTCTCGATAATAGTGATCCCATCAGCGAGCACGGCCGCCATCATGACGTTCTCTGTGGCGCCGACGCTCGGGTACTCGAAGTTGACTTCCGCTGCGCGCAAGCCGTCCGGCGCGCTGGCCTTTATAAAGCCGTGGTCGAGCTCGACGTCAGCACCGAGCGCCCGCAGGCCGTCGACGTGGAAGTTGAACTTCCGCAAGCCCAGGTTGCACCCGCCCGGCGCCGAGACCTCGGCCTCGCCGAAACGCGCCACGAGCGGGCCGAGGACGACGAGGCTGGCCCGCATCTGGCGCACCAGCTCGTAGGGGGCCGTGTACGAGGTTACGGTCGAAGCATCGATCTCCAGGGTGTTTCCCGAGAAGTTTGTCATGACCCCGAGCTCGTCGAGGAGGGCGAGCATCGTGTGCATGTCTTTGATACGGGGAACGTGGTGGAGGACCGTCTTCCCCGGCGCGAGGAGCGCCGCCGCGACGAACTTCAGGGCCGCATTCTTGGCCCCCGAGACCTCGATCTCCCCCTGCAGTCTTTCCCCGCCTTCGACGTAGAATCTCTCAGACACGGATCCTCCCCGGTATGCCTTTGCTTCCCGGTCCGCTTTCATCCGGACTCGTAGTATCAGTATGCCCGCGAAAGGTTACGAAACGACAACAGCCGGATAACGTCTACGTTACGACCGGCGATGCCGTTTCGACCAGCGTGTATTCTAGCGCTTTTCGGCCCTAGCTACCTCTGTACTTGCGCGCCACACGCACGAAGTTCTCACCCGTTCGCTGGCGGCGCCTTATCTCCTCGAGCACGACATCGCGATCTTCGGCCTCTTCGGAGACCTCGGAGATCTCCCGCTCCGCCTCCTCGACGCGGTTCTCCGCCTCATCGACGTCGATGTCCTCGGGGGAGACCGCCTCCTCGACGAGCACCTGCACGAGGTTTTCGGAGACCTTGAAGAACCCGTCGGAGGTTGCGTAGACCCGCTGTTCGTCGTTCTCCCTTATTCGGACCTCCCCCGCCTCCACGGTGGAGACCAGCGGCGAGTGGTCGACAAGCACCCCGATGTCCCCGTCGGCGATACGGGCGATCACGAGGTTGGCCTCACCGTCGTAGATCACCTCCTCGGGCGTGATGACTCGGCAAAAGAGCTGCCGCCCCCCGCTACTCTCAGCCATTAGCCCTCGTTATCTTCACCGGACTCCTCTGATTCCTCGTCTTCTGACTCCTCTTCGCCGCCGGTCTCTCTTGCCTTGTCCACGGCCTCGTCTATACCGCCGACGAGGTAGAACGCCTGCTCCGGCAGTTCGTCGTGCTTGCCTTCGACGACCTCTTTGAAGGAGCGGATCGTCTCGTCGAGTTCGACGAACTTGCCTTCGAGGCCGGTGAACTGCTCGGCGACGAAGAAAGGCTGGGAGAGGAAGCGCTGGAGGCGCCTGGCCCGGCCGACGATGACCTTGTCCTCCTCGGAGAGCTCGTCTATGCCGAGGATCGCGATGATGTCCTGAAGCTCCTTGTAGCGCTGCAGGATGTTCTTGACCTGCTGGGCCACCTCGTAGTGCTCGTCGCCGACCAATGATGGGTCGAGGATGGTCGAGGACGAGGACAGGGGGTCGACCGCAGGGTAGATGCCCTGGGCCGAGAGGGAGCGCGAGAGCTCGACCGTCGAGTCGAGGTGGGCGAACACCGTGAAAGGCGCAGGGTCGGTAAAGTCGTCGGCGGGCACGTAGACCGCCTGGAAACTCGTGATCGAACCCCTCTTCGTCGAGGTTATGCGTTCCTGGAGCGCACCCATCTCGGTGCCTAGGGTGGGCTGGTAGCCGACCTCCGATGGCATGCGGCCCATGAGGGCAGAGACCTCGTTCCCCGACTGGACGAAGCGGAAGATGTTGTCGACGAAGAAGAGCACGTCCTGGCCTAGCTCTTCCCTGAAGTACTCGGCGATGGTGACGCCGGTGAGCCCGACGCGGAAGCGGGCGCCTGGCGGCTCATTCATCTGGCCGAAGACCAGTCCCACGTTGGAGAGGATCCCCGCTTCCTGGAACTCGCCGTAGAGGTCGTTCCCCTCGCGCGTGCGCTCGCCGACGCCGGCGAAGACCGAGGTGCCCTCGTACTGCAGGGCAATATTATTGATCAACTCCTGGATGACGACCGTCTTGCCTACGCCGGCGCCGCCGAAGAGGCCGGCCTTGCCGCCCCTGCGCACGGGGCAAAGCAGGTCTATGACCTTGATGCCTGTGACGAACTGCTCGGCCTGCGTCGTGAGGTCCTCGAATCTCGGGGACGGTCGGTGTATGGGCCAGTAGTCTTCCGGGTCCTCCACGGGACCCTTCTCATCGACGGGCTGCCCGAGCACGTCGAGCACGCGCCCCAGCACGTTCTTGCCGACGGGCACCACTATCGGGCGGCCTGTATCCTTCGCGTCGACGCCGCGCCTCAGGCCGTCGGTCGAGGCCATCGCCACCGTGCGGACCATGTCATCACCGAGAAGCTGCTGCACCTCCAGGGTCAACTCCGTTGACTCCCCGTCCGTTTCCATGGGCACCGTGACGGCGTTGTAGATCTCCGGTATGTCCTCCGGCGAGAACCTGACGTCAACGACGGGCCCCTTTACCTCGATGACGGTGCCGACACCCTCGCCCCGTTCTTCGTGTCCGTCCCTGCCGCTCTCCTGCTCGGTGGTCGGGTGGCCATTATCTACCTCGCCCCTCTCGCCGCCGAAGGTCGTGCGGTTGAAGGACTGTCCGCTGTCGCTCTCGGTCATAAAAGCTCCTGTTCTCTAGCCCGCGGAGAGTGCCTCCGCGCCGCCGACGATCTCGAGTATCTCCTGCGTGATCTGGGCCTGACGCGCCTTGTTCATCGCCAGGGTGAGGTCGCGCACCATGTCGTTTGCGTTGTCAGTGGCGTTCTTCATCGCCGTCATGCGGGCGCCGTGCTCGCCAGCCGCACCTTCGAGGAGGGCCTGCCACACCATCGTCTCGACGTAACGCGGAACCAGCCTCTTGAGTACCGTCTCCGCGTCGGGGACGTACGCCATGTATGAGGTATGGTTCCCTTCGTCTTCATCTTCGTCCTCCCTGGTCACGGGTAAGAGTCGGGTGACGACGGGCCTCTGGTTCAGGACGCTCTCGAAGCGGTTGTAGACCAGGTACACTTCGTCTGCTTCCTCCTCGTCGAAGAGACGGGTGAGGGTGCGTCCGATCTCCCTGGCGTTCTCGTAGGCCGGGTTGTCCGTGAAACCGGTGAAGACTTCGGCGAGCTCCACACGCCTGAATCGGAAGAACGCGACTGCCTTGCGACCGCTCGCGACCTGCAGCGCGTCAGGGTCCTTCTCTTCTCTGAGGCGGACAGTCCTGCGGAGCACCTGCGCGTTGAAACCGCCGGCGAGGCCCCTGTCCGCGGTGAGGGTGCACACGGCGACCCGACTTACCTCCCTTCCCGTGAGGAGGGGGAGGTCGCCCGAGGCGTTGCGTGCCACGTCGCGCATCATCTGCTCGACGTTCTCGGCGTAGGGGCGCGCACGCTTGACTCTCGCCTCCGCCTTGCGGAACTTCACCGAGGAGACCGTCTGCAGGGCCGAGAAGACCCTCGCCTGGTTCTTTACGGTGTTGATCTGCCTCTGAAGGTCCCTGGCGGAAGCCAACCTCTAGCTCCTCTCTTCCACTGGGGTCTGGTCTTCGTCCTCTCCGTTCTCAGGCTCGTTATCTCCCTCGTCCGCTTCGTCACTGTCGGAGACATCGACCAGGCTTGTATGCTCTGGCTCGTAGTTGGAGTCGAACTGCTCCACGGCTTCGCGCAGTTTCTCCTCGTTCTCGTCGGAGATCTCTTGCTCCGTGCGGATGGAGTCGAGCAAGTCGCCGTGGGTGTCGCGCATGAAGTCGCGGAACTGGCTCTCCCAGTCCGTGACCGCGTCAGTCTCGACCTCGTCCAGGTAGCCGTTAGAGGCGGCATAGAGGACGACTACCTGCTCCTCGACAGCCATCGGGTCGAGCTCGCCCTGCTTCAGGATCGCCGTGAGACGTTCCCCGCGGTTCAGGGTCTGCTGCGTGGCACGATCCAGGTCGCTCCCGAACTGGGCGAAGCTTGCTAGCTCGCGGTACTGGTTCAGGTCGAGCCTGAGGGTGCCTGCAACGTCCTTCATCGCTTTGATCTGGGCCGATGAGCCCACGCGGCTCACCGAGTTACCCGTATCTATGGCTGGGCGCTGGCCCGAGTTGAAGAGGTCGGAGTCGAGGAAGATCTGACCGTCCGTGATCGAGATAACGTTCGTCGGGATGTACGACGAGATGTCCCCCGCCTTGGTCTCGATGACTGGCAGGGCCGTGAGCGAGCCGCCTCCCGCGTCCTCCGAGAGCTTCGCCGCGCGCTCCAGGAGCCTGGAGTGGAGGTAGAAGACGTCCCCTGGATAAGCCTCGCGGCCTGGCGGGCGCCTGAGGAGCAGCATCATCTGCCTGTATGCGACGGCGTGCTTGGAGAGGTCGTCGTAGATCAGGAGCGCATCCTCGCCACGGTTCATGAAGAACTCGCCGATGGCGCACCCCGCGTAAGGGGCGAGATACTGCAGCGTCGCAGACTGGGCCGCCGAGGCGTTTACGATGGTGGTGTACTCCAGCGCGCCGGCCTCTTCGAGGGCGGCGACGACGCCTGCTACGGTGGAGTCCTTCTGGCCTATGGCGACGTAGACGCACTTAACGTCCTGGTCGGCCTGGTTGATTATGGTGTCGAGCAGGATCGAGGTCTTGCCCGTCTTCCTGTCGCCGATTATGAGCTCCCGCTGCCCGCGGCCGATCGGGATCATGGAGTCTATCGCTTTGATCCCGGTCTGGAGCGGCTGCTTGACCGGCTGGCGCTTGATGATGCCTGGCGCCACTATCTCTACGGGAAGATTCCCTTCGGACTCGATCTCACCCTTGCCGTCCATCGGGCGTCCGAGGGCATCTATGACCCGGCCTAGCACGCCCTCGCCGACCGGCACGCTGGCCAGCCGCTCCGTGCGCCTTACCGTGTTGCCCTCCTGGATGTGGGTGTCGTCACCGGCGACGATAACGCCGACGTTGTCCTCCTCCAGGTTGAGCGCGAGGCCCGTGATCTTCTCTCCGCGCGAGTCCTCGAACTCCAGCATCTCCTGGTACATGACGTTGGTAAGGCCGTGGACGCGCGCGATGCCGTCCCCGACCTCGAGGACCTGGCCGACCTCTTCGGTCCTTACCCGGTTCTCGTAATCTGTGATAGCGCCTTTGAGTATGGAGGAGATCTCCTCCGGCCTGAGCCTACCCACTAAACAACACTCCTCTCGAGCATCCCCTCCCGGAGGCTCTCCAACCGCCCCCGGATACTGCCGTCCATCATGCGCCCCCCGAACCGGAAGACCACGCCCCCGATAAGCTCGGGGTCGACGCTGGTCTCCAGAGTAACCTCTCTGCCTTCGAGCACCCTTCCGAGCCGCTCTTTGAGCCTGCCTGCCTGTTCTTCCGAGAGCTCGACGGCGGTCGTCACCCCGACCTCGATCCTGCCGAGATGTTCTTTGACGAGCTGCTCGTAGCGGCCGAGCACATCCTCCAGGATCTCCTCGCGCCCGTTGTCCACGAGCACTTTCAGGAAATTTGTCGCCTGGGTCTTCATGCCTTCGGTCAGGCCGTCGAGGGCCCTACGCTTCTGGATCTCGGGGATCTGCCCGCCGTAGTAGAACAGCCTGAGCTCCTCGCTCTCGTGCAGGGCGGCGACGAACTCCCCGAGGTCCGAGAGGACCTCCTCGAGCTCGTCACTCTCAAGCGCTGCCTCGAAGAGGGCTCCGGCGTACGTAGAGACGGCGCTCAAGCGGTCCCGCTCCCAGCGACCTCGGCTTCGAGATCGTCGAGAGCCTGGGAGATCAGGCGCTCGTGCTCGTCACGGTCTATGGAGCGTCCTATTACCTGCTCTGAGGCCTGGACCACCATGTCCGCGACCTCGCGGCGGACCTCGCGCAGGGCCGACTCCCGCTCGCGGTCTATCTCATCGCGGGCACGCTGGATTATGCGGTCGCCCTCCTCACGGGCCTCCCTCTTTGTACGCTCGCGCTGGGCTTCCGCCTGCTTGCGGGCATCCTCGAGGATCTGGCGGCCCTCACCGCGGGCCTCCTCGATCTGGCGCCTGTACTCGGCAAGGAGTTCGCGGGCCTCGGCGCGCGTCTTCTCGGCCTCGTCTATGGCGCGTTCGATCTGGGACTGGCGCTCCTGGATCTGATTGCGGATCGGCGGGTAGACGTAGCGCCACAGGAGGAAGACGAGGATGAGGAAGGTCACGACCTCCCAGAAGATCAGGCTGGTGTTGAACGGATCGAATATCGTGCCCATGGGCTCTCCTCGTCCGCGCTAAAAGACGTAGTTGATGAGGAGGGCGAAGAGTATGCCGAAGATGGCGAACTGCTCGACGAACGCGAGCCCGAAGAACATCCACGGTCTCGACTGCTCGAAGGCCTCCGGCTGGCGGTGGATGCTCGCGATGACCTGCCCGAACAGGTAGCCCATGCCTATGCCAGACCCGATCATCGAAGCACCGGCCGCGATACCGACCCCGATCATTGTGACGTCCCCGCTCGCCTGAAGTAGCGCCAGCGCCGGCACAATACTCCCGAATAGACTCAAGATTTCCATAAATCTGCTCCCTTCCTACTCTCTGTTCATTGCATCGCCAACAGTTCTCAGTGGGTATCCTCAGCGTATATCGCCAGTTCGATATAAACCTGGGTGAGTATAGCGAATATGTAGGCCTGCAAGACCGCGACGAAGATCTCGAACGCGTAGAATATCAAAGCCGCCGGCACGGAGATGAACGCCACGAGGGTCCCGAAGTACAAGATAAAGCTGAGGAAGACGAAGATGATCAGGTGCCCCGCCAGGATATTGGCGTAGAGCCTGACCGCCAGCGTGATGGGCCTCGCTATCTCGCTGATGGTGTGGATAAAGAACATAAACGGGGCCATGAACACTCTGGCCGGTAAGCCCTCCGGAACCCAACTCCTGAAATAAGCCCCGGCGCCGTTGCGCTTGATGCCCATGTAATGCGTGAGTATGAACGTGATGAGGGCCAGGGTCGCGGTAAACGAGAGGTTACTCGTCACAGGGTAGCTGCCCGGAAAGAGTCCTATGATGTTGAGCGTCAGCAAGAAGACGAAGATGGAGAGCGTATAAGGGAACCACTTCATCCCCGCTTCGCCTATCTGGCCGCCGAGGTAGTTGCGGCCGAAGCCGTACAACTCTTCCACGACCACCTGGTAGGCGCCTGGCCTGTCCTTGAGCAGTCTAGCCCCGACGTACAGAACCAGAAACGAAATAGCGGCCCCGAGAAACAGGAACCAGATGATCTTGTTTATGGAGAGGTCTACCGGGCCGATGTGAATGGGGATGACCCAGGTATGCTTGGCGGCCTCCCAGGTGTGCAGGATCTCCTTCTGCAACTCTTCCTTGCTTATTTGCGCCAGCACCAGCGTACCCGTCAAATGCCCACCTTCCGTCGCGCTTCCTCTTGCCCCGGATCGTTCTCATCCGGCGTGCTTAACTTCCTGGGCATCAGCAGCAGGAGCAACACGATCTCCGCCAGATAAACCACGGCGAACCCGCCGAGCATGGCCAAGACCGGCCACAGGCTCAGGTACGCAGGTATGCCCAGAACCACCGCGGCGAAAACACACCGCGCCCCGAACGAACCCGCCCCGAGCGCCATCATGGCCGCTGCTGAACGTCCCGTCAGCAGCGAGACCGTTACGGCCATCGAGACGAAGCTGAGAAGCCCCATCGCCACGCCGTAGAGGAAGGCCCAGGCGTGAGAAGCGCCATAAAGAGGCCAGATCGCCGCTCCGGCCACGAGAGCCCCCGCGGACATCATGGCCGCGTACCTGACGGTTATCCGCCAGTGCTCGCTCATCCGCCACCCAACTTCTTCATCTCCAGGTATACGTAATATAGTGCGCCAGTGAACCCGAGTCCGAGGCCGACGAGAAGGAAGAGCGGTAGTGTCCCGAAAACTTTGTCCACAAAAAAGCCGCCGGCGGCAGGGGCCACTACGATAAGGACGAATGTGAACCCGACGCCTAAATATCGAGCGTAGTTGTCGCTCATGGGGCTCCTACAAGAGTCAATGCTCTCCATCACGTGGAGTATATCCTATTGACGCAAACTGTTGCAAAGAGTTTCAAGCTTCTCGAAGGGATCTCGAAGCGAAGATCAGGCTTCGCCGTCAGCGATGAGATCCATCTGGACCATCCGAAGCCCGCCTTCGGCGGCGAGATCCACTGCGAGGGGATCGGGATAGCCGCCGGCGTAGCGGACCTCCTCGATGCCGGCGTTCATGATCATCTTGACGCAGAGCAAACAGGGCTGGTGGGTGCAGTAGATGGAGCCACCCGTCACGGAGACGCCGTGGAAAGCGGCCTGGATGATGGCGTTCTGCTCCGCGTGCAGCGTACGCTGGCAACTCTCGCGGCCGTCGACGATCCTGATGAGGCATCCGACGTCCTCGCAGTGCGGCATCCCTGATGGGCTGCCGTTGTAGCCTGTAGTAAGGATGCGTTTGTCGCGGACGATCACGGCCCCGACGGCGAGCCTGGGGCATGTCGAGCGGGTCGCGACCTCGTGCGCTATGCGCATGAAGTACTCGTCCCACGAAGGACGGACCTTCTTCAGCGTCTCGTGAGAGTTCGAGGTGTCTGCCGTTGGGTCTCTAAAGCGTTCCATAGAGCCTATCTCCGGCGTCGCCGAGGCCCGGGACGATGAAGGAATTGTCGTCCAGCTCGGGGTCGACGGCTGCGGCGTAGAAGGCTACGTCGGGGTGCTCCGTGGTGACGCGTTCGACGCCGGGCACCGCGGCGACCGCGTGGAGGCAGGAGATCCAGGTCGCACCCTCCTCCTTGAGCTTGTCTATGGTGGCCGAGAGGCTCCCCCCCGTCGCGAGCATGGGGTCGAGGACGAGGACCAGGTACTCGTCCAGGTTGCGGGGGAGGTTTACGTAGTACTCGATCGGCTGGGCCGTCTCTTCATCGCGCTGGAGGCCCATAAAGCCGACCGTCGCCGTCGGCAGGAGGGCTAGCGCCCCGTCGAGCATACCGAGGCCAGCGCGCAGGACCGGGACGAGGCAGACTGGACCGGAGATCTCCTCGACTTCGGTCTCCGTCAGAGGCGTACGGATCTGGACCGGCCGGGTGGGCATGTCCCCTGTAGCCTCTGCGACCATGATCAGGGCGAGTTCCTTCATGGCCTGCCTGAAGTCGGCGGTCCCGGTCCGCTCGTCGCGCAGGACCGCGAGCTTGTTGCGGCTAAGGGGGCCGTCTACGACGTGGAGGTTCTTTACGTCTGGACCCGTCTCACTCATACAAGGGGTAGGCCTCGGTCAGGGATTTTACCCTGTCGCGCAGGCCGCCTGTCTCTGTGCGCGTGGTCGCGACGATGATCTCGGCGATCTCCTGCATCTCGTCCTCACCCATGCCCCTGGTCGTCATCGCCGCTGTGCCTAGCCTGATACCGCTTGTTACGGTCGGTGGCTCCGGATCGTTCGGCACCATGTTCTTGTTGCAGGTGACGCCGACGGCCTCGAGCGAATCCTCCAGTTCCTTGCCGGTGACGCCGGCATCTTTCAGGTCGACCAGGATCAGGTGGTTGTCCGTCCCGCCGGAGACGAGATCCAGGCCCCCTTCCAACAGCCCATCGGCCAGGGTCTTGCAGTTCTCGACGATCTTGCGGGCGTAATCTGCAAACTCGGGCTGCAGCGCTTCTCC
>Ga0136610_1000265_pt1 | contig 14464 bp, 12 predicted proteins | sample AntDrymUQ1342206_2_FD_104804 | JGI IMG/M metagenome (GOLD analysis project Ga0136610, IMG submission 104804) | Polar desert sand microbial communities from Dry Valleys, Antarctica - metaG UQ134 (22.06) | ecosystem: Environmental > Terrestrial > Soil > Desert | place: Antarctica: Dry Valley...
ACGGATGATCGCCAGCCGGGAGCCCGGCTTGTGAGCGAGACAATCGGTTCGAACCACATGAGAAACATAGAAGGAGCTGACGTGGCCATCAACTTTCCTGACGGCTTCTTGTGGGGCTCGGCGACGGCCGCCTATCAGGTTGAGGGCGCCGTCGCCGAGGATGGCAGGGGGCGCTCGATCTGGGACACCTTCAGCCACACGCCGGGCAAGACCACACACGGTGACACGGGAGACATCGCCGACGATCAATACCATCGCCTCGACGACGATCTCGACCTCATGGCGGCGCTCGGGCTAAAGGCCTACCGCTTCTCGGTGGCGTGGCCGAGAATCCAGCCCGACGGGGCCGGGCGGCCGAACCAAGCAGGGCTCGATTACTACAAGCGGCTCGTGGAAGGACTCCACCGCCGCTCGATCACGCCGTGTCTCACGCTTTATCACTGGGACCTGCCGCAGGCCCTCGAAGATGCAGGGGGATGGACGATAAGGGACACCTCCGAGCGCTTCGGGGAATACGCCGCGCTGGTCTTCGACGCCCTTGGGGACGAGGTTCCGATGTGGATCACCCTCAACGAGCCCTGGGTGTCGGCGTGGCAGGGTTACGGCACGGGCGCGCACGCCCCCGGCATAGCAGACGAGGCCAAAGCCCTTCAGGCGACCCACCACCTCCTGCTCGCTCACGGGCGAGCCCTTGATGCGTGGGGCTCGAGCGGGGCGAAAGGTCAAATCGGCATCACGCTCAACCTGGCCCCCTGTCTCCCCGCATCCGACGACCCACGCGACGGCGCCGCTGTGCAGCGGGTCGACGGCAACCAGAACCGGCTCTTCCTGGACCCGATCTTCAAGGGTGCCTACCCCGAGGACATGGTCCGCCACTACCAACCAACCAGCGATTTCTCGTTCGTCGCGGACGGAGACCTCGAGGCGATATCCGCCCCGGTCGACTTCCTCGGTGTCAACTACTACATGCGCCACCGAGTCGCCGCCGACCCGAACGACCCCGAGCGTGGCTTCGCCATCCTGGTGCCCGGGGAGCCGATTACAGCGATGGGATGGGGGATCGACCCTGACGGCCTGACGGCCTTGCTCGTCCGCCTGGACGCCGACTATCCCAAGCTGCCCCTTTACATCACCGAGAACGGGGCGGCCTTTTACGACTATGTCGATCCCGAGGGTGGAGTCGATGATCCGGAGCGCGTCGACTTCCTTGATGCGCATTTCCGCGCCGCACACAACGCGATCGGACAGGGCGTCGACCTCAGGGGTTACTTCGTATGGTCGTTTTTGGACAACTTCGAATGGTCACTTGGATACTCCAAGCGGTTCGGCATCAACTTCGTCGATTTCGCGACGCAGACGCGCATACCAAAGGCCAGTGCGCGCTGGTATCAGAAGGTGATTCAAAGAAACGGCCTCGATGACTAGCCCGCTCACGACCGAGCAACGCCTCGAGCGGCTACGCGTCCGGGTGAGCGAGCTGCCGTTCTGGCGGGACCGTGCTCGAGTCGAGCTTAGCTCGTGGCGCTTCAACGGCGCACCGTGGAGTCATGGGGACCCGTGGCCCAAGCTCGAGGGAGTTTCGGTCATCGAACACCCCGTGGCCACCGTGCCCGAAGACTGGCCGCTCGGGGAAACGAGGCTCGACCTCGACCTCGGGGGCGAGGGCATGCTTGCCATCTCCTACACCGATGGGCGCAAGGACGGCTTCGGCCTCGATCCCTATCACCAGCGCTATCCCCTCCGGGACAGGTCCTTTTCGGTGGCTGCCGAGGCGGTAGCGAGGCTGCCTTTGGGGGTGCCCAACCGCGCCGCCCACCTGAAGCACGCCGCCATGGTCTGGGCCGAAGCGGCGGTGGAAGATCTCGCCACGAGGCTGGCCCTCATTGCAGAGACGGCCGAGGCCCTCGGCGAACATGAGGTCGTCCCGCTGCTTCTCAGTGCTGCCGAGGAGGCGCTTGCGAGCCTGGATTGGCCGACGTCGACGGATGTCTACCTCGCCCGCAGCGCCACTACCCGAGAGATGCTGAGCCTGTGGCGCGCGCCGGACGATCTCGAAGCGCACCCGACCGGGCTTACCGACGCACAGCGCCGGATCGCAGTCGAGGTGAAAGGCGAGTTCGACGCGCGTCTCGACGGCATAAGGAGGGACTACCCGCAGACCGGGGCCGTCGCTCTGACCGGGCATGCGCACCTCGACCTTGCTTGGCTGTGGCCGCTTGATGAAACGAAGCGCAAGATCAGGCGCACCTATTCAACTGCCGTCGAGCTCATGGAACGCTATCCGGAGTTCATCTTCAACCAGTCCACCGCTCAGGCATATGCATATCTCCAGGAGGATGACCCGCAGCTCCTCGAGCGCGTCAAGCAGAAAGCGGCCTCCGGGCAGTGGGAACCGCTCGGTGCGATGTGGGTCGAGCCGGACGCAAATCTGCCGAGCGGCGAATCCTTTGTCCGCCAGCTGCTCTACGGCCAGCGTCTTTTCGACGAGCTCTTCGGCGCAACCCACACCGTTTGCTGGCTCCCCGACTGCTTTGGATTTTCGGCCGGGCTTCCGCAGATCCTCAAGGGAGCCGGTGTCGACTACTTCTTCACTCACAAAATGAACTGGTCGGAAACCAACCGCTTCCCCCACGACCTCTTCTGGTGGGAGGGACTCGACGGCAGCAGGGTCCTGGCGCACTGCTTCAACAACCCGGGACGCGGTTACAACGGCGATCCGGGCCCGGGGAACACCGTGCCGACGTGGCGCAACTACCGGGGAAAAACGGTGTGGCCCGAGACGCTTCTGGCGGTCGGATACGGCGACGGGGGCGGCGGGACGACCGAGGAGATGCTCGAGAAGGCACGTGCACTGGCGCGCTTCCCAGCGGTGCCTCGCCTCCGTTTCACAAAGGTCGCAGACTTCTTCGACGAGATGCGCGCCACGGTTCCGGCCGCCGACCTGCCGACCTGGGTCGGCGAGCTCTATCTCGAGTATCATCGCGGCACCTACACCACCCAGGGCAGGACCAAGCACCTGCACAGGCGCGCCGAACGCGATCTCGTAGCCGCCGAGGCGCTCGCAAGCATGGTTGCGCTCGCAGGCGGCGCGAGCCCCTCTTCGCTCGAGCCTGCGTGGCGCGTCTTGCTTCGCAACCAGTTCCACGACATCCTCCCCGGTTCGAGCATCCGAGAGGTCTATCAGACCGCCGAGGAGGAGCTGGCCGAGGTCGTCGGCGTGGCGGGCTCGGCCATGGAGGCGGCCTTGTCCGAGCTGAGCCGCCGCCTTGCCGAGCCCGGCGACCGCAGCGGGCTCATGGTGGTTAACCCCGATGTCTCCGCTAGGCCTCTCAGGGTCGAGGCCCCCCATGAGCTACCGGGTGGCCAAGCCGTCGACGGTGGCTATGTGCTCAGCGGTACCCAGACGATTCCCGGGCTTGGGGCAAGGGTCGTCCTCGAGGCCGCTCCGCAGGGTGCCCTCGAGGTGGCGCCAGGCCACCTCGAGAACTCGTTCCTGCGCGTAACGCTCGACGGGGACGGAACGCTCGAGTCCGTGTACGACAAGGTTGCCCAGAGGGAGGTCCTCGCCGGGCGCGGCAACCAGCTGTGGGCCTACGTCGACAAGCCGCGCAGCTTCGACGCTTGGGAGGTCGACGCCGGATACGCGCAGTCGGGCAGAGAGATCACAAACGTCACCTCCATCGCCGTTCAGGAATCGGGGCCGCATCGCGCTGCCATCCGCATAGGACGCCGGTTCGAGTCAAGCGCGATCACCCAAGACTTGCGTCTGTGGGCGAACTCGGCGCGCCTCGAGTTCGTCACGACACTCGACTGGCACGATCGTCACTGGCTCTTGAAGGCCCGGTGGCCGCTCGCCATCCGATCGCAGCGCGCCACTTTCGAAACGGCCTTCGGGGTCGTGGAACGTTCCACCCACAGAAACACCTCCTGGGATGCCGCCATGTTCGAGGTGCCCGCGCACCGCTTCGTCGACCTCTCGGAGGCCGGCTACGGCGTTGCGCTGCTAAACGACGGCAAGTACGGCCACCATGCCGCAGGCGCCGAGCTCGGGATCACCCTGCTCCGGAGCCCGGTGTGGCCGGATCCGTACGCCGACGAGGGCACCCAGACGTTCGCCTACGCGCTTTACCCGCACCGCGGGACATGGCTCGAGGGCGGGGTGCTCATGGAGGCCGAGGACCTCAACCGGGCGTTGTTGACGTCACCCGTGACCGCAGGCGCAGAACGATCGTGGCAGGCCGCTGCCATCGAGGGCCTGCCGCTCGGCCTCGGCGCCCTCAAGGGATGCGAGGACTCGGATGGCCTCGTCCTGCGTGTCTACGAGCCCCAGGGCGCAAGCGGCCGAGCGGCTGTTCGGCCACCCCATGGCTGGAGCCTCGGCCCCGAGCTGAACCTCCTCGAGGCGCCGGCGGCCGTCGATCCAGACACCAGCTTCACGCCGTTCAAGCTGCGAAGCTGGCGCCTTGACCGCTCACCCGTTGGAGGGTGAGCGGTCCATAGCGGCCAACGGACATTCCCGACTAACTCGGGGCTACTTCGCGGCCCCTGCCGTAAGGCCCGAGACGATGCGGCGCTGGAAGATCAGGACCAGGGCCACCAACGGCGCGGTCACGACGACGGCCGCCGCTGCCTGAGCGCCGAAGTCCGTTGTGTAGGTCGTGGCGAACTGCGGGATCACGACCGTGACCGGCTGCGTCGTCTCGTCGAGCGCGAAGGTGTTGGCGAACAGGAACTCGTTCCACGCAAAGATAAAGGTCAGCATGCCGGTCGTTACCACTCCGGGCGCCGACAATGGAATGGTGATCTTGTAGAACGCCTGCCAGATGTTGGCCCCGTCCACCTTTGCTGCTTCTTCCAACCCGGCGGGAAGCTCCCTGAAGTAGGCGAGCAGGAGAAACACTGTCAAGGGCAGAGCGAACAAGATGTCGGGGATGATCATCGCCCAGTAGGTCCCTATGATCCCGAACGTCTGGAACTGCAGGAACAGTGGAGCAATGATTGCTACGGCCGGGAAGAACGAGATCGCCAGGATCAAGCTCTGCACCGAGGACCGGAAGACGAAGTTGATGCGTGCCAGCGCGTAGGCGGCCACAGAGCCAACGATTAGGCAGATGACGGTGGTGATCCCCGCCACGACGACGCTGTTGACCAGCGCCTGCTTGAAGATGGGATCGCTGAACACGGTCTCGTAGGCCGTGAAGAAGTACGGAGCCCTCGTCGTATCGAAATCCCGGGGCCAGAGGGTGGGGATGGCGCGGCCAAGCTCCTCCGGCGTGACGACGCTTATCTTGAGCACGTAGAGCATGGGGAAGAGCGTCATGACGATGAACAGGGCGATGAGGGTGAAGAAGGCGATCCGCTGCCACGGACTCTCGAAGCTTTTTCCCGACATGGCCTATCCCTCCCCTGCGGACTGAGAACCCAGCCCTCTGATGAAAAAGGCAGCGATCACGAGCGAAGTCACGAAGATGAACACAGCCGCAGCGTCGCCAAGCGAGAACTCTGTCTGGCTGATGCGAACGCCTTTGAATACATAGGTGGACAGGGATTCGACCGTGCGATCGCTCATGGCCCAGAAGAGGTCAAAGACGCGCCACGCGTCGAGCGTGCGAAAGAGCAGCGCAACCACGATGGCGGGCTTCAGGAGCGGCAAGGTTACGCTCTTGAACTGCTGCAAGGCGTTAGCCCCGTCCACCCTGGCGGCCTCATAGACGTCGCCGGGGATGACCTGCAAACCGGCAAGGAGCAGCAGCGCCACGAACGGGGTCGTCTTCCACACGTCGACGAAGACCGCTGCGAACAGCGTCGCCTGCTCGCTCGCGAGGATCGGGCCCGAGACCAGTTGGATCTTCTCGGCTATGTACTGCATGATTCCGCCCGTCTGCTGGTACATGAGGCGCCACATGATGGCGGACACGACCGTCGGGAACGCCCAAGGGATAAGCGCGATGGCCCTGGTGGCGCCCTGTCCTCGGAAACCACGGTTGATTGCGAGTGCTATGCCGACGCCCAAAACGAACTCCAGGGCAACGCTAAGCACGGTGAAGATCGAGGTGTTGATCACCGCCGAGTGGAACCTCGGGTCGGAGAACATCGTCGCGTAGTTGTCCAGCCCGGCGAAGCTGGTTTCTTGCGCAATAACTCTCTGAAAGCTCAACCAGATTGCATAGATGACCGGCCACGCGCCGATGACGAGGATCAACAACAAGGAGGGCGATACCATCGTGTAGCCGGTTCGCCTCTCGCTGTTTGCGAAGTCGCCGCGCAGCCTCGCGAAGAATCCGTCGCCTGAGCCCCGCTCTCCGGGCCGGGCGTCCGACGCCACGCTCATGTCCTCGTCCCCTTCTTCCGGCTTACCTCATCCATCCTTGTGCCCCCCTCCGGTTGACCCTGCGATTAGATGTTTGGGTTTGGGACGTTTGTGTCTGCGATGCGCTGCATCTGGGTCTGAAGAGTGGAGATGGCCTGCTGGGGGCTGATCTCGCTCTTGATGTTCTCGTTGAACGACTCCGCCATTCGTAGCGACATGTCGGAGTAGTAGGGGTGGATCGGCCGCGGCTTCGTGCTTGCGATCGCATCCTTAGCGACTTCGAGGAGCGGCTGCTCCTTGATGAGCTTTTTGTCCTCGTAGAAGCTCCTCTCGGGCGGCATGGCGGCGCGGTCGATCGTGAAGGTCTCCCTGATCTCGGGGGTGATCATGAACTTGATGAACTCCCACGCCTGTTCCTTCTTGGAGGACAGGGCGTTGATCGCAAAGGTCCAGCCGCCGAGACAGGCGAAGTTCTCCTGGCCTGCCTCGGTGACGGGCAGGGTCGTGACTAGGACCTGCTCGTAGACCTTCTTCGGATCGAAGGTAGTCCCCAGCGCAGGGTCGGCCAGGCCCCCGTAGGCGAAGGGCCAGTTGCGCATGAACACGGCGTCCTGGTTGAGGAACACGGTCAAGGACTCGAGCTCCTTGAAGGTTGCGAAAGCGACCGGAGCTACGCCGCTGCTCACGACCTTCTGGCCGGCCTCGAGGCCCGCCATCGCTTCAGGGGAGTCGATCACGATCTTGGCGAGGTCCTTGGGGTCCTGGATCTCACCACCCCCGTTCCACACGAACTCGCATCCGTTGCAGACACCGCCCTCGTACTCGGCGCCCTGGCCGACGTATCCGTACCCGAGCCCCTCGGCGCCGGCAACCTTGGCGCCGATGTCGTAGAGCTCCTCCCACGTCTTCGGCGGCGACTTGATCCCGTTCTTGTCGAGAAGGTCCTTGCGGTAATAGAGCATCCCCGCGTCCGCGTACCACGGGACCGAATAGATCTTGTCGTTGTAGCGGCCGGTATCGAGGGGGGCAGAGATGTAGTCCGACTGCATCTCCTCGGTGAAGAGCTCGTCGAGCGGCTCAAGCCAGCCGTTGGCCGCGAGCTGAGCGGGCCAGATGACGTCGGCCCCGATGACGTCGTTGACGACCACGCCCGACTGGAACTCGGTGCGCAGCTTGTCGAAGTACTGGCCGGTGTCGGCCGGCATCTCGCGATACTCGACGGTGATCTTGCCGCCCATCTTCTTGTTGAACATGTCGATGACCGCCTGGACCACGCCCGAGTCGTCGGGACCGAACGAGAACACGAGGCTGTTCGAAGTTCCCTCGACCGCTGGGGTAAAGCCGTCGCATGCGGTCGACCCAAGGAGCGCAGTGCCGGCGACACCGGCTCCGGCTGCCTTCAAGAAATCGCGCCGCGGCATCGCGCCGCGGCCGCCTCCACTCCTTCGTGTCGTGGAACTGTCATTACCCATACGATGGCCCCCCTCGGTTCTCGTTTTCCGGTTTATCTGTTTCCGTTGCCCGCTGCCCTGTCCCCGTCTCCCCCGTAGATGCCCTGGCTGTTGTCTATGTCGAAGAAGTGAAGCTGCCTCGTGTCGATGAACAGCTCGACTTCTTCGCCTCGCTTGATGCGGGACTTGGGGTCGAGCTGAGCGACGAACTCATTGGTTCCTTCCTCGGCCCGGGATTCGACGGTCGCCGGGTCCTGACCGCCTGCGTCTGCCTGCAGCTCCTTCATGTCCTCGGTCATGACCATGGGGGCATTGAGCTCGAAGTGGACCAGGGTCTCGGTGCCGAGGACCTCGACGAGGTCGACTTTGGCCTTGACGCTCGAGCCTTCTGGAGCGTCGTCTCCCATGATGGACTTGTCCTCGAAGTCCTGGGGGCGCACACCGATGATGATCTCCTTGCCGTCGTACTTTTCGAGCTCGGGGCGGTCCTTCGTGACCTTCTCGTGGATCGTGACCTTCTGGCCGCCGACGTCAATCTGGTAGTTGCCGTTCGAGCGCTCGAGCTTCGAGGACAAGAAGTTCATTGAGGGGCTGCCGATGAAACCCGCTGTGAAGAGGTTGACGGGAGTGAGGAACAGCTCGGTGGGGGTCCCGACCTGCTGGAGCTCGCCCTTTCTCATGACCGCCACGCGGTCTCCCATGGTCATGGCCTCGACCTGGTCGTGAGTCACGTAGATGGTGGTGACCTCGAGGTCGTCCTGAATGCGTCCGATCTCGCTGCGCATCTGGACGCGGAGCTTGGCGTCCAAGTTGGAAAGGGGCTCGTCCATCAGAAACGCCTGCGGCTCCCGCACGATGGCGCGGCCCATGGCGACCCTCTGGCGCTGCCCTCCCGAGAGGGCGCGCGGCTTGCGGCCGAGAAATTCGTCGAGTCCGAGCACGTGCGCCGCTTCCTTGACCCGCTTGTCCATCTCGCCCTTGTCCACTTTCGCAAGCTTCAGGGCGAACGCCATGTTGTCGTAGACGGTCATATGCGGGTAGAGCGCGTAGTTCTGAAAGACCATCGCGATGTCGCGGTCCTTGGGCGGCACCTCGTTGACCACGCGGCCGCCGATCTTGATCTCGCCGTCTGAGATAGCTTCGAGGCCCGCTACCATACGCAGCGCCGTCGACTTCCCGCACCCCGACGGCCCCACAAGCACCATGAACTCGCCGTCCTTGATGCCGAGATCCAGCTGATCTACGGCAAGGGCCCCCTCCCCGAAGCTCTTCGTGACCTTCTCGAACTCGATTTCGGCCATTTACGGCCCCCCTCCCTTGCCCCGCGTCTGTGTTACGGACGGGTGAACGATACCTCAATCAGAACCGGCCCCGCAGGCGTACCAGCCCGGCCTTACCACCTGGGTAGTTGCGAGGCCCTCAGTGGAGGCGCTCGATCACCATGGCCATACCCTGGCCACCGCCGACGCACATGGTCTCGAGGCCTATCGTTTCGTTCCTGGTCTGGAGATCGTTGAGCAGGGTGCACATGATCCGGGCGCCGGTCATTCCGTAGGGATGACCAAGGGCTATCGCGCCGCCATGAGGGTTGAGCGTTTCGCCCATCGGCTCGATGCCAAGCTCCCTGCAAACCGCGAGTACCTGGGCGGCGAAGGCCTCATTGAGCTCGACCACGTCGACATCACCGAGCGACATGTCCGCTTGCTTGAGGACCTTGCGCACCGCCTCGATGGGGCCGATGCCCATGATCTCGGGGTCCACACCAGACACGGAAGAGGCGACGATGCGTGCGAGCGGAGTGACCCCGAGCTGGCGGGCGCGCTCTTCGTTCATCACGACGACCGCAGCGCCGCCATCGTTGAGCGGGCACGAGTTGCCTGCCGTGACCCTCCCGCCGGGCTTGAACGCCGGCTCGAGGGCGGCGAGCTTGGCCAGGGTCGAGCTCGCGCGCGGGCCTTCGTCGGCGGCTACGACGGTTCCGTCTGTCTTTGTGAATGGAGTTATCTCGCGCCCAAAGAAGCCCGAGCGCTGGGCAGCGACGGCTCGTTCCTGCGAGCGCTGCGCGAAGCGGTCCATGTCCTCCCTCGAGACGTCCAAGCGCTCGGCGACGTTTTCCGCGGTGAGGCCCATCGGGATGTAGACATTCGCTATCTCGGGTGATTGGCCGGACAGCTTGGGGTGGAGCTCGTCGTCTGACTTGGGATAGCCGTCGACCTGGGAACGTGATTCGACGCCGCCGGCGACGTAGACGTCTCCCTCCCCGGCCTTGATTGCATGAAACGCCATCCGAATCGTCTGAAGGCTCGATGCGCAGAAGCGGTTGACCGTCGTTCCAGGGACGTGATCGGGGAGTCCGGCAAGCAGCGCTGCCCGCCGCCCCAGGTTCATGCCCTGCTTCTGCTCGGGGAAGCCACAGCCGATCATGACGTCGGCGACCTCTCCTCGATCCACCTCGGGCACCTTGTCCATCGCCGCCGCGATGGCTGCGGCGGCGAGGTCGTCGGGCCGCACGTCGACGAGCACGCCCCTGGAGGCGCGTCCGACCGGCGTGCGTGCTGCGGACACGATCACTGCTTCTGGCATGTGGCGCTCCTCGTGGCGGCGGCAGTCGGGGTCCCGGCGACCAGGCTTGGTCCCCGCCACGGTCAGCCTAATGTCTCGCGAAGGCGGGGCGGGCCCGGAGCGGGGCGCTGTGTGAGGCTCCTCACAGCGCAGGCAGCGCCCGAGCGCCAAGCTCGGGGACGATGTCCAGGGCAATGTTTGTGTGCGCCTGCCTTGTGGCCTGCTCCTGTGGGCGCCCCGCTGTGATCCTCACCCGCCAGGCGCCGCCGACGCTCGGCGGCGAGCCCGGTGGCTACGAGCGAGCAGTCGTGGAGCGGGTGATTGACGGCGATACCGTCGAGGTCCGGATCACGGGTCGCGTCCCAGGTGAGGGTCTCGGGCGGGCACGGATTGGTGGTACCTACGACGTGCGGCTCGTCGGCATCGACACGCCCGAGTCGGTAGCGCCCGGCGAGCCGGTCGAGTGCTTCGGACGCGAGGCGTCGGAGGCTGCGGAGGCGCTGCTCGAAGGCAGGGAAGTCCTTCTCGTCGTCGACGTCGAGGAGGAGGACTCATTCGGCAGGCTCCTTCGCTACGTCTACATGGGGGCCGAGATGGCCAACGCCCGCCTCGTGGTGAACGGCTACGCCCACGCCTACAGGTACCCGCCCAACGTCCGCCACTCGGCGCTGTTCGGCGCGCTCCAGCGGCATGCCCGCTCGCACGACGCCGGTCTGTGGGCCGCAGCCGGCTGCGCCTCATGACCGGAATCCCACCACCGCGCCGCAAGACGGGAGCCCCATTAGCATGTGACCATGCGGATCTCGCGCGCTATGCGCATCGCCCTGGTGGGAGTGCTCGTCCTCGGGGTGGCCGTTTTTATCCTCTTGATCGAGCTCGGTGTGAACGCGGGACTAATCCACCACGGGGTTTCGGTTCAGGGAATCAACCTCGGCGGCATGACCGCCGCCAATGCGGGCAAGCTGCTCGAGAAAGAGGGCGACACGCTAAAGAAGACGCTTGTGGTCTTCGGGCGGGACGGCCTGCCGCGCAAGCTCAGCTTCGAACCAAGAACCATCGGATGGCAGCCGCGCTGGAAGCGGACGCTGCGTGCGGCCATGGCCGTGGGGCGCGACCAAGGCCCGTTCGACGCGCTCGTCGAACGGGCGCGCGCGTGGTTCGGGATCGAGGTGCCGTGGGCGGGGTCGCCCAAACCGGAGGAGGTCGACAGGCTTCTCACCGAGTGGGAGGAGATCGCAGAGGCAAGCGGTCTCACCATCGATAGGGGCGCGCTGCGCTACAAGATCAGGCGGGTCCTCTCCTACAGGCCGCGCCAGTCCCTCTACAAGGTGCCGCTCACCGGCGACTGACCCACCGGGCGAGCCATCCCCGCACCGCAGAGCAAGATTGCCTAAGGAAAAGGCGGCGACTCAAGCCGACGATGTGCGGCGAGCGCCAAGGTCGAGGCCCATGATGAGGAAAGGCTTCGTGCCCCCAGGGAAAGAGAAATGCTCGAGCAGCGGGATCCATCCTCTCTTTTTGTACATGATCTGCGCCGGCGTCTCCTGTGCCAGGGTCGAAAGCGCGGCAGTCTTGTGCGGAAGCCCGTCAAGGAGCGCATCGTGCAGCCCGCCGCCGAGCCCCCGGCCCTGCAGTGCGGGGCTGAGGTGAAGCTCGACGACCTCGAAGCAGTCGCTTAGCCAGGTGCGCGCATCTGCGGGCGCGAGGCCGGCGGCAACCACGTCGTGCCACCACTGACCAGGCGCGCTTGTGTAACCGTAGCCGACGCCCCTAACGGGGTCGTGAGGGCCTTCTCGCACGACGCAACACTTGAAGCCAACTCTTTGAGCGTGCTGGGAGACGACGTCCGCGAGTCGTGAGACCTCGTTCTGCGGATGCGGGTAGTGCTGCTCGGCAAAGGCGACGCGGTAGACATCGACAACCTCTTCGCGGTGATTTACGAACTCGCCTGGGGAAAGCTCCACGATCTCGGGGGACGCCGTCATCGCGTTGGATCTACCCGTTCACCGGCATAGCTCACCTCGGCAGCTCTGCTCTCGGTCGCTGCGCGCCTGGCTGCGCGTTCGGCAAGGGCTATGCCCGCGATGACAAGCGCGGTCCCCCCGATCGCGTTGGGACCGAGCCGCTCGCCGAGGACCAACCATCCGATGGCGACTCCGAAGATTGGAATGAGATAGGTCACAAATGATGTGGACGTGGCCCCGACATCCTGGATGAGCCGGTAAAAGAGCACATAGGCGAGACCTGTCCCAAGGCCCCCGAGCACCCCCATGGCGGCAACCGCCATCGCAGAGAGATCGGGTGGCGCCACTGCCGCTTCCCAACCGGCGACGGGCAGCATGATGACTGAGCCGACGAGCAGCTGCCCGGCGGGCATCGCGAGGGGTTTCATCGCCGCCCCAGAGAGAAACCTTCGCGCGAAAACGAACCCGATGCCGTAGGACAGCGAAGCGACCACTACCGCAAGCTCGCCGACCAGCTTTGCCGCCTCGGGCTCGGCCCCGACGATCACGACCACCCCGGAGAAGCCGATCCCCACCCCAAGCCAGCGCGCGGCCGTGGGGCGCTCTTGGGGAAGGAAGGCAGCGGCCAGGGCTGCGGTGAACAACGGGGTGGTGGAGTTGAGAATCGACGTCAGACCCGAAGATATGCGTTCCTCGCCCCATGTGATCAGCGCGAACGGGACGATGTTGGAAAACGCGGCCATGAAGACGAGCGCACCCCAGACCCCTGCCCCTCTTGGCAGAGCGGTGCCGGTCACGCGCAGCAGCACCACGAGAACGGCGGCGCCGATGACGAGCCTGCCGGCCACTATCTGCAGGGGGCCGAGCGCCCTCAGCGCAAGCTTGATCATGAGAAAGGACGAGCCCCAGATCGCCGCGAGCAGAACAAGGCGCGCGGCATCTGAGGGACGCATCGGAAAAGTCTAAGGGCCGGTGCCTGCCAGGGCGGCGGCGCCGAGCGCAGCCCAGGCGTGTCCGAGAGGTCGGAGTAAGCTTGGGCGATGCCCTCCCCGGGTGCGAAGACGCCTCCGAAGTTGCCCGAGCTCATGATCGCCGGCCCCGGCGAGCTGCACGAGCAGGATCTCGAGGCATTCTCCCATCAGGTCATCGCCCATTACGGCGACCACTGGGTCGCCCTCCACACCCGTGTGCTCGAGGCGCTCGGGGCCCTCATGGGGGCCTCCCGGCCGCCCTATCTGCTGCCGGGCACGGGGACAACGTGCCTCGACGCCGCCCTGTTCAACCTCTTCGAGGCCGGCCAGCGGGTGGTCGTCGCCAACACGGGCTTTTTCGGCATGCGCCTGATGGAGATGGCAGCCGCGCACAACCTCGAGGTGATCGAGGTGCCCGTTGAGGTCGGTGCACCCATCTCGCCCGATCGCGTCGCCGATGCGGCGGCCAACGCCGACGGGGTCCTTACCGTCCACGTCGAGACCGCAACCGGCGTCCGGCATCCCATCGAGGACATCGCAAGGGCGGCGGCAGAGAACGGGGCCGTCTACGTCGTCGACGGCATCTCGTCCGTCGGGGGCGAGATCGTCGACGTCGATGCCACAGGGATCCAGGCCCTCGTGACCGGCCCGCAGAAAGGCCTCGAGGCCCCGCCGGGTGTGGGGATCATCGCCCTCGGGCCGGGCGGTCATGAACGGGTCGAGGCACGCAGCAAACGCCCCGAGTCCTGGTACCTCGACCTCAAGACATGGGACTGGTACAGGGCCCACTGGGGCGCGTGGCACCCGCATCCCGTGACGATGCCCACCAACATCGTCGTGGCGCTGGCGTCAAGCCTCGACCGGATCTCGTCCTACGGGATCGAGTCGTGGGTGGCGGCGCGCGCCGATCTCGCCAAGCGGTGTCGCGAGGGCCTAAGAGACCTCGGCCTCCCACCCGTGCCGGCGGCCGGCGCCGAGGCCAACCTCGTCGTGGCTGCCTGGGCGGACGAGCCCGCTTCCATTCAGGAACATCTGCTTTCCTGCGGCGTGATGATCTCCGGCGGTCTGACGCCGACCACCGGCAAGGTCATCAGGGTCGGCCTGATGGGCCGGACTGCGACCGACGCCATGGTCGACAGGCTCCTCGACGGCGTCGCCGCCGCGGTCGGCAAGCGAGCCTGACCACTGCACAATCGCCGGTGATTC
>Ga0136610_1000267_pt1 | contig 14460 bp, 16 predicted proteins | sample AntDrymUQ1342206_2_FD_104804 | JGI IMG/M metagenome (GOLD analysis project Ga0136610, IMG submission 104804) | Polar desert sand microbial communities from Dry Valleys, Antarctica - metaG UQ134 (22.06) | ecosystem: Environmental > Terrestrial > Soil > Desert | place: Antarctica: Dry Valley...
AAAACCGAGGCGCCGTGATGCCACTGGCCCTCCTGCAGCTTCTTGAGCTCGGCGAGGAACCTGTCAGCCGCCTCGCGTTGCGGGTCGCGCGGGGGGGGGCGGATAGGCGCTCGTTCAGCGCCCGGATTTCGTCCCTGAGCTCGGCGAGCTCACTGCGGTCGTTCTCTGGGGTCTCGGTCTGGTCGGTCATGGTTTCTTTTCTCTCCTTTGGTGTCTTGGGTTCTCTTGCTTCGGGGTCAGCTCTCTTTGCCGAGCGCCCTCCTTGTCCGCTGGGCGGGATCCATTCGTGCGAGCTCGGCACCGATCCGGTCTAGGCGGGCTATGCGCCCGACGAGAATCACGCCGCCTCCCGCCTCGAGCCGATCGGTAGCAATGGAGCAGCCGTGGACGCTGCGCGCGGACGTCGCCGAGCGATTTTCGGGCTCTCAGCCGGCGCGTCTTGCTCGCGCTCGGACCACGCGGCGCGGGCGCGGGCGACGTCGAAGCGCAGCCGCGGTCGCTTGCCGCCGCCGACTCGGACTGCACCCAGCTCGGCGGCGTGCGCGTAGATGGTGTGGCGCGAGACGCCGAGCGCGCGGGCCAGCGCAGCCGCGTCGACCAGCGCACCGGGCGCGGGCGCCTCCTCGCGCAGCAGGTGCGCCAAGCGGCGGGCGATCGCGTCGACCGCCTCGTCGGAGAGGGTGATCGGGGCGGTCATGCCGCCTCCTCCCCGTCAATGACAACGAACCCCTTGGCACGCAGCCGTTCGAGGTCGGACTCCTGCTCGGGAGTTGCCTCGCTGGTATACCCCTCGCGCAACCGTGCAACCGTGCAACAGTCCTCGACTGTCGGCAGGATCTCCACGTCGTCGGGCAGCGGGTCACCGACCACGAGGCGATGCGGTCGCCCGCGCCGCTCTTCGCGGTTGAGCAGGTAGCCGCCGTCGAGCGCCACGCGGATACGGCGACTGAGCGCGCCGCGATCGAGCTTGATCGCCGAGGCGATCACCGCCTGCGGGACGCCTTCGGGATGGTCCGCCCTGAACGCGGCCACCGCATTGACGGCTTCGCGCGTCTCCGGACGCACGGTGGCCCCGACGCCCGCGGAGACGAGGCCGAGCACGAGCTCGCGCACAACCGCGTAGTCCTCGTTTATGGCGATGATGCGCCCTTGGTCGTCGACGGCGCGTGTGGCGCGATGCAGGAGCGCATGGGCTCGGATCAGGCCGAGCACGGTGGTGAAGTCGCGCCGTAGCCGCACCGCCACTGGCGGGATCAACTCGGCCAGCCTGCGCGCGAACGGGATCACCACCCGCCGCTCGCCTCCCGCCAGCCAATCCTGTAGCCCATGCCAAGGCGCCAAATCGGGCCCGATCTCGGGATCGTCGGCTGCCAGCGTCAGCAGGACATTCTTGGTCTGGTCAGGGGTGTCGTTGACCGGGATGCTGAGGAGACGCGTTTCGTTCTCTGGGTGGAGCTTGACCTGCGTCGTCGTGACGATCAGGCCGGTCGGCCCCTCCCGCTCGATCAAGCGCGCGTGCATGCCCTTGGCGGTCTTCTCGACCGTCTCGTAGCGAAGCCGCCCTTCGCTGAGAAGGGAGCGCAGCAGGTACGTCGCGAAGTCGCCCCCCATGCCGGCGGCCTCGTAGATCACGAGCACCCGGTGATTAAGCGGCGCCTCGGAGTAGGCGAGCGAACGTTCGGACCCGCCGCTCAGCCCGTAGAAGGCGTTCTCGGGGAAGAACCCCAGTACCGTCTCGACGCTGTAGCTCTTGCCGCCCGAGGACGGCCCCTTGACGACAGCCGACACGGGTCGCTCGAGCAGCCGGCTAGTGGTGACGAGGTAGAGCAGCTGGGCGCTCTTGTCCTCGCCGACCAGGCCGACGAGCGGCAGATCAGCACAGAGCCTGTCCAGGATCCTCGGCTGGTGCGCGAGCGCCGCGCAGCGCCTCCATGCCTCCTCCGGCGGAAGGTGTTGCACGGTTGCACGGTTGTCGGAGGGGTTATGAGGCGGCGCTGAACCGTTCTGGTCTTCGCCCAGCAGGATCGTTTTCGCCGCGGCCATCTGCTCTTCGCTAGGCCGGCTCATGCGGCCCGCCGCGCGGCTTCGTAGACGACATGCCACTCCTCGAGGCGTCGCAGCTCAGCGAGGACGGCCGAGGGCACGCACCCGCCCTGACAGTCGAGAACGAGTCGGCCACCGTGGCCGCCGTGCTCACGAAGGTCGAGCGCGAAGACGTCCGGCGTAGGGTGGAGCGGACATAGGGCCGAGACGTGCGCGGCGTGGTAGCCCTCGGTGAACTTCGGCATGGCCGCGTTGTGGCCGAACTCGCGCCGAAGGGTCATGACGGCGCGGTCGAACGGCCGGGAGAAGGGGTCCGTGCGCTTCACGAGCGCACCGCCGATGCGCAACTTCTCCCGTAGGCCGGGGACGGGCGAGTGACGTTAGCCTTGGGCATCTCGGCCCGTCCTGGCCGAAGCTGCGATGGAGCCCGGCGTGCCTGCCGGGCTCTGGTTTTCGAGGGGAACAATCCCTCGACCGAGCAGTTGAGCGCCGCCGCCAGCAACAGTGCCGTCCCACGCTGGGGCGCCTGGCGCCCGGACTCGAGGTGGGAGATCGTCTCCCTCGTCAGAGAGGACCGGGCCGCGAGCTCTTGTTGGCTCCATCCGCGCAGGCGGCGCAGGAAGAAGAGCGGCGTCGGCGGCGTCGGGTGACCCACGTAGGTTTCATGTCGTGTGTCCTTCTTCACAGACCCAAGAATGGGCCGCGAAGGGCGACCAAAACCCGGACTTTTCGCCGAGCTGGGACTTCGCCACGGGCGCCGGCCTCGAGCGCGCTTCCCTCGGACCGTGGAAGGCTCGTTTCACAAGGCTCGTGCTCATCTCCAGGCTGGCCGAGGAGGAGACCTTCTGGCGCCGCGTCGGCCGAGTGCGAGGGGGAGAGGATCCGCTTGAGGTCGCCAAGGATTACGCCTACGGGAAACGGCGCAACACCATCGCCACCGTGCTCACCTGCGCCGCGGCTGAGACGTTCGGTGTCGAGTTGGAGTGCGGTGCGGCTACCGATGAAGAACGACGGACGCGTGTGCGCGCGAGGCTCGAGATCTCTCATTGGACCGTCAGAGATGAACCGCCCGGCCGCGGTCCCTACGCCCATCGGCCGGACTTCCTACAGGCGATCCTTGACGGTGCGGATCTGATCGCTCGCCGCGGCACTGGGAAGTGCCTAGTGCGCGAAGGGCCGGGTTGGTGCGGCCACCTCGCCCAGCCCAGCGTGGACAGGAACGGTCGAGCCTTCCGCGGCGACTACTGCCGGCGGCACTCGACCGGCGACGAGCGTGAGCACCGCTGGCGCGATGAGCGCATGGCCCTCGTCTCGAGCACGTGGCCGCCCGCAGGTCGATGGGTTGACTATCCCGCCGAACTGGTCGATACTCTTGCCATATCCCCCCAGCCGCTTCGGTGGCTGGGTGCGAGGCCCGCTCCGGCGGGCCTCTGCGGTTCTAAGAGAACGTCTTTACCAGGACGCGGGCTTGTGGATCTCGCCGGTTGCATCGTTCAGGACCAGAGGGAATTGGCTCGCTCGGAGCGCTCCCTGGCGAATCTGCTTAAAGAAGGTGGCCTGAAGGTCACGGCTCCGGTGCTCGGGGGGATGAGGGTTGATTACGCCCACGCTCACCCCGAGGTCGTTCTTGGCCAGTCGGATCGGCTCCTTAAGGTCGGAGTCGTTCGATATGACAACCGCGACCTCGCAGCGCCCCTGGAAGGCGTCGAGCAGCAGGTAGCTCGCAAGGTTGACGTCCGATCCCTTCTCCTCTGTTTTCAGGACCTGGACGGTGTGGTGGGGTACTTGCGCCCTCGCCATGCGAACGCGGCGGGTCCGGAACTCGCCGAGGTGAATCGAAAGCCTGGCACTGGTCCGCAGGGCGCGAAGGTAGGTCTGCTGGCGCTGCGGCTGGTCTGGGTCGCTCGGTCGCGCTGTAACGGGGGCGGTGAAGTACCGGATGAGTGAAATCTCGTCCCGGGGGAGGAGGCGTGTGCACAGGGCCTCGAGGTCCAGCCAGCGGTAGGGCGTAGCCTTGAGGGCCCCGTAGTAGAGGTTGAAGCCGTCGACGTAGACGATCGCCCGCATCCTCGGCTTTATCGGCAGGTCTTCGCGATGGAAAGCACCAGCGTGTGCGAAGCGATTGCGGCCGCTGCGTTTCGCGCCCAGAGGATTGGTGGCTCGCCGAAACGACGCTCAGTGCTAGCCGACGGGGCGCCGACAGGTTCTCGATGCAGAGATGCGGTCGGCCGCGCCCAGCCACTACCGCCGCCTCCCTCAAACCCGGGGCGGTTCAGTCTGGCCGCGCTGGCTCGATGACAGGAATGGGGGCGAAGGCCCGCTCGATGAGGGCCCGCACAAGGCACCCACTCACCGACGAGCGCCCTACTTCTGGCAAGTCAGGCCAGCCTGGCGAGAACCACTTCGAGTCGAGTCGTCTGCGGGCGCACGCACACTCCCTCGATGGAAGCGGTCCTGATCGTGCTGGGGGCCATCGCGGGAGCACTGGCCACCGGCGCGATAGGCACATACGACACCTGGCATCAGCGGCGACTCCAGCGCACGGTCGCATCCCGCGTCATCCTAGGGGACCTCTATGTGTTGGACGCCGTCATCGAGGTGATCGAGCGGGGCGGTCGCTGGCCGGACCGCTTCGACTGGCAGGCACCGCTCGAAACGTGAAGAGAGCAGCGACAGGCCTTCGCCGCGGCCGTTAGGGCCTGGGAGTGGTCCATCGTCGATGGCGTCTTCAGCAACCTCCAACGCACGGGACCGATGGCCCGCCCCGGCGAACGGTGTACCCCCGTGGACTTGCAGGTGCTGACGCAGCTCCGAGGGAGGGTCGAGCATGCTCGTGAGATCGTGTTGCAGCACGCGGCGGGCGACCGAGAGCTGAAGAGAGTTGAGGAAGAGCTGCGCAAGCGGATGCCGCCATCGGATGCCGCCACCACAGGAGACTGAGCGCGTAGGGCGGGGCAGGGGTCGGGCTGGACGGGGTCCCTGGGCCCAGCGGAGTTCGCGGAGCCGTTGGGCACAAACGGCGTTTGAGTGCCCAAATCGCCCCAAAAACGGCGTTAGTCCGCCGCTATCCGCCCTGCCTGCCGCCCTCGCTGACCGGCAAAAGGCCCGCAACCGAGCGGTTTCCGGGGCCCTACACCCACGGCGTCGCCTAGCTCGACAAGCTGGGGGTCGCTGGTTCGAGCCCAGCACGGCCCATCGCCGCACCTCAATGGACGCCGCGGACGGCCCACGCGCGCGCGCTCAGCGTGAACGACGCAACCGGCGACCCGAGGCTGACGAAGAGCTCGTCGCGGAGCGCCTCCTGCTGCTTCGGCTCGCGCGCCTTGCAGTACGAGCCGGCGGGGCCGACACCGAGGGTCAGCGGCTGCCAGAAGTCATCGAAGTCCACGTAAGTCGTCTCGACGACGAGCGGCCCCGTCTCGACGTCATCGAATCCGACTGCTCGCCAGAGCTCCTCCAGCTCCTCCACGCTTCGCAGGCGCATCGTTCGGCCCTCGTCCGGCGCGTCGGGATCGAGGGCGCGGGCCGTATCCCAGAAGACGCGCAGCATCTGCATCCCCCCGCCGTAGTCCCAAGTGCAAGCGCCGACGATGCCGCCGGGACGGACGACGCGGCGCATCTCGGCCACGCCGGCGTGCGGGTCGCGCATGAAGTTGACGACGAGCTGCGCGAGTGCGGCATCGAAGGCTCCGTCTCGCCACGGAAGCTTCTCGGCATCGGCTTGACGAACGTCCACGCCCGGCACGCGCCTCGCGCAGGCGGCGACAAAGGGCTCCGATGGGTCCACGGCGCTCACGAGCTCCGATCCGACTCGCTCGGCGAGCCGCTCGGCAAGGGCGCCGGGGCCGGACCCGACATCCACCACGCTCATACCGGACTCGATGCTGGCGAACTCGATCAGCCGGGGCGCGAGCTCGCGTGAATAGCGCCCCATGAAACGGTCGTATGCGTCTCCCGCAACGACGAAGGTCTCGTTCTGCGTCATGGCTCCCTCGCCTTTCTTCGTTGGCGCACTGGTCAAGCCGCCGCCGCGAGGCGTTCGAGCTCCTCTTCGGAGCTCCAGGCGCCGACCGAGGCTCGCACCAGCCCTCGCCCCGGGATGGCGCGCACCACCAGGCCGGCGTCGGCCAGTCGGTCGACGTCCGCCTCGGGGTCGGCGCCTTGCCATGCGACGAGCGTCGAGTCGCCGCGCGGCGCGACCGCGACTCCCCGCTCGGCCAGCTGCCTGGCGAGCGTTGCAGCCAGGCCGCGAGCCCGCTCGTGCACCCACGCCCAGCGGGCCTCGGCGAGCACGTCCAGCGAGGCCAGCGCCCAGGCGGTCGCCGGCGTCGGCATCAAGCCGAGGTCGAAGCGTCGCGCGTCGGGGTGCAGGTCGAGTTCCGCGGCGCGACTTGCGTCGGCCAGACTCATGTAGTTGAGCCACGAGGGGGCGACCTCGGCGATGCGCTCCTCGTTGACGTACAGGTAGCCGCTGGCGTCGGGGCCACAAAGCCACTTCTGGCCGGACGCCGCATAGAAATCGGCGCCCAGCTCGCGCACGTCGACTGGCACGGCGCCAAGCCCCTGTGCACCGTCGAGCAGCAGCGCCGCCTCGGTCGAGCGCAGCGCGGCGGTGTCGAGCACGCGGCCCGATACCCACGAGACGTGCGAGGCTGCGACCAGGCGCGTGCGCGGGCCGACCGCCTGGGCCAGCTCGTCGAACGGCGCGACTCGCACCTCGATGCCGCTGTGTAGGTGCGCGTGCGCGAGTGGCGCCAGCAGGCCGGGGTGCTCCTCGTCGCTCGTGAGCACCTCGTCGCCGGCACGCAGGTCGAGGCCCAGCAGCACCGTGTTGAGCCCGTCGGTCGTAGAGTGCGTGAGCGCGATCTCGCCTTCGCGCGCGCCAAGCAACTCCGCCACGCGAGCCCGGAGACGCGCGGTCAGCCCGGTGACCGTGTCCATGTGGGCCGCTCCCGCGCGGCCGCGCTCGGCTTCGATGCGCGTTCGCTCGACCGCGGCCTCGGCCGCCCGCCGAGGCACTGGCCCATCGGTGCCCGCGTTGAGGTAGGCGACCCGATCCAGCACCGGGAACTGGGCTCGGAATGCTCTAGGGGCGTCGGGCACGCGGCGATGCTAAAACACCGGCGGCCGGTACAGTGCGCCCGGTGATCGTCGAGCGCTCGATGCAGGCCGACTGGCTGTCGAACTCCTATCTCGTCGCCGACGAGCCCGGCGGCCACGGGGTGCTGATCGATGCCGGTGCACCGCCCGACGACCTGATCGTGGCGGTCGAGCGCCAGGAGCTGACCGTGCGTCACCTGCTCCTGACCCACCATCACGCCGATCACATCGCCGAGATCGGCGTCTACAGGGATCGCCTCGGCGTCGAGGTGCTAGCCCACCCGGTCGAGGCAGAGCGCATCCCCGACGTCGACCGGGCGATCGAGCCGGGCGAGCTGCTCGAGGTGGGAGCGCTGCGGATCGACGGCCTGCACACGCCGGGGCACACCGCGGGCATGCTGGCCTTCCGCGTCGGCGACGAGGCCGTCTTCACCGGCGACACGCTGTTCAAGGGCTCGGTGGGCGGCGTACGTGCGCCCGGCTCGACGACCTTCGAGGACATCAGGGCCTCGATCATGGGTGTCCTGATGAAGCTGCCGCCCGAGACCCGCGTGCATCCGGGGCACACCGATCCGACGACGATCGGCGACGAGTGGGAGCACAACGCCTTCGTGCGGGTGTGGCGTGGGCTCGATCCGGAAGGCGACGAGCCATGCACCGTCGGCACGGAGCGCGCTCGACTCGTGCTGTTCGCGCCCGACTACGACGGCGGCCACAAGGCGTGGGTGCGCTGGGAGGACTCTGGGCGCGACGACATCGTGCCCGGCTCGATGATCGAGCGTGAGGGCGGGGGCTAGGGCCCAGGACCGCGAGATCATCCGCCTCGCGGTGCCTGCGCTCGGGGCGCTCGCCGCGGAGCCGCTCTACATCCTGGTCGACGCCGCGATCGTCGGGCATCTCGGCACCCCGCAGCTCGCCGCGCTCGCGATCGCCGGGGCACTGCTCACCTCGGGCCTCACGCTCTTCAACTTCCTCACCTACGGCACGACAGCGCAGGTCGCGCGCTATCACGGCGCGGGACGGGAGGTGGCGGCCGGCCGTCTCGCCGCCCAATCGCTGTGGCTGTCGGTCGGCCTCGGCGCAGTACTGGTTGTCTTGACGCTTGCGCTCGCGCGTCCGGCCGTCGCGCTTATGGGCGGCGAGGGACGCGCAGGCGAGATGGCCGTCACCTACCTGCGGATCTCCTCGCTCGGGCTGCCCTTCGCGCTGATCGCGCTGGCCGGGCAGGGCTATCTTCGCGGCGTCTCGAGCCTGCAGCGTCCGCTCGCGATCGTCGTCCTGGCGAACCTCGCCAACGTGGTGCTCGAGCTGCTGTTCGTGTACGGCTTCGAGTGGGGTATCGCGGGATCGGCATGGGGGACCGTGATAGCTCAGGCCGGCATGGGCGCGGCGTTCGTGCGCGAGCTGCTCGCCGCGCCGGCGGACGACCGCCGTCCGCGCCCGGAGCTGATGCGCCCGCTCGCCCGCATGAGCGGCAACATCGCCGTGCGCACCGGCGCGCTGATCGCCTCGTTCCTCGTCGCGAGCGCCGTCATAGCGCGGATCGGACAGGCGTCGCTCGGCGCGCACCAGATTGCCTTCCAGCTCTTCTTCTTCATCGCGCTCGTGCTCGACGCGATCGCGATCGCCGGGCAGGTGATCGTGGGCCGCCTGCTCGGGGCGGCCGACACGGACGGCGCGTACGCCGCGGCGCGGCGGATGATCGGTTGGTCGGTGCTCGCCGGCGGGGCGTTCAGCCTCGCGCTGCTGACGCTCGCGGGCGTGCTGCCGAGCGCGTTCACCGACGATCCCGCGGTGATCGAGCGCGCCGCCACCATCTGGCTCCTGTTCGCGCTGATGCAGCCGATCTGTGGCGCCGTGTTCGCGCTGGACGGGATCCTGATCGGCGCGGGAGACGCGCGCTTCCTCAAGTGGTCGATGGTCTTCTCCGCGCTCTGCGTATTCGTGCCGATCGCGCTCGCATCGCTCGCGTTCGGCTGGGGGATGGTTGGAGTGTGGTGGGGGCTGGTCGCCTTGATGGCCGCGCGGCTGCTCACGTGCGGCGTGCGCTTCTTGCGCGGGCGCTGGCTCGTCACCGGCGCCACCGCGGGCGCGCCGGCGGCTGTCTGAGCTGGCCATACAATGAGGGCGTGGAATTCTTCGATCGTCTTCGCCGCGGGGACAGCTCCGGCGGAGGCGGCGGCGGTCTCTGATCGCCACGCGCCGGAAGTCGGCGGCTCGAGGGCATGAAGGTCCAGCTCCCTAGCGGCGACTGGCTCGAGCTGCCCGACGGGGCGACCTACGCCGACGCGGCCGAGGCGATCGGTCCGGGCCTCGCTCGCGCCGCGCTTGCGGGTCGCCGGAACGGCGAGCTCGTCGACCTGAGTGCGGCGCTCGAGGACGGGCAGCCGATCTCGATCGTGACCGCCAAGGACCCCGAGGCGCTCGCCCTGATCCGCCACGACGCCGCGCATGTGCTCGCGACCGCGGCGCTCGAGCTGTATCCGGGCACGCAGGTCACGATCGGCCCGCCGATCGAGGACGGCTTCTACTACGACTTCGACTTTCCGGACGGCGTCAAGGTCACAGACGGCGACTTCGAGCGGCTCGAGCAGCAGGTGCGCGAGCACATCCGGGCGCAGGAGCGCTTCGAGCGCACGGACGTCCCGGCGGGAGAGGCGCTCGAGCGCTTCCGCGAGCAGGGCCAGGACTACAAGGTGGAGCTGATCGAGGACCTCGTCAGCGACCGCGGCGTCGAGACCGTCTCGCTGTACCGCAACGGTCCCTTCCTCGACCTCTGCCGCGGTCCGCACGCGCCCGACACCGGCCGCATCAAGGCCTTCAAGCTGCTGTCGGTGGCCGGCGCCTACTGGCGCGGGGACGAGCGGCGTCCGATGCTCACGCGCATCTACGGCACGGCCTTCTTCTCGAAGGGCGATCTCGACGAGCACCTCGAGCGCCTCGAGCAGGCGCGGGCGCGTGATCACCGCCGCCTCGGTCGCGAGCTCGAGCTGTTCCGGTTCTCGGAGGTCTCGCCCGGCGCGGCCTTCTGGCTGCCCCGCGGCACGGTCGTGTTCAACCGCCTGCTCGAGCTCACGCGCGACAAGTGGCGCGAGTACGGCTACGAGGAGGTGAAGACGCCGCAGCTCTACGACGCCGAGCTTTGGCGCACCTCGGGGCACTGGGACAAGTACCGCGAGCACATGTTCGTGACCGAGGCCGAGGACCGCTCGATGGGGCTGAAGCCGATGAACTGCCCCGGTCACGCCCACCTCTACGCCTCGGGGCGCCACTCCTACCGCGACCTGCCGGTGCGCTACGCGGAGCCCGGGCTGCTGCACCGCAACGAGCCGAGCGGCACGCTGCACGGTCTCATGCGCGTGCGCCATTTCTGCCAGGACGACGCCCATATCTTCTGCAGCGAGGGCCAGATCGAGGACGAGGTGATCGCGTGCCTCGACATGGGCCTCGACATCTATGAGATCTTCGGTATCGAGGCGCGGATCGAGCTCTCTACCCGCCCCGAGCAGCGGATCGGAACCGACGCGATGTGGGACCGCGCCGAGGCGGCACTGCGGGGGGCTCTCGAGCACCGGGGCGTCTCCTATGAGCTGAACGTCGGGGACGGGGCGTTCTACGGGCCGAAGATCGATCTGCACATGGTCGACTCGCTCGGGCGCTCGTGGCAGGTCGGCACCGTGCAGCTCGACTACTCGATGCCCGAGCGCTTCGAGCTCGAGTACACGGGCGCCGACAACTCGGAGCATCGGCCGGTGATGATCCACCGCGCCCTGCTCGGCTCGCTGGAGCGCTTCATCGGCATCCTGATCGAGCACTACGCCGGCGAGCTGCCGCTCTGGCTCGCGCCGGTGCAGGCGCTCGTGCTGCCGATCGCGGACCGCCACGAGAGCTATGCGGAGCGCGTGGCCGAGCGCCTCGCCGAGGCCGGGCTGCGCGCCGAGGCCGACGGGCGCACCGAGTCGGTCGGCCGCAAGATCCGCGACGGCGAGCTGCGCAAGGTGCCCTACATGCTCGTAGTCGGCGACAGCGAGCAGCAGGGCGGTGAGGTGGCCGTGCGCCGCCACGGAGAGGGGGACCTCGGCAGCCGGCCGCTCGAGGACTTCGCGCGCGCCTTGGCGGACGAAGCGCGCCCTCGCAAGCGTTGATGCATCCACAACGATCTCGGGCCGCCGGTGGCTATACTTTCGTCATTGCCCGGGTACTCCATCACCGCGCCGCTCTCGAAGCGCCCGTGCCCGCCTCGTTCTGCCCTTCACCGGCTGCCCTTTGACGACTAGCAGGCTCTCCGCCTAGTGCCGATCCCGCGCAGGTTCGACCGGCGCCCGCCGGAGCGGGACCAGACCCGGATCAACGAGCGAATCCGCGTTCCCGAAGTCCGGCTGATCGGCGAGAACGGAGAGCAGGTCGGCGTCATCTCGCGCGACGATGCGCTGCGCTACGCGCAGGACCGTGATCTCGACCTCGTCGAGGTCGCCGCCGAGGCGCGGCCGCCGGTCGCGAAGGTGCTCGACTACTCGAAGTACAAGTACGAGCAGGAGCAGAAGGCAAAGGCCGCCCGCCGCCATCAGAAGAACATCACGATCCGAGAGATCAAGCTGCGTCCGAAGATCGCCGAGAACGACTACGAGACGAAGAAAGGGCACGTCACGCGGTTCCTCAAGGGCCAGGACAAGGTCAAGGTCACGATCATGTTCCGTGGCCGCGAGACGACCCATCCCGAGCGCGGCGAGCGGCTCCTGATGCGACTCGCCGAGGACGTTGCCGAGCTTGGAGCGATCGAGCAGCGCCCGACGCAGGACGGGCGCAACATGACGATGATGCTCGGCCCGGTTAAGCGCCAGGTCGAGGCAGAGCAGCCGGCGCGAGCAGCCGAGCCCGCGGTCGAGCGGCCCGAGCCCGTCGAGGCCGCGCCGCCCGCCTCCACCGGCTGAGCGACCTCGGCCGCGCCCCCGGGGCAGCCCCGCGCGTCTGCTTAACTTCCGGGTCGCCATGCCGAAGATGAAGACCCATTCCGGCGCCAAGAAGCGCTTCAGGCTGACGGCCAAGGGCAAGCTGCGCGCCCGTCACGGGATGACGAGCCACATTCTCGAGAAGAAGAGTCCGAAGCGCAAGCGCAAGCTCGAGAAGGCGCTCGAGGTCTCGAAGGTCGACCAGCGCCGCGTCAAGGGACTGTTGCTCAAGTGAGCCGCGTCAAGCGCTCCGTGCACGCTCGCAAGAAGCGCCGCGCCGTGCTCGAGCGTGCCAAGGGCTACCGCGGCCAGAAGCACTCGAGCTATCGCGCGGCCAAGGAGCAGCTGCTCAAGTCGGACTCCTACGCCTACCGCGACCGGCGCAACCGCAAGCGCGACTTTCGCCGCCTGTGGATCACGCGCATCAACGCGGCCGCTCGCCAGGAGGGAATGAGCTACTCCCAGTTGATGCATGGTCTCAAGCTGGCCGAGATCGAGCTCGACCGCAAGGTCTTGGCCGACATCGCCGTGCGCGACCCGGAGGTCTTTCGACGGCTGGCCGAGAGCGCCCGGGAGGCGGCCGCTGCTTGAGCAGTCCAGCCGCGAAGCACCACTCCCGAGGGCGCCGAGACGGCGCCCTTTTTCGTTCTCGACACGGGACCCCCCCAAAATGATCACGTCAGCCGACAACCAGCACCTGAAGACGATCCGCAAGCTGCGCGAGAAGCGCTGGCGCGCACGCACCGGGATGTTCCTCGCCGAGGGCGAGGACCTCGTCGACGCGGCACGGACGGCGAGCTTCGAGGAGGAGGTCGTGCTGGTCGGCGGCGTCGACGTGGAGGGCGAGCTGCTGGCGTCGGCGAGCACGCTCGGCTCCGGCACGCGCGTGATCGGCGTCTATCGCCAGCGCTGGTCTCAGCCCGGCGGCCGGCTGTCCGTCTACATCGAGGGCGTCTCGGATCCCGGCAACGTCGGGGCGATAATCCGCTCGACGCACGCCTTCGCGGACGGGCCGGTGGTGCTCGGCCCGGGCTGCGCCGACCCGTTCGGCCCCAAGGCCGTGCGCGCCAGCATGGGCTCGCTCTTCGCACGCCCGCCGGCGCGCGCTGGGCTCAACCGGCTCACGGGAACGCTCGTCGCGCTCGACCGGGCGGCGGGGCGTCCGCTCGACGAGCTCGAGCTCGAGGCCCCGGTCGTGCTCTGCCTGGGGGCGGAGCGTGAGGGCGTGTCGGTGTCCGTCCTCGAACGAGCCTCCGAGGTCGCGCACATCCCGATGCGCGCCGCCGGGCCTGAGTCCCTGAACGTCGCGATGGCCGCGTCCGTGGCGCTCTACGCGGCGGCCCGTAGGATGGCGGCCGATGGCTGACGCCGTCACCCGTCTCGAGGACGTGGGTCGCGAGGGGGAGGCCGCCGTGCGCTCTGCTTCCTCGGCAGCCGAGCTCGAGGACGTGCGCGTGCGCCTGCTCGGCCGCAGGGCGGAGTTGACCGCCGTGCTGCGCTCGATCGGAGAGCTGGCGCCCGAGCAGCGTGGTCCCGTCGGCAAGGCCGCGAACCAGGTCCGCCAGGCGCTCGAGCGGCTGCTCGCCGAGCGCACGCGGTCGCTCGAGGCGGCCGAGCTCGAGTCCCGCCTCGCGCGCGACCGCATCGACGTGACGCTGCCCGGCGACCCGAGGCGACCGGCGGGCAGGCTGCACCTGATCACGCAGACCAGGCGCGAGGTCGAGGACACATTCGTGGGGCTCGGATTCTCGGTCGCCGAGGGGCCCGAGGTCGAGTACGACTACTACAACTTCACGGCGCTCAACCACCCGCCGGGCCACCCCGCGCGCATGCTCCAGGACACGTTCTACCTCTCGGACGACGTCCTGCTGCGCACCCACACCTCGCCGATGCAGGTGCGCGCGATGGAGGAGCAGGGGCCGCCGATCTACATTGTCGTGCCCGGCAAGGTCTATCGCCGCGACTCAGACGCCACACATACGCCGATGTTTCACCAGCTCGAGGGCCTCGCGGTCGACGAGGACATCACGCTCGGGGACCTCCAGGGAGTGCTGCTCGAGTTCGCGCGTGCGTTCTTCGGCGGCGAGCGGCGAACGCGCCTGCGCCCGCACTACTTCCCGTTCACCGAGCCGAGCGTGGAGGTCGACGTCGACTGCTTTCGCTGTGGGGGAACCGGCGTCGGCCCCGACGGCGGCCGCGACTCGCTCTGCAAGGGCACCGGCTGGATCGAGATCCTCGGCTCCGGCATGGTCGACCCGAACGTGTTCGGCTTCGTCGCCGAGCGCGGCTACGACCCCGAGCGCGTGCAGGGCTTCGCTTTTGGGATGGGGATCGAGCGGATCGCGATGCTGCGCCATTCGGTGCCCGA
>Ga0136610_1000268_pt1 | contig 14457 bp, 11 predicted proteins | sample AntDrymUQ1342206_2_FD_104804 | JGI IMG/M metagenome (GOLD analysis project Ga0136610, IMG submission 104804) | Polar desert sand microbial communities from Dry Valleys, Antarctica - metaG UQ134 (22.06) | ecosystem: Environmental > Terrestrial > Soil > Desert | place: Antarctica: Dry Valley...
CCACGACTACCAGTGGGACCTGAACTACGCCAACCCGCGCGTGTTCCGGGAGATGCTCGACGTCATGCTCTTCCTGGCGAACCGGGGCGTCGAGGTGCTGCGCCTCGACGCCGTGCCGTTCCTGTGGAAGCGCGAGGGCACCGCGTGCCTGAACGAGCCGGAGGTCCACAGCCTCCTCCAAGCCTTCCGGGGGCTGGTCGGCTGCGCCGCGCCGGCGGTGGTCTTCAAGGCCGAGGCGATCGTTGGCCCCGACGAGCTGGTCCGCTACCTCGGGGTCCACGACCGGCACCGCCCGGAGTGCGAGCTCGCGTACCACAACCAGCTCATGGTGATGGGCTGGAGCAGCGCCGCGTCGAGGGACGTCGGCCTCATGACCCAGGCGCTGTCGCGGATGCGCCCGCCGCCGCCGACGACGACCTGGGTCACCTACGTGCGGTGCCATGACGACATCGGCTGGGCGGTCGCCGACGAGGACGCCGCCGCGAACGGCCTCGACGCCTTCACGCACCGCCGGTTCCTCAACGACTTCTACTCCGGGTCGTTCCCCGGGTCGTTCGCGCACGGCGCGCTCTTCCAGGCGAACCCCGTCACCGGCGACGCCCGGATCTCCGGGATGGCCGCCTCGCTCTGCGGCATCGAACAGGCCCTCGAGCTCGACGACCGGGCGCTGCTCGGCCAGGCGGTCCGGCGGCTGCTGCTGCTCTACGGCCTGGCGTTCTCCTACGGCGGCATCCCCCTGATCTACATGGGCGACGAGATCGCGCAGGTCAACGACGCGGCGTACACCGACGACCCGGAGCACACCCAGGACAACCGCTGGCTGCACCGTCCGGCGATGGACTGGGCCGCGGCGGAGCGGCGCCACGACCCCGCCTCGGTGGCCGGCATGGTCTTCGAGGGGCTGCGGCAGCTGGGAGCGGTCCGCCGCGGTCTGCCGGCGCTCCGCGCGGGCGGTGACACGCGACCGCTGTGGACCGACGACCCGGCCGCTTCGCGTACGCGCGCATCCACCCCGGCAAAGGCACGTTCCTGGGGCTGGCCAACTTCGGCGACTTCGCCACGTCCTGCGACGCGGGGATCCTGGCGGGGGCCGGGCTGCGCCAGCCCTGGGACGCCCTGGCCCCCGACGGCCGCTTCGGCCTCCACGAAGGCCGCATCCACCTGCCCGGCCTCGGCATGCTGTGGCTGACCGACGACTGACACGCGAATCGCCGAGGCCCGTCCGAGGCGATTCTCATGACCTCGGTGGTGGCGGTCGCGGAGCGACCGCCCATGAGCGCCGCTGCCCGCCGGCGGGTCGCTACAGGATCTGCGACAGGAACAGCTTCGTGCGCTCCTCCTGCGGGTCGGTGAAGAAGTGCTCCGGGGTCCCGACCTCCACGATCTGACCCTCCGCCATGAACACCACCCGGTCGGCGACCGCCCGGGCGAACCCCATCTCGTGGGTGACGACGATCATCGTCATGCCGCTTCCGGCGAGCTCCTCCATGACGTCGAGGACCTCCTTGATCATCTCCGGGTCCAGCGCGGAGGTCGGCTCGTCGAACAGCATCACCTTGGGCTGCATGGCGAGGGCCCGCGCGATGGCGACGCGCTGCTGCTGACCGCCTGACAGCTGACCGGGGTACTTGCCCGCCTGCTCGGGGATCTTCACGCGCTCGAGCATTTCCGTCGCGAGGTCCTCGGCCTTGCGCTTGTTCCACCGGCGGACCTGGCGGGGGCCGAGGGTGATGTTCTCCAGGACGGTCATGTGCGGGAACAGGTTGAACTGCTGGAAGACCATGCCGGTCTCCTTGCGGATCTCCTGGATGTTCCGCACGTCGTCGCTCATCTCGACGCCGTCGACGATGATCCGGCCGCGGTCGTGCTTCTCCAGCCGGTTGATGCAGCGGATCAGCGTGGACTTGCCCGACCCCGACGGGCCGATGACGACGACGACCTCGGTGTTGCCGACCTGCAGGTTGATGTCGGCCAGCGCCTGGAACTCGCCGAAGAACTTGTCCACCCCCTCGCAGAAGATCATCGCCTCGCCGCCCTTGGCCTGCGTGGCATCGGCGCGTACAGAGGTCTCGCTCATCGCTCTCCCACTCCCAGTCGCTGCTCCAGCCGCTGGCTCGCCCGCGACATCGAGTAGCACGCCACCCAGTACAGGAACGACGCGAAGACGAGCGCCTCCGCCTGGACCCGCTGCCCGAGGAACTCCTGCTGCGCGAGGACGGCCTGGCTCACGCCGAGGATCTCCAGCAGGCTGATCGCCCCGAGCAGCGAGGTGTCCTTGAACAGGCTGATGAACTGCCCGACGAGCGCCGGGATGACGTTGCGCAGCGCCTGGGGCAGCACGATGCGCATGGTCGTCTTCACCGGTGACAGGCCGATCGCCTTCGCCGCCTCGGTCTGGCCTTTCGGGACGCTCTGGAGGCCTCCGCGGACGATCTCGGCGATGTACGCGGCGGCGAACAGGATGATCGCGACCAGCGCCCGCATCGTCAGGCCGGGGCGGGTCATGCCGGGCGGGAGGAAGAAGCCGAGGACGAGCGCGCCGATGAAGATCAGCGTGATCAGCGGCACGCCGCGGATGAGCTCGATGTAGCCGACGCAGATGACCCGCACCGCGGGGAAGCTCGACCGCCTCCCGAGCGCGAGCAGGACGCCGAACGGGAAGGACAGCACGATGCCGGCCACGGCGACGAACAGCGTCAGGAGCAGCCCGCCCCAGTTGTCCCAGCCGACGCCCCCGAACCCGGTGAAGGCGACGTAGGCGAGCAGGACGGTCGCGAGACCGACGAGCGGCAGCAGGCGCCGCGCGCGCTCGGGCAGCCGGTTGCCGAGCAGCCGGCCGGCCGCGCCGACGGCGAACCCGCCGACCGTCAGCGCCGCCGGGAGCCAGGTGCGGCTCAGGGACAGGATCACGACCAGGCCGAGCAGCGCCGGCGCCGCCCTCCGGAGCGTGACCGTCCAGGGCACCGGCGGCCGCGTCCGCGCGTAGAGGGCGGTGCCGACGCCGGCCGCGCCCGCGGCGAGGTAGATCGCGATCCAGGGGCGGTACAGCTCGTCGCGGGGGAAGCGCCCGACCATGAAGTTCGTGAGGTTCTGCTCGATGACCTGCCAGCGCCCGGTGACGAACACGAAGCGGGTGGCGCGGAAGACGACCCACGCGATGAGCAGCCCGAAGACGATCGTGAGGACCGTGTTGAGCGGCGAGTTGAACAGGTTCTCGCGGACCCACATCCCCGGCGGCAGCCGGCGCTCGGGGGGTGTCTCGGCCTCGGGGAGCGGGAGCGGCTCCTCGGTCCTCGTCTGGATCGGCCCGGCGGTCATCTACCGGGTCCCCAGCGTCAGCCGGCGGTTCGCGATGTTCGCGAAGAGCGAGATCACCAGCGACAGCGACAGGTAGGTCGCCATGACGATCAGGTAGACCTGCGGGGCGGGGTTGCCGTTGGCGATGACGTTCTGCGCGATCAGGAACAGGTCCGAGAAGCCGATGAACAGCGCGAGCGACGAGTTCTTGGTGATGTTCAGGTACTGGTTGGCCAGCGGCGGGACCATGATCCGGAAGGCCTGCGGCAGCACGACGAACCGGAGCCGCTGGAAGGCGGTCAACGCGATCGCGTTCGCCGCTTCGCTCTGGCCCTTGGGGACCGCGAGGATGCTGCCGCGGACGATCTCGGCGATGTGGCTCGTGGTGTAGAGCGCCAGCGCGATCAGCAGCGCCGCGTACTCCGGGCCCAGCTCGATGCCCCCCTCGACGAGCCGGCCGTCGGCGGTCGGCAGCGTCAGGGTGACCGGACTCCCGAGGAGCAGGTAGCCGATCGCGACGAGCACGAGCAGGACGCCGGTGCCGTAGAGCACGCGCCGGTGCGGCTGCCCGGTCTCGTCGAAGCGTTTCGTGCGCCAGCGGGCCACGAGCAGGGCGACGACGAAGGCGCCCGCGCACACGGCCAGGAAGGGCCGCACGAGCGCGCCGCCCTCACCCCACGGGACGTTCAGGCCGCGGTTGGAGAACACGACCAGGCCGAACCAGGTGAACGCCTCCTGCACCGAGGGCAGCTTCAGGACGACGGCGGTGTAGAAGAAGATGATCACCACGACGACCGGGATGTTGCGCAGCGTCTCGACGTAGACGGCGGCCGCCTTGCGGACCAGCCAGTTCGTGGAGAGGCGGGCCACCCCGATCAGGATCCCGAGGATGGTCGCGAGGGCGATGCCGACGGTCGCGACCCGCAAGGTGTTGATCAGGCCGACAATGAGGGCGTCGCGGACCGGCTGGGTGCGGCGGAAGTCGGTGTCGCGGATGTTCACGCCCGCGGTCCGGTCGAGGAAGGTGAAGCTCGTGGAGAGGCCGGAGGCGCGGGCGTTCGTGCGGAAGTTGCCGTACAGGTAGTAGAGGAAGGCGAGCACCGCGACGACGAACGCGACCTGGAAGACCACGCGCAGGACGCGGACGTCGCGCCACAGGGGCGGTCGCGTCTGCGTCCGCAGCGTGGGCGCCTCGCTCCCCACGGTCCCTCCTTGATCGGGGTGGGACTGAGCTTAGGCCGTGCGGGGGGCCGTGGACAGGGCCTCGGCCCCCCTCGCAGCTAGCGGTAGGGCGGTGCGTAGTGCAGACCCGGCGGGTCCGCGGTCCACAGGGCGTTGATGCCGCGATCCAACCCGAGGCCCTCCGAGCCGACGTTGCGCTCGAAGATCTCGCCGTAGTTGCCGACCGCGGAGATGACGTCCGTGGCGTAGGACGGGTCCAGGCCGAGCTCGGGCATGATCACGGCCTCGTCCTCGCCGACGGGCTGGCCGAGGAAGGCCTTGATCGCGTCGTCGTCGCCGCCGGCCATCTCCTCGACGTTGTCCTGGGTGATGCCGAGCTCCTCGGCGGTGATGGTCGCGAAGGTGACCCAGTCGACCGCCTGTGCCCAGGCCACGTCACCGTCGCGCACGGCCGGCCCGAGCGGCTCCTTGCTGAACACCTCGTCGAGGATCGTGAGCGCCTCGGGCCCCTCCGGGAAGTTCGACCGGACGCCTGCGAGCTGGGACCGGTCGGAGGTCCAGCCGTCGCAGCGCCCCTCGACGAACGCGGCCTGCAGCGTGTCGTTGTCCGGGAAGGTGACCGGCTCGTAGTCGATGCCGGCGAAGCGGGTGGCGAGGTTCGCCTCGGTCGTCGTGCCCTGCAGCACGCAGATCGCGGTGCCGGCCATGTCGTCGATGGACTCGAACTCGCCGGTGCGGACCATCATCCCCTGGCCGTCGTAGTACGTGGTGGTGAGGAAGGTCGCGCCCTCGGCCCCGTCGCGGGTCGCGGTCCAGGTGGTGTTGCGGACGAGGACGTCGATCTCGCCCGAGCCCAGGGCCGTGAACCGCTGGTCGGCGGTCAGGGGGCGGAACTCGACGGCCTCGGGGTCGCCGAGGACGCCCGCCGCGATCGCCCGGCAAAAGTCGATGTCGAAGCCGGAGAAGTTGCCCTGTTCGTCGGTGAACCCGAACCCGGGGACGGCGTCGTTCACGCCGCAGATGACGCTGCCCCGCTCCTGCACGGCGGCGAGCGTGTCGCCACCCGCCGACGGCGCGCTCGTCCCGGTGTCCGCCGGGGTCGTCTCGCCTTCGGCCGTGGGGGCGTCGGTCGGGGCCCCGACCGCGCCGGTGGCGTCGGGCAGGGCGGCGTCGCCGCCTTCGCCCGCGGGATCCTCCGCCGCCCCGCCGTCGCCGTCGTCGGAGGTGCAGCCGGTCGCGAGAACGCCCAGAGCGAGCAGCAGCAGGAACAGCTTCTTGGTCCGCAAGGTCTCCCCTTCCGTGGAACCGCGGCGTGGCCGCGATGCGCCGGCGTCAGGTCCTTGATGCCGACGTGGAACGGAGCCTAGCGAAGATCCGGTCGCGTCACTAGTGGTGTAGTTGGAATGACCAGGGCGCTCAGACGCCCATCGGGTGCCAGACCGTCTTCGTCTCGAGGAACGCCAGCATCCGGCGGGGGTCAGGATCGGCACGCCAGTCGGGCTCGGCGTCGGGCCGTCGCAGTACCCGCTTGACGTTCTCCGCGGCCGCCTGTTCGAGGTCGGTCGCGGCGCCGGCGGCGGCCCCATGCAGGTCGATGGCGTTGACGTCCATGTGGGACGCGAGCACGGGCGCGAGCTCGGCGGTGCGGCCGGTGAGGATGTTGACGACACCGCCGGGGACGTCGGAGGTCGCGAGCACCTCGCCGAACGTGATCGCCGGCAGCGGCGCGTCCTCGCTGGCGACGACGACGGCGGTGTTGCCCGAGACGACCACCGGCGCGACGACGCTGACCAGGCCGAGCAGGCTGGAGGACTGCGGCGCGAGCACGGCGACGACGCCGGTCGGCTCGGGCACGCTGAAGTTGAAGTACGGTCCGGCGACGGCGTTCGCGGAGCCGGCGATCTGCGCGATCTTGTCCGACCAGCCCGCGTACCACACGAGCCGGTCGACCGCGGCGTCGACCGTCCCGGCCGCGTCGTCGCGGTCGCGTCCCTCGGACGCGGCGACCTCGTCGATGAACTGGGCGCGCCGGCCCTCGAGCACCTCCGCGGCGCGGTAGAGCACCTGCCCGCGGTTGTAGGCGGTCGCGCCCGACCACTTCGCGAAGGCGCCGCGCGCGGCCACGACCGCGTCGCGCACGTCCTTGCGCGAGGCCATCGCCGCGTTGGCGAGGAAGCGGCCCTCGGCGCTCGTGATCTCGTAGGACCGCCCGGACTCCGACCGCGGGAACGCCCCGCCGACGTAGAGCTTGTAGGTCTTGCGCACCGCCAGCCGGTCAGGCATCCAGGTACGCCTCCAGCCCGTGGCGGCCGCCCTCGCGGCCGAAGCCGGACTCCTTGTAGCCGCCGAACGGGCTGGCCGGGTCGAACCGGTTGAATGTGTTCGCCCACACCACGCCGGCCCGCAGCCGCTGCGCCGTCCACAGGATGCGGCTGCCCTTCTCGCTCCAGACCCCGGCCGACAGCCCGTAGGGGGTGTTGTTCGCCTTCACGACCGCCTCGTCGGGGGTGCGGAACGTGAGCACGGACAGCACCGGGCCGAAGATCTCCTCCCTGGCGATGCGGTGCGACTGGCTCACGCCGGTGAACAGCGTCGGCGGGAACCACCAGCCGCGGTCGGGCAGCGGGCACTCCGGCTGCCAGCGCACCGCGCCCTCGGCGTCCCCGGACGCCGCGAGCTCGGTGATCCGCTCCAGCTGCGCCGCGGAGTTCACCGCGCCGATGTCGGTGTTCTTGTCGAGCGGGTCCCCCAGCCGCAGGGTGGCCAGCCGCTGCTTCAGGCGCTCGAGCAGCGGCTCGGCCACCGACTCCTGGACGAGCAGGCGCGACCCGGCGCAGCAGACGTGGCCCTGGTTGAAGAAGATGCCGTTGACGATGCCCTCGACCGCCTGGTCCAGCGGCGCGTCGTCGAACACGATGTTCGCGGCCTTGCCCCCGAGTTCGAGCGTCAGCTTCGTGCGGGTGCCCGCCAGGGTGCGCTGGATCTGCTTGCCGACCTCGGTCGAACCGGTGAACGCGACCTTGTCGAGGCCGCCGTGGGCGACGAGGGCGCGGCCCGTCCCGCCGGCGCCGGTGACGATGTTCACCACGCCGGGCGGGAGGTCGACCTGCTGGAGCACCTCGGCGAGCAGCAGCGCCGACAGCGGCGTCGTCTCCGCCGGCTTCAGCACGCAGGTGTTCCCCGCGGCCAGCGCGGGCGCCAGCTTCCAGGCGGCCATGAGCAGCGGGAAGTTCCACGGGATCACCTGGCCGGCGACGCCCAGCGGCCGCGGATCCCCCCCGAAGCCGGCCCATCGCAGCTTGTCGGCCCAGCCGGCGTAGTAGAAGAAGTGCGCGGCGGCGAGGGGGACGTCGACGTCGCGCGACTCGCGGATCGGCTTGCCGTTGTCGAGCGACTCCAGCACCGCGAACTCCCGCGCCCGCTCTTGCAGCACCCGCGCGATCCGGAACAGGTACTTCGCCCGCTCGGCCGGCCGCATCCGCCCCCACACGCCGTCGAACGCCCGGCGCGCGGCGGCCACCGCCCGGTCGACGTCGGCGGGGCCGGCCTCGGCGACCTCGGCGAGGACCTCCTCGGTGGCCGGGTTGACGGTCTTGAACGTCCCGCCGTCGGCCGGCTCGGTGAAGGCCCCGTCGACGAACAGCCCGTAGCCCGGCCGCAGCGCGACGATGTCGCGCGACTCGGGGGCGGGGGCGTAGTCGAAGACCGGCATCAGTCGATCGTGAAGTAGTCGGGACCCGCGTACGCGCCGGTGCGCTGCTTCGCCCGCTGGAGCAGCAGGTCGTTCAGCAGCGTCGACGCGCCGAAGCGGAACGCCTCGGGCGTGAGCCAGCGCTCGCCGGCGACCTCGTTGACCATCACGAGGTAGCGGATCGCGTCCTTGGCGCTGCGGATGCCGCCCGCCGCCTTCACGCCGACCGCACGCCCGGTGAGCGCGGCGAAGTCGCGGACCGCCTCCAGCAGCACCAGCGTCACGGGCAGCGTCGCCGCGGGGGTGACCTTGCCGGTGGAGGTCTTGACGAAGTCCGCGCCGCCGGCCATCGCCAGCCACGCCGCCCGGCGGGCGTTGTCCAGAGTCGCGAGCTCGCCGGTCTCCAGGATCACCTTCAGATGCGCCGGCCCGCACGCCTGCTTCACCTGCACGATCTCCTCCAGGACCTCGCCGTAGCGGCCGCACAGGAAGGCGCCGCGGTCGATCACCATGTCGATCTCGTCCGCGCCGGCGGCCACGGCGTCCCGGGTGTCGGCCAGCTTCACCGCCAGCGACGCGCGGCCCGAGGGGAACGCCGTCGCGACCGCGGCGACGTGCACGCCGCTGCCCGCGACCACGGCGGCGGCTTCGCCGGCGAGGTCGCCGTAGACGCACACCGCGGCGACGCTCGGGCAGGTCGGATCCGACGGGTCGGGGCGGACGGCCTTGGCCGACAGCGCGCGGACCTTGCCCGGCGTGTCCGCTCCCTCCAGCGTGGTCAGGTCGGTCATGCGGACCGCCATGTCGAGCGCCCAGCGCTTCGACTCGCGCTTGATCGACCGGGTCGCCAGCGTCGCCGCGCGGGCCTCCGCGCCGACCTGGTCGACGCCTGGGAGGCCATGCAGGAATCGCCGGAGCGTGGACTCGGACGCCAGGGCGTCCGGCAGGTGCTCAGCGGCGGGGACGAGCAGGCTCATGTCGCCTCCGAGCCTACTGCCAGCCAGCGCACCGAGGCGCCGTGGGCCCCGCTGCTGGCTACCCGGCGGTCGGCTCCGCCAGGCCAGGTCGCCAGCCGGACGCAGAACGGCGTGCCGCGGTCGAGTTCGTCGAGCCGCTCGGGTTCCAGCCGCAGCCACGCGAGCGGGGCCCGGTCCGTCGCCCGCCGCCCCGCGTCGGCGAGCGCCGTCAGGAAGGCCGTCCGCTCCGCCTCCGCGACGTACTGCAGGACGACCGAGTGGAACACGACGGTCGCGACGCCGCCAGCGGGTGTGGCGAGCATGCGGGCGGCCCAGGTCCCCGCGCCCTCCGCGTCGACGATGGCCGGCACCCGCCCGGCGAGCAGGCAGGCGCCGTCCAGCCGCTCGAGCCGTTCGACCTGGTCCGCCCACACCGACGCCCTCAGCGTCGCCCGCCCGTCGGGGGTCGTCGGGTCGACCGGCCGGGGGTCGCAGCCGCGGCGCTCGGCGACGTGGACGTCGGCGTCAAGGTGGGCGGGGGGAACGGTCCAGTGGTCGAGGATCTGCACCGGCGAACCGGGATCGCCCCAGGAGGCGTCGCCGGTGCGGAAGAGGAAGCGGTCCCAGCGCAGCTGGAGGCCGGCGCTCGACCCGACCTCAAGCAGCCGCAGCGGCAGCCCCCACCGGTCGGCCACGTCCAGGAACCCGCCGAGCAGCGCGGCGGTCCGGCCGACCTCGTTCGTCTGGCACGGCAGCCGCATCAGGCTGCGGACCGCGCCGGCCTGCTCGGCGACGGTCGCCCGGAACGCCGCCCAGGCGGGTTCCGGGTCGGCGGTCCCGCCGGCGGACGGGTAGTGCCGCGCGAGCGCGGGGGCGCCGCCGGCGAGGACCAGGCGGTGGACGGCGGCCATCAGCCGGAGCGCCTGAGCGTCCTGGACTCCCTTGCCGGTGCCGGCGTCGAACACCGCCCCGACCGGCCCGCCGGCGCGGACGTCGTCGGCGGCACGGCGCAGCAGGTGCTCGTAGAGCGGCGATCCGAGGGCACCGCAGGAGCCGGCCTGCATCGCCAGCAGGCCGGCGACGCGTTCGCGGAGGTCGCCGGACAGGGTCATCCGGATGCGTACTCTAGGTCGGGTGCGAGCTGACCTCCGCGGCCGGGGCCCTCTGCGTGGGCGCCGGGTCGTGCCCGTCGCAGTCACGGCGTAGTCGCCCGGATGCCACCGTTCGCCGCGGGCCTGCTGGTCTTCTTCACCTCGGCCGCCGTCCTCGTCCTGGAGATCCTCGCGGGCCGCCTCCTCGCGCCGTACGTCGGGGTGACGCTGGAGACCTACACCGGGATCATCGGCACGGTCCTGGCCGGCATCTCCCTGGGCACGTGGTGGGGTGGCCGGCTCGCGGACCGGGAGGATCCGCGCCGCACCCTGGGGCCGATGATCGCGCTCGGCGGCGCGCTCGCGCTCTGCACGATCCCGGCGATCCGGCTCTTCGGCGGGCTGCGGCTCGGCGGGGGCCCGGTCGCGATCGTGCTGCTCGCGTTCGTCGGCTTCTTCGCCCCGGCGGCGGTGCTGAGCGCCGTCGGCCCGACGGTCGTGAAGCTGCAGCTCGCCGACCTCGACGAGACCGGGCGGATCGTCGGGCGGCTGTCGGCGCTGGGGACCGCCGGCGCGATCCTCGGGACCTTCCTCACCGGGTTCCTGCTGGTCGCGGCCTTCCCGACCCGCCCGATCGTGCTCGGCGTCGGCGGCACGCTCGTGGCCGTGGGGATCACCGTGTCCGCGACGCTCGGGCGTCGCGCGGGGGGGCGGCCGCCGGCCGGCGTCGTCGCGCTGGCCGTGCTCGCGGGCGCGCTCGGCCTGCTCGCGCCCGGGCCGTGCCAGTTCGAGAGCGCCTACTTCTGCGCGCGGGTCGTCCCCGACCCGGACCGGCCGTCCGGACGGACGCTGCGGCTGGACACCCTCCGGCACAGCTACGTCGACCTCGACGACCCGACGCACCTGGAGTTCACGTACGCCCAGATCATGGGCGACGTCGTCGCCACCGTGGCGCCCGACGGCGCGCCGATCGATGCGCTGCACATCGGCGGCGGCGGGTTCAGCCTCCCCCGCTACATCGCCGCGACCCGGCCCGGTTCGCGCAGCCGCGTGCTCGAGCTCGACCCGACACTCGTGCAGATCGCGCGCGACGAGCTCGGCCTGGTGACTGGACCGGACCTGCAGGTGCGGGTCGGCGACGCCCGCCTGGCCCTGGCCGACGAGCCGGCCGCCGCCTTCGACCTGGTGATCGGGGACGCCTTCGGCGGCCAGGCGGTCCCCTGGCACCTCGCGACCGCGGAGTTCGCCGAGGAGATCGCCCGGCGGCTCCGCCCGGGCGGCCTCTACGCCATCAACCTGATCGACTACCCGCCGCTCGGGTTCGCCCGCGCCGAGGCGGCGACGCTGCGCGCGGTCTTCGACCACGTCGCCGTGATCGCCCCGCCGGAACGAATCGCGCGGCGGGAAGGCGGAAACTTCGTGATGGTCGCGTCGGACACCCCGATCGACGTCGAGCAGATCCAGCGACGCAACACCACCCGCGGTGACGACGACGTCGTGGTCTCCGCCGCCGCCGAGCTGGACGCCTTCGTCGATGGGGCCCCGGTCCTGACCGACGACTACGCGCCGGTCGACCAGCTGCTCAACCCCGCGACGTGACGGCTCCACCCCGGGCTGTGTCGACCCCGGGCTGTGTCGACCCCGGGCTGTGCCGACCCCGGGCTGTGTCGACTGGAGCGGCGCTGAGACGCTCCAGTCGACACACGCCGGCCGTGCCGGCCACGGGCGGCCGTGCCGGCTACACGACGGCTACACGCGGCCGAAGCGGCGGGCGCGCCGCTGGAACTCGACCACGGCGGCGAAGAGCTCGCGACGGTCGAAGTCCGGCCACAGCACGTCGGTGAAGACGATCTCGGCGTAGGCGGCCTCCCAGAGCAGGAAGTTCGACAGCCGCTGCTCCCCCGACGTTCGGATGAGCAGGTCGACGTCGGGAGCCTCCGGTTCGTACAGGCGCGCCTGCAGCGACCTCGTGTTGACCTTGCGGGGATCCAGGCGGCCGGCCGCGGCGTCGACGGCGATCCGGCGCGCGGCGTCGACGAGTTCCGCCCGGCCGCCGTAGTTGAAGGCGACCTGCAGCGTGAGCCGGCGGTGGCGCGCCGTCTGCGCCTCGGTGCGCTCGATCATCTCGACGAGGCGACGTGGCACCGGCCGCCCCCGGCGGCCGATGAACCGCACCCGCACCTGCCGTTCGTCGAGGTCGTCGGCCCTGCGCAGCAGCAGGTCGCGGTTGAAGTTCATGAGGAACGCGACCTCGGTCGGGGGCCGCTTCCAGTTCTCGGTCGAGAACGCGTAGACGGTGAGGTAGCGCAGGCCGAGCTCGAGGGCACCCTCGACGGTGTCGAACAGCGCCGCCTCGCCTGCGGTGTGCCCGGCGTTGCGCGGCAGCCCCCGCTCGCCGGCCCACCGGCCGTTGCCGTCCATGATCACGCCGACGTGGGCGGGCAGCCGCCCGGGATCCACCCCGTCGACGGTCATCGCGGCACGAGGTCCCACGCCCTGAGCGGTTTGCCCAGGTGGTAGGTGAGGAAGCTGTGCACGAGCGCCCCTGCGGCGCGCCGGGTGCGGGGCTCCACGGCGGTCGCTCCGAGGACGGCCCAGTCGGCGCCGAGCAGCGCCATCAGCAGCGCCCGGCTGGCGGGGTCGAGGACGGAGGCGCCCGCCGGCGCGCACCGACGGCACAGCGCGCCCCCGGCGGCGATCGAGAACACCCCGTGGGCCCCGGGAGCCCCGCAGGACGAGCAGGCGTCGAAGTACGGGTGGTAGCCGGCCAGCGAAACGAGCCGCAGCAGGTAGGCGTCGAGCACGACCGCCGGGAACTGCGGGGCGGCGGCGAGCGTCCGGAGGCCGTCGAGGAGCAGGAGGAACAGGCGGTTCGACCGCTCGTCCTCCTGCGCGACGCGGTCGGCGCCCTCGACCATCGTGGACCCGCACGCCGACAGCGCCCAGTCGCTGCGGACCGTCGCGAAGGGGGTGATCAGCTCGGCCTGGTTGACGATGTCGAGGTTGCGACCCTCGTAGAACTGCAGGTCCACGTGGCTGAAGGGCTCGAGCCGTCCACCGAAGCGCGAGCCGGGGCGCCGCACGCCCTTGGCGACGGCCCGGACCTTGCCGCGGCCCTGGGTCAGCAGGTGCACGATCCGGTCGGTCTCGCCGAGCTTGTAGGTGCGCAGGACGATGCCCTGGTCGCGGTAGAGCGCCATGGTCGCAAGGCTAGTCCTGCGAAGCGGACCCTCGCGGGAAGGGCACCTCGGCGCCGATCGGTACGAAGCCGGCGGCCAGGAATGCGCGCAGCGAGACGGCGTTGCCGGGCGCGACCTGCGCGAACAGCGGCTCCCCGGACGACCTTCCACTCAGCGGTCGTTTCTGCCGTATACGGCAGCGACTACCGCTGAGTGGCCGGGCCCCCGCGGTCAGACGGCCACGGAGCGACGCCGCGGCCTGCAGCGGCCTCACGCAGGAGGACAGACAGCGGTGGAGCCTGCGCCACGGATCAGTAGCCGAGGCGCTGGAGCTTCTTCGCGTCGCGCTGCCACTCCTTGGACAGCTTCACGCGAAGGTCGAGGTAGATCCGGGCGCCGAGCAGCAGCTCCAGCTCGGCGCGCGCGCGGGAGCCGATGTCGCGCAGCACCGACCCGCCCCTGCCGATGACGATGCCCTTCTGCGAGTCGCGCTCGACGTAGAGGGTCGCCGTCACCGCGAGCACCCCCTCGGCGCTGCCCGGGCCCATCTCCTCCACGACCACGGCGATCGAGTGGGGCACCTCCTCGCGCATCAGCGTGATGGCCTTCTCGCGGATGATCTCCGCGACCAGCTGCTCGGGGGGCTGGTCGGTGACCTGGCCCCGCGGGAAGTACGGCGGGCCCTCCGGCATCCGGTCGACGATCAGGTCCGCCAGCGCCGCCACGTTGTCGCCGGTCGCGGCGGAGATCGGGACGACCTCGGCCCAGTCCCCCAGCTCCGCGAGCCGGGCGAGCTGCGGCAGCTGCCGTGCGCGGCCGGTCCTGTCGACCTTGTTCACCGCGGCGATCACCGGGGTGGCGACCTCGGCGAGCAGCCCGGCGATGAACCCGTCGCCCCGCCCGATCTCCACCGACCCGTCGACGAGGAACACGACGAGGTCGACGCCCGACAGCGTGCCGCGCGCCACCTCGTTGAGACGCGAACCCAGCAGCGTCTTCGGCTTGTGCAGCCCCGGGGTGTCGACGAAGACCACCTGCGCGTCCGCGCGGTGCAGCACGCC
>Ga0136610_1000272_pt1 | contig 14415 bp, 14 predicted proteins | sample AntDrymUQ1342206_2_FD_104804 | JGI IMG/M metagenome (GOLD analysis project Ga0136610, IMG submission 104804) | Polar desert sand microbial communities from Dry Valleys, Antarctica - metaG UQ134 (22.06) | ecosystem: Environmental > Terrestrial > Soil > Desert | place: Antarctica: Dry Valley...
ACCCGGCGAGGATCATTACTCGCCGCTCAAGGAGGGTCTCTCGAACCGGGTCAACCTGCTCGCGGCGCTCGGTCACGTGACACTCGTCTACTCGGTGGCGGTGCTGGCGGCCGCCCTCGTCGGGCGCGCCCTGGCCGGGCCGGCGGCGCGCGCGGCCGTACTTGCGCTGCCGGCGCTCGCGGCGGGCGCATTGGCGGTCGGCTATGCCGGCGAGGTGCGCGCGCATGCGGCCGGCTACGCCCGGACTACCGCCTTCCAAGACCGTCTGATCGGGTTGATCCGGCGCGAGGTAAGCGCCCCGAGCGGCGCGACGATCTACACCTTCGAGCATCCGACCTACACGGCGCCGGGCGTGGCCGCCTTTCGCCACTGGGACCTGAAGGGCGCCGTCAGGGTGGCGCTCGAGGACCCGACGCTCGACGCCTACCCGATCTATCCCGGCGTCGAGTGGGTGTGCGGGGCGACGGCGATGCACCCGCGCAGCCGCTTCTACTCGCGTGAGCAGTCGCTGTCGGCCTACGGGAAGGGGGTCTGGGTCGACTTCGCGAGTGGCCGCGCGGTCGTGATCGGCGGCCGCGAGCAGTGCCTGGCGATGCAGGCGAGCTTTCGCCCCGGGACGTGGAGCTGAGCGTCCGCAGGCGCCGGCGGCTCGTGCTGGTGGCTGCGGGCCTCGCCGTGCTTGTCCCGGCGCTCGTGCTGCGGGACTGGATCGGCGCTCAGGCGCGGGCGGTGACCGTTCTCTCGACGACGCTCGAGACCCCGGTGCTCGCGGGGCTTGCGCGCAGGCTGACCGACGAGCCACGGCTGGCTGAGACGACCGCGGCCGGCGCGCGCGCGACGATCGCGCGCCCCGCAGGCGTCGGGCCGTGGCCCGCGCTCATTTTCGTCAACGGGGCGACGCTCGAGGGACGCCGGCATCCGACCGTGCGCCGCCTTGCGCGCGGGCTCGCGCGCGCCGGATTCGTGGTCGTCGTCCCGGACGTGCGCGGGCTCGCCACCGGCTCGCTCGACGGGGAGACGGTCGACAGCACGATCGCCGTCGCGCGCGCGGTCGCCGGCGCCTCCGAGACGCGCGCGGGGCGGGTCGGGCTGGTGGGGGTCTCGACGGGGGCCACGCTCGCCCTCGTCGCCGCGCGCGAGCCCGGGCTCGCGGCGAAGGTCTCGGTCGTGTCGGGGGTGGCGCCCTACAGCGACGTGCGGGAGGTCGTGAGGATCGCCACAACGGGCACCTACCGCCGCGGCGGACGGCTCGAGCGCGAGCGCGCGGACCCGTTCCTGCTCGAGGTCGTCGCCCGCTCGCTTGCGCTCGCGATACCGGCCGGCCAGGAGCGCGACGCCTTGGTGGCCGCGCTCGAGCGGGGAGATGCCGGCGTCGAGGCAGGCACCGTGGCTGCGCCACTCGGGCCGCGCGCAGAGCCCGTCGCGCGCGTCCTCTCCAATCGCGATCCAGAGCGCTTCGACGCCCTCTACGGCGAGCTCGACGCGGTTGTCCGTGCGCGCCTCGAGCGGCTGTCGCCGCTTGCGGGCGCGGGCAGGGTCGAGATCGCGGCCCCGGTCGAGCTGGCATCGGGCCCGCAGGACAAGTTCTTCCCGATCTCCGAGTCGCGCGCGGTCGCCCGGATCGCTCCGCGCCTGCGGGTCACCGTCACCGGCGCGCTCGACCACGCCGAGCTCGAGCCGAGCCTGAGCGCCCTGCCGGACCTGGCGCGGCTCAACGGCTTCGTCGTGCGGTCGCTTCGGCTTGCCGCACGGTAACCGTGCGCGAATTACTCACGACGCCCTCTTCACAGCCCAGCAACATCTCGTTAACAACGAGGCCAAGGGGAAGCGGCGCCGTGTCCGCCGCTCCCGGAGAGGTGAGGCATGGACGCCAAGAGGGGCGCGATCTGGTTCGCAGTGCTGGCGCTCTACACGCTGGGCGCGCACGCGATCCTGCTGCTCGACCAGCCGACGGTGCACGCGCTCGTCGGCGAGGACGGCTGGTACGAGAACACCGGCGCGATCGGGCTCGCCCTCGCCGGGGTCTTCCTCCTGCTTGCCTTCGTACGCTCGCGCAAGCGCTCGGGAGACCTCCTGCTCGTACAGCTCTTCCTGCTCCTGATGGCGGCCGTCTTCCTGTTCGGGGCGGGAGAGGAGATCGCGTGGGGCCAGCGCATCCTCGGGCTGGAGACGCCCGAGGCGATCCGTGCGGCCAACTTCCAGCAGGAGATCACGGTCCACAACCTGGACACGATCTACGGGCTGCCGATTCGCCCCTACCGCCTGTTCACGATGCCCTGGTTCACCGTCGTCTTCGCCGTGCCGCTCCTGTGCTCGATCTACCCCCCGGCGCGACGGTTCTTCGCGCGGCTGATCCCGCTCGTGCCGTGGACGCTCGGCGCCGTCTTCCTGTTCAACGAACTCTTCTCGAAGGGCGCGGAGGCCGTGATCGCCGCCGACCTCCTGCCCCATCGCGACAACGACAGGGTCGAGATCAGGGAGTCGGTCTTCGGCGTGCTGTGCGCGAGCACGGCCTTCTACATCTTCCATCATCTGGTCGCGGTCGCGAGGCCGTCTGAGGCGCCGGCACGAGTCGGGATCGTCGCTCGAGCGACCCGCGCCGGTGCTCGCTCGAGCGCGCCACAAGCAGAGCGGGCGATAGCGACCAGGGACTGACTCCCCGGGATCGAGTCGCCTTTGCGATCCTCTAGCCTCGGTCGCCGTGGCCGCCCAGTACGTATTCACGATGCACGGATTGACGCGGGTCTTCCCGCCCGACAACGTCGTGCTGTCCGACATCTCGATCTCGCTGCTTCCGGGCGCGAAGATCGGCGTGCTCGGCTACAACGGCTCGGGCAAGTCCACGCTGCTGCGCATCCTGGCCGGGCACGATCACGAGTACCGCGGCGAGGCGCAGGCGGCGCCCGGTGCGAGCATCGGACTGCTCGAGCAGGAGCCATCGCTCGACGAGTCGAAGGACGTCCGCGGCAACGTCGAGGAGGGCCTTGCCGACCAGCGTGCCCTGCTCGACCGCTTCAACGAGCTCGCCGCCAACTACTCCGATGAGACGGCCGACGAGTTCGCCGCCGTGCAGGCTCGGATCGACGCCACCGACGCTTGGACGCTCGACTCGCGCCTCGACATGGCGATGGATGCACTGCGCCTGCCTCCCTCGGACGCCGACGTGGCCCTGCTCTCGGGGGGCGAGCGCCGCCGCGTCGCGCTCTGCCGGCTGCTGTTGAGCCAGCCCGACCTGCTGCTGCTCGACGAGCCGACCAACCACCTCGACGCCGAGTCGGTTGCCTGGCTCGAGCGCCATCTGCACGACTACGCCGGCACGGTCGTGGCGGTCACCCACGACCGCTACTTCCTCGACAACGTGACCGGCTGGATCCTCGAGCTCGACCGCGCGCGCGGGATCCCGTTCAAGGGCAACTACACGTCGTGGCTCGAGCAGAAGCAGGTCCGCATGCAGGCGGAGGAGCGCACCGACAAGGCGCGCCAGCGCACGATCTCCCAGGAGCTCGAGTGGGTGCGGATGAACCAGGGCGCCCGTCGCCAGGCCTCGAAGGCGCGGCTCGCGAACTACGAGCGCCTGCTGGCCGAGGAGCGCAGCGTGCGCCTCGACCAAGTCCAGATCCACATCCCCGCCGGCCCGCGCCTCGGCGACGTGGTGGTGGAGGCGGAGGGCCTCACGAAGGGCTATGGCGAGCGGCTTCTGATGGAGGGTCTCTCCTTCTCGCTGCCTCGCGGGGGCATCGTCGGCGTGATCGGTCCGAACGGCGCGGGCAAGACGACGCTCTTTCGCATGATCACGGGGCAGGAGCAGCCCGACTCGGGCGCGCTGCGCCTCGGCGACACGGTCGAGCTCGCCTACGTCGACCAGAGCCGGGACGCGCTCGACGGCGACAAGAACGTCTGGGAGGAGATCTCAGGAGGTGCCGACCAGATCGAGGTCGGCGAGCGCAAGCTGGCGTCGCGCGCGTACGTGTCGTCGTTCAACTTCCGCGGGTCCGATCAGCAGAAGAAGGTCGGCTCGCTCTCCGGCGGAGAGCGAAACCGCCTGCACCTGGCGAAGCTGCTGCGCGGCGGAGGCAACCTGCTGCTGCTCGACGAGCCCACCAACGACCTCGACGTCGACACCCTGCGCGCGCTCGAGGACGCGCTCTTGTCGTTCGCGGGCTGCGCCGTCGTGATCTCGCACGACCGCTGGTTCCTCGACCGCATCGCCACCCACGTGCTCGCGTTCGAGGGCGACTCGCAGGTGACGTGGTTCGAGGGCAACTTCGACGCCTACGAGGCGGCCCGGCGCGAACGGCTCGGCGCCGAGGCCGATCGCCCCCACCGCCTGACCTACAAGAAGCTCGTCCGAAGCTGACCCCACCCTTACCGGGATGGACGAGGCCCCGGTCAAGGACGCGCGCATACTCGTCGTCGGCGCGCGGCCCGACGAGGGACGCGCGCTCGTCGAGGTGCTCGAGCGCGAGGGCTACGCCGCCGTGCGGGCCGTCGCCTCCTCCGAGGCATTGCCCGCGTGTCGCGAGCTCGGGCAGGACCTGATCGTGCTCGACCTCGACGCGGGCGACATCGACGCGCTGGCGGCGCTCGAGCAGCTGCTCCCGTTCACGCGCGCGGGCACGCACGTGCCCGTGCTCGGCGTCGGCAGCGGGACCGGCGCCGAGGAGCGCAAGCGCGCCTTCACGCTCGGCGTCAGGGACCTGCTGCCGGCCGAGCCGGACCCCGCGGAGCTCGGGCTCCGCGTGCGCTCGCTGCTCGAGACGCGCCACCTTCAGCTCGAGCTGAGAGGCGACAACCGGCTGCTCGAGCAGCTCGCGCTCGAGCGCTCGCGCGAGCTCGAGGACGCCCACGTCGAGGCGCTCGAGCGCCTGGCGCTCGCCGCCGAGTATCGCGACGACGACACCCTCGAGCACATCCAGCGCGTCGGACGCACCGCCGCGCTCGTCGCGCGCGGACTCGGCCTGCCCGACGAGACCGTCGGCCTCGTGCGACGGTCCGCGCCGCTGTATGACATCGGCAAGATCGGGCTCTCCGACGGCATCCTGCTGAAGACGGGCAAGCTCACGCCTGAGGAGTTCGAGATCATGAAGACGCACGTGCTGATCGGCCACAAGATGCTCTCGGGCTCGCGCTCGCCACTCCTGCAGATGGCCGCGGAGCTCGCGCTCACCCATCACGAGCGCTGGGACGGAAGCGGCTACATGGCGGGGCTCGGAGCGGACAAGATCCCGCTCTCGGGGCGGATCGTCGCCGTCGCGGACGTCTTCGACGCGCTCACGCACGAACGGCCGTACGAGCCGGCGTGGAGCGTCGACGACGCGGTCGGCGAGATCGACCGCTGGAGCGGTACCCACTTCGACCCGAAGGTCGTCGAGGTCTTCGCCGCGCTCGACCACGCGGCGCTGCTGACGCTGCCGCGGGCCTCGGCAGAGGCCTGACATTTTCGCGCTCGGAACGTAGGTAATACGTTGACATCCCCCCATCGGTCGTATCTACTGCCGCGCCATGAGACGAACGCACGTCCCCCTCGCAATCGCGACCGCCCTCTTCGCCCCCCACACAGCGCTCGCCCAGGCCCCATTGGTCGTGCAGGGCACGACCGACGTCCGCGACGCCGGCCTGCTCGACGAGGTGATCGTGCCCGAGTTCCAGCGGCGCTTCCCGCAGTACCAGCTTCGCTTCATCGCCGTCGGGACCGGCCAGGCGCTCGCCAACGCACGCGCCGGCCAGGGTGACGCGGTGCTCACCCACGCGCCCACGCTCGAGAGCCAGTTCGTCCGCGACGGCTTCTCGCTCGAGCCCCGCCGGCGGGCGGTCTTCTACTCCGACTACGTGATCCTCGGACAGCCGGCCGACCCGGCCGGCGTCCGCATGGCGCGCAACGACGTGGTCTCGGCCTTCGAGCGGATCAGGGCGGCCGGCGATCGCGGGCAGCTGACCTTCGTCTCGCGTGGTGACAACTCGGGCACCAACGTCCAGGAGAAGGAGATCTGGCGCCTCTCGAACGTGCCGAAGAACAACCTCGGCGAGCCCGGGCCCCCGGGGACGACGGGGAGCTTCCCCTGGTACCGCAAGGCGGGGCTCGGGCAGGCCGCGACCGTCCAGCTCGCCGAGCAGTGCCCTTTCGCCTCCGGCAGCTGCTACGAGATGACCGACCGCGGGACCTACAATCGCCTCCGCCGGCTGCGCGCGATCTCGCGCCTCCAGGTCCTCGCCGAGAAGAACCGCGCCGGCACGCGTGGCGGTGAGTTCCTGCTCATCAACGCGTTCTCGGCCTACGCAGTCAATCCCGCACGAGTTCCCAGCATGAACCGGCAGGGGGCGCTCGACTTCATCAACTTCCTCCAGTCACCCCCCTTCCAGCAGCGCGTGCGCGACTACCCGGAGCGCTCCAACCCGGCCTTCTGCCCCGATGCCCGCCCGCTGATCCTGGCCGGGCGAGCCCTCGCTCCCCCCGCGCGCGCTCTCTGTCGCGACGCCCAGACGCCCGTCCGAGCCGCCCGCCCGCCGCGCCGCCTCGCCCGCGGCGACTTGGTCACGATCCGTGGCTCCGTGGTGCCGCGGCTGCCCGGCGACCGGGCGACGATCCGCGCCCAGGTGCGGCTGCAGAGCGGAAGGCGTGTCCTCGATCGCACGCGGTCGGGCCGGGGCGGGCGCTTCCGTCTGACGGCCAGGCTGCGGCGGAGCGCAACGCTCTCGCTCGTCGTGCCGAACTACGACGGCGTGTCGGGCTTCCCGTCAGTGCCGCCGACCGACCGGCTCGGTGAGCAGCTCGGGCTTGGGCGGGTGACGGTCCGCTAGCCGGCAGGCCCGGCTGCGCGCGCCCGCTCGTTGTAGCGTTGGAAGGCGCATGGGAACTTCCTACGCACGGGAGCGGTTGCGCGAGTGGGCTGCCGTCGCGAGCGGTGCCGCGAGATGAGCGGCCAGCGCATCGAGGAGATCCTGTTCCTCGTCGCCGAGGCTCTGCGCCTGCCGGTGCTCGTCGCCGCCCTGCTCGCGCTCGGGCTCGTGATGATCGAGGGCGGGGCGTTCGCCGTCGAGCTCACACGCCGGCGCCGGCGTGACTTCTCGCGGCTCGAGCGGGCGCTCGACGACGCCCGCGCCGCCCTCGACCGCGAAGACCGGCCCTTCGCCGTCGGCGTGCTTCGCCACGTCGCCTGGAGCCGGGCGATGCACACGACGATCGTCGCCCTCGTGACCCAGGACTACGGGCGGCCCGGTGGAGTCGAGCGCATGGCAAAGCGGCTCGCGGACTTCGACTACGCGTCCCTGCGCCGGCTCGAGCGCACCCGCCTGCTCGTGCGCGCCGGCCCCGCACTGGGCCTCATGGGCACCCTGATCCCGCTCTCGCCCGCGCTCGCAGCGCTTGCCGCGGGCGACGTGCAGCGACTGTCGGGCAACCTGCGGGTGGCCTTCAGCGTCACCGTCGTCGGGATCCTGCTCGGCGCGCTCGCCTTTGGGATCTCGCTCGTGCGCGACCGCCTCTACGGCCAGGACCTCTCCGACCTCGAGTACGTCGTCGCCCGCCTCCAAGGCGCCGAGCACGACGACCGCCCCGCGTCGGCGCGAGCAGCACCAGCCCCGGCCGAGCACCGCGAGCCGCTCGACCCGACCATCGGCAGCCGCTGATGAGGCCCGCGATCACACCTCGGGCGCGCGTCCACGCCGACCGCGCCGGCGACCCGCTCGACGGCCTCGTCAACCTGTTCGAGCTCGGCATCGTCCTCGCCGTCGGCTTCCTGCTCGCCGTCCTCTCCTCGCTGCAGCTCTCCGACCTGCTGACGACCCGCAACCTGACGATCATCCGCAACCCCGGCTCGGCGCAGCAGGAGATAATCGTCAAGGAAGGCCAGCGAGTGCGCACCCTCCGGCCGAGCGGCAAGCAGGCGATCGGCCGCGGTCAGCGCGTCGGCTCGGTCTACCGGCTCGAGGACGGGCGCACCGTCTACGTGACCGGCGGCGAGTAAGGGGCACGCCGAGCGATGCAGTTCATCCTCGACGGCCTGCGCGGCGCTTTCGACCTGCTCGTCGCCGGTGACCCGCGCATCCTCGGGGTACTCGGGGTCACGCTCACGGTGGCGCTGTGGTCGACCCTCTTCGCCCTCGTCGCGGGACTGCCGATAGGCCTGTGGCTCGGCCTCGGCCGGTTCGCGGGTCGCCGCCTCGGGCTCGCGACCGCGAACGCCGGGCTCGGCCTCCCGCCGGTCGTCGTGGGGCTCGTCGTATCGCTCTTCCTCTTCCGGGGCGCGCCGCTCGGCTTCCTGAGCCTGATCTACACGGTCGAGGGGATGATCGTCGCGCAGACGGTGCTCTCGCTGCCGATCGTCGCCGCGCTCACGGCGGCGGCCGTGCAGGGCGTCGAGCCCGCGCTCCTGAGGCAGGCGCGAGCCCTCGGCGCCTCGCGCGTCCGCGTCGCCGCTCTGGCGCTGCGCGAGGCGCGAGTCGGGGTGCTCGCGGCCACGATCGGGGCGCTCGGCTCGGCCCTGTCCGAGGTTGGCGCGCTCGTGCTCGTGGGCGGCAACATCGAGGGTCAGACGCAGACGCTCGCGACCGCGGTGCTGGTGCGCGTCTCGGCGGGCGAGTACGCCCAGGCGATCGCGCTCGGGGCTCTGCTGCTCGCGCTCGTGTTCCTCATCGCGGCGGCCCTCACCGTCGCCCAGCAGGGTGAGGCGAAGTGGCAGGCGACGCGCGCGTCCTGACCGCGCACGGCCTCGGGGCAGACCGCGGCGGGAGGGCAGTGCTCGATGCGGTCGACCTCGAGCTGCGCCGCGGCGAGGTCGTCGCACTGCTCGGCCCCAACGGCGCGGGCAAGTCGACCCTCGTCGGCCTCCTGGCCGGCCTCGAGGCGCCCGACCGGGGGAGCGTCGAGCGCTCCGGCCGGGTGGCCGCCGTGCTTCAGGCACCCGCGCTCGCGCGCCGAACGGCGCTCGCGAACGTCGAGGCCGGCCTCGCCTGGTGGGGGGTACCTCGGCGAGAGCGCCGCCGGCGGGCGCTGCGCGCGCTCGAGACCGTCGGGGCGGGCGAGCTCGCCGGTCGCCACGCGCGGGCACTGTCGGGCGGGGAGGCCCGGCGGGTTCATCTCGCCCGCTCGCTCGCGGTCGAGCCGGACGCCCTGCTGCTCGACGAGCCGTTCGCGGGGCTCGACGTGGGAAGCCGGGCCGACCTCCTCTACGACGCGGCGTCGGTCCTGCGCACGGAGCGAAGGACGACCCTCGTCGTGGTGCACGATCGGGCCGAGGCGTGGGCGCTCGCCGACCGGGTGGTTGTCATGCTCGAGGGTCGCCTCGCCGCGGAGGGCTCACCACAGGAGGTCTTCGAGCGCCCGCCCACCCCCGCGGTCGCCGCCTTCGTCGGCTTCGTCGGCCGATTGCGAGAGCCCGGCGGGGTCCTCTGGATGCTGCGGCCAGCCGACGTACAGCTGACGACCGACGGTCCGATCGAGGGCCGCGTGGTCCGCCAGGTGCCGCTCGAGGAGGGCCTGCGCCTCGAGCTCGATGTCCCTCACGGCCGCCTCGTGACGATCGTCGGGGTGCCCGGCCCCGCCATCGGCGAGCTGGTCCGGGTTCGGGTCGAGGGCGGCGTTCGCTTCGATTCGGCGGCTACCCTCGAGGGTGGGGCCTGATGGAGGAATTCGTACGTATCGGGGCCGCGGCCTCCGCCCTCGGCGTGAGCGTCGACACGCTCCGCCGCTGGGAGCGCGCCGGGCAGATCACCTTCCAGCGCGGCAAGGGCGGCCAGCGATTCATCTCCTCCGCCGAGCTCGCCGAGCTGCTCCGCGAGCGCGGGATCAGCGCCCACTCGAGCGCTCGCAATCACTTCGAGGGCGTCGTGGTCGCCGTACGCAAGGATGGGGTCATGGCCCAGATCGACCTTGCGTGCGGTCCCTTCCGGGTCGTGTCCCTGATGTCGCGCGAGGCGGCCGAGGAGCTCGATCTGAAGCCCGGCATCCAGGCGACGGCGGTGGTCAAGGCGACCACGGTGATCGTCGAGCGCCAGTAGATCTGGGTCGCCGGCGGCCCTCCGCGCCCGCTCCGCCGGCGATAAGCCCGAGGGCGAGCGCGACGAGCGCGAGCGACGAGTCGCCGCCCTCAGAGCCCTGACGGGCGCCCAGTCGCGTGGCGGGCGGCGCGGCGGCCGGCGCGGCGACGGTGGCGGCGGTCTCGGTCAGGAGGACTCCGGACACGCGTCTCCCTGCCGCGGAGGCTCGGCTCGCACGGCGGGAACGTCGCCGCGGCGCGGTGCGCCCGCCTCGGCCGTCCGGCGGAGCCACGCCGCGAGCCGGCGGCTCGCTCGGCGCCGAAGGCGGAGAGGCGGAGATCGGCCCGGGCGACGTGACTCCCGGCGAGGCCTGACGGTCGCCGGCGTCGGGCGATCGGCCCGTGCCTGGCGCGTCGCGTCCAGAAGCGCCCGGGCGCTCGCCGGCGCCCTGGCCCGAATCGCCGTCGCGGCCGCGGCCGCGGGCGGTCGCCGTGCGCCGTCCACCCACGTCGACCAGCACGGGCTCGGAGGTCCCGCCCGAGCCGTCCGCGCCCGCGGCGGTTACGACGACGCGATAGCGGCCGGGCCCGCGGAAGGCGTGCTCGATCCGCGCCCCCCGCCCCGTGGTGCCGTCGTCGAAGCGCCACTCGTAGGCGAGCTCGCCCCCACCGCCTTGCACGGCGGCCGAGAAGGTGACGGGCTGCGCCGACCGAGCACGGGGGCGGTCGGCACTCGCCTGGACGGCGAGCGGCGGCCCTGAGAGCACGGTCACCTGAAGACCGTCTCCCGGCTGGCTGGCGAGGTTGTCCTGTGCGTTCGAGTCGGCCGGCCCGCGCACCGGGCGGAAGAAGCGCACGCTCGAGCCGTCGACGAAGACGAGCGGCGGGCCCTCCGGGAACGGAGACGGGTCGGCGAGGTCCGCGCCAGACAGCCTCACGAAGCCGGCGCGCGCGCGCGGCACGGTCAGCTCCCGTACGGTCGCCGGGTCGCCACCCGCCAGGCGAACGAGGCCGGCGACCGACAGCCCGCTTAGCTCGACGGTCTGGTCACCGCCCGGATCGCGCAGCGTGTACGGGGTGGGCGGCACGTCGACGGCCGCGCGCACCTGGTCGGCGGTCAGGGAAAGCGCTCGCGACCCGAGCCGCACCCGCACGTCGGGAGCCTGCGCGCTCGCGCCCTCGACCGGGCCGGCGATAGCGGCGACCGCGACGAGGACTGCCGCCAGCTTGACGACGGGCACGTATGCGTCAACGCGCAGCGAAGGCCCCTCCCGCGCGTCTAAGAGGCGACGACCACCGTGCGCATGCTAGAGCTGTCGGCCTCGACGACGCCACGGTCGAGGTAGCGCACTCGCAGCGACCAGCGACCCGCGGGCAGGGAGACAGTGGCGCGGTAGCGGCTGCCCGCGCCCCTGAGGCGGATCCGCCTGACGACGCGGAAGGAACGGCTGCCGTCGGCGCGCGCGAGCACGTGCAGCGCGGCCCGGCGGCGGCCCTCGGCCGGCCATGCCCGGCCGCTCAGCGCGACGCGCCCCCCGCTCACCCGCGTGCTCGCGAGCGTCGCAGCGGCGCGCACCCGCACGCGGCCGAGCGAGTGGACGAGCGGGCTGAGATCGCGCGTGCGTGGGGCGGTCAGGAACAGCTCGCCGCTGCGCGTGACGCGACCGCGCACGGAGAACTTCCCACCGGCGCTCGTGAGGTCGCGGTCGAGCGCCACCGGTGTGAGCGGCGTCGGGAAGCGCGCGAGGCGGACGGCGACCTCGCTCAGCGCCGGCTCCCCCGGGACGGCCGAGGCGATGCGGCCGCTCAGCCCGATCGGCCGCGCAGCTGAGACCACCCGGGGCAGCCGGCGCTCGAGCGACACGCGCGGGAAGGCCGAGGGGAAGAATCCCGGGCGCTCGCGGTTCGGGAAGCTCGCGACTTGTCGCTGGAAGCGCGGCGAGGTCACGAAGTCGAGAAAGGCGCGTGCGGCCTCGAGCTTGACCGTAGGGACCTTCGCCGGGTTGAGCGCGTAGACGCGATACGCGTTCACCATCAGGACGGCGCACCCGCGCGCGCCTGCGCGCTGGGCGTCCATCACGATCTTCAGGCCGGTGATCGCACGGTTGCCGACGAGCTGCTGCAAGGTCCCTCGGTCGGTGATCGTGTAGCAGCCCTTGTTCGGGAACGGGCACTGCTGGGTCAGGCGCAGCGTGTCGGCCATCCCGAGTCCCGCACGGGGGTACCACGGTGGATAGCCGGCCCCCTGCGCGGGCTCGTTGCGGGCGTTGCGCGCCACGTTCGCCAGCCCCCAGATGTCGCGCTCCTTGAGGTTCGTGCCCGAGTTGTCGCCGCGCGATACGAAGGTGGCGCGGCCCTCCGCCCCGGCCGCCGCGATCGCCTCGAAGGCGGAGACGGCGTCGTTGCGAGCCTTCGACCCGACTCCGGCGGGGTCGTCGGCCGGACCGACGACCACGTAGTCGTTCCAGGCCATCGAGCGCCCGACGCGCTCGAACGAGAAGCCGTCCGCCAGGAACTGCTGCTCGAGCGGCGGCGAGTGTGCGATCAGCGCGTCGCCCTGACCGGCTCGCGCGTTGGCGATCGCCTGGCCGGTGCCCACGGCAATGAACTTGAGGTTGTACTGCGGGTAGGCGCGCTTGAACCCAGGGGTGATCAGCTGGTCGAGCAGACCGGAGTCCCGCACGCTGGTAGTGCTCTGGACGATCACGTCCTGCGGCGGCGCCTGCGCGCTCGCGCTCGTCGTCGCCAGCCCCAGCGAACCCAGCGCCAGCCCGATCGCCGTAGCGCGAACGCTCATTCCCGTCATGACCCCCAAATCGCTGATGTCTTGTGTAGGGCACCATATGGCATCAGTTAGCCTGCACACACCGCCGTGAGTCGCTACCTCGACCTCGCCACGATGCTCGCGGAGCGGATCGCCGCCGGCGAGCTTCCCGCCGGCGCCGCGCTGCCCTCGGTGCGCACGCTTGCGAGCCGTGAGGGGACCACCCCGGCAACGGCGCTGCGCGCCTACGGCGAGCTCGCCCGCGCGGGGGCGATCGTCAGCGAGCCGCGGCGGACCGCTCATGTCGCCTACCACGGCGCGATCGCCGCGCGCGCGCTGCTGCGCGGCGGCTCCCCGTTCCGGCTCGCGGGCAGCGACGACCCGGCGCTCGACCTGCTGCTCTCAGGCGCCGCGGAGGCGATCGTGCCCGTCGGCGCGCGCGGGAGCTATCGCGGCCTCTCGGCGCTGTGGTCGGGCGCGGCCGACGGCGCCGCGCTGCACTTGCGCCACCCGAGCGGCGACTACAACGCGCCCTTCGCGCGCGGGCTGCTCGCGGGGCGCCGGCCCGTCCTCGTCCACCTCTGGCGACGCGAGCAGGGGCTGATCCTCGCGCCCGGCAACCCGCGTCAGGTGGACGACGTCGCGGCGCTCGGCGGCCTGCGCGTCGCACGCCGGCCGGTCGGCACGGGCACCCGCACGCTGCTCGACCGGCTGCTGCTCGACGCCGGCGTGACCCCAGAGTCAGTCGTCGGGCCGCAGGTCGAGCTGCACCTCGACGTCGCGCTCGCCGTCGCCACCGGCGAGGCCGATACCGGCCTCGGCCTGCGCAGCGCGGCCGCTGCGCTCGGGCTCGACTTCGTGCCCGTCGCCTCGGAGCCCTTCGAGGTCGCCACCACCGAGCGCGAGGCGGGCGGGGTGCAGCCGCTCCTGAGCCTGCTCGCCGACCCGACCGTCCGCGCCCGGATCGAGGACCTCGGCGGGCACGACCTCGCGGGCGCGGGCGAGGTGCTCGAGCTGAGCTGATCAACCCGCGACGAGCCAGCGTCCGCCGCGGCGCTCGAGCGCGAGTGGACGCTCCCCGTCTCCGAGCGGCCCAAGCGTTGCGCGCTCCCCGCGCACCTGAACCGTCGAACCGTCGAGCTGGCGCCGGATCCGATCGAGCTCCCCGGGCGCGAGCGCGCCACCCTCCGTAAGAACGCGCTCACACGAGCCCCCGCGCTCGTCTCGCAGCTCGGAGCGCGCGGCGTCGGTCATCAGCCGGCACGCGCTCCCCCACTCCTGAGCCCGCAGCGCGTCGACGTAGGCGCGACCGGCTTGGCGCACAGCATCCGCCTCGGCGGGCTCGCGCGGCGGGCTCTCGTTGCATGCGGCCAGGGCGAGGCACGCGAGGAGGGTCGTCCTGTGCACGCGTCGAGACTATGGCGAGCTCGTGCTCAGGTCAGGCAGCGGCGACGCCGATAGCAGGTAGCAGGGGATTGCCCCTGTTCGACCTTCCGAGACCGGAGCGAAGCGTTTGCTCGAGACTGGCACGATCCTCGCCGGCTACCGCATCGACGCCCTGTTGGGAACGGCCGGCATGGGCGCGGTCTACATCGCCACCCAGCTGTCGCTCAACCGCACCGTCGCCCTCAAGGTGCTCGCCTAGCACCTGAGCGAGGACGACACCTTCCGCGAGCA
>Ga0136610_1000276_pt1 | contig 14308 bp, 9 predicted proteins | sample AntDrymUQ1342206_2_FD_104804 | JGI IMG/M metagenome (GOLD analysis project Ga0136610, IMG submission 104804) | Polar desert sand microbial communities from Dry Valleys, Antarctica - metaG UQ134 (22.06) | ecosystem: Environmental > Terrestrial > Soil > Desert | place: Antarctica: Dry Valley...
ATCCGCTCGCGGACATGGCCTCGCTCAAGGGTGCGGCGTTCCTGCAGGCATCGAGCTCGACGAACGACCACGACCTCGGGCTGTTCGAGGTCGGGCCGGCGGCCGGGCCGTCTGGCGCCGGGCGGACCACAGTCGGGCTCTACCACCTCGCCTGGGAGGTCGAGACCCTCGACGACCTCGCCGCCATCGCGGCCCGGCTCCAGGCCGCCGGCGCCCTCGGCGGAGCGTCGGACCACGCGACGACCAAGGCCCTCTACACGAAGGACCCGGACGGGATCGAGTTCGAGGTGTCCTGGCTCGTACCGGCCGCGCTCGTGGACGACGGAGTGCTCGCCGGCCGTACGTCGATCAAGCCGCTCGACCTCGACCGGGAGATCGAGCGGTACGGCGGCCAGACCCGAGGCGGTGTCGGCGTCAGCCACGCGATCGCGCGATGATCACAGTCCCGCCGAGCCCAGTGTGACCGTGGTGGAGACGAGGGGACTTGAACCCCTAACCCCTGCCTTGCAAAGGCAGTGCTCTGCCAGTTGAGCTACGCCCCCATGTGGGGCTTCACCGTACGGGGTCGGTCGCCTCGGCCCAGAGGTCCTGCTCCGCGCGGGAGGCCTGCACGCGGCGGTAGGCGAAGAGCCCGCCGAGGGTGGCGAGCACGACGGCCAGCAACTTCTTCACGGTGTCCAGAACCTCTCCGTCGGCTTGGCGGTGCCGCCGGGACCCAGTGGATCTCGGCAGGTCGTACGGGTGCGGGGTGGGCCTAAGTGGACTTGAACCACTGACCTCTGCCTTATCAGGGCAGCGCTCTAACCGGCTGAGCTATAGGCCCCGGCCTTTCGATGATCGGCCTTTCCGATGATCGGCCCTTCGATGATCGACCCTTCGATGCTCTCTGGGCGAGCGGCAAAGGTTACCCCACGGTCACGAAGGTCCCAACGGGGATACCAGCCGCGCCAGAGGTCAGCGCTGGTCCTCGACGAGGGTCACCTCGACGCCGCCGAGCAGGGTCGACGCGAGGTTGTACAGGAACGCACCGAGCGTCGACAGGGCGGTGATCAGCACGATGTCGACGACGGCGAGCAACGTGGCGAACCCGAGCACGCGGTCCAGAGCGACCCAGGCCATGATGTCGACCCCACCGTCGCCCGTGTCGCCGGTGACACTGTTGACGCTCTCGGAGATCGCCGTGAAGACGCCCGCGCTGTCGAGCATCGACCAGATCACGAAGACCGAGACGACGGTCATGATCCCGAACGCGATGGCGAGCATGAACGAGATCTTCATGACGGTCCATGGGTCGATCCTGGTCAGCTTGAGGTGCGCCCGGCGGAGGCCGCCGGCTGCCGCTGGCCGATTCGGTGCCCTCTCCCGCCGCGGCGAGCGAGGCGGGCGGGCCGGCTTCGGGTGACGTCCGACCGGTGGCGGACCGCCGGCGGGCACCGGGGCGAGCACCGTGGTCGGCGCCCCACCGATGGTCGCGCTCGGGCTGGTCACCGCTCCGGACGACGCCGTCGCGACGCCGGCCGCGGCCATGCCGGTGGCTGCGCCGGCGACCGCCGGTGCACCCTGGCCGACCAGCCCGGCTGGGCCAAGACCTGGCGGCCCCACGACCTGCGGCGGGCCGCCGGGACCGGGTGGCGGACCGGTGAACGGCGCAAGCGGCGGCTGTCCCTGGCCGGGCAGCGCGCTCCCGGGCTGGCCGTTCGGCCCGGCCGACCCGCGGCCGGCGACTCCGGCAGCGCCGGCCGAGCCGGCAGCTGCCGGGCTCACCGCTGCCGGGCTGACCGCTGCCGGCCCGAGGGGCGCTGTTGATCCGTTGCGGTCGGCTCCGGGCACGGGCACCGCGATGGTGGTCGCGCCGGCATCCGGGCGGGATTGGCTGGTCATCGACTTCGCTTTCGTGAGTCGGTCGGCGATCGCGGCCCGGAGACCACCGCCGGACGGGGACCCATCGGTCGGGACCGGCTGGGGACCGGTCGACGGTCCGCCCGGCAACGCCGCCCCGACGGCCATGGCCGGTGCGGTGGCACTCGGGTCGGTGCCCGGCAGCGCCGGGCGGCCAGGGGTGGACTCGTGCACCGGGACCGGCGAGCCGTGGCCGGAGGGCATCCAGTGGGACGGGTCGCCGGCCTGGCTCCGCCGTCGTGGCGCTCGCGACACCGGTACCGCAGATGGGGCTGGAGTCCCCGGGTCCGGCGGTCGGCCCACCGGTGCACCCGGCCGCGCCGCACCGCCCGCGTTCGGGTGCCGCTGCGCCGAGGGTCCGGACTGCATCCCAGCCGGCGGCTCACCGGTGGGCCGTACGGTCGAGCTCGCGGGCGACCAGGGCGACGCCGACGAGGGAGCGGCGCCGTCGTTCTCGCGCGCCGCCCGCCATGCCTCCCGCCAGTCGCGGGCGGTCGGCGGACGGCTGTCAGCGGTCCCCTCGGCCTTCGGGGCGGCGTCGTTGTCACGCTGGTTGCTCATGGGATCGCCCGGCGTTCGCCGAGCCCGTGCCCAGGGATGCCGACGTGGGTGACCCCTCGTCCGGGCTGCTGCGATCGGCTCACGGCTGCTCCTCCTGCGGCGTCACCGGCTGGTCCTCGGCGAGGTCGGCTGCCTCGTCGACGGCTGCCTCGCTGGCCTGCTCGGCGTTGCGGGCGATCGCGACGACCGCGCCGCCGTCGGGCACGTTGATGAGCCGTACGCCCATTGTGGCCCTTCCGGTCCGCCTGACGTCATCGACGCGGGTCCGGATCACCCCACCGCTCGACGTGATGGCGAGGATCTCGTCGTTCGCGTGGACGACCAGGGCACCGACCAGCGATCCACGTTGGTCGACGACTTTCGCTGCCAGCATGCCCAGACCACCGCGTCCTTGGACCCGGTGGTCGGCCACCGGTGTGCGCTTGCCCCAGCCGCCGTCGGTCACCACGAACACGTCGAGATCGGCCGACAGGTCGCCGTTGACGACGCTCATCGAGAGCAGCTCGTCGGCGCCGACGAACCGCATGCCGAGCACACCCGCGGTCGACCGGCCCATCGGGCGAAGCGCCTCGTCGCCGGCGGTGAAACGCACGGACCGGGCCTTGCGGGACACGAGCAGCAGGTCGTCGTCCGACGACGCGAGCTCCGCCGCGATCAGCTCGTCCCCATCGTTCAGCACGACCGCGATCAGGCCACGGCTGCGGGGCGAGTCGTACTCCGGCAGGCGGGTCTTCTTCACCCGGCCGAACTTGGTGGCCAGGACGAGGTACGGCGCCGCGTCGTAGTTCGGGATCGCGAGGACCTGCGCGATCTTCTCGTCCGCGGCGAACTCGAGCAGGTTGGCCACGTGCTGACCGCGGGAGTCTCGGGCCAGCTCGGGCAGCTCGTAGGCCTTGGCGCGGTAGACCCGGCCCTGGTTGGTGAAGAACAGCAGCCAGTCATGCGTCGACGTGACGAAGAAGTGCCCGACGATGTCGTCCTGGCGCAGCTGGGCACCGCGGACGCCCTTGCCCCCACGCCGCTGCGCGCGGTACAGGTCGGCCCGGGTGCGCTTCGCGTACCCGCCGGTCGTGATCGTGACGACCACGTCCTCCCGCGGGATGAAGTCCTCGGCGGTGAGATCACCGTCGGCGGCGATCAGGCGCGTACGGCGCTCGTCACCGAACCGTCCGACGATCTCGGCGAGCTCCTCGCTGACGATCTCGCGCTGACGCGGCTCGCTGGCGAGGATCGCCTCGTACCCGGCGATCTCCTGCTCGATCAGGGCGAGCTCGTCGACGATCTTCTGGCGCTCCAGCGCCGCCAGCCGCCGCAGCTGCATGTCGAGGATCGCGTTGGCCTGCAGCTCGTCGACGTCGAGCAGCTCGATCAGCCCGACCCGAGCGTCCTCGACGGCGGGGCTGCGGCGGATCAGCGCGATCACCTCGTCCAGCGCGTCCAGCGCCCGCACGAGCCCTCGAAGGATGTGGGCCCGCTCCTCGGCCTTGCGCAGCCGGTAGCTGGTCCGGCGCTGGATGACCTCGATCTGGTGGTTCACCCAGTTGCGCACGAACGCGTCGAGCGGGAGCGTCCGCGGGATGCCGTCGACGAGGGCGAGCATGTTGCAGCCGAACGTGTCCTGCAGCTGGGTGTGCTTGTAGAGGTTGTTGCGGACCACGCTGGCCACTGCGTCGCGCTTGAGCACGACGACGATGCGCATACCGGTGCGGCTCGACGAGTCGTCACGCAGGTCGGCGATGCCCGCGACCTTGCCCCGGTCGGCGAGCTCGGCGATCTTGCGGGCCAGCGCGTCCGGGTTGACCTGGTAGGGCAGCTCGGAGATCACCAGGCACGCACGGCCCTTGGCGTCCTCCTCGACCTCGACGACGGCCCGCATCGTGACTGACCCGCGCCCGGTGCGGTACGCCTCCTCGATGCCCGTACGCCCGACGATCAGTCCCTTGGTCGGGAAGTCGGGCCCCTGGATCCGCTCGATCAGAGCCGCGAGCAGCTCCTCGTTGGTCGCCTCCGGGTGGTCCAGGAGCCACTGCACACCGGTGGCCACCTCGCGCAGGTTGTGCGGCGGGATGTTCGTCGCCATGCCGACGGCGATGCCACCCGAGCCGTTCACCAGCAGGTTCGGGAACCGGGCCGGGAGCACGTCCGGCTGCGTCTGCCGCCCGTCGTAGTTGGGTGAGAAGTTGACGGTGTCCTCGTCGATGTCCCGCACCATCTCCATCGCGAGCGGCGCGAGCCGGCACTCGGTGTTGTGGCTGACGAAGCCGTCCGAGACGAAGTCGTGCGTGTCTGTGTCGACCCGGATGCTGAAGACCGGCTGGACCCCGGCGTCCTCGACCGCGACCACTGGGGCGAAGTAGAACCGCCCGTCGGTCGATGCCTCGACTGCTCTTGTCGGTTCGAGCAGCCGCAGCTCGTACGTCGGTTCAACCGGCACAAGCTGTCGATGATCTGCGCTCGCCGTCGACAGGTTCTGCCACTTGAGCGAGCCCCCGGGCGAGACCGCCGACACGACCCCGCGCTCGAGCAGCAGTTGCTGGATCTCGGCCGCCAATCGGCGGCTACCCGTCACCCACACCACCGGCTCGTCCGCGGCAAGATCCGACGCTGGAGGGGCTAGAGCCCCGTGCCAGTCGGATCTTTGCGCCAGGGTCGCGCGCAGGAATGCGGCCTTGGTCGCCGCCGAACCGCGCCACACGAACTCCGGCACGTGCGCGTCTGATCGTTCGGCCTCGGCGCGCAACGACTCGCCGGCACGAGTAGCTGCCGGCACGAGGCGGTCGTCGCCGAGTTCGGCGGCGGGGGTGCGTTGCAGTGCCACGAACGTGCCGGGTTCGATCTCGTCGAGCAGCCGCCAGTCCAGAACCGGCTGGCCGTCGACCTGAACCAGGCACAGCACCGGGTGGTTGTGCGTGCCGACCAGCTCGAAGCCCTCGCGGGTACGGATCCGCCGGGTCGGGTGCAGCCCCGAGTGGAAGAGCTTGGACGCGTGCACCGGGATGCCGTTGCGGTCGACGACCTTGAGGTCGAGGTCGTTGTCGCTGTTGGGACGCGCATCGCCGACGAGGTCGGCGATGCGGACCGACCCGTGGCCGACCGTCCTGATCCGGGTGTCGCCGGCCAGGCAGTACCTCATCGCGGCCTGCCGGTCGTCACCTGGGGAGCCGAAGTTGCCCTGGGACTGGACCAGTGGGTAGCGCAGCGCCCAGGGCTGGCCGAGGCGGACGAGGGTGTCGTAGATCGCGGTGTCGCTGTGCGGGTGGTACTGGCCCATGACGTCACCGACCACGCGCGAGCTCTTGGAGAACCCACGGTCGGGCCGGTAGCCGCCGTCGTACATCGCGTAGAGCACGCGCCGGTGCACGGGCTTGAGACCATCCCGTACGTCGGGCAGCGCCCGGCTCACGATCACGCTCATCGCGTAGTCGAGGTACGAGCGCTCCATCTCTTTCTGGAGGTCGACCGGTTCGATCCGCCCACCAGGCGGCACGGCGGTCGGCTCGGTGTCGATGTCGATGTCGATGTCGTCAGGCACGCAGGGTTTCCTTCGTCAGTCCGTACGGGCAGCGGGCGCGCATGTGCGCGGCTAGATGTCGAGGAAGCGGACGTCTCGAGCGTTGCGCTGGATGAACTGCCGGCGCGAGAGGACGTCCTCGCCCATGAGCGTCGTGAACATCTCGTCGGCCTGGGCGGCGTCGTCGAGCGTGACTTGGAGCAGGACGCGCTGCTCGGGATCCATCGTGGTCTCCCAGAGCTGGTCGGTGTTCATCTCGCCGAGCCCCTTGTAGCGCTGGACGCCGTCCTTCGGCAGCCGCTTCCCGGCGGCCTCGCCGGCGGCGATCAGCACGTCCTTCTCCCGCTCGGAGAACGCGTACTCCGCGGCCACACCGCGGCCGGACCACTTGAGCTGGAACAGCGGCGGCTGGGCGAGGAAGACGAAGCCCTGCTCGATCACCGGGCGCATGAAGCGGAACAGCAGAGTGAGCAGGAGCGTACGGATGTGCTGGCCGTCGACATCGGCGTCGGCCATCAGCACGACCTTGTGGTAGCGCAGCCGCTCGATCTCGAAGTCCTCGTGGATGCCCGTCCCCAGCGCAGAGATGATCGCCTGCACTTCCTGGTTCTGCAGGATGCGGTCGATGCGGGCCTTCTCGACGTTGAGGATCTTGCCGCGGATCGGCAGGATCGCCTGCACGCGGGCGTCTCGCCCCTGCTTCGCCGGACCACCAGCGGAGTCACCCTCGACGATGAAGAGCTCGCACTCGCTCGGCTCGGTGGACTGGCAGTCGGCCAGCTTGCCGGGTAGGCCGCCACCGCCCATCAGGCCCTTGCGGGAGCGGGCGGCGTCGCGGGCCTTGCGGGCGGCGAGCCGGGCGACCGACGCGCTCTGCGCCTTGCGAGCGATCTCGCGGCCCTCGGTCGGGTTCTGCTCGAACCAGGCACCGAGCTGCTCGTTCACGAGCTTCTGCACGAACGACTTCGCCTCTGTGTTGCCGAGCTTGGTCTTCGTCTGGCCCTCGAACTGGGGCTCGGCCATCTTGAGGCTGACGATGGCCGTGAGGCCCTCGCGTACGTCGTCGCCGGAGAGGTTGACGTCCTTTTCCTTCAGCACGTTCCACTCGCGGGCGAACCGGTTCACGAGCGTGGTGAGCGCGGCCCGGAAGCCCTCTTCGTGCGTCCCGCCCTCGTGCGTGTTGATCGTGTTGGCGAACGTGTGCACGGACTCGCTGAACTGCGCGTTCCACTGCAAGGCCATCTCCAGGCTCATCGCCTGGCCGACGCCGTCGATGGACTCGGCCTCGAACCCGATGATCGTCCGGTGGATCGCGGTCTTGCCGCGGTTGAGGTGGGTCACGTAGTCGACCAGTCCGTTGTCGAACCGGTACGTCACCGAGCGGACGCCGCCGTCGACGACGACAGGGTCGCTGTCGGTGATGTCGAGATCGCCCTCGATCTCGGCGTCGCTCACCTCCGGCCGCTCGTCGCGCAGCACCAGGGTCAGCCCCTTGTTCAGAAAGGCCATCTCACGGATGCGGTTGGACAGCGTCTCGAAGTCGAAGTGGGTGGTCTCGAAGATCTCCGCGCTTGGCCAGAACGTCACGGTGGTTCCGGTTTCGGTGCTGGTGCCCTCGTGGCGCAGCGGAGCGACCGGGCGACCGAACGCGTACTCCTGGAAGTAGCGCGTGCCGTCGCGGCGGACCTCGACCGCGAGCCGGGCGGACAGTGCGTTCACCACCGAGATCCCGACGCCGTGCAGACCACCGGACACCTTGTAGCCGTCGCCACCGAACTTGCCACCGGCGTGCAGGGTGGTGAGGACGACCTCGAGCGCCGGGCGCCCCTCGCTCGCGACGTCGTCGACGGGGATGCCCCGACCGTTGTCCACGACTCTCACCGCACCGTCGGCGAGGAGGTCGATCTCGATCCGGTCGCAGTACCCGGCCAGCGCCTCGTCGACCGCGTTGTCGATGACCTCGGTGACGAGGTGGTGCAGCCCGCGCTCCCCGGTGGAGCCGATGTACATCCCGGGCCGTTTGCGGACGGCGTCGAGGCCTTCCAGGACGGTGATCGACGTGGCGTCGTAGGACAAGGGGGCGCGTCTCCTCGCTGTGCGGTTCGCGGTACAGGGCCGGACCGGGTCGCGGTCGGCCCGGTGGGGCTCGGCGAGCCGGCCGGGCGCCGCGAGCTCGGCCAACAGGTCGCCCCGGGCACAGGACGACCCGCACCGCGCATGAGCGCTGGGACGAACCGCGCGCTCGGGCGGCGTGGGGACCTGTTGGGAACTGCTCCGATCCTACCGCCTGAAGGGCTTGAGACGGGCATCGCCAGCCCACCTGTGCACGAAGCAGGGCCGATTTCGGGCCTGGTCGTGGGTCCCCCTACCCGGAACGGCGGCCAGACGGGCAGACAGGCGCAGCGCCAGCCCGTCGTACACAGGCTGTTGATCTTGCTGTGGACAGCGTGCACCGAGCGTGACCGGCCTCGGCCGATCAGGTCACCCGTAGGTGTCGCGCGGGCCTCGACCGCGTACGGACCGCGAGCCGTGCGACCAGTGCGGGGCATCGGGCCCGCGTACGTTGATCCGGGCGACGGTGCCGGCGCCGACCTGGGTGTTGAGCCGGGCGGCGAGCAGGGGTGCGAGCAGGCGCAGCTGGGTGGCCCAGGCGCTGGACTCCGCCCGGATGGTGAGCACGCCGGCGGTGAAGCCCTCCGGCTGGCAGTGCGCCGCCAGCTCGGCGCCGACGAGCTCGGGCCAGCGGGCCAGCACCGCGTGCACCGAGAGATCGAGCTCCCACCCGTGCTCCTCGCTGAGCCGGCCCAGGGCGGTGGCGAACGGCTGCGGGTCGCGCTCGTCCGGGCCGGAGCCGCTGCGCGAACCGAGGTCCCCGGGGCGGCGGCGCCGGCGGGCCCCCGGGCGCGGCGGTGTACGCGCGGCAGCGCGGGACCGGGCCAGGACTGCCCGGGCCGGGTCCGCGCCGCTGTCCGGCGGGCCGGCGTTCGCTCGCGCTGCGCCCTGCTGCGATCCCGCTTCGGGGCCGGAGCCCGGCGGCTCAGCCGGGGCTGCGTCACGGGCTGCGTCACGGGCTGCGTCCTGGGCTGCGTCCTGCGTCGGGTCAGCCTCGCGGTCGTCACCTCGACCGGGACGCGTCTGCTTCCGGCTCATGGCACCCGGTCGACCCGCCCGAACGACACGACGAACCTGGCGCCGCTGAGCACCGACGGGACGTCCTCCGTCACCGCGGCGGTGACCAGGACCTGGTCGGCCCGTGCGGCCCGCGCCGCCAGCTGGGCCCGGCGCTCGGTGTCGAGCTCGGCAAAGACGTCGTCCAGGACCAGCACCGGCTCGGTCCCGTCGCCGGCGAGCAGGTCGTGCGCGGCCAGTCGTAGCGCGAGCGCGTACGACCAGGACTCGCCGTGGCTCGCGTACCCCTTCGCCGGGAGCCCGCCGAGCTCGAGCACGAGCTCGTCCCGGTGCGGGCCGACCAGCGAGACTCCCCGCTCGAGCTCCGACCGGCGCAGCCGGGTCATCGCCTCGCGCAGGCCCAGCGCCAAGGCCTCGGCATCGCTCGGCCCACCCTCGAGCGCGGTGATGCCGTCCGAGGTCTCGCCCTGCGTGGCATCCACGGACGACCGGTACGCCAGCGTCACCGGACCGGACTCCGGCGCCAGCTCGGCGTAGGCCTTGGCGACGAGCGGGGCGAGGTCAGCCACGAGGTCCAGCCGCGCGGCCAGGAGCAGGCTCCCGGCCTCGGCGAGGTGGGCATCCCAGACGTCGAGGGTCGGCGGCGCCTGGCCCTGCGCCGCCCGGGAGCGGATCGCGGCGCCGGCGGATCGCAGCAGCGCGTTGCGCTGCTTGAGCACGCGGTCGTAGTCCTGCCGGACACCGGCCATCCGCGGCGCCCGGGCGACCAGGAGCTCGTCGAGGAAGCGGCGCCGCTCGCCGGGGTCGCCCTTCACCAGCGCAAGGTCCTCCGGTGCGAACACGACAGCGGTGAGCACGCCGAGCGCGTCCCGGGCGCGCGGGAGCGGTGAGCGGTTCAGCCGGGCCCGGTTCGAGCGTCCGGGCACGATCTCGAGCTCCACGAGCGTGCTGCGTTCGTCTCGTACGACGCGCGCGCGAACCACCGCCCGATCGGTGCCGGACCGGACCAGTGGGGCGTCGCTGGCCACCCGGTGGCTCGCGTGGTTCGCGACGTAGCCCACCGCCTCGACCAGGTTCGTCTTGCCCTGGCCGTTCGGCCCGACGAACACCGAGACACCCGGCTCGAGGGCGACCGCGACCTGCTCGTACGAGCGGAAGTCGCTCAGCTCGAGGTCACGCAGTTCCATCGGCGCCCACGGCCACGACGGTACGCGGCCGGGGGGACGCCCGGCAGGGGCTCAGATCGGTCGAACGGGTGGAGGGAGCACCCCGGAGCGATGGTTGCCAGCGGACCAGCATGCGACGCGCTACTCAGGGACAGCGGGCAGGTCGTCCATGGCTTTCTCCGGGTGCGGCATGCCAGCGGCCGCGGCTTCCTGGACCGCATGCCCGCCGAACTGGTGGCGCATCGCGGCGACCGCCTTCATGGTGGGCGAGTCGTCCTGGCGGCTGGAGAACCGCGCGAACAGCGAGGCAGCGATCGCCGGCATCGGCACCGCGTGGTCGATCGCGGCCTGGACGGTCCACCTGCCCTCGCCGGAGTCGTCGGCGTACCCGCGGATCCTGGTCAGGCCGGGGTCCTCGTCCAGGGCGTCAACCAGCAGGTCGAGCAGCCAGGACCGGATCACCGTGCCCGAGCGCCAGGAGCGGAGCACCGCAGGCACGTCCTCGACCAGATCGACCTTCTCGAGGAGCTCCCAGCCCTCGGCGTAGGCCTGCATGAGCGCGTACTCGATCCCGTTGTGCACCATCTTGGCGAAGTGGCCGGCACCGACCGGACCGGCGTGCGCGAACCCGTTCTCGCCCTCCGGCTTGAGCGCGTCGAAGATCGGCTGGGTCCGTGCCACGTCCTCGTCGGAGCCGCCGACCATCAGGCCGTACCCGAGGGCCCGGCCCCACACGCCGCCGGACACGCCGCAGTCGAGAAAGTTGATCTTGCGCTCGGCCAGCGCCGCCGCGTGCGCCTGGTCGTCGGTCCAGCGGGAGTTCCCACCGTCGATGACGGTGTCCCCGGGCTCCAGCGTGGCGCCGAGCTCAGTGATCACGGCGTCTGTGATCGGCCCCGCCGGCACCATGACCCATACGACTCGGGGGGCGTCGAGCGCTTCGAGGAGACCAGGCAGGTCGGGGGTGTCACTGATCTCCGGGTTGGTGTCGTACCCGATGACGTCGTGCCCGGCCGTGCGCAGGCGGCCGCGCATGTTGCCGCCCATCTTGCCCAGGCCGACGAGTCCGATCTGCACGGCTGTTCCCTTCTCCACCTGGTCGCGCTCCGGAGCCACGCGAGTGGCGCGGCACACCTGACCGGTGGGATCAGCCGGAGAGCCGGATCGGCATCAGGAGGTACCGGTATGCGGCGTCCGGCTCGGCATCCATGCTCGCCGCACCGGTGATCGCGGCCGGTTTGGTCGCCTGCGTGAAGCTCATCACCACGACCGGCGTACCCAGCGAGTTGAGGCCGTCGAGCAGGTAGCCCGGGTTGAACGCGATGCTGATCGGCTCGCCGTGGGTCTGCGCGTCGATGGCCTCGGACGCCTGGGCCTCGTCGCTCGCCCCGGCCTCGAGCACCAGCGTGCCGTCGTCGAAGCTCAGGCGGACCGGCGTGTTCCGCTCGGCGACCAGCGCGACCCGCTTCAGCGACTCGATGAATGCCGCCGTGTCCACGCGGGCGTGGATCGGCGCGTCGGTCGGGAACAGTGACCGCACCTTGGGGAACTGCCCGTCGAGCAGTCTGGTCGTCGTCCGGCGCGCACCTGGCTCGCCGGCGGCGCTTCCGCCACCCTCGAAGCCGAGCAGGCCCTCGCCCGTACCCCCGCTGGCGAGCGCGACCGCCACTTCCGCCCCGGACGTGAGCGACTTCGCGGCGTCGGCGAGCGTACGGGCGGAGACCAGCGACGTGGTCGACATCGACGCCGACTCCGGGACCCAGGTCAGCTCGCGGACGGCGGCACGATATCGGTCGGTCGTGAGCAGGGTGATCGTCGATCCCTCGATCTCCATGAGCACACCGGTGAGCACCGGGAGGGTGTCGTCGCGACCGGCCGCGATGACGACCTGGCTCACCGCGCTGGCGAACACATCGCTGCGGACGCGGCCCGAGAGTGTCGGCAGCTCGGGCAGGCGCGGGTAGTCCTCGACCGGCATCGTGAGCAAGGTGAACCGCGCGCTGCCGCAGGTGAGCACCACCTTCGACCCGTCGCTCTCCACGTCGACGGGGCGGTTCGGGAGGCTGCGGGCGATCTCAGCGAGCAGCCGACCGGACACCAGCGCGCGGCCGGCCTCGCGGACGTCGGCGTTCACCTCGACCCGTGAGCTCACCTCGTAGTCGAACGCCGAGATGGTGACCCCGTCGGCGGTGCTGGCGTTGCCCTCGCCGACATCGAGCACGAGACCGGCGAGCACCGGCATCGACGGCCGTGTGGGCAACCCACGGGCGGCCCACGACACTGCGTCGGCCAGCACGTCCCGATCGATCCGGAACTTCACCGGTCACTCCTCTTCCGACCTGTGGCGCCCACCCGATGACACCGGGTTCCCGCCGCCTGCTCGCTCGTGTCCTGCCGTTCAGATGCGCCGCCGGGCGATGTCCCGACCGGCGGCAGTGGCGCACAGCCTTGCATGCGCCGCACCGGTGACCGACGACACCTCATCTGTCGGGGATGCTCGGTCGACGGGGTCGGCCGGGTTGGCCGATCTGCACAGGTCGGGGCCTCGGAGAGGTGCTCGTCCAATTTCAGTATCTGTCTCTCGTCATGTTCGTAGCACCTGTGGATGTTGTGGGGAACCAGCATCGCCGCTGCTCGGAGCGCATCGCGGCCTGTGGGCGCGCTGTGCACGTCGGTCCCGGCCGTCCACCGTCCTGGCATCCGGTACCCGAGCTGCGCTCGCTCTGCACCAGACGTCCACAGCGACCGTCCACAGATCCACAGGGTTGTCCCCAGGTCATGATCGAGCGACGACCGCCCGGCGACCCGGAAGTGGTGACTGACCGAGATCGGGCTCTCACACCGCGTCACGAAAGGCGGGCTTGCTGCTTGATCCGGTTCGTCAGCTCGCTGACCTGATTGAAGATTGCGCGCCGCTCAGCCATGAGCGAGCGGATCTTGCGCTCGGCGTGCATGACCGTGGTGTGATCACGACCACCGAACTGCTGGCCGATCTTGGGCAGGGACAAGTCGGTGAGCTCGCGGCAGAGATACATCGAGATCTGGCGGGCCGTGACGAGAACCCGGCTGCGACTGGTCCCGCAGAGATCATCGATCGTCACGTCGAAGTACTGCGCGGTCTGGGCCATGATCAACGACGCGGTGACCTCGGGGATCCCGGACTCGGTGATCAGGTCCTTGAGGACGAGCTCGGCCAGGCCGAGATCCACCGGCTGCTTGTTGAGGCTGCCGAACGCGGTGACCCGGATGAGGGCGCCTTCGAGCTCGCGGATGTTCGAGGCGATCTTGCTCGCGATGTACTCCAGCACGTCGTCGGGTGCGGTGAGCCGTTCCTGGGCCGCCTTCTTCCGCAAGATCGCGATCCGAGTCTCGAGGTCGGGCGGCTGGACGTCGGTGATGAGTCCCCACTCGAACCGGCTCCGCATCCGGTCCTCGAACGCCTGGAGCAGCTTCGGCGGGAGGTCGGAGGTGATCACGATCTGCTTGTCGGCGTTGTGCAGCGTGTTGAACGTGTGGAAGAACTCCTCCTGCGTCTGCACCTTCCCCTGCAAGAACTGGATGTCGTCGACGAGCAGGACGTCGATCTCGCGGTAGCGCCGCTGGAAGGTGGCGGCCTTGTCGTCGCGGATCGAGTTGATGAACTCGTTCGTGAACTCCTCGCTCGACACGTACTTCACCCGAGCGCCGGCGTACAGGCTCCGGGCGTAGTGGCCGATCGCGTGCAGCAGGTGGGTCTTGCCGAGGCCGGACTCGCCATAGATGAACAGCGGGTTGTACGCCTTCGCCGGCGCCTCGGCCACCGCGACGGCCGCGGCGTGTGCGAACCGGTTGCTCGAACCGATCACGAACGTGTCGAAGGTGTACTTCGGGTTGAGCCGGGCCGGTTCCGCGTCCGGACGTGGTTGGGTGCGGCGGGCCGAGCCGTCGGTCCGGAACCCCGGCCGGGTCGGCACGAAGGGGTCGTCCTCGGCGCCGAGGTCGTCGAGGCTCCGGTACGAGCGCTTGGGCTCGCCGGCGGCCGCGTCGGTCGCGTCCGCCCCGA
>Ga0136610_1000277_pt1 | contig 14279 bp, 15 predicted proteins | sample AntDrymUQ1342206_2_FD_104804 | JGI IMG/M metagenome (GOLD analysis project Ga0136610, IMG submission 104804) | Polar desert sand microbial communities from Dry Valleys, Antarctica - metaG UQ134 (22.06) | ecosystem: Environmental > Terrestrial > Soil > Desert | place: Antarctica: Dry Valley...
AATTGCTTGGAGAAGTATGGCCGGTACTGCGCGAGAAGGTAAGAGAGCAGTTGATGCCGGCCGAGCAGCTACGGGGAATGCTACAGGCTGCCGGTTGTCCTACCGGTCCCGTCGAGATCGGGCTTCGCTGGGAGGACTTCGGGGCGACGTACGCGAGGGCGCGGACGATCCGCAAGCGCTATACAATCCTCGACCTGGCCTTCGAGGCCGGTATCCTCGGTGAGTGCGTCGACGAACTGTTCGCGCCACAGGGCTTCTGGGGCCGCGTAGAGCATGAGAGAAGGAGCGGGACAATGAGCGAGAGAGAAGAATGACGACCATTAGTGTTCTCGGCTCGGGCATAATGGCCACGGCCCTCGCCTATCCGCTTTCGGACAACGGCCATGAGGTACGTCTGATCGGCACCCACCTCGACCGCGAGATCATAGACAGCATCAGGGAGACGGGCGTGCATCCTGGCCTCGACCTCGAGGTACCCCAGGCGGCCAGCGCCTTCCAGCTCGAGGAGGCCGAGGAGGCGTTCGACGGCGCCGAGGTCGTCATGAGTGGGGTCAACTCCTTCGGGGTGCGCTGGGCCGGCGAACAACTCTCTTCGCTGCTCGAGCCAGGCATGCACGTCCTCTCCATCGCCAAGGGCATGGAGGCCACACAGAGCGGCGACCTGCGCATCCTCCCCGAGGTGCTCGCCGGGGAGGTGCCCGAAGGCCTGCGGGAGCAGGTGTCCTGGTCGGCCATCGCAGGGCCCTCTATCGCCGGTGAGGTCGCCGTGCGGCGGGATACGTGCGTGGTCTTTACTGGACGCGACGCCGGGGTGTTGGAGGAGATGTCGGGCCTCTTCCGTACCCCCAACTATCATGTGTGGACCTCGACCGACTTCGTCGGCGTCGAGGTGTGCGCGGCGGCCAAGAACTGCTACGCACTCGGGGCCGGTTTCATGGAGGGCATACTCGACCGTGAGGGAGAGTCGGAGGCGCGGTATCGCAACTACGACTACGGGGCCGCGCTCTTCGGCCAGGCGACGCGGGAGCTTGGGCGGTTCATGGAACTGCTCGGCGGCGAGCCCGAGACGCCATACGGGTTGGCCGGGGTCGGGGACATGTTCGTCACCAGCATGGGAGGGCGTAACGTGAAGGCGGGCCGGCTCGTCGGCTCGGGACTGCGCTTCTCGGAGGCGCGCGAGCGCATGCCAGGGGTGACGCTAGAGGGGGCGGCGGCCATCGAGGTTATAGGTGGCGCGCTTCCGAAGATGACCGAGCGCGGTATCATCGAACAAGGAGACTTCCCTCTGATGCGCCACCTGCACTCCGTGGTCGCATCGGACGAGCCTCTGGACATGCCCTGGGATACCTTCTTCGGGGGCGAATAGCAAAGCAGGGAAAGGATAGAGATGTCGTCACGCATACCGCAGGATATCGAGAGGCGGGCCTTCGATCTTATCGTGGTCGGAGCCGGCATAAACGGCGCCGGCATAGCCCGCGACGCCGCGATGCGGGGCTTGCGGGTGTTGCTCCTGGACAAGGGCGACATCTCCAGCGGGACGACGCAGTGGGCGACGCGTCTGATCCACGGTGGCTTGCGCTACCTCGAGCACTACGAGTTCGCTCTCGTAAGAGAGTCTTTGAAGGATAGAGAGGCCATACTGCACGTCGCGCAGCATCTGGTCAAGCCGCTCGGCTTCCTGGTCCCCATCTACGACACGAGCTCACGCGGACCGCTCATGATCCGGCTCGGCATGAACGTCTACGACGTACTCTCCTACGACAGGAGCATGGACCGCCACAAGATGCTCAGCCGCAAGAAGGTCGAGGAACGCGAACCTGGTCTCAACCCGGAAGGCCTGAAAGCGGCCGCCTTCTACTATGACGCGCAGGTGGAGTACGCAGAGCGGGTCGCCGTAGAGAATGCCATCTCTGCTCGCGACAACGGCGCGACCATAATCACCTACGCGAACGTAGAGCGCCTGATCTTGGAGAACGGCGACGTGAAGGGCGTTGAGTTCACCGACGTCTTCGGGGGAGAGAGATACGCGGTCCGCGCCCCGGTTACGGTTAACGTTGCGGGTCCCTGGGTGGATGAGGTCCTCGCTGATATCGAAGGACACGGCACCGAGGAGAACGACGAGCGCTTTATGGGTGGCACCAAGGGCAGCCATCTCATAGTGGATCCTTTCCCCGGCGCCCCCGAGGGCGAGGCCCTCTACGTCGAGGCGCGCAAGGACGGCAGGCCGTACTTTATCGTGCCTTGGAACGGTCGGTACCTGATCGGCACGACCGACCTCCGCTACGAGGGGAACCTCGACCACGTCTCGGCGAGCGAGGAGGAGATCCAATACCTGCTCGACGAGACCAACTACGTCATCCCAGGGGCGCGACTCTCCCGCGATGACGTGCTGTATACCTACGCCGGAGTGAGACCGCTACCCCATAAGCCCGAAGGTGAGACGGGCGGCGTCACCCGTAGCCACGTCGTCTTCGACCATGCGAAGGGAAGCTCCGCTGCAGGCGGCAAGATCACGAGGTCCGGCGCCGATTTGCCGCAGGTAGGGGGACTCCTCTCCATCATCGGTGGCAAGCTGACCACCTATCTGAACCTGAGCCGCCAGACGGTCGACGCCGTCTACAAGAAGCTGGATCGGAAGGCGCCCAAGAGCAGATCCCGCAAGGTCCCTCTGCCAGGGAGCGAGACCTCGGATTTCGAGGCGTTCGCAGCCGGCTTCGAATCCGCGAGCACCATCCCCGAGGTGCTCTCAGGCAGGCTGCTCAAGCTCTACGGCGTCAGGGCCGCCGAGGTCCTGAAAGTGGGCGAAGACGATCCAGACCTCCTTACGCCCCTCTCCCCGATCGTAAGCGTCGAGACGGCGTTGATCGGGGCCGAGGTGATCTGGGCCCTCCGCGAGGAGATGGCCGAGACGCTCTCCGACGTACTCTTGAGGCGCACGATGGCTGGGTACGGTCCCAGGGTCGGCCTCGAAGTCGCAGATGCCGCCGCCCAGGTCGCAGTCAAACACCTCGGATGGGAGCAGGAGCGCGCCGAACGCGAAGTGCGAGAGTACCGTGAGTGGATCGAACGCTACACCCCGAAAGAGTTCAGGGACCGCGAATCGTCACGAGCCTGAAGCGGTAGCGGGAGCCCCGCTCTCCCGATCCGGGCGTGCAGCGGTGCGGGTGTAGCGTCCTACCTCCCTGGGTAGAAAGCCTCTAGCACACGAGACCCCAGGGAAGGAGCATAGAATATGGTTGGCCGAGGAAAGGACCGCGACGTCAACGAGGCGGCCCGGCGCTTTGCCGAGACCCTCGCCGAGTCCTACAGGGTCGTCTACGGGCAGGCCGCCGAGTCGGGGGAGCGCCAGCAACGCCTGGCTCGGGAGTTCTCCGAGCTGGTGGCCAACAACCTCAGGGAGCAGGCCGAGGTCGGCCGCTCGGGTGCCCAGCGACTCTCCGAGCAGGCCGACAGGCAGCAGGAGGCCGGACAGGCCCTGGCAAAGGAGTCCCTCGGGGCTTACATGGACTTCCTCGACACCTCCTTCTCGCAGTACCGGGCGGGGGCAATGGCGAGTGGGCAGACCGCGGCAGGCGTGGTTGGAGCGGCGACAGGCGCGGTAACCGACGCCACGGCCCGCACCGTGGGCGCCGCGACCGAGGGAGCCCAGAGGACAGCGGAGACTGCCACCTTCCCGATTCCCGGCTACGACGAGATGAACGTGGATGAGATCTCAGAGAGAGTAGACGCTCTCACCGACGACCAGGTCCGGCGACTCAGGGACTACGAGAGGTCAAACCAGAACCGCAAGACCCTGATAGAACGCTTCGAGAGCAGGCTGAGGGCTTCCTCGTAGGGTGGCCACTCCACGCCGCGGACCTCCTTCACCGGGAGGCTGACAACCACCTCCCGAGGAGCGAGCCGGCGAAGACCACGGCCAGGAGCCGCAGCATCTGCACCGCGAGTACCAGTGGCGCGTCGGCACCGCTACCGAGGGCTATGATCGCCACCGAGTCTATCCCCCCTGGGGTGGTCGCCAGGTAGGCTGTCATCCCGTCGACGCCGGTGAGCGCGGCGAACGCCCATCCCAGGACGGCGCACGCGAGTACGAGCCCAACGGCGGACGCGAGCACGACCGGGAACAGTCGCCCCGCCCTCTTTACGGAGGCCGCATCGAAGAGCAGTCCAACCCACAGGCCGAGAACGAGGTAGGCCGCCTGCGGTACGCCAGGGGGCCAGGCGAGGTGCACCACACCGAGTTCCTCCAGAACGACTCCGAGGATCAGCGGTCCCAATAGCGCCCCGGCGGGTAGTCTGAGTCGTGTCCCCGCCCACGCACCGAGCACCGCGATGAGCAAAGTCAGGGCATAGGTCGGCATGGTGCCGTGGACCAGAAGATCCAGGCCCCCAGATTCGGCCTGCAAGCCCTGGTCAGAGCCAGGCTGCGGCGCCGCCCCTGGTACGAGCCGGCCGACCAACGTAGCCGAGACGACGACCACGACCACGCGCGTATACTGCATCAGGGCTACCAGGCGCGCGTCGGCGCCTAAGGGGCCGCTCATGGCGAGCATCCCCGAGGCGGCACCAGGTAGTGTCCCAAGAGCCGTCGTCTTCCTATCGAGGTTCGCCAGCACCGAGAGCAGCAGTCCGGCCCCGAGGCTCAAGAACAGAGTGCCGCAGACCACGAGGCCAACGGGCAGCCAGTGGCTGGCGACCAGGGGAAGTACCGAGGGCCGAAAAGTGGCGGCGAGCATGCCGCCCACGACCGCAAGCGACGCTATCCGCCCCCAGCGCGGCACCGTTGGATGCTCCTCCCAGGCGAGCGCGACGGCGAGTGCGACGAGCATCGGCCCGACCAGCCATCCCGCCGGCAGGCCGATGCCCTGGGCAGCCAACCCGGCGAGCGAAGAACCGACGCCTAGGACCGCCCACCCGGAGTATTTACGGATCGCCTGTGATCTCCTTGTCGTCTATTCCGAGTAAGTACTTGCGAATGCGTGTATGAAACCCTACCATCTCCTGCAGAGTCAAGGAAGATTCGCCGGAGCTACCCGCTACACTCCTGGTGACGCCTGCACGATGAGTACGACGATGCGACGAGGGCAGAGAGAGAAGCAGCCGCGCCTGGCTCGGGTTCCGGGAAGCGGTGTGCCTGACACGCGAAGCCCTGTTCTTCTCTGTTGTTCCGTAGCGTGTCCTTCAGAGACAGACCCGTGCTCGAATACAGCAAACCAGAAACCTCCCGAATCTTCTTCGAGAGGTCCTCTACGATGCCTGCTTTCTGCTTTCCTTGCCTTGATCCATAAGATCCTCTGGCCGCATATTCCATAGCTCTTGCGGTCCTACACCCAGAGCCTTGGCTAGCTTCCTGCGGATCTGCATCGACGGATAGATATGGCCCTGCTCGATCTTGGATAACGTCGCCCGGCTTATGCCGCTCTCTCTGGCGAACTCTTGCTGGCTACACGCGAACGCTTCCCTGTGCTCCCTGATCCGGCCCGCCAGAGCCTCCGCCCGCCCCGACATCTCCGGATCGAGCGTACTAGATCGACCGCCCCTGCTGTCTCGTGTACGCTCAAGGCTCCCTCCAGCAAGACCAAGGTCGCCCTCGACAGTCCCGTGCATGCCCATACCCTTCCTTTCAACGCTCCTGCGTCTCCTGAACTCTACAACCTTCACCTCTGCAAATTCCTCTCTTCTCGTCTCCTGTCAGCGCCTCCGTCCATTGTACGACTAAATTCAGTCAACTGCGAGAATAAAATACGTCAATTGATTGTCTAAATCATGTTGATATACCGTCTAATATGTGTAGAATGGGCTTGGTTTGGCAGAGATAGTCCTACGCGGATAACCACGCGGGAATAAAGAGCATGCAAGGAGGTGAAAGATCATGAAGCTGGCAGAGGCTCTAGCGAACAGGGCGGACCTGCAGAGGCGGGTCGAGCAGATGCGGGGGAGGCTGCAGAAGAGCGCCCTCGTCCAGGAGGGCGAGAGCCCGCCCGAAGACCCCGGGGAGCTCCTCGAAGAGACGGAGAGGCTCGTCTCCGAGCTCGAAGGGTACGTGCGGCGCATCAACAGGACTAACCTCTCCGCGACGCTCTCGGGCGGCGGGACGACGCTCACGGACGCTCTGGCGCGCCGCGACGCCCTGACGTTGCGCTACGGGAACCTGAAGACCCTCGTAAGCACGGCCTCCGACCGGGTGCCGCGCTACGGGCGGGCGGAGATCCGTATCCTGCCCGCCGTCGAGGTAGGACCCCTGAGGCGCGCAGGATGGACGAGCTGGCACGAGAGAGACGCGAGCTCGACACCGCCATCCAGCAGGCCAACTGGGCCACCGATCTCATAGAGGGTTAGACGAAGGAAGCCGTTTCTCCAGCAGGTAACCCACGTCTTCGCGGGTGGTGGCGAACGCCGAGAGCGCGTCGGCTCTCTAAACACAGACGCGTCATGGACTGGTCTCAGAAGCCATCTCCCGGGTGGTGCCGGGGCGGCACCGTGGGGTTCGAGTCCCCACTTCACTGATGAGCCCAGCACCTGTAACACGGGCAACGCGCAGCGTAACCACCTGGCGTAGGACCATCCGAACGAGGACCGGGCGAGGGCGGGCAAGGGGCAAGCTGGAGACGGTTGTAGGGTCCGGGGCACACAGAAGCCCCGGACCCTTTCGTTTATGGGGAGATTCGAGGTGCCAACCTGGTCCTCAAGTAGGGCCACGCTACGAAGGCCACCAGCACGGCGATGAGGATACCACCCAACAACAAGACTCCACTAGCCCCGCCGCAAAAGCACCGACGCCGCGACGGCTGAACCTACCAGCGCCAGGGCAGCCACCAAGGTAAGCGGCCCGACGATCGGATGACCGCCGGAGGTGGGCAGCACGCTGGCGTTGGTCTTCGTCGCGTCAGGACTAGCAGTAGCTGTCGCCGTGCGGGAGACGGTAGCTGATTCGTCAGCCACCGTCTTGCGAACAGTATGCTCCTCAGAAGTCAAGACGTAACCGTCGCTCGCTGGGGCGGTCGAATAGAACATCACCCCTTCCAAGCTCATCTCGCTTTCGCTGAAGTCTATGAAATCGAAGTCGCCTCCCGTTAGTCTAGAGCGTTTCCTGAAAAGGTTGGACCCCCTTGATCTCGCTAACCACGGCCAGCTCTCGGCACTACGCTTTTTTCTGGCTGGCCGCTAGTAGATGACCGCCAAGAGCGTTCTTTTCGGGAAGGGTTCACCCTTTTCGGGAACGGGTGTAATTGCGTCCTGCGTCCGTGGCCGCAGCCGAGTGGGAAGAAGCGTGATGTAGGTTCGACAACCGAACCGCACCGGGTTTGAGGCCGCTGACGGGCGTTTAGGTGGCGCACGGGCGGGGGAGGCTCATGGTAGTGCGTCCACCAATTGCGAAGGAGAACCGTGAGAAGGAAAGTCCTGGTTTTGCTCGCAGCCGCTATCGTCGGTGTGTCCGGCGTTGTAGCCTGCGGACAGGCGGCCGAAGACGAAGTGCGCCAGCGGGTAGAAGAGAAGGTAGAGCAGGGCAAACAGCGGGCGAAGGAAGAGATCGAAAAGGGGAAGCAACGTCTAGAACGGGAAGGACAGAGAGCCAAGAAGGAGATGGAGCAAGAAGTGCAGAAGGTGAGGGAGCAAGCGGAAGATAAGGCTGGTACACAGCGCTAAGCACTCCGCCTACCGCCCGATAACCTAGCGCCGAAGGTGGCGTAGAATGTTCCGTAGCCGAACGGGAGGTGGCGATGGAACGAGATGATGCTGAGTTCAGGGCAGCAAACGAGCGAATTACGACGATGGCCGAGGAGCTGCGCAAGGCGGAGTTGGTGCGCGACAGGCTCGAAGGGCTAGACCGGCTCATTGGCTCCTACCCAGAAGGCCACGACATGCGGACACGCCTGGAAGCCCTCCATGTAAATCGGGCTCTGGAGGGGGTTAATGAAGACATCCGGCTTCTGACCGACGCCCTACAATACCCGCGTGGTACCTGAGCGCTCCGGATTGTTGGGTGGGACCACAAGACCCGAAGGACGTAACCAGGGACACGGCCCGCGCAACAGACCGGAGCCCCGTAGGACCCCGACCCAATAACACTCTCTTCTACTTCAGACGGTTCTTGAGGGCTCTCTTGGCCTTGTCCACGCCGCTTTCTGAGTCACTGGTGCCCTTGCCCTTCTTCTCACCGGATACCTTGTCCTTAGCGGCCTTCGTCGCCGCCTCTTTGATCTTCTTGCCTATGCCGGCCATATTGATCACCCTTCTCTGAGGAGTGTGTATCTATTGGCGACTTTACCTATCGGAGTATGCACCCAACCATCGATGCGGTTACCGCTCGATAGCCAGACCGGCTAGACCCTTGAGACGTTATCCGCCTGCATTCCCTTCTGGCCCTGGGTCGCCTCGTAAGAGACCTTGGCACCCTCATCGAGGGACTTGTAGCCGTTACCTGCTATACCACTGTGGTGCACGAAAAGATCCTCGCCACCCTCGTCGGGGGTGATGAAGCCGTAGCCTTTATCGTCGTTGAACCACTTTACCGTTCCTTGGGCCATATCTGGAGCCCGCCTTTCTCTCTTGGGGCTCCACCGCAATAAAAAAGCCGCTCCTCATGTTGAGGGCGGCGCTTCGATCACCATAAAACCCACATCTATCTACTGCACCCTTACTATACCACGATCAAGGCCGGGACACCTCGAAGGATACCCCGGCCCGTTCGCTTACGGCGCTACTTCCCTAGGCGGTACTCCGCTTGGATCGCGCAGCCTGCAACGCTAATTCAAGACCGTACTGGAGCGTGCCGGGCTCCCGAAGACGACCCGCTTTCACGATCTCCGTCACACCTGCGCCACGCTCCTACTGAGGCAAGGCGTTCACGTCAAGTACGCCCCCCGGTGTGTCGATGAGAAAATTCACGTTCCACCTCTGGCATGGCGGCGTACCATAGCTCGTCGGTGTACCGAGCGTACGTGGCGCGGCGGATCAGAGGGCGAGGGATCAAGGCGAAGGAAAACGCTCGATAATAGTGCATCCCAGTGTGCCGGGACGCTTGTTTCAATACTGGGCCCAAAAATGAAACAAGACGCATCGAATGAAGCGCTTGTTTCACTCGGGCGCAGTTGTAAAGAACATCGACGGGTCTTATCCAACAGCAGGGCGACCCGCAAGGTGAGGACGCTGCCTCAAGTACGCTTGTCTTGATGAGAAACTTATTCTAACATACTCACATTGATGAATGTTTCGCGAATGTGAGTCTTGTTGTTGTGAGTAACCCGAAGGACAGAAGATGAGCGACTTCGTCGGCAGGCGGGCGTACATGGCGACCCTGGCGGCTGAGCTGGACAGGGTGCGGCAGACGGGCCGCGGCCGCCTCGTTTCCATGCGGGGGCGGAGGCGGGTCGGGAAGTCGCGCCTCGTGGACGAGTTCCTGAGGCGGGGCGCACGTCCTCCGGTGCCTTACGTCTTCTTTACGGCCTCCAGGCAGCCGCTCGCGCGTGAGCTCGAACTGTTCGCGCAAGACGTCGCGCGTTCGGGGCTGCCGGCCGCGGCCGCGATGCGCGGTGGGGGCGCGACCTTCGAGTCGTGGGACGGGGCGATGACCTTCCTGGCGACCGCCGCCGGCGGAACGCCGCAGGTCATCGTGATAGACGAATTCCCCTACCTTGTGGAGCAAGACTTTTCCCTGGAGGCTACCCTGCAGAAGGTCTGGGACAGGTATCTCAGAGAAGCTCCGGTACTCCTCGTGCTCATAGGTTCGGATATATCCATGATGTCGGCGCTAACTGAGTACGACCGGCCCCTCTACGGGAGGCCGACCCTGGAGATGGTCGTGGAACCCTTCGGGCCGCAGGAGACGACCGAGATGCTGCATCTGCCTGCCGCCGACGCGATCGACGCCCAGCTGGTGCTCGGCGGGTTTCCCCAGATCACCCAGGAGTGGCGGCCAGGGACCGGCATGTGGGACTTCCTGGATGAGCAGCTCTCCAACCCCACCTCGCCGCTCATCGTCGGCGGGGAGCGCATCCTCTCCGCGGAGTTCCCGGAGGAAGTCAGGGCCAGGCAGGTGCTCGCGACCATCGGCTCCGGTGAAAGGACCTTCACCGCAATACAGCGTCGAGCGGGCATCCATGAGACGACGCTGCAGAGGGCGCTTGCGGTGCTGGTCGGGCAGAAGCGCATGGTGTCGGCCGAGCGCCCGCTCTCGAGCAGGATCTCGAGGGAGACGCACTATGCGGTCGCCGACCCCTACCTTCGCTTCTGGCTCCGTTTCGTCGGACCCAACATGGCCGAGATCGAGCGCGGTCGCGGCGACCTCGTGGTCGCGAGGATACGGGAGGGATGGTCCGCGTTCCGCGGCAGGGCCGTGGAGCCCCTGGTCCGGGAGTCCATCTTCCGCATGCTGCCCGACGAGCGGTTCGGGGACGCGCACTACGTGGGTGGGTACTGGACGAGGAAGGGCGACGTGGAGGTGGACCTGGTCGGGGCGGAGGAGAAGGTGCGTCCGAGGCGCGTCGCGTTCGTGGGTTCGATCAAGTGGAGGGAGAGGATACCCTTCGGCGGTCGCGACCTGGGGCGCATCGCGGCGCAGCTTGACGAGGTCCCCGGAACCGACGAAGACACAGTTCTGGTCGGCGTCTCAAGGCAAGGGTTCGACGAGCAAGGCAGGGGCATCGATGTGGCCCTGGGCCCCGAGGACTTGTTAGAAGCCTGGAGAGAAGTGAAACCCTAGGAACTTCGCCATGGTGGACGCTCGGAGGCTACCGTACACTCGGCGCGTCGTCCGTGAAACCTGTCGTTACGGAGGGCTTGATGACGAGAGCACTCGGTGGAAGAGTTGTCCACGGACCGCCCGGTGAAAGGCGCGCGATGGCATCGAGGGTAGAGTCGGGCAGCGTGCTCTCCCCGCGCGCACTCAACCGGGCGACGCTGGCGAGGCAGATGCTATTGTGGCGCCATGAGCTGCCCGCCCTGCGGGCGATCGAACACCTCGTCGGCATGCAGGCACAGGCACCCGACCCGCCCTACGTCGGCCTGTGGACGCGGCTGGAGGATTTTCGCCCCGACGAGCTGGCACGCCTGATACTGGACCGGCGCGCTGTGCGCATCGCGCTCATGCGCAACACCGTCCACCTGGTCACCGCCCGCGACTGCCTGAAGCTCCGGCCCCTGGTGCAGCCGGTCATAGACCGCGGCCTGCGCGCCAGCCGCAAAGGTCTGGAAGGGGTGGACATCGAGGCGCTCTCCGCCGCCGGCCGCGCGCTGCTCGAGGAACGGGCGCGTACCGCCAAGGAGCTCGGCGTACTGCTGCAGGAGCGGTGGCCCGAGCGCGATCCCGCCTCCCTCGCCCGCGCCATCCGCCACCTGGCGCCGCTCGTCCAGGTGCCGCCCCGTGGCGTCTGGGGAAAGAGCGGGCAGACTACGCATACCACGGCCGAGGCCTGGCTCGGCCGCCCCCTCGACCCCGACCCCTCGCCTGACGAGATGGTAGCACGCTACCTCGCAGCGTTCGGCCCGGCCAGCGTCAAGGACGCGCAGACCTGGTCGGGGCTGACCCGGCTCGGCGAGGTCGTCGATCGGCTCCGGCCGCGCCTGAGCACCTTCCGCGACCAGCATGGCAGGGAACTGTTCGACCTGCCGGACGCCCCGAGGCCCGACCCGGACGCTCCGGCCTCGCTCCGCTTCCTTCCCGAGTTCGACAACCTGATCCTCTCCCACGCCGATCGCACCCGCGTCATCGCCGACGGGCACCGCCAGGCGATCGCCTCCAGGAACGGCATGGTCCCGGCCACGGTGCTCGTCGACGGCTTCGTGCGGGGGACGTGGAAGACGCAGCGAAGCCGCCAGAAGTTCACGCTCGTGATCGAGCCGTTCGAGCCCTTTACCAAGGCGGACCGCGACGCCCTTGCCGAAGAGGGAGAGCAACTCATCCGGTTCATGGCGCAGCCGGAGGGCGCCGAGGCGTTCGAGGTCCGCATCGAAGAGGGGGACTAGGGGCCACGGGACCGAACCTGGGCCTGTCCGAGGGTAGTGGCGGCCAGACGGGAGACAACCCGGATCGATCTCCCCCGGCTCTCACTCCTGAGAGGGCATGGAAAAAGGATGAAGCACGTCACAGCTCCTCGATAGCGAGGCAGACGGCCTGCAGGCTGCGGAACCCGTCGGGGTGAGGACGGATCTCCACCCCTCGCTTCATCTTTTGGTTGATATCTTTCCGGTGGGCCGGACGGTACCTTTTCGCCAGAGGATCGCTACCGAGAGGATGTGACGAGTGAGAACAACCGCACGAGACGTCTTGCCTTCCCTGATGATACCGACTCTTATCTCGGCACCGGCCGCCGGTACGGCGCTGGCGCCAACCCGCTGGTCGAGTACGGCTTGATGGGGGCGCTTATGTCCGTGCCGATGGTGGTGTGGATACGTCACCGGGAGCGTACGTGGTCGAACGGCCTGGAGATGACGCTAGCGACAGTACGGCGAACGAATCGTAGAGAGGTCGCAGTCCACGGCTTTACCTCTTACCGGAGGGGTGCTTTCGGCCCTTGCCGTCGGGCCGTCGGCACCGTCGAGGCGGATCCCGAGTGGGGCCGGAGGTAGTTCGCGTAGCCCTGGTTCTATGTTCCACACTGCTAAGATAAGAGCATGGCCGCCGAGGAATGGACGACCGCTGAACACGCGCTGCGCTACCTTTCCCGGGCTGATGCCTATCCGCACCGCGCAGAGGGAGAGAGCGCCCTGCTCGAGCAGGTGCCCGCCGACGCCCGGCGCATCCTCGACCTCGGGACGGGTGATGGGCGCCTGCTCAGCCTCCTCTCACGCGATCGCCCCGGAATGGTTGGTGTGGGCATCGACTTTTCCAAACCCATGCTCCAGGCGGCGCGCGAGCGCTTCGCCGACGACCCGCGCATCACGCTCATAGAGCACGACCTCGCCGAGCCGCTGCCCGCGCTCGGGCGCTTCGATGCCGTCGTCTCCTCGTTTGCCATCCACCACCTCGAGCACGAGCGAAAGCACTCGCTCTATGGGGAGGTCTTCGATCTCCTTGCGCCCGGCGGAGTCTTCGCCAACCTCGAGCATGTGGCCTCGCCGAGCGAGCGTGTCCATATCGCCTTCTTTGCCGCAATCGGCGAACCGCTTGAGGACGCGGATCCGTCGGACCGCCTGCTCGGAGTCGAGCCCCAGCTTGGGTGGCTGCGCAAGCTCGGTTTCGATGACGTCGACTGCTACTGGAAGTGGCTCGAGATGGCGCTTCTTGTCGGCGTGAAGCCAGCCTGAGCCCTGAGCAGAACACCGCGACCAGCTCGCTTGCACTGTCATTCGAGCGCCGGTGAGGTCGTGGGCATGGCCTTGGTGACGCCGGCGAGTTCGCGCCCGACCGTAGTCGCAGTCGTGCAGATGGTGTTCGTCGCGCCCGAGCGCTGGGGCGAGGGCATAGGCGGTAGGCTCGACGGCGCCGCTATCGCGGAGGCGAGGACACGCGGGTTCGAGCAGGCCAAGCTGTGGACCCACGCCGATGACGAGCGCGTTCGGCGGCTCTACGAGGGGCGTAGCTTCGGGCGCGCCGGGTCTCGGGTGGTAGGAGAGTCTGGTGAGCCTATCGTGCTCTACGAGCGCCCCCTGTGACACCTTATCGGGTCGGCCGCTCTTACGGGCGCAGAGCCAGGAGGCGTTCGCTACGGTCAGCAGTGCCTTATTCACCTGAGTACGTGGAAGGGGACAGCGTGTTGAAAAAGGCTCTCGGTGGGGTCCCAGGGGCATCTCCCGCGATGTTTTCGGATCTCATGGAACCCCGGACGACCGGCTTCGGGTCGGCGGAGAGCGGCCGCCTGCGCGGGTCTCCTGGGACCTTTGCTCCCGAAGGCCAAGAGCCGCTTGACGTTCTGGCCCGAGGCGATCATCAGGGCCTCGGCGTTGACCCTCTCCAGCCGCCTTAGCCTGAACCGCCTCGAACCGTGCCACTCTTTGGCCTCCGCGAATAAGGGTTCCACCCACACCGCGCGTTTGCGCAGGGCCCTGCGGTAGGGTTCGGTTTGGCGGTACGCCCTGATCCTTTCTAGTGCACATTCAGAACAGGTGTTCTGAATGTGCACTAGTCTGCTCTATATTAGGAAGCCTCCGGGCTTATGGTCGGGAGTAGATTTGATGCCGCTTTACGCGGCCCGGCACCTTAGGTCGTTACTCGCGGCCTGGGTGCGGCGTGCGTTGCCCGCCTGAGACTCGGTGGAGCTTCGTCTGGAGGCGCCGGCAGGCTGTTTGACACGGCGATTAGCGAGGGAACGCGCGGTGGTCTTTAGCCGATCGGCCGACGACAG
>Ga0136610_1000278_pt1 | contig 14220 bp, 13 predicted proteins | sample AntDrymUQ1342206_2_FD_104804 | JGI IMG/M metagenome (GOLD analysis project Ga0136610, IMG submission 104804) | Polar desert sand microbial communities from Dry Valleys, Antarctica - metaG UQ134 (22.06) | ecosystem: Environmental > Terrestrial > Soil > Desert | place: Antarctica: Dry Valley...
AGCCCGGCGGCGGCGTCCACCAACGCCTTTGGCGCCAGGCGGGCGATGCCCTCGGCGCCGCCGGGGTTCAGCACGTCCTCGCCGGACTCGATCGCCTCCACCACCTTCTTGGCCCAGTCGGCGGGCTCGACGTGTCCCCAGCCCGAGGTGTCGCTCACGTGCGGCCCGTAGTACGCCTGCACCTCGTCCATCATGTCGGTGTCGAGGCCGGGCGTGACCAGCTCGAGCACCGAGATCTCGGTCTCGTCGAGCTCGCGGCGAAGGGACTCGCTGAACCCGTGCAGGCCGGTCTTGGTGGAGGCGTAGCTGGCGGCCCCGGGGAACGGCGCGCGGGCCACGATGCTCGCGTTGTTGACCACCTTGCCCCGGCCCCGGTTGAGCATGTGCGGGAGAACACGCTGAGTGAGGTGGATGGGACCGGCCAGGTTGACCTGGATCAGGTCGTAGACCTCGCCGGTGTCCTGCTCCTCGAGCTGCCCGCCCACGAACTGGCCGGCGTTGTTGACCAGCACGGCGATCCGCCGAAGGTCTTCGCCCAGGTCGTCGCAGCAGCGGTCGATCTCCTCGCGCGAGGACAGATCCATTCGCACGGGGCGCACCTCGAGCGCCGAGCCGGTGTCGATCGGGTCCCAGCCCTCGGGGTCGCGCACGCCAACCAGCACGCGCACCTCGCGCTGAGCGAGCTCCGTGGCAATGTGGCGGCCGAGGCCACGACCGCCGCCAGTGACCAGGCAGGTCTCACCAGAGAGATTCATGCGTCCCGGTTAGCCGCAACGCGGGCGCCGCAAACAGCGCGCTTGCGCCAGCCCGACGTCAGCCGGCTATGGAGAGGGCGATCTTGCCCGAGACGCCGCCGGACTCGAGCAGCTCGTGCGCGCGGGCGGCCTCCTCGAGGGGGAACGTCTTGGCGAGCGACACGTTCAGCTCGCCGGATTCGGCCAGCGACCCCAGGTGGGCCAGCTGCCCGGAGTCCGGGCGCACGAAGAGGTAGCGCACGTTCTCTGCCGGCTGGCTCACCGAGGCGACACGCCCGCCGTCGCCGAGAACCTCGGGGCTGCGCTCCAGCGCTTCACCCCCGACGAGGTCGAGCACCGCGTCCACGCCGCCGGGATGCGAGTCGCGCACGGCCTTCACGACGTCCTGCTCGGAGTAGTCGATCAGATCCGCGGCCCCGAGCTCGCGCACCGCGTCGTGGTTGGCGGCACTGGCGGTGCCGATCACCTGCGCTCCCGCCAGCCGCGCCAGCTGGACGGCGAAGCGGCCGACGCCGCCCGAGGCGGCGTGGATCAGCACCGTCTCTCCTTCCTTGATCTCCAGCTTCTCGTGGAGGGCTTGGAAGGCGGTGAGACCTGCGAGCGGCAGCGCGGCGGCCTCCTCGAAGGAGAGGGCGGCCGGCTTGGGAGCGGCCTGGTTGGCCTTCACCGAGACCAGCTCCGCGTAGGTGCCCTCGCCGACGAAGTCCTTGCGGCAGTAGGCCACCACCTCGTCGCCCTCCGAGAGGCCCGTGACGGCCGGGCCGGTCTGCTCCACCACCCCGGCCACGTCCCAGCCGGGGACGAGCGGGAAGAAGTGCGGGAAGGCGCCCTCGAGCTTGCCCTGGCGGATCTTGAAGTCCACCGGGTTCACGCCGGCGGCGCGGGCCCGGATCAGGATGTAGTCGGGGCCTACCTTGGGGTCGGGGAGGTCGGCGAGCCGCAGTTGTTCCGGCCCGCCGAACTCCTCGATCGCGGCTGCTCTCAGGCCGTCGCCCCCTCCGGATGCACGTCGTGCGCGCCCTCGGTGTCCTTCAGTTCGCCAGTCATAGGTGTCCGGTGCCCGGCCCGGGGGAGGCCAAACCGCGATCAGCCCAAGTCGATCAGGCTCACCGGGCTGGAGAAGTCGTCGCTCCAGGCGGCGTTGCCCGGGGTGCGCCGGCAGGGCTTCCAGCGTGGGTCGATCACCAGCTGGCCGAGGTCGGTGCCCGGGGCGGCCATCACCACCCAGTGTGAGGGGCTCTTTCCCCGCGGCGGGCGGATCTGGGGCGCTTCGTCCTGCGCCAAGCAGGTCAGGCCCTCCCGTCCCGCCAGCTCCCCGAGCACCGGCTCGAGGTTCAGGAAGCGGTTGGAGATGTGGAAGGCCAGCACGCCGTCGGGGCGCAGCTTTCGCCGGTAGAGCGCCAGCGCCTCGCGCGTGAGCAGGTGGGTCGGAATCGCGTCGGAGGAGAAGGCGTCGGCCACCAGCAGCCCGTACTCGCGCGGCCGGGCCTGCTCGAGGGAGAGACGGGCGTCGCCGCGCACCACCTCGAGGCGTCCGTCGCAGTCGCGCAGATAGGTGAACAGGCGCGGGTCGCGGGCGATGCGCTCGACCGTCGGGTCGAGCTCGTAGAAGGTCCAGCGATCGCCCGGGCGGCTATAGCAGCCCAGCGATCCAGTCCCGAGGCCGATCACGCCCACCCGCCGTGTCCGGGGCCCGGACACGGCCGACATGACCTGGCCGATGGGGCCGGTGGGGTGGAAGTAGGTGAGCGGCGTGCGGCGTCCGGCGGGGTCCTGCAGCTGCGCTCCGTGGGTGGTGGTGCCGTGGATCAGCTCGTGGACCTTGCCGTCGTCGGAGCGCTCGACCCGTATGACGCCGAAGAAGCTGCGGTCCTGGCGCAGCTCGGTGCCCTCCTCGCCGATGGGCAGCGAGCCCGCGGCCACGATGGCGCCCAAGGCCAGCCCGAAGCGCAGCGGGCGGCGCACGAAGTTCAGGGCTATGCCCGCGCCCAGTCCGAAGGCGAAGCTCTTTCCCGCTCCCTCGAGGTCCTCGGCCCCCAGGCTCACCAGCGCGAGGACCAGCCCCACCACCACGCCTACTGCTGCGGGCAGGCCGAAGTCCAGCCAGCGCACGTAGCGCGAGGGCGGCACGCGCGGCGGGCGCTTGGGCAGGCAGAGGCAGGCCGCAACGATCGCCAGCGGGTACTCGGGCACCGACTCGAAGACCGCGGGCACAAGGATGCCCGTGACCACGCCGCCCAGGGCGCCGCCCACCGACACCAACAGGTAGAAGCCCGTCAGCTCGCTCGCCGCGGGGCGGTCGCGCGCCAGCTCCCCGTGGCAGACCAGGGCGACCACGCCGAAGGCCAGCAGGTGGATTGGCATCACGATCCACAGCGGCTCGCGGGCGTGCACGAGCAGGAGGATCGAAAGCCCGATCGCCACGCCGGGGAGGGCAAAGACCATGGCCCGGTGGATCCTCTGGGCACGCTCGGTGGCCGAGAAGGCCACCACAAACGACAGCAGGTAGAGCGAGAGGGGCAGCGCCCACAGCAGGGGCACGGGTGCCAGGTCGATTGTCAGGAAGGCCGTCACGCCGAGCATCAAGCCCGAGGGCACAAAGGCCAGGCCGACCCAGCGAAGGCGCCTTTGGGGGGTCACCGGCTCCTCGCGCTCTTCCTCGGGCTCCGGCGCGGTCGGGGCCGGGGCCGAGCGCCACAGCACGACAGCACTGGCCGCCAGCAGCAGGACGAGCAGCCCGTAGCCAACCGACCACGCCTCGCCCTGCACGGCCAGACGCAAGCTGGGCTCCATCGCGAGCGGGTAGCCCAGCAGCCCGATGACGCTGCCCAGGTTGCTGGCGCGATAGAGGAAGTAGGGGTCGCGCGCGGCGGGGTTGTCGGTGGAGGACAGCCAGCGCTGGAGCAGCGGTGCCGTGGAGGAGACGATGAAGAAGGGCAGGCCCACCGAGAGCGCGAGCAGGCCCAGCAGCGAGAGCACGGGGGCCTCGCCGGGCCGGAAGTCGTCGGGCACCACGATGGGCAGCGCCACAGCGGCGAGGACCACGAGCACCAGGTGCAGCGCCGCCTGGCGGCGCACCCCGAGGCGCCGCGTGCTCGCGTGCGCGTAGAGGTAGGCCAGCAGCAGCGCGGTTTGGAAGAAGACGAGCGAGGTGTTCCACACCGCCGGCGTGCTGCCGAAGCTGGGCAGCACGAACTTGGCGAACATGGGCTGGATCAGGAAGACCAGCCCGGCGCTCAGCGCGAGCGTTATGGAGTAGAGAGGGAGCATGAGTCCCAGTCCGGGATTGTGCTTATGTGCCCAGCTGGTCATTTTCTGAAGGAGGGATCACAGCAACATGAACAAGCTCGCCCGCCGTGCCGCGGTCGCCCTCGCAATTGTCGTGGCGGCCCTCGGCCTGGCTGCCTGCGGCTCCACCAAGCTGAAGGGCCCGCAGGTCGTCTCGCAGATGAAGAGCGAGGCTCTCGCGCCCAAGGGGATCACAAACGCCACGGTGAAGTGCCCGGCCGAGACCGAGGCCAAGGCAGGGGCCGTCGTCCAGTGCTCGTTGACGTCCGGGGGCAAGAAGGGTGACGTCACGGCCAAGATCGCCGACGACGAGGGCACCCTCAGCGACTACAAGGCCGACGTCGACGAGATCCAGCTCGCCCTGGTAGAACAAAACGCCGAAGAAGAGGAGTCCAACCTCTCGCAGGTCGACTGCCCATCCTCGAGCAAGCCCAAGAAGGGGGCCACCTTCTTCTGCACCGGGAAGATCTCGGGCAGCGGCTTCGGCGTCGTGGTCATCAAGCAGACGGCGGAGGACTCGAGCGTCAAGGTGGGACTGCAGAAGCGCAAGCTGCGCACGAGCCAGATCGAGCGCAACATCACCAGCGCGGTGAAGAAGCGCGGCATCAACGCCAAGGTGAGCTGCCCGGGCACCGTGACCTCGCAGAAGGGCAGCGTGTTCCGCTGCACGGTGCGCAACCCGGCCAACGGCAAGCAGATCACGATCGTCGCCAAGCAGAAGGACAGCGCCGGCAACTTCGACCTCAAGGTAGAGAACTGAGGTGGACGCCGCTGTCAAGGGGCGCCCGCGCGCTAACCGTGCAAGTCGCGCATGTCTACTGAAGCTTCCTTTCTTACCGTCCAGCAGGCCGCTGCGCGGATGGGCGTACACGAGAGCACCGTGCGCCGCTACGCCGACCGCGGCCTGATCGGCGTCAGGCGTCTCCCGTCCGGCGTCAGGCGTCTGCAGCGGGCAGATGTGGATGCGCTGGCCGCGCGTGTGGAGGGCAAGAGTGATCTCTCGGCGACGGAGGAGCCGGCGGTCGTGCTGGAGGATCTCAGCGCGCCGTTGGTGTGGAGGTCGGACCAGGAGCTCAACCAGTTCCTCGAGCTCACCTACGCCGAACGCGACCGTGACCGCTGAGGTCGTCCTCGACACCGACGTTGCGTCCCACCTGATGCGCGGGAGCCTGCCCGAGACCCTCACCAGCCGGATCGCAGGAGTGCGGCTGGCGGTTACCTTCGTGACCGCCGGGGAGCTGTACCGGGGCGCCGCGCACGCTCGCTGGGGGCAACGGCGCTTGGCCGCCCTGGCGAACTGGCTGAACCCCCTGCCTGTCATGCATGGTTCAGAGTCCGTCGCTCGCCGCTGGGGAGAGCTGACGGGCAAAGCCCTGCTCGCCGGCAGGCCGCTGCCCTCCAACGACGCCTGGATCGCAGCCTGCTGTCTCACGCACGACGCCGCGCTGGCCACGCTCAACCTGCGGCACTACGTGGAGATCGGAGACTTGAATTTGATCGCTCCCGCCTGACCGCGTCGTCTGGGCGGGGGGCCGAGTACCGGGGTGTATCTGCCGCGGGGCGAGTCGTACGACTTCTGCTCATATAGGCCAGCGTCTCCGCCCGGCCCGCGCCATCTCAGTCCTCGGGCAGGCCCGGGATCTTTCCGTTGCGAAAGGAGTCCACGAAGCGCCGGTGGTCCTCGCGCGCCAGCTCGCCGTAGGCGGCCCCGAAGTCGGCCAGGTCGGCGGCGAACTCGTCGTCGCGGTCGCCCACCACAGTCATGATCGCCTCCTCGGTCTGGAAGTCCACGAGCGTCTGGTCGGAGCCGGCGTCGGAGACGCAGTGGACCTTGGCGGTGGCTGCGCCCAGGTAGCGCAGCAGCGGCAGGATCTCCTCGACGTCGGTCACGGCGTCCCAGTCGACGTCCGCGGTGTAGGGCGAGATCTCCTGAACCACCTGGCCGGTGCCGTTCAGCTGCGTCCAGCCCACCCACGGATCGGCGTGGGCCTGGAGGGCGTGCTGGGAGACCGCCGTGCGGTGTCCGTGGTGCTCGAAGAAGCTTGAGATCTTCTCGTCGGTGACGACCCGGCTGGGCGCGGCGACGTTGCCCTGCTTCATCGACAGCATCACGTCGTTCTCGAGCGCCTGGCTCGGTCCCTCGATCAACAGGTTGTAGGCGGGCAGGCCGGCGCTGCCGATGCCGAACCCCTTGCGCCCGACGACGTCCTTGACCTCGTAGGAGACGCTGTGTTGGCGCTTGAGCTCGGGGATCGTCTCCAGGTACTTCTCGTATGCGGCAATCACCGTCTCGCGCTCGGCGTCGTCGAGCCGGCGCACGCCGCCGCCCTCGGTGAAGCGGCGGTCCTCGCCGTCTATGGCCGTGTTGGACTCCAACAGCTGTATACGGGTCTCCATGCGGGCGTCCACCAGCGCGTCGTGCAGGGCGCCTTCGGTGTTCTCGAGCGTGAGGCTGAACTCGGCGTCGCGGTCCCCGCCGCTGAAGGCGCGCACCTGGTCGAGATACGAGCGGGCGTAGGTATCGATCATCTCGCGGATCGTGCTGTCCGAAAGGGCCTTGGCGAAGCCCAGCAGCGCGAGGCTGGCGGCCATGCGCTGGAGGTCCCAGGTGTAGTGGCCCACGTAGGCCTCGTCGAAGTCGTTGACGTCGAACACCAGCATGCCCTCGGCGTTCATGTAGGTGCCGTAGTTCTCGGCGTGCAGGTCGCCCTGAATCCAGACACGCCTCGTGCGCTCGTCCACCCAGCGGTCCTCGAGTCCCGCGACGTCGGCGTAGAAGATGCAGGCCGTGCCCCGGTAGAAGGGGAACGGGCCGGCCGCCATCTTGCGGAACTTCTTGCGGAAGGCGAGCGGGTCGGCTTCGATCAGCTCCTCGAATGCGTCGATGAGCACGTCGACGATTTGCTGCTCGCGACCGTCGACGTCCGCGACGAGATCTCCCACGGTGGTCATGGGCGCCACCCTAGGGGGTCGAAGCGCGAGAGCAGCAGCTCGGGCGTCACGGATTCGCCCGGCTCGGCCAGGCCGAGGCTCTCGGCCATCCACTGCGGCGATGCCCCGGGGTCGCCGTCGCGCTTGGCCAGCCTCCTGCCGTCTGCGCCCAGCACCAGCGGCACGTGGGCATAGCTCGGCGTCTCGAAGCCGAGCAGCCGCTGGAGCAGCACCTGGCGCGGCGTGGTCTGCAGCAGATCCTCGCCGCGCACGACCTCTCCGATGCCGGTGTCCGCGTCGTCGACTGTGACGGCGAGGTTGTACGAGGGCACGTCGTCCTTTCGCCACAGCACGAAGTCGTCGACGGTCGCCTCTTTGTGGCCGTGCAGGCGATCGGTGAAGCGGACGCTTGCCGGCTGCGCGTCGAGGCGAATCGCCGCCGGGCGGCCCGGCCCGTCCTTTCTGCGGCGGCACGTGCCCGGATACGGCACCTCTCCGCCGTGGGGCGCCCGGGCGGCCTCGCGGATCTCCGCGCGCGTGCACCAGCAGGGGTAGGTCGGCAGCTGTTCGAGCGCCTGGCGGTGACGCTCGCGGCGCTCGGATTGGCGCACCACGGGGCCGTCCCAGTCCAGTCCGAGCGCTCTGAGGTCGGCCAACTGACCCGCTTCGTGCTCGAGACGGGAGCGCTGAGGGTCCAGGTCTTCGATGCGAAGGCGGAACTTCGCGCCCTGCGAGCGGGCGAACAGCCAGGCCAGCAGGGCCGTCCGGAGGTTGCCGGCGTGCAGCGGGCCGCTGGGGCTCGGGGCGTAGCGGCCGTCCGCGTTCACGCCGCTGAGCATGCCTGACCTCGGCGGCTGGACCTTCCGGTGCTCCCGCGCTGCCCGCTCAGACCGCCGCGGCCCGCGGGCGGGCGCCGTGCCCGCCCGCTGACCAGCGGTAGAGAGGCGGCTAGCTGGAGGCGGCCGCCTTCTGTGAGACGCACTTGCCGAACGCGTTCTTCTTGTTCGGGTTGGTGGCGTACTTGTCGGCGAAGGCCTTGCGGCTCTCCGGGGTCGTGCCCCGCTCGTCCGCGCACTCCTTGGCCGCGTTGCGCTGGGCGACGCGGTCCTCGCGGTCCTCGCGGTCCATCTCACGCTTGGCCTTCCGGGCCTTGCCCGAGACGCACTTGCCGAACGCGTTGCGCTTGTTCTTGTTGGTGCCGTACTTCTCGGCGAAGGCCTTACGGCTCTCCGGAGTCGTGCCCCGCTCGGCACGGCAGTCTCGGGATGCGCTGCGCTTGGCCGCGTGACGCTGGCGGTGCTCCGCGCGGGTCGTCTGCGAGACGCACTTGCCGAACGCGTTGCTCTTGTTCTTGTTGGTGCCGTACTTCTCGGCGAACGCCTCTCGGCTGGACGAGGTGGTGCCGCGCTCGGCACGGCACTCCTTGGCCGCGTTCTGCTTGTCGGCCTTGATCGGCTTGGGCTTGGCCACCGCGCCGGCGGGCACGACGAGAGCCGCTGCCAGGCCGGCCGCGATCAGGTACTTGTGCATGTCGGGAGTTCCTTTCCTCATGGTCGTCGAGGGTGAGAACGCCCGCGCGGGCCAAAGGTTCGCGGGTTTCAGGCAAACCTCGGGCCCCCGGGAGCGTTTCAGGGGCATGCGGTTGACAGCGCCTCTCGTGGCGGCCACCCTCCTGCCGTGGCCTCAGAGTCCCTCCCCGTGGGTGCGGCGCGCGCTCCCTTGCGCTCGCGCCGGCTGCTCGCACTGGCCGGGGACGAGCGTCTGGTCGAGCTCCTTCGCCGCGGCAGCGAGGCGGCCTTCGAAGCCCTCTTCGAGCGCCACAGCCCGGCGATTCTCTCCTTCTGTCGCCACATGCTGGGCTCGGCCGAGGACGCCGAGGACGCCGTTCAGCAGGTCTTCGCCGCCGCTCACCGCGACCTGGTCTCGTCCCACCGCGGGGTCGCGGTCAAGCCGTGGCTGTTCACCATCGCCCGCAACCGCTGCCTGTCCATGTTGCGGACGCGAAGACCCGAATCCGCTGCGTTCGAGGGGCCCGCGACGGCTGGGCTCCACGAGGAGGTCGAGCGCCGGGCCGATCTGCGCGAGCTGCTGCGGGACGTGGCCGAGCTGCCCGAGGAGCAGCGTGCGGCGCTCGTGCTCGCTGAGCTTGGGGACCTCTCCCACCCTCAGATCGGCAAGGTCCTCGGAGTGGAGACGGCCAAGGTGAAGGCCCTCGTCTTTCGCGCCCGCGCCGGCCTGATCGAGCGCCGCGAGGCCCGCTCGACGCCCTGCGAGGAGATCCGCGAGGAGCTCGCAACGCTCAGCCGGGGAGCGCTCAGGCGCAACCGCCTGCGCCACCACCTGCGCCACTGCGAGGGCTGCTCGGCCTTCCGCGACGAGGTGCGCCGCCAGCGCTCGCTGATGGCGATGTTGCTGCCGGTCATGCCCTCGGCCGGGCTCAAGGCCGCGGTGCTCGGCGCCGCCGGTACGGGTGGACTCGGAGCCGGAGGGGCTCTGACAGGCGCCGGCGCGGCCGGCGGGCTCTCTGGGCTCCTGGGTGCGGGCTCCGTCGGGTCGGCCGGACTGGTCAAGCTCGCGGTGGCCGGTGTGCTGATCGGCGGCACCGCAACGCTGGGCGAGGGGCTCGAGAGCGGCTCCCGTTCGCCTGCCTCGGATCGCGCTCCCGCCGCGCGCAGCGAGGGTGCGGCGCGCTCCGGGGTGGCGGTACCGGCTCGCGTCACTCCCGTGCCGCCGCGCCCGCGCAGCGCCGGGCCCGCGTCGGGCCACGCGCCCGCACAGCGGCCCGCCGCCCGCGCCCTGGAGCGCGAGGAGGGGGCTCGGGGCAAGCTCGCCGGCGGCGGCCGCCGCCGAGCGGGCGAGGCCTCGCGATCCGCGAAGGGCCGGGGGCGCCCGAGAGGACCCGCGGCCGGGCGCCTGCGGGCCCCGGCTCGCGGTCGGTCGATCGCGCCCGCCCCGAAGACATCGCGTCCAAGGCCGCCGGCGGCGCCCCGCGGGAAGGCGGTGCGCCCGGGCTCGACTGGTGCTCCGCCCGCCAAGACCCCGCCGGGCAAGCCCGCTCCCTAGCGCACCACGCAGCCTTCGGTGTCGATCCCGAAGGGAAGCTCGGGGGTCCTCACAAGGCGCCTGAGCCGGTGACCTGCTCGAACAGCCAGTCGAAGCCCGGGGCATCGCGCCGCTTCGGCTCCTTCTCGGCCAGGGCGTGCGCCAGAAGGGGAAGGGCAATCGTCGCGTCGCAGTAGCAGACCGCTTGTTCCCCGTAGGGGTCGATCTTGCCCCAGCTCACTGCCTCCTCGAACGTGCAACCCGAAAGGCCGCCCCACTGGGGGGAGTCCGTCGTTATCTGGATTGCGTAGCGGTGGGGCCGGGGCTCGTCGCCCCCACCCGCCAGATCGGCCATCACCGTCACCAGCTGGATGGTGTCCTTGGGTACCCCGCCGCCGATGTATATGACCGAGGTGCTTTTCGCCTGCTCGCCGATGCGCCCGAGCTGAAGGAAGTCCCGCATGCCGTCGACCGCCACCTCGATGCCCCGGCGCTTGTGCAACAGGTAGGCGGCCACGCCGTAAGCGCTGTCGGCGAGCCCCGGCGAGAAGATCGGTACGCCTGCGCGAAAGGCGGCGGCCGTGATGCTGTCGACTCCGCGGTCTGCCTGGTGGGCGCCGAGGAGGTGCAGCAGCTCAGCCGATGAGTAGGGCCGCCGCTGGTCGAGCGTCGAGAGAAACTCCCCGAGGAAGTCCTCCATCTGCCGGTACTCGAGCTCGTCGGCGTAGACGTCGTAGTAGCGGTCGATGCGGTGCTCCAGCAGCTCGGCGTCATCGGCGCGGTGACTGCCCTGGAAGTACGAGAAGCCGAGCCCCTCGAAGATGTCCTCCGAGACGTTCGCCCCCGTGGAGACGATGGCGTCCACGAAGCGGTTCTCGATCAGCCAGCTCACGATCTTCCACTGGCCTGTGGTGCTCAGGGACCCGGCGTACCCCAGGAAGATCGTGTTTGCGGGCTCCTCGATCATCTTGAGCCACACCTGGAGGCAGGCCGCCATCGAGCGGCCCTGAAAACCAGTGCGGCCCATCGCCTCCAGCAGCTCTGACACGCTGCGCGGCCTGACCTCGATCGTCTCGAGCGCCAGAGCAAGGTGCTCGGATCGTTCGCGCCGGGTGCGATCGCTCATTGCCAGCCCTCGCTGTCGTAGACGGCGGCCACGACGGCACAGACGGGGTGCTCGTGGCACTGAACAGTCGCCGTCTCGAGCTGTGGCTCGCCCCAGTCTTGCCCTCGCCGCGCGGTGATCGCCGTAAGGCTTGCGTCGAGGTTCTCGCGGACGCCGCGCTCCCCCGTGCCAGTGCCCTCGACGAACAGACCGCGGCCGTCCGGTCTTTGCGCCCAGGCGAGTCCCGCCGACGCCTCGTGCCCTGACTCGCTCACGGTCCGCCGGGCCAGCACGACGTAGAGTCGGTGGCCGTGGTGATCATCCGGGGGCGAAAGCCGTTCTCGGCACACGCGGCTGCCCGGAGGGATGATCGAGGACATGTGGATCAGGTTGTAGTCGTGGATGCCGGCGACCTGCAGTGCGGCGTCGAAGGCCGCGAGCGCCGTGGCGCCCTCACCTGTGCCGTGCGTAACGCTCACCTCGACGCTCACTGGTGCATCTCTGTGCTCTTCGGCAGCAGGACGACCTCCCGCAGCAGCTTGGCCGCCGCTACCGCCGTCGCCCCGGAGGGATCGAGGCTTGGAGACACCTCGACCAGGTCGGCGGCCACCACACGTGTGCCGGCCAGCGAATGAAGAAAGCGCTCGACCTCGGTGAAGGTCGCGCCGCCCGGCTCCGGGCAACCGGTCCCCGGCGCCGCCGCTGGGTCGAGGACGTCGATGTCGATCGTCAGGTAGAGCGGGCGCTCGCTCAGTTCGCCCCTCACCTCATCCGGCATGGTCAGCTCCCGGCTCGAGAAACGGCACGCCTCCCGTGCCCTCTGCCACTCCTCGCGCGCGCCCGAGCGCACGCCGAGCTGAACGATGTCTTCGAAGCCGTGCTCGACGCCCGCGTGGTAGAGCCAGCTGGCGTGCGTGAGCGCCCGTCCCTCGTACTCCTCGCGCAGGTCCAGGTGCGCGTCGAGCTGGACCAGCGCCGCGTCGGGATACAGCCGTTTGATGGCCCGGTAGCCGGCCAGCGTGACGGTGTGCTCTCCGCCGAGCATGAGGACCCGATCGGCCACGGAGGCGGCCCGGGCCGTGGCCTGCTCGATCGCCTCGAGCGCGGCGGGCAGCGCAAGGCGCTCGAGTGTGAGATCGCCGAGATCGCCGAGCGCCACGTCGTCGATGTCACGGTCGAGCACGGGGCTGTAGGTCTCGAGCGACGCTGACATCTCGCGCACCGCGCGAGGTCCGGCCGCTGCGCCGAAGCGAAAGCTCTGCGTCGCGTCGAGCGGTGCTCCGAAGACGGTGGCCTGCGAGCCCGCCCCCTCTCGCGGCGAGTCCATGAACGTAACGGCCGGGGGCTCGAAAGCGGATGAGGCAGCGGCGTTTGTGGCGAGGTCGCTCAACAGTCGGCGCAACCTACCGCTCGGAAGGAAGGAAGGACCGAAGTGCTCACCAGGCGCAGCACGATCCAGTAAGCGCCGGCAGGGCGAGCCCGCTGCGCATCAGCGCAGCACGCAGCCCTCGGTGTCGATCCCGAAGGGCAGCTCGGGGGCTCCCGCCTCCTCCATCACCGCCCTAAGGCGGCCGGCGTCTTCGGCGAGGACCAAGAGGAAGCCGCCGCCGCCCGCCCCCATGAGCATCGCCCCCGAGCCGCCCGAACCAAGGGCGAGGTCACGCAATGACGCGAGGGACTGCGGAACCATCGCCGCGGAGCGGGCGCGCTTGGTCTCCCACGACTCGTTCATCAGCTCGCCACAGGCGTCGAGGTCACCCCGCTCCAGCGCCGCGCAGGTCTCGCGGGCCAGGGAGGCCGTGCGGCGCAGGTTGTCGCGCACGCCGGGGTCACCGGCCAGCGTGCGGCTCACTTGATCGCTCAGCACCTTCGAGGCCGAGCGCGAGCCCCCGGTGTAGAAGAGAAGGAAGCGCTCGCGCAGGGCGCTCGCCGAGACCTCGGGCAGCTCGAGTGGCCGCACGTCGACCGAGCCGGGGCGGAAGGTCAACGCGTTGACGCCGCCGTAGACGGCGGCGTACTGATCCTGCTTGCCCACGGTTCTCGCCAGAAGCTCGATCTCCAGATGACAGGCGGCCTCTGCGAGCTCCTCGCCCTCGAGTCCGCTCAGGGCGCGGATGGCGGAGACCGCGTAGGCGCCGGAGGAGCCAAGGCCTGTGCCGGCAGGGACATCGGCCACCGAGGCCAGCTCGAGCGGCACGCCGCTCCAGTGGTGGGTCAGCGCCGCACGGAGGATCGGATGCTCGACGTCGGCGGCGCTCTCGACCTCTTCCCAGGCGAGATGCTTGAGGCGAAACCGGCTCTGGAAAGCGGTGCTCACCAGCAGCCCCACGTGCTTGTCGATCGCCGCCGAGAGCACGAAGCCCTCCTCGTCGCAGAAGAAGGAGGGAAGGTCGGTCCCGCCGCCTCCCAGCGAGACACGAAGCGGCGCGCGGACGGCGATCACTCGACGCGCCCTCCGATCTCGATCAGGCCGTCCGGACGCGGGCTGACGCGGATCAGCGAGCCGCGACCCTGGTGGATCTCCAGCGGTCGTCCCAGCTCGGCGCCGAGCACCACGGCGGCCGCGCCGGTGGCCTCATCCTCCTCGATGCCGAGATCGCGGGGGAACACCCGCGCCCGCACGCGGCCCGCCGCCTCGTCGGCCCAGGCCCAGAAGGCCTCCAGGCCCCGCTCGGGTGCGCTGAGCGCGTCGACCTCACCGGGCGAGCCCAGTTGGTGCCAGCTGAAGCGGGGCGCCCACTCCGGGCGCCCGGCCACGAAGCAGAGCCCGCCCTCGCGGCGCGCGGGAACCTCGCCCGCGGGCGGGCGCATCACGTCGGCTGGGTAGCCATGGCGCTCCAGCAGCCACGCTGTGCCCACCAGCGGATGCCCCGCGAAGGCCAGCTCGGTGGCGGGGGTGAAGATCTGCACGCGACCGGCTGCCGGGTCGTCCACGAACACCGTCTCGCTGTAGCCGAGGTCGCGAGCCATGCGCTGGCGCTCGCCCGGCGCCACGGCATCGCCGTCGAGCACGACCCCGAGGGCGTTGCCGCCGCCCTCCGGGCCGCCGAACACGTGCAGGACGTGCAGGATCGCCACCGGCGGGACGCTATTCGCCGA
>Ga0136610_1000279_pt1 | contig 14184 bp, 11 predicted proteins | sample AntDrymUQ1342206_2_FD_104804 | JGI IMG/M metagenome (GOLD analysis project Ga0136610, IMG submission 104804) | Polar desert sand microbial communities from Dry Valleys, Antarctica - metaG UQ134 (22.06) | ecosystem: Environmental > Terrestrial > Soil > Desert | place: Antarctica: Dry Valley...
GCCGGGAGCGCTCGACCAGGGCGTCGAGATGGCGGCCCACGCCGAGACGCTAGGCTCGCGGCTCCGGCGTTGTCAACCGGGGCCGGACCGTGGGCGGCGGGGGGACCAGTGTGGACACTGAGCACGGGCGGGTGGGCGTGACCTCCGCCGAGCGGCCGGCGCCGTTGACGAGGGTGCGCCCCGCGGACGTGGCCGCGGCCGTGCTCGTGGTCGGCGACCCCGCGCGCGTCGACGAGGCGGCCGGGCTGCTTGACGGGGCCCGCCGGGTGGCGTCGGCCAGGGAGTACGTGACCTGCACCGGTTCGCTTGCGGGCACCCGCCTGACCGTCGCCTCGCACGGCGTCGGCAGCGCGGGCGCCGCCGTCTGCTTCGAGGAACTCGCGCGGGCCGGCGCCCGGGTGATCGTGCGGGCCGGCACCTGCGGGGCGCTTCAACCCGGCATCGGTGACGGCGACCTGGTGATCGCCACGGGGGCCGTCCGCGACGAGGGCACGACACCGCGACTGCTCCCGCTCGGCTACCCGGCGCTCGCGGACGCCGACGTGGTTGCGGCGCTGGGGCAGGCCGCTCGGCGGGAACTGCCCGGAGCCGTCCACCGCGGCGTGGTCGCAACGACCGACACGTTCTACCCTTCGGCGGTGCTCGGGCCGGCGTGGCGTGTGTGGCACGACGCCGGGGTGCTCGCGATCGAGATGGAGCTCGCGGCGCTTCTGGTCGTCAGCGCCCTGCACGGCATCCGGGCGGGCGGGATCCTGACGGTCGACGGCAACCTGCTGACGGCCTCGCAGGACATGCGTGACTACGACCCGCATCGCGAGGTCGTGTCGACCGCGAAGGCGGCCATGCTGGAGGTGGCCCTGCGCGCGCTGGCCGCCTTGACGCGCTCCCCCGCGCGGGTCGCCGCAGGACCGCAGCGGTGACCGGCGCAGAGGTGGCCGCCATCCTCGGTCTCGCGCCGCTCGAGCGCGAGGGGGGCCTGTACCGGCAGACCTACGCCGATGCCCACTCGGCGGCGATCTACTTCCTGCTCGTCGCCCCGGACTTCTCGGCGCTGCACCGCCTCGACGCGCCCGAGGTCTACCACCACTACGCGGGCGACCCGGCCCGCATGCTGCTGCTGCACCCCGGCGGCCGCGTCGAGGAGCCGGTGCTCGGGCCGGGCATCCGCGACGGGCAGCGCCCGCAGTTCACGGTCCCGGCCGGCGTGTGGCAGGGCTCCGCGACGGTCGGGGCGTGGAGCCTGCTGGGCTGCACCACGGCGCCCGGCTTCCGCTGGGAGGGCTTCGAGCTCGGATGCTCCGCCGACCTCAGGGCGGGCTGGCCCGGCGCGGCCGCGCGCATCGCCGAACTCACCCGATCATGACCGTGGCCTCAAGCGGGCTCGTCTCCGCGTCGATACCGACGGGCGAGCCCCCGTCGTCCTGTCACCCCCCGTGCGGGACGGCGGGGGCTCACCCGGGCCGCCGGCGTCCGGCTCGAGTAGGCCTCGACTACGCCGGGAAGCGCTCCGGCACGACGTGGTGCTCGCTGCGAGGCGGGCGCTGGTACTCCTCCTTCGGCCGGCGCGGCGGCAGCTCCAGCGGCGGCGGCGTGATGTCCTCGTAGTCGACGCTGTCGAGGATGTGGCTGATGCAGTTGACCCGCGCGCGCCGCTTGTCGTCGGACTCGACGGTGTACCAGGGCGCCTCGGGGATGTCGCAGTAGGAGAACATCTCGTCCTTGGCCTTGGAGTACTCCACCCACTTGTCGCGCGACTCGAGGTCCATCGGGCTCAGCTTCCACCGCTTCGCGGGATCCTCCACCCGCGCTTGGAAGCGCCGCTCCTGCTCCTCGTCGCTGACCGAGAACCAGTACTTGAGCAGGACGATCCCGGACCGCACGAGCATGCGCTCGAACTCCGGGCACGACCGGAGGAACTCCCGGTACTCCCGCTCCGTGCAGAACCCCATCACGTACTCGACGCCGGACCGGTTGTACCAGCTGCGGTCGAACAGGACGATCTCCCCGGCTGCCGGCAGGTGGGGGGCGTAGCGCTGGAAGTACCACTGGGTCTGCTCGCGGTCCGACGGCGCTGACAGCGCCACGATGCGCGCGTCGCGGGGGTTCAGGGGCTCGACGATCCGCTTGATGACCCCGCCCTTGCCGGCCGCGTCCCGGCCCTCGAACAGGATCACGACCCGCAGCCCCTGCGCCTTCACCCAGTACTGCAGGAGCACCAGCTCGTGCTGCAGCCGCTCGAGCTCCTCCTCGTACAGCTTCTTCTTCAGCCTGGCCAGCTTCACCAGCGGTTCGTCCACGCGGCGCTCCTTCAAGTCGTGCCGGCAGCGCTCCCCTACCCAGCCGCCGCCCTGCCCATCCGGCGGACATCCCCGCCCGGCGGGTGCGGCACACTGGCGTGACGCGACAGCGAGGGGCTCGAGTGGACGAGGAGAACAGGACCCGGCGTCTCGACCCGCGGGAGACCTCGCGCCTCGAGCGTCCGGACCGCGGGTGGAGCGCAGCCGACCATCCTGACGACCGGTATGCCTCCGCCGAGGAGGAGCCCGTCGAGCAGGAGTGGAGCACTCCCGCGCCCGAGGGGCCGCGGGGCCGGCAGTGGTCCACCCCGGCCGTGGTGCTCTGGTCGGTGGTCGGCCTGCTCGTGGGCGCCATCCTCGCGCTGCTGCTGCTGCCCGACGAGGCCGCGACCGTCCCGGCCGGAGACCCTGCCGCGGAGGCGTTGGCGGAGGCGCAGACGGCCCTCGGCCAGCGGGAGGCGCTGCTCGCCGAGCGTGACCGCACGATCGGGGAGCTGAACGCGGGCATCGCCGAGCGCGACGCCGCTATCGCCGACCTTGACGCCCGCATCGCCGACCGTGACGCCCGCATCGCCGAGCTCACCGAACAACTCGCCCGGGCAGCCGAGGCGCCGGACCAGCCGGCCGACACCGCGGCGGAGCAGGCGCTCGCAGAGCGCAGCGCCGCACTGGACGCGCGCGAGACGGCGCTCGTCGAACGCGCGGCCGTGCTCGACGCACGGGAGGCCGCCGTCGCAGCGCGGGAGGCGGCGGCCGACGACGGCGGCGTCCCGCCGCTCGACCTGCCGTCGGAACTCCCCGACGTCGATCTGCCCACCGTCGAGGAGGGCCGGGGAGTGCTCGAGCGCCTGCGTGACCGGCTGCTGGACATCTTCGGCGGCCAGTAGGTTCCTGACCACCGGGGGCGGGCCCATGCGACAGCCGGCGCCCGTGCGGACGGACAGCGGCCCGTCCGCCCGGACCGCGGCCGCTCCTTCGGCGGCCCGGGCTCGCTCACGGACGTGGGGGTCGCGCCCCGACCTGCGCGACGGCCCGTGCGGCCAGCCGCGTCCCGGCCGCGAGCGCCGCACCGGGCGGTGTCCCCCCAAGCCACGCATGAAGGAACCCCGCCCCGAAGGCGTCGCCCGCCCCGGTGGTGTCCGCCACGCTGTCCGCGGAGGCGGGCACGCGCTCGATCTCGTCGCCGCGGCACCACAGCGCACCCTCTGCGCCCAGCGTCACCGCCACCTCGCCGTAGGCCCGTGCCAGCACCCGCCCCGCGGAGACCGCGTCGGGCATGCCGGCGAGCAGGACCGCCTCCTCGCGGTTCGGCAAGCACAGGTCGGCGCCACGGGTCCAGTCGGTGAAGCGGTCCGGTCCCACGCGCCGAAGCGGGCCCGTGGACGACGGGTCGACCGAGACCGACATGCCGGCCGACCGCGCGCGCGCGATCGCGCGGAGCGCCGCCGGGCGCGGCCCCGGGTCGAGGAGCGCGTACCCGGAGACGTGGAGGTGCCGGCCGGGGTGGAGGAGGGCGTCGGGGAGGTCCGCAGGGGTCGCGGCGAGGCTGGCCCCGCGGTCGGTCAGCATGGTCCGCTCGCCGTCCGCGTCGATCAGGACGACGATCGTCCCGGTCGGGAGCCGGGCGTCGACCGCGAGGTGCGGCGCCACCCCGGCGTCGCGGAGTTCGGTCGCGTGCGCCCGTCCGTAGAGGTCGTCGCCCACGCGGGCGACCAGGTGCACGTCGGCGCCGGCGGTCGCCAGCCAGGCCGCGAGGTTCGCGGCGGACCCGCCGGCCCGCGCGGCGATGTCCGCCGACGCGTCGCTGCCCGGAACCGGCGGCTCGGCCAGGCGGACCAGCACGTCGGTCACGAGATCGCCGACGACGACCACCACGGGCCGTTCGCTCACGGGCTCGCGGGCCGCCCCGCAGCGGCGACGGCGACCTCAGCCGCTCGGCGCCTGGTCGTCGGCCGGTCCGGCGCTCTCCTCCCAGGCCCGCTCGACGTCCTCCGGGCCGTCCGCCGGACCCTCGGCCTCGGGCTCGATCCGGTCGAGCGGGTCGCTGTCCAGCGCGTCTGCCGCGTCGGGGTGCTCGGGTTGCGCGCTCATAAGGGCTCCTCCGGGCGTCGGCGATCGCGGTTCACGCGGGATCTGCCCGCGCCGGCCCGGGCTCAACCCGCCCCGGTGTCGATGTAGGCGCGCAGTGCCTCCGCGACGGTGTCGTGGATGGCCTCCTGGCCGCCGAGGATGACGATGCGGCTCGGCCGCAGCCGGTTGAGGGCCTCGGCGATCGGGTCGGGCACCTCGCTGGGCGTCACCAGCAGCAGGGCGCCGTGCTCGGCCGCAACGGCGGGTCCGGCGACGAGCGCGTCGGGGAAGTCCACGCCGCTGGCGATGTAGACGGTGCCGACCTCCGCCGGCTCCATGGCCGCGGCGACCGCGCCGGCCGTGCCGTACCGGTCCGGACCGGCGAGGCGCTCCACGACCGCGCCGGTCCCCGTCCTCAGCTGGGAGAGGGTGGCCGGCGAGATCGCCGCCTCGCCACCGAGCGCGACGATGCGCTCGGGCGCGAGGCGTTCGAGCTCGGCGGCCAGGCGTGGTGACACCGCCCCGTCGACCAGGAGCAGGGGTGCGCCGCCGGTCGCGGCCGCGGCACCGCCGACCAGGCCGTCGGCGAAGTCCGCGGCGGTGGCGACGTAGGCGGTCTCGGCTCCGTCGGGGAAGGCGGCGCGCGACACGGCGATCGCCGTCGCGGTCCGCTCGGACCCGGCGAGGCGTCTGACCGGGGCTCCCGTCACCGTCCCGAGCGCCGCCTCCACCTCTTCGCCCACCGCCTGCTGGCCGCCGAGGACGATCACGCGTCCCGGCTGGAGTCTGGCGAGCTCCTCGGCCACGATCTCCGGCAGCCCGTCGGGTGTGGTGAGCAGGATCGGACCGCCGACGACGGTCGCGAGCGGTCCGCCGGCGAGGGCGTCGGGGAAGGCGTCGGCGCGCGCGACGACCACCGCGGGGACGCCGGGGTCGTAGAGGTCACGGCTCACGGTGACGGCGGTGTCGATGCGCTCCTGGCCGGCTCGGCGGACGAGGTCGTCGTCGGCCGGCGCAGGCGGCGGGGTCGGGTCGGGCCGCGGGGTCGGTGCCGGCGTTGGGGAGGGGCTGGGCGACGGGCTCGGCGAAGGCGAAGGCGACGGGGACGGGCTCGGCGAAGGCGAAGGCGAAGGGCTCGGCGACGGCTCCGGGGCGGGCGGTGCGACGCAGCGGCTGAACCAGATGTCACCGACCCGCTCGCTCACCGTGTAGTAGCCGCAGCCGTCCGGGGCGTAGGCGACCGCCTCGCCCTGCGGCTCGGAGGCAGCGGGCACCTCGGCCACGGGCCAGGTCGGGAAATCGGCGAGCGCGCCGCCGGAGGACGTCGCGACGTACTCGAACAGCCGGGTGTAGGTGCGCAGCAGCACGCGGCCGCTGCGCGACTCCCCCCCGGTGACGATGCCGCTGCTGGGCAGCGGCACGGACCCGTGCGCGATCATCACCCCGTCCGCGAAACCGGGGGCCGCGAAGAGCGCCGGAGGCTCGCTCGGCGTGCCGTCCGAGAGCCACTGCGCCTTCGTCACGATGTGCGGCACCCCCGCGTCGTCGACCAGCAGCGCCTCGGCGTTGTGTGCGCCGTCGGGGTACCGCAGGGTGATCACGTCCGCGGGGACGGTCCCGTCCGGCGCGCCGGCGGCGAGGTCGGGCTCGGGGAAGCGCCAGACCTGCACGTCGGAGCGCCGCCGCGAGTTGTCCCCGATGTCGGCGACGTACACGCACCGGGTCGCGTCCCCCGGGCCGCACGGCCCGATCGCGAGCGACTCCGCGTCGCGGGTGGGCGTGGAGGTGAAGGTGATCGCGCCGATGATCTCCCCGCTGGTCCGCACGGCCCAGACCTCGCTGGTGCCCGGCCCGTCGTCCAGGACGTAGAGGACGCCGGGGTTGCGCGCGCTCGCGGCCAGTCCGCTGGCCTCCGGGATCACGTCGGCATCGAAGACCCCGACCCGCACGGGCTGCTCGTAGCAGTCGGCTCCGACGCACTCGCCCGCCGTCTGAGCGACGGCGGGGTGCGGGATGAGCGACCCTGCAAGGCCGACGGCGAGGGAAAGTAACGCTGCGAACACGGATGGGCGCATAGGTGGCACAGAGTAACGCTTCTGGGCGTATTACTCAACCGGTTCACGGAACTACGATGCGTCACTACCCGGAGCGGGTCGCAGCCGCTCGGCTCCGGAGGGCGAACTTCTGGATCTTGCCGGTCGACGTCTTCGGCAGCTCGGTCACGAACTCGACCTCGTCCGGCGCCTTGAAGCGGGCGAGGCGGCCCCGCACGTGGCCGATGAGTTCCTGCGCCGACGGGCTGTGCCCGTCCTTCAGCACGACGAACGCCTTCGGCCGCTCCCCCCAGGTCTCGTGGGGCACGCCGACGACGGCGCACTCGAGGACCGCGGGGTGCTGGGCGATGGCCTGCTCCACCTCGATTGTGGAAATGTTCTCGCCGCCCGAGATGATGATGTCCTTGGCCCGGTCGCGGAGCTCGACGGCGCCGTCGGGATGCCACACCCCGAGGTCGCCCGAGTGGAACCACCCCCCGCGGAAGGCGACGGCGGTCGCGTCGGGGTCGTTGAAGTAGCCCTTCATCACGTTGTTGCCGCGCATGACCACCTCGCCCATCGTCCGCCCGTCCCGGGGCACGTCGCGGAGCTCGTCGTCGACCACGCGGACGGGGTCGGCCGACACCATCGCGACGCCCTGGCGGGCGAGGAGCCGCGCCCGCTGCGACGGCTCCGCCTCGGTCGCGCCCACCGGCTCCTCGGACACGGTGTACGGACCGTAGGTCTCGGTGAGGCCGTAGACGTGCACGACGCGGGCGCCGAGATCGGTCATCTGGGCGATGATCGTGGGGCTCGGCGGGGCGCCGGCGGTGGTGACGACCAGGCCGCGCTCGACCCGGTGGGCCGCGGCCGCGTTCGCGATCCCGATCAGCACCGTCGGGGCGGCGTTCAAGTGGGTGATCCCGCGCTCGTCGATGAGCCGCCAGATCACCTCGGGACGCACGGCCCGGAGGCAGACGTGCGTGCCGCCGACCGCCGTGACGCCCCAGGGGGTGCACCAGCCGTTGCAGTGGAACATCGGCAGCGTCCACAGGTAGACCGAGTCGGCGCTGTGCCGGGAGTGGACGACCTCGGCCAGGGCGTTGAGGTAGGCGCCGCGGTGGGTGTACTCGACCCCTTTGGGCCGTCCCGTCGTTCCCGAGGTGTAGTTGATCGCGATGGTGGCGTCCTCGTCGTCCACGGCGAAGGCGAGCGGCGCGTCGGAGCCACGGTCGAGCAGCTCGTCGTAGGCGGTTGCGGCGAGGTCCGCGTCGCCGGTGAGAACGACGTCCTCGACCGTCTGCAGCGCGGCCGCGACGGGAGCGACGGTCGCCGCGAGCTCGGCGTCGACGACCAGCAGCCTCGCGCCCGAGTGATCGCAGATGTACCGGACCTCCTCGCCCGCCAGCCGCGTGTTGATCGCGACGAGCACGCCGCCGGCGAGCGGCACGGCGAAGTGGGCGAGCAGCAGCTCGGGGACGTTCGGGCACAGGTACGCGACCCGGTCCCCCGGGCGGATCCCCGACGCCTGCAGGGCGCGTGCCAGCCGGGTCGCTTCGGCCGCGAACTCGCCGTAGGCGATCTCGGTGTCGCCGTCGACGACGCCGACCTTGTCCGCGAACGCCCCCGCGGCGCGCTCGAGGAACGCCAGCGGCGTGAGCGGCGTCAGGTGGGTCGGTCGCATGGCGCTCCTCGGCTTGCCCCGCCGGCAGGCTACGCCCGGAACATCCGGCGGCGCAGCATCACCCAGCTGAGCACGAACAGCACCCCGCCGATGCCGACGAGCGCCGCCAGCAGCAGCGGCTGGTCCGCCGTCCCGCGCAGCATGACGCTGCGCAGCAGCTGGATCCCGTAGGTCGCGGGCAGCAGCCACGCCACGCCGCGGGCCAGCGGCAGGAACCGTTCGAGGCTGATGAGGAACCCGCTGAGGAAGATGTTCGCCAGCAGCACCATCATCGCGTACTGGACGGCCTGGCTGTCGGTGCGGGCGAGCAGGGCGACGATGAAGCCGAGCCCGATCGACGCGAAGAGCACCGCCGCGACGCCGGCCACCAGAACGGCCCAGCTGCCGGCCATCGGGACCCCGAGCCCGAAGACGAGCAGGGCGAGCAGTGCCGCGGTCACGAAGCCGCTGATCAGCGTGTAGGCGATGTACTTGCCGATCAGCGTCTCGACCGTGCCGAGCGGGGCGATGCGGAACAACTCGGTCGTACCCAGCTGCTCCTCGCGCACGACCGACAGGCCGACGAAGGTGACCACCATGTGCTGCATGAGCAGCACGAGCACCGCGGGCGCGTAGAAGTCCTGGAGGCGGACGGATCCGGCGGCCACGCGCTCGACCTGGGCCGTGAAGGGCGTGACGATCACCTGCGGGGAGAGACCGCGGAAGACCTGTGCACCGGCTTCGAGCTGCGCGAGCTCGGCGTCGATCTCGCCCAGCTCGGCAAGGGCCTGGTCGGGGTTCTCCGCGGCGGCGTCCAGCTGCTCGGCGATCGCCTGGAGCCGCTCGCGGTTCGACACCTCCTCGCCGTCCGCGGCGACCATGCCGGGAACGAGCAGCGCGGCACCGGCGAGCAGCGCGATGTCGGCTCGCAGGAGCCCGATCTGGCGCTGCGCCTCGGCGTCCTCCGCCACCTCGAGGGCCGCGCGGGCGAGATCGACGCGTTCGCGGGCCATGGTGATCCGCTCGCCCGCGTCACCGGCTTCCAGCTGCCCCTCTTCGACGGCCGCCTGGAGCACCTGCTGGTTCGCCTGGTCCACGGCGGTGCGCGCGAACAGCACGATCGCCCGCGTCTCCACCGGGTCGATCTGGTTGTGGTACAGGACGATCGCGGCCCGTTCGTTGCCGCGGATCGTGCCCACGGCGTCCTGGGGGAAGACGACGACGAGGTCCAGCGTCCCGTTGCGCAGACGGTCCAGCGCCTCCTCCTCGTCCTGGGTGACCCCCTCGACGATGAGTCGCTCCTGCTGGCCCTCGGCGAACTCCTCGACCATCTGCGCCAGACGGTCGTCCTCCGGCGCGACGAATGCCGTGCGGACAGGCGGGTCGAACTCCTTCAGCCCGGCGGCGAACAGCAGCAGGATCAGGAACGGCCCCAGGACGAGCGTGAGCACGAGGCGCGGCTGCCGCAGAACCTCGACGATCTCCTTGCGCAGGAACGACGAGACGCGGATGAGCGAGCGCCAGGCCTCACCCACGCGTCGAAGCCCCCTGGACCAGCGCGACGAAGACGTCGTCGAATGGTGGGACGTGCTGTTTGATCGTCTCCAGGCGGATGCCGCGGGCGTCGAACCACTCCTGGAGCCAGGGCAGGGCGGTGTCGGCCATGTCCACCCGGACGCGGAGGCCGCGGCCGTCGGTCCGGGTGGGTCGGGCGTCGACGACGAAGCGCAGGCGTTCGAGCTCGTCGAGGAGCGCGTCGTCGACCCGTGACCGGGTCACGAGGTCGATGAACTCACCGGAGAACGCGTTGCGGCGCAGCGCATCGGGGGTGTTGACCGTCAGCAGCCGGCCGTCGGCGAGGACGGCCACGACGTCGCAGTACGCGGCTTCGCCGACGTACTGGGTGGTGATGACCAGCGTGCGACCCTGCCGCTTCAACTCGCCGAAGTGGTCCCAGAACTTGCGGCGCAGCACGGGATCGATGCCGGCGGTCGGTTCGTCGAGGAAGAGCAGCTCCGGTTCGTGGACCAGCGCGGAGGCCAGCGCCAGGCGTCGCTGCATGCCGCCCGACGCCTCGCTCAGCAGCTTCTTGCGGTGCTCGCCGAGCTCGACGAAGTCCAGGGCGCGTCGCAGCCGTGCGCGACGACGCAGCGGCAGGCCGTAGATCGACGCGACGAAGTTCAGGTTCTCGTGCAGCGACAGGTGCGGGTAGAGCACCGACAGCTGCGGCATGTAGCCCATCCGGGCACGCTGGCGCGCCGAGAACGCCGTTGGCGGCTCACCGAAGACGGTGACGTCGCCGCTGGTCGGCTCGGTGATGCCCGTCAGCATCCGGACGGTGGTGGACTTGCCGGACCCGCTGGGACCGATGACGCCGATCACGACGCCCCGCGCGACGTCGAGGCTGAGCCCCTCGACGGCCGAGAAGTCGCCGTAGCGCTTCGTGAGCCCACGGGCGCTGATGACCGGCTGGGAAGGGGCCGGCGCTGCGTCGTTGCGACCGTGCGGACGTGCAGGCACCTCGAATGAACTCCTCGCCGAGCCGGTACAGTGCCGATGCTTCCCTGGAACCGACCGAGGAAACGGCGCATGGTCTCGCGGTACGCGGCCGGCAGGGTCATGATCGGCGTCGGGATCTTCGGCGTCGTGGCCGGCCTCGTCGGCACAATCGTCGGGGTGCAGCTCGTCGACCAGCTCGACTCGGCGCTGAGCCGTAGCCTCACGCTCACCTCCGACAGTCTGGAGACCGTGGAGTCGTCCCTGGTGCTCGCGGAGGAGACCGTCGACCTCGTCAATGACGGGCTGACCGACGCCGAGCGCACCGCCAGGGACCTGGAGAGCACGATGCAAGAGGGCGAGCGGCTGCTCACCTCGACGGCCGAGCTGACCGGGACCCAGGTCGCGGACTCCATCGAGGCGATGGAGCGGAGCATGCCGGCGCTCATCCAGGTCGCGACCGCCGTCGACGCGAGCCTGTCGGCGCTGAGCGAGCTGCCGTTCGGGCCCGGCTACAACCCCGACCAGCCGTTCGACGAGTCGGTGCGCGACCTGCAGACGAGCATCTCCGGCCTGCCCGACGAGCTACGCGAACAGGCGCTGCTCATCGAGGGCGCCGGGGCCAACCTGGGCGAGGCCGGGCGCGGGGCGACCGCGGTCGCCGACGACCTCGCCGCCATCGACGCCGGGCTGGCCGAGGCGCTCGTGCTGCTGGGCGACTACACCGCCGCCGCCACCGACGCCCGCCAGCTGCTCGCGACGACCGCGGACGACCTGGAGCGCCAGGCGAACATCAGCAAGATCATGATCGCCGCGCTGGGCCTGACGATCGCGCTGGGCCAGGTCGTGCCGCTGTTCGTCGGGTGGGAGCTGCTCCAGGGCCGGCGCGGCGAGGTCAAGCGCGCCGAACGCGACGACGTCCCGGCCCGCTGAAAGTCGGCCCGCCCGAAGGGGAACCATGCCGGCGCACCAGTCGCTGCCTAGCGGCAGTTACGAGCACCTGTGGACACGGGCCATCGCCGAGGCAGCCGCTGCACTTGCGCCGAACCGGGTACACCGGCAGTCGCTCGACGCGTTCGACCCGGAGGAACTGCTCGCTCGGCACGTCGCCGCCGCCACGCGACGCTTGCTGCGTGCGATCTCTGGCACCGACCGCGACGCCCTGGCCGAGCAGGTCCGCCTTACCAATCGCGTCCTGCAGGCGATTGAGGAGCTCAGCGGCGATCGCCTCGGGCTCGCCGGCGAGCGCGTCGATCTTGCCGAGGTCCTCACCGCCGTCCTCGTGGCTGACGCCACCGTCACCGCCCCGCCGCCGCGGCCGGAGATCCCCTTCAGCGCCAGCGCCCTGCTGGTCAACGGAACCGACCAGCCGCGCATCGGCGCGTTGCTCGCCCAGGAACTGCCCACCGCCGAGCGGGTCGATCTCCTCTGCGCGTTCATCAAGTGGACCGGGCTGCGGGTCATCACCGACCAGCTCGCCGCGGCGCGCCGGCGGGGGGTCCCGGTCCGCGTCATTACCACGACCTACCTCGGCGCGACCGAACAACGGGCCCTCGATGCGCTGGTCGGGATGGGCGCGGAGGTCAAGGTCTCCTACGACACCCGCACGACCCGTCTCCACGCCAAGGCCTGGCTGCTCCATCGGGCGAGTGGCTGCACGACGGCGTACATCGGGTCTTCAAACCTCTCGCGCCAGGCCCTAACCGACGGCCTCGAGTGGAACGTGCGCCTCACGGCCCTCGAGCAGGCACACCTGATCGGCACATTCGCCGCCGCCTTCGACGGCTATTGGAACGACGCCGCCTACGAGCCGTACGACCCGGGTCGCGACGGGGATCGGCTGAGGGGCGCCATCGCCGCCGAGCGCGGCGGTCCCACCGACCTGCCGATCGAGATTACCTCCCTCGACGTCAGACCCTATGGGTACCAGCAGGAGATGCTTGACGCCCTCGCGGCCGAGCGTCAAATTCACGGCCGCTGGCAAAACCTCGTCGTCGCCGCCACGGGGACGGGCAAGACAGTTCTTGCTGCCCTCGACTATGCCGGACTTCGCGGCAGCGGGCGCGTCGACCGGTTGCTGTTCGTCGCCCACCGCGAGGAGCTGCTGCAGCAGAGCCTGTCGACGTTCCGCCACGTCCTGCGCGAAGGGGCCTTCGGCGAGCTCTTCGTCCGCGGGGCCCGCCCCGAGGAGTGGGACCACGTCTTCGCCTCGGTACAGTCGCTCAGCCAACTCGACCTCAACCGACTCGACCCAACCCGGTTCGACATGGTCATCGTCGACGAGTTCCATCACGCGATGGCGCCGACCTACGCGCGGCTGCTCGACCACGTTCGCCCCGGCGTGTTGCTCGGCTTGACCGCGACGCCGGAGCGCACCGACGGCCAGGACGTCACCGGATGGTTCGGCGGTCGCATCGCCATCGAACTGCGGTTGTGGGAGGCCCTCGAGCGGGGGTTGCTCTGCCCCTTCCAGTACTTCGGCGTCCACGACGGCGTGGATGTCTCGCGCGTCCCATGGCGCCGTGGCGCCGGCTACGACCTGCGGGCACTCAGCGACGTCTATACCGCCCACCACGCGAGAGTCCGCCTGATCGTGCAGGCGCTGGTCGACCGGGTCGAGGTCAGCACGATGCGCGGCCTGGGCTTCTGCGTCGACATCGACCATGCCGAGTTCATGGCCGAGCGCTTCCGCTCCCACGGCATTGACGCTGTCGCGGTGTCGAGCCGTTCCGGCGCGGAGGAGCGACGGCGGGCCCTCGAGGACCTCCGCGCCCGCCGGGTGAGCATCGTCTTCGCCGTCGACCTGTTCAACGAGGGCGTTGACATCCCCGAGGTCGACACCGTCCTGTTCCTGCGTCCCACCGAGAGCGCGACCGTGTTCCTCCAGCAGCTCGGTCGAGGGCTGCGCCTCACCGACGACAAGGACTGCCTCACGGTCCTTGACTTCATCGGCCAGCAGCACGCCGGCTTCAGGTTCGACCTGCGCTATCGAGCTCTGACCGGCACATCCCGCGCCCAACTGGAGCGCCAGGTCGCCGACGGCTTCCCCTACCTGCCCGCGGGCTGCCACATCCAGCTTGACCGCGTGACCACCGGCATCGTCCTCGAGAACGTCCGCGCGGCGCTTCGACTGCGGTGGCGTGATCTCGTCAGCGAGCTGCGCGCTCTCGGCGACGTTGACCTGGCCACGTTCCTCGACGAAACCGGCATTGACCTCGAGCAGCTGTACCGGCGCAAGGCCGGCGGGTGGGCGGGACTGCGCCGCGAGGCGGGCTTCGACGTGGGCGGCCCCGGACCCGGCGACGCCAAGCTTGCCGGCGCGATGGGGCGGATGCTGCACATCGACGACACCGAGCGGCTCGACGGCTACGCCGAGTTGCTTGCTGCTGCTGACGCTTCCCTGGCTGCTGAGGGCGCACCGACCCGCTCGCGGCGCGACCGGCTGGCGCTCATGCTGCACTTCTCGCTATGGGGCCCGACGGCCGATGCGGCGGAGCGCTGGGCGGCACTTGACTGGCTGGCCCAGCACCCGGCCCGGCGGGAAGAGTTCGGTGAGCTGCTCGATCTCCTCCGCGCGCGGTTGTCCCATCTCACGCTGCGGGAGGGTGGGGCGCGGCCCCTGCAC